>Ga0210406_10006702_pt1 | contig 11886 bp, 13 predicted proteins | sample IncBWC30MmetaG_FD_155454 | JGI IMG/M metagenome (GOLD analysis project Ga0210406, IMG submission 155454) | Forest soil microbial communities from Barre Woods Harvard Forest LTER site, Petersham, Massachusetts, United States - Inc-BW-C-30-M | ecosystem: Environmental > Terrestrial > Soil >...
AGGAGAAACAAATGAACATTGGACAAGGAAAGGTATTTGAAAAGGCAGTAGGCGGTTCGTACCTCGGCACAATCATCGATGTTGTTGACATGCCGAATCAAACCTCGACTATCAATGGCGTACTCACAACCGTTGACCGCGTTCGAATTCAGTGGGTCCTTTCCCACATCAACGGCGCGCCTTATCTCGATAAGGAAAACCAGCCGATGACGGTGGTTGCGATGCCGACTGCAAAAATGGCACCAAAATCGAAGCTGTATAAACTGCTGGTCCAAATCTTGAATGCTGCACCTCCGCTCATCACGAGCACGGAAGACCTCGCGCGCTTGCTTCTCGGTCGCTCGAATCAACTCTTCCTTACTCAGGAGCCGAGCACCAAGGTCGCGGGCGAATTCTATACCAATGTCGCCGGGATTGCTCCGCTGCCTCCGGGCGTAGCAGGCCCTCAGGCTCCCGCTGGCTTCGTTCGTCAGCAGAACCGTCCGAAGACGCAGGCAGGTCTTCAAGGCCAGCCCGTGCAGACGTACGCCGCGCCGCAGACTCAGCAGTTTGCTCCGCCTCCGGCGAACAACGTGTCGTTCGCTCCCGTGCCTCAACCGGGTGCTCCCATAGCGCCGCAGGCAGGCAAGCCAACGGGTAACGAAGCGTTCTAGTTTCCCTCGAAACCTGAAAGCCGAGGGAGATAACAAGGCTTGACGCCCACGCCAGAGCGCGTGGTATAATTCGAATCGAGGGCAAATGAGTTTTTTAGATATAGCTAAGCCATTAGCTTTGATGGGCGTCCCGATGACGCCCGTGCGACCGGGCACAAAGAGAGCCTTCCTTCCGGACTTCCCCACGACTGCGACCACCGACCTTGCGCAAATAACTGCGTGGGATATTCAACATCCGGACTGTAATGCTGCGTGCGTCGCTCGTGCGGAGCAAGGCGGAGTCTGGTTCTTCGAGGTTGACTCGCCGGATGTAATCCCCCGCTTGGAGAAGCAGACGGGGCAGACAATGCCGAACACCTTTAAGGTGCGCAGCCGTCCCGGGCGCGGCCACTTTTATTTCCGTCACACGCCGCGCTCGATGGCGATGGGCAACATTTCACAGACGTATGTTATCGGGCAAGATTGGTCTGTTCGCACGAATCGCGAGTATGTCGTCGCTCCCGGGAGTATCCATCCGGAAACGAAGCAGCCGTATACCGCGCTCAGCTGGGATACGCCGATTGTGGAAGCTCCCGATTGGCTCATCGATTGGCTGCTCGACCAAAAAATTCAAAAGACGGCTACTATCACAGGGAAGACAGAAGCGCCGCGTAATGAGCGCGGGTTAGTGCCGCACGGAAGCATTCACGGCTACCTTCTTACGGAAGCCGGACGCCTCCGCAACATGGGGCTGGGTGAAGAGGCCATCCGTGTCGCGCTTCGCGAACTGGTAGAGAAGAACTGCCAGCCGCCCATCGACTGGAACAAAGTTGATGCGATGGCGAAGTCCATCTGCAACTTTCCCGCAGGCGAGAATACAACTCTCGTCATGAATCAGGTCCCGACTCAGACAGCGGCAGAAGAGCCGGAAGAAGAGCTGAGCTTTGAGACCATCGAATATCCGGTGTTCCCGCATTGGGTCATGGAGGGCACCAGCATCTACGAAGGCTTCGCGAAGCCGTACTGCGATAAGAATTCGCGCATCGATTACTTCATGTGGGCACCCGCCGCCGCAATGATGATGAATTACCTCGGCACCAAGGTTACCGTGCCGTACTCATCGTGGAAGCCGAGCTTTTACATCGTGCTCATCGGCAAGCGCGGCAGCACCAACAAGTCGTCTTCGATGAAAGATGGAATGCGCTATCTCGAACTCGCGAACGTGCTCACTCACTACTCGAAGGGGCTGAAGAATTCGGACGGCAAGGCGGTCGTGTGGGAGGCCGGGTCAGCAGAGGGCCTTGGCACCGACATGATGCGCATCAACTGCACGGGCGTCATTCTGTTCTACGACGAACTCTCGGCGCTCATCTCCAAGGCCCGCATCGAGAACAGCAGCCTTTATAGCGCGATGCTAAAGATGTACGAGTCCGCGCCATTCTCCAACTCCGTGAAGTCGAAGAGAGACGCGTTCGACATCAAGGAGGGAAGCTACTGCGCGACGCTTATCACCGCAACGACAGATAAAAAATTCATGGAGCTGTGGTCTCAACTCGCCGGGGAAGACACCGGGCTGAACGACCGCTTCACGTGGATATTAGAGCCAAGAGAGCTGCCGAAGAAGAGACTGGAGCACGTCGTCAACTATGCGGAAGCCGCCCTCGTGACTCGGAAGCTTATCGATAAGGCCGTTGAGAAGCGCACCTACCAGTTCTTCGACAAGACCCCGCTGATGAAGACGCTGGAGATGTACGACAACCGAGCCGCAGGTCGCGCGGAGAAGTGGGCGCTCTATTTCGCTATCGACTTGGGCCTGCCCGAGATTGATGAAGACTGCGTGGAGCGCGGCATCGAGATGGTGAAGTACGAGTATGCGGTGAAGGACTATCTGGAGGTCTTCGAGGCCAAGAACGACGAGTCTGCGATTCAGCAAGGCACGCTTCGGCTGCTCCGCAAAAATGGCGGCGTGATGGAGAAGAATACCCTGATTCGCGCGCTGAATTATAACAAGTACGGGCTCTCGGTCTGGAACAAGGCGTACTACCAACTGGTCAACTGCGGTTTCGTTGTCGAGGAGGGCAAGGGCTGCAAAGGCAGCCCGAAGATGGTTCGCATGATTCGCGATATGAAGGGCGGCGAGGATGATTGAGTGTCTCATAGACTACGAATCGCGCTCTCCGGTTGCGCCTTCCGACGTAGGACTGCACAATTATATCTTTCACCCGGAGACCGAGCCTCTGTTTCTCTGGTACAACATCGACAACATCGGGTACGAGTGCTGGCGCATCTGGGAAGATGACGCCTTCAAAGCTCGCGATTGGAAGAACATTTGCGTTCCTCAAGCTCTGGATGAGGCGATGCACGACCCCGAGGTTCGCTTCGTTGCTTTCAACTCAGGCTTCGAGAGATATATGAATCGCAAACTCGGCTGGGAGGTTCCGGCCAGCCGTTTCATCGACCCGCAGGTCGGCGGTCGCTATCTATCTCTTCCCGCAAGCTTGGAAGTGCAAGCCGATGTTCTTGGGCTGCCTCCGAGTCTCACCAAGGACAAACGCGGCGGCGAACTGATTAAACTTTTCTCCGAGAAGGTTATCAAGAAGGCCACGAAGAAAAATCCCGCGCAAGAATATTACAACGACTGGAACAGTCACCCGAAAGAGTGGCAGGAGTTCCTCGATTACGGCAAGCAGGACGTGGTCGCGGAAGGCGAGTTGCTTCGCAGAATGCGAATTCTCCGTGCGCTCCCTCTTCCTCCGTTCGAGCAGCGCCTCTGGCTCTTTGACCAGAAGGTGAACGACCGAGGCATGCCCGTCGACCTCAATTTCGTAAAGAAGATGTACGCGCTCGCCATCCGCGCCAAGAAGGAAGCGAAAGAGGCGTTCGAGAAGATGACAGGCGTGTTGAACGCCAACTCGCCCGCGCAGATTAAGAAGTGGGCCGCAACCCAAGGCTACCCGTACCCATCGCTCGGCAAGGATGTTGTCGCGTCCGCGCTGAAGGACCCCAATTTGAAACTCACAGAGCTTTGCCGCACTGCGCTCAATATGCGCGCCGAAGCCGCGAGCACCAGCTACCAGAAGCTCCGCAAAATTCTACTGGCGGTCTCGCCGGACGGCATGCTTCGAAACCAATTTATCTTCATGGGTTCTAGCCGCTGCGGTCGCTGGTCCGGGAACGCGGTCCAGCTCCACAATATGGCGCGCCCGCTGCCGCCGAACAAGCTGAACGGCTATGACTTCGAAAAGCAAAGCGTTGTGAGAGAAGCTCGCGCGATGATTTACGCGGAAGACTACGATGGAATCAAGGCCAAGTATGGTAGCGTGCTTCTCGTTGTGAAGAGTCTGATTCGCACGGTGTTCGTGGCACCATGAACGAAATCGTCTACATCGGATGGAAGTGCAACGAGATTCTGATTTACTGGAACGGCGAATATTGGCGCTGGACTCGTTCACCTATGACAAAAGATGACCCGCCCCATGTGTTTGAGAAGTTGACCGATGAGTACAAAGAGGGATGGAACCTGCGATGAGCACACGACTGAACGTTTGCGATTTGAACGCCATAGAAACCCGAGTGGGGGGTTGGCTCGCGGGCTGCACCGACTTGATGAACGTGTTCATACCGTACACAGACGCGAAGGGAAATTTCTGGCGCAACGGTCGGGACCCGTACATCGCGTTCGCGGCGAAGATGTACGGTACGACCTACGAGGCTCTTTGGAACGACTACATCGGGCTGAACGGCCCGGAGCGCAAGGCGGAAGCAAAGAGGAAGCGCCAGATTGCGAAGCCGGGTGTGCTCGGCGCTATCTATCGTCTGTCCGGCGGCCTTCTCATGTACGTGTTCAAGTGTACCTGTCGCAAGACCGAATGGTACGCGCAAGCGGCGACCGCGCAGTGCGGCAACTGCGGAGCAGTGTGTGAACCGCAGTACACGAAGAAGACCGGGCTGTGGGATTACGCGGACAAGATGGGCGTCGAGATGTCGCAGGAGCAGGCGCACGAGGTGGTGCGAATTTTCCGCGACTCGTATCCGGAAATCTGTGACCCGAAGGTCGGCATCTGGAAGCAGCTAGAGGTCGCGGTCGCAGACGTCATGCATCCGCACCACCCGCAGACGGTTCGCACCATCGGCCCGGGCGGCTGCGTTGTAATCGACCGCATCAATTTCATCGACTCGCAAGGAAACGAAGAGCGCAAGCCGATGATGCGCATGCGGCTGCCGAGCGGTCGCTACTTACACTACTTGGATGCACGGCTCGAATCGACCAAGATGCCGTGGAAGGGACAGGACGAAGATGGAGAAGAAATTGATGTCTACCGAGACAGCCTCATTTATGCCGGAACCAACCAGAAGACCAAGCAGTGGGACGTTTGGGTCTCAACACACGGCGGTAAACTGTTCGAAAACTTGGTGCAAGGAATTGCCCGAGACATCTTGGCCGTCAAGCTTCTTGAGTTTGAAGAGCGAGAGCTTCCCGTTGTCGGACACGTACATGACGAGGGAATCTGTCTTGTGGAGAATGATATCTTATCGCCTACTGTACACGATATGGTCGAGATAATGAGCAAGGAAGTCAGCTGGGCACCCGGATTACTTCTAGGAGCAGACGGATATGAAGACCCCTATTATCACAAATGAAAAATATGTGCCGATGTTTACGTGGGTATGTGTATGTGGCAATCGTTTTCGTTGGCCGATAGAGAATTTGGCTTGCTCACCGATGGGCATAAGCGATTGTCTGCGCTGCAACTTGAAAGACGGCGACGAGGTGCCTATTAAAACGTGCCGCTGTAAACCAGAGCTTGACAAACTAAAAGAAGTGTGATATGCTCTTAAAATGAAGATAACGCGAATCATTCTGACCGCTCTGTTCATCCTGCTCTTCTACGCAGCTGTTGCCGCGCTGGCAAATCAGACCCAGCCGGACGGGAAGCGCGTGAAGCAGATTCAACTCGCGTTGGTGAAGCACGGATACCCGGCTGGGAAGAGCTGGCCGGAAACGCAGGACATTCTGAGGAGCATCGCGAAGCAGCATCACTGGCAGATGCATCACGCGCCGGACGCTCGCGTTCTGATTCTTCTCGACCTTGGCAACAAGTATTCGGACCCAGACGTAACAAAATAGGAGAACTTATGGCGAAGAAAAATCTAGTAATCAAGCATGACCTTTCAAAGCTGAGCGCGGAAGAGCTGACGCAGTATTTGCGCGACGTCAGCGAATTTATCGGGCTGGACCCGGATTTGAACGGTCTCGATACCATCTGGATGGACAACGAGAACGGACCCGGTCGCTCGTTGGTAGTTTACGCGCGTCGCGGTACCGCCGAGATTCTGCGCGAGTCTAACAAGATTGAAGTCTCCTCGCTGACGCACGAAAAAGTCAATGACAGTATCGTCTTTACTGCGACAGGTAAAAACGGCGAAGGACGACAGGAGATTGCGACAGGCTCCAAGAGCATCGGCGGGCTGACAGGCAAGCCGTTTGACAATGCCATCATGACCGCGAGCACGCGCGCCCTCCGTCGCCTCACGATGCAGTTCACCAAGCTCGGCATCCTAGATGAAAGTGAAATTGAGGCTGTTCACAATACTGCGCCGAACCCGGCAGCCGGAGCGGAACTCGCAGGCAGCCCGGTCGTGATTCCGCCCGCGCCAGCGGTCGTGAATAATCTGCCCGGTCGCGATATCACCGCGCCTCAAATAGCAGTGGTTCCGAACTCCCATACGTATCACCACACCCCCGACATCGCAGAGGTTTACGCGGAAGGCAAGGCCTCGCTCGCGGCAATGCCGACTCCAACATCGGCAAAAACATCGGCAATCGAGCAGCCTGCTGCGCCCGTAACCCCAGCGCCTGCACCAGTTGCGGCGGTTCCGGAAGCGGCAAAAGAAGCGGCACCAGCACCCCCTGTGCGCCGTCCGCGCGCTCGCAAGAATACGGTCTCGATGGACGTAGAGCCAGAGGTGGTCAATACGCCCGCCCCAGCGGCCCCTGTTTCCTATCCTAGCAGCTCGATGGCAGCGGTAGCGGCATCGATACCTCCAGCCCCTCCGGTCGCGCCACAGCCCGCCCCAGCGCCAGCAGCGGCCCCTGTAGCCGTACCCGTAACGGGTACAAGCGTACCCAATCAGGGTACGGACTTCCCGGGTAAACCGACCGAGGCTCAGATGGCCGATTATCGGAAGCGTGTCTCCGTCTACACGAACGAGCTGCCATCATCGGAGAACATGGGCAGCGTTCAAAAAATGCGCGCTTTCATCACTAAGATGTCCGGCACTCCGCCGCAGACGATGACCACCGACCAGTGGGAAGAGATGCTCTCGTGGTTCGAGAGCTTTGTGGAGCGCAACAAGGTCAAGGGGCTGGTCACGTACATCAACGACTCGCTGGGGGTGAAATAATGATTCACTACTGGGAATGCGACCGCTGCACCCATCAATGGCAATCGAGCTGCATGGGCGCAATGATGATGGACAAAAAAGAAAGCGAGCATCACAGCCGCCATCTATCTAGCGGCTTGTGTGAGGATTGTTTTGAACAGCTAGAAGCCGAACAAATTTCCGGTCTCACGCTGTTCGAGCTATTCTTTTATCTGAGCAAGAAGTCAGATAATTACGGTGCCAGTAAGACGTGGAAGGTGTTTAACGAAGGCACTCCTGAAAGTCCGTGGTACAATCACCAGAAATTTTCCGGTATGTGCCACGAGTACATTGGTGCTACCTACAACGAAGACGGGAGCGAAAAAACTCCTAGCAACTTTACGTGGGGTGAAACCGCAGAGCACAAACAGCTACGAGAAATCACAGGCGAGATTGAGGAGATTTATAAACAGATTATCTCCTCACAACGAACGCCGAAACGTATTGAGTTAGATGAGTGGCAAAAAACTCAGAGAGGTTTCTTCTTTTTCGGACCCCAGCCACGTCCCGAAGATTTTGTAGGAGACCTGCCGGGAAAACAGCGTCTCGAAATTTTGTTCGGCCTTGACCCGGTGTCAGGCAACATCATTGCACCGACAATAGTCGCCAATGACGGAACTAAGTGACCGTCCAGCTAAATCCCGACCAAGAACTCGCGGCCAATTTCGTAGAGGGGGATGCGGTGGTAATCGCAGGCCCCGGCGCGGGAAAGACCCGCGTGCTGGTGGAGCGATATCTCCGCATGAGAATGCGAGGCATCCCCGACCGCGATATCCTGAATCTCACGTTCACCAATGCCGCCGCGACCGAAATGGTGGAGCGCGTCGGCCTCTTGAATTCGGCAGAAGTCTTCCGTACCTTTCACAGTTTCTGCCTCCAATTGCTCAAGCAGGAGCGTACTTACCTGCCGTTCCCAACTTGTCCTGCAATCATCCCGGTGCGAGGGGAGCAGTACTTGCTGATGAAGGACCTGCTCAAGACCTATCAAGGCATCAGGTCTTACCACGCGCTCAACGACCTCATTGGGGAGTGGAAGGCCGGGAACATGAGTCCGGAGCAGGTGTTGGAGGAGCAGTATACGCAAGGCGAAGGCTATTTTTACGCGCTCGCATACCGCGATTACGAAACGAAACAAAGAGAACAGGGCTGGCTCGACTTCGATAATCTAGTGAAAGAGACCGTCAAACTTTTGGAGGCGAACGATGGCGTTAGAGAACGAAACAAAAGAAAGTACATCGCTGTCGACGAGTGCCAAGACACTGACATCACCCAGTTCCAACTTTTGCGATTGCTTTATGGCGGAAATATTTTTGTCGTCGGGGACGAGAATCAGCTTATCTACGAATGGAGAAGTGCGAAGCGTGGCAATCTCTCCAATTTCGCCAAAACTTTCTCCGGAGCAAAAACACTTTATCTTGGACAAAATTACCGAAGCACTGGACTACTTGTCAAATTCCTCAAGTCCATCCTCCCGGTAGACAATGGCCTCGCCTCGCACCTAGTCTCGATGCGTCCGGAAGGCGTCGCACCTCGTTTCATCAGCTATATGACTGAAGACATCGAGGCCAATGAGGTCTTGAATGACATCTATAACCGGGGCATCGTAGACGATGCGGCGATTCTAGCGCGCACCAACCGCCAGCTCCAACTTATTCAGCGCCGCGCGATGAGCCGCAACATCAAGGCCGAAATCCTCGGCAAGAAAAACGTGTGGCAGGAGAACGAGGTCAAGCACCTAATCGAACTCACGAAAGAGCAGATTACGGACCCGCGTCCTGCCGCCACCGTGATGACCTCGCTGATTAAGGAACACAACCTCGTCTACCGCTATGGGAACACGAAGGGCGGAATGGACAAGGACCCCATCGAGAATTTGAACGACATCGTTCGCATGGCAGGCCGGAAGAGCAAGTCGACCGGACAGCCGCTGACCATTGTCCAATTCCTAGAGTGGCTCCGCAAGATTACCCACATGCGCCACACCAAGACCGAACCTATCCTGACGCTCTCAACGGTTCACCAAGCTAAGGGCCGCGAGTGGAAGTACGTCTACGTGGTCGGCGCGAATCAGGGCACGATGCCACATAAAGATGGCGAGCTGCTGGAGGAGCACCGAATCTTTTTCGTGGCCTGCTCTCGCGCGGCGGATGAGCTGCAAATTAGTTTCAACAAGAACAGGAGTCAATTTTTGAACGACTTCGTAGAAGATATCGAAGTCTTCGGAGAGGAAGATGAGCGAACACAGGACGTATAGATAATGGCCTTCCTTTATATCAACGCCAAGGGGCAGGCTTGGAAGAAGCACTCGTATTCTGCGGGCAACACGTTCGACCAGTGCCCGCTCAAGTACAAGCTGCAAAAGATTCACGGCTGGAAAGAGAAGAACACAAAGGCGCGCTTCGAATTCGGCAAGGCCTTCGAGGCCGCGATTCAGTTCTATCACGAGAACCGAGGCGACCGCGATGCGGCTATAAAGCACTTCGTTTCGCTGTGGCAGCCGTACGCGGATAACAAGCTGTTGCAGTACACGAAGGCCGAGAAAGACTGGGCGCAGTGCTTGCGCATCGGCACCGACTGGATGAAGCTGTATGCGATTCGTCAGCCGAGTTTGCCGATTCCGCTTGGTGGACAAACTGTATTTCAAAGAGAATACGCCAAAGAGGTATTCCCGGGAGACCCAAATTATGGCGAAATCGAAGATGCTGGCAAGCTTGACATCGTGGCTTTCGTGGAGCCTGACCATCCCATGCTCCCTAAGCTCATCTGGAAGCCCGAGTACGGAGCTTTCCGCCCTGTCATCGTCGACATTAAGACAGCCGGAGCTGACTTCCCCGAAGCCTATGGAATCGCGGCCTTTGATACCCAGCTCCGTCGGTACTCGTGGCTATCAGGTATTCGGGACGTGGCCCTTCTCTGGTTTGTAAAGAAGGGGCTGACGATTCAGAAGGGCTACTCTGTAACTCTCTTGGAGAATTCGGGAGCGATGGTAGCAGGACAGGAAGCGGTCATCGCGCTGGTGGAAGATGAGGGAATCTGGCTGCTTCCGAACGACTTCATGGTCGAGGAGATGGAGCGAGCGCAAGGCAAGAAGGCCGACACAGGCAAGACAGAGCAGACGAAGATTGCTAAAGAGCGTCGCGATTTGTGGCTGAGAACGAATGGAACCTTCGTGAAGGAAGACGCGATTACGAAGCAGCGCATGCAGTTCAACGCTGGTTTCGTGACCGTAGAATCTGCGGAGGATGCAGGAAAAATTGCGCAAAGACAAATCATCAACATTGTGAACGCGCAGCGCACCGGGAACTACGAAAACACTTTCGGTGTCCGCTATCCACACGATGACAGAAGCGACCCGTACTTCCGCGCCTTCGTTCTAAGAGAGCCGGGATTTTTGGAAGCTAACTTTACAAAGTCCGACGAAGATATCGACTTGTTCGAGGACGACAGCGAGGCGGAAATATGAGAGTGATTAGGAAACCGGATACAACAAACGAGAATCCCGAATACTGGGAGAAGGTCCTCGAATCTCACGGGCTGGGCATTAGGCAGCTCGGATTGCAGGAGGAGCCGGAAGAGACCGACAACGCCACTTTGGAGGAAGCGGATGGACAAACTGACTCGTAGAAAAGATATGGCGAAGTTACGCCTCCGTATGGATGGTGATGATAGCTTCATGAGTTCTCATCAAATTAAGAAGATTCGCACCCGGGAGCGTGAAATTCCTGCGTGGACATTGAACGACAAAGAGGTGCAAAAGGTTATCACGCGGTCGTTCCCCAACTGGCGCACCCGCCGAGCAGACGCGCAGCGCGCGGGCCGCTGGATTCGAATTATTCACCTTTACTACCGCATGCAGCTGTCGAATTCGCAGGTCGCAAAAGAACTGGAGATGAACCTCAATGCGCTGAAGATGGCCTTGAAAGGCATCCGCCGGGTTGCTCGCGGGCAGCGCTTTGATAACCGAGGACGCCTCGGCGCAAGACCGCAAGGAAGACCCAAAAGAGCCTAATCCACGACCCCTCCCCTACTCCCTTGGAGGGAAGCCGGGAGACCTATGAGAGAGTCACGAGTCCACCACTGCATATCGCAAGAGATGGTAGCGCAGGGACTGGAAGAACCACCAGCAAAAAAGTGCAAGTGCCGCGAAAAGATTGACTATAAGAGGGCCGACGCGAAGGTCAAGGCCGGAGAGGCCCGCTGGGTGGTAACCGCCCGGGAACGAGGGACCCGCGAGGTAGTCTGCTCGCTCTGCAAGGGCGAGGAAGCCGTCAAAAATTGCGCTCAGTGCGCAGGCTCCGGCAAGCAGACCGAAGCCGCCGTGTGGGATACCTACAACTACGACATCGTTCTGGTGTCGCAAGCATCCGCAGATTTGAAAGAGAAGAAGTATCGTCCTGCGCTCGCGATGAAGACACCCCGCGTGGCGACCATCGAAAGCGAGCATATCGAGCGCGCCTACGTGGAGGGCAACAAGGATGCCGCTGCGCGAATCGAGGAGTACGGGATGCTGATTTTGGAAGCGAGGACCTTCATCGGCAAGGACAAGATTTTTGCTATCAAGCCGGAGCCGCTGGATGACCCGAAGACGGGTACAGGCCGAACTTATGATTTTGGGAGAGCTATATGATTAAGATGAACCTTCTTTCGCCGGAACAGCAGAAGCTGACCGCCGCTCTTCTCGCTTTCCAAGACTCTCAGTACAACCGCTCGTTCTCGGAGCGTCACCCGGAACTCGGCAAGATGATTAACTGCCCCATCTGCTTGGAGCGTCACCGCGCGAACGAGCGCGGCTGCGGACAGGTCTTCACGTATCGCGTGGGTGATTATGAAC
>Ga0210406_10006703_pt1 | contig 11886 bp, 9 predicted proteins | sample IncBWC30MmetaG_FD_155454 | JGI IMG/M metagenome (GOLD analysis project Ga0210406, IMG submission 155454) | Forest soil microbial communities from Barre Woods Harvard Forest LTER site, Petersham, Massachusetts, United States - Inc-BW-C-30-M | ecosystem: Environmental > Terrestrial > Soil >...
GAAGCTTCGAATGGGATCATTGGGGGAGCCCGCGGAGCGGCCGCTCGACTCGGAATTAAGCGCTCCACTCTTCAACTTCGTATGCAAAGGCTAGGCATTCGCCTCACGCGGACAGCGCTCGCTGACGCAGACGAACGGCGGGATAAACGGCCGCCACAATAAGGTCCCGCACTACAACGCGGACTGCGAATGCTCGCTACGGAGACAGTCTCCCGTTCATCGAGGAGCAATCGCTCACGTCGGCGGCTGGTCGTTGAGAACGCGTATCGAGCAGCTTGAGGGGGTCTCACGGCAGAACGCCGACGCCCGAGAATGGCAAACATGAGTGACAGACAGTTGCGGCTTATCGAAAATTGCTACTGTTTCTTGGCACTGGAGTTTTCCGCCGGCTCCTCTTGCGCCTTGCTCCAACTGGAATCGGGGTTGTATTCCTGCATGGCCTTGCCGAGGGCCTCGGTCTTCCTGCCCAGGTCTTTCTGATAAACAACGCCATCCTGGTTTACGACAAACGTCATCACCCCGGACGAGCGATATTCGGCGGGATAGGCCACGAACGCGAAGCCGTCGGTCATCTTGCCGTTCACGATGTAGCTCTTTGCGCCTCCGGGGGAATACTTACCTCGACGCGTCAGTACATGAAACAGATAGCCGTGATACGGAGTCGGCGGGCCAGCTTTGTCTTTCACGTAGCCCTCGGCGACGGCGGAAGCGACCAACGGCCCTATCGGGCTCTGTGATTCACCGTCCGAGACCTCCCAATAGAGGCCATTGTGCTGGCCTCCATCGCTGAAGATTTGCCTCGCGTACTCATTGTGCTGCAGCGCGTAGTATTCCTTTTGCGCAGCCACAAGCTCCTCGCAAACAATGATGGCCGAGATCTCGTTGCGGCCGATTCGGCGGAACAGGATCTCTTTCTTCCCCGCTTCGGTGTCGAAAAACCACAAATTCCCTTTCATTGCGAGGGGTATGGGCATAGGCCAGTTTTCCGCGCCGATGTACAACGTCACGGAGCCATCAGGTTCTTTTAACATGCGGTGCATCTCCTGATACTTGCTCACAAATCTCGCGCGGCCCTCGGCATCCTCGGTTGCGTCGCCTGAAGAGACGATCTCCCTGCCTTCCGGTCCGAGAATTTCTAGTAACGCTTTTTCGTCGTTATTCTGAGCTGCGGCAACGAAAGCATTGTTCGCCTCTTCTGGTGACGAAAATGTTTTCTGTCCTCTATGCTGAGCGATGGAACCCGCAGGAAAGCACGCGGACAGCAACATCACCAGCGCGGCGATCTTCAGGAGATCGGCCAACTCAAGGTTTTCATAGTTCGGCTTGGCTCGCCTCATCGTGTAATCCTCCCTTACTGAATGTGAGAAACGAAAGAGCGTTCTATTTGAAGCTGGAGCGCTCAGCGGCGTCCGCCGCCGTGAAAGCCGCCTCCTGCACCGAAGCTAGCGCTTCCGCGAGACGAAAAACTCCGTTCCTCTCCGCCATGACCGAAGCTGCTGAAAGCGCCCGAGCGAACGCCGCTCTGGCCGTGAGACTCGCCATAGCCGCGAGCGGCCCCGTGATTACCGGCGAAAGGCTGTGGTGCTCTTTCGGGATGGTTGTAGACACCGCGTCTGTCCCCGCGGTCGTCACCGAAGCGCTGTGGCCCTCGTTCGCCGCGCTCGTACGATTCGCGCGCGCCTCCGCCTCGATAGAATCTATCGCGGTTATAAAACGTCCTGCTTCGCGAGTAATACCGCGCATGGTCGAAAGCCGCGTAGTGGTCATGCCAATCGAAACCCCAGTGGTGCCAGCCCCACCCGTAGCCCCTATAGAATCCGACGCCGAAGCCACCTCCGAAGGAGAGGAACGCACCGTCATACCAGATGCCTGGATAGGGATACCAACCGGGCCACGCGATCATGGGGCCTCCGTACACAATCCAGGGGTTATATGCAGGAACATAGATAACTTCGGGGCTGACTGGCTCGATCTCAATGTCGGAACCGTCCGTCGTTACGTTTTGTTGCGGCGTGGAGTTGAGATTGCCCGCTTCTTGCGCACGGCGGCGCATCACTTGAACGGCGTTCATCACCTCCTGTTCCTGGTTGTAGTAGGCATCGCCGAGCGATGAGGTCCACGAGAGGTTTTTGTCCATGTTGCCGAGGACGGAGGGAAAGGCGGTAAGTGCTTTGACGCTCGGGTCCCAAGCCAGCTCGTCCACGGCTTGTGCTAAAGCCTCGCCCATCAAATCGGAGTGCCCTTGCACCCAACGGTCGGCGTCGACCACCTGTTCGGGGAACGTCGATGCCGCCAGTATTTGCGCCACTAGTGAATCGGGATAGAGGGCGATCGGCGCCACCAATTGCTCTAATTGTTCGGGAGTTTGTTCCATGTACGGCGGTCGGGACGGCGCTTGCGCCGGAGCTTGCTGGTCCTGGGCGATGAGACTCTGCGGGTACGCTGGGAACAATAAAATTAACGCCAGTGAAGACGCCATGGCTTGATGCGCAAACTGCAGCTTTGAGAATCCTGAGGCGCGCGCTTGATTGTTCAAGCTTCTGAGCCTCCGCTCAATTGTGTCCTTCATTTCGGCTCCTACGTCTCTGAGATGCGCCACTCTTCTCGGAAGGTTCCCGTTTTATCATTCGCTGCTGAAAGTTCAGATTGTCAGAAACGCCAGCAGAGAAACTGCGAAGCTTAAGTTTTTTCTTTTCTCCCTGCCAGTTCTCCGGCAGCCTGCCTATAATGCGGCACGACAATCGTGCTCTGGCTGGTGAACTCATTCTGTAGATGCCTTTTAGTAGGGACACCGGAGTGGCCCGATCCGTGCCTTGACGGAAAGGTGAAAACGGCCCGCAATTGGAGGTAAAAGGCCATGCAAGACTTGATCGAACTCTACCAAATGGTTTATTTGAACGCTGCCGCTCTTAGCGGCGGTGAAAAGACAGCGATTCTCAAGGCCAGGCTCGCGTTGGGCATGTTCGCGCGAGCGATGGAGGGCTTCAAGAGGGCATCTGCCGACATGCCCTCGTCCTCAGAAGCCAACTTCGAGATCGCGGCGTAGCTAGCGATCGAGAGCGCTCGACACAAAACTTGTAAGGCAGAAAGGAACAACAAGATGCCTACCTCTTACTAGGAGCCGGTCGGGAAGGACTCATGGCAAACCAAGATTACGATTTGGTGGTGATTGGGAGCGGCCCCGCGGGTCAAAAGGGTGCGATCAACGCAGCCAAACTGGGAAAACGTGTCGTGGTGATCGAACGGGCTGGCATGGTTGGTGGCACATCCGTCCACAGTGGCACTGTTCCAAGTAAGACCTTGCGGGACGCCGTTCTTTATCTCACAGGCTTCAATGAAAGGGCGTTCTACGGGCAAGACTATCGTCTGCGCGAGCGAATCAACAGGGACGAGATTGCTAGTCGTGTACGGGTGATTGTGACTCGCGAAACCCATCTTGTTCGGTCGCAGTTCAATCGCAACCGGGTTGCAGAGATTGACGGTACGGGGCGATTTCTTGATCCGCATACGTTGGAAGTAACTAGCGCAGAAGGCAGCACTGCTACTGTTCGCGGCGAATACGTGCTGATCGCCTGTGGAGCGCGACCCGCGCAAAGTCCTTCAATTCCCATTGACGGCAAGTACATCGTAGACACTGACCAGCTGCCAGAGCTTGCTGATCTCCCACGCGAAGTCATCATTATCGGCGGAGGCATCATAGGCCTCGAATACGCCTCTATGTTTGCCGCCCTCGAGGTCCGGGTGACGTTGATTGAGCAGCATCCTCAGGTATTGGATTTCGTCGATCGGGAGATTGTTGAAGCGCTCTCTTACCATCTGCGTGAGCTCGAAATGGTCTTTCGTCTAGGAGAGAAGGTCGTCGCAGTCGAGGTTGACGAGAGCCGAAATCGAGTGATCGCAAGACTTGAGAGCGGCAAAACCGTTCACGGTGACGCTCTTTTATATTCTGTGGGGCGTCAGGGCAACACGGATACTCTTAACCTCGCAGCGGCCGGGCTCGATGCTGACGCGCGCGGAAGATTGAAGGTCAACGAGTTCTTTCAGACGGCGGTGCCTCACATCTACGCCGCTGGCGATGTAATCGGATTTCCGGCTCTTGCCGCCACTTCTATGGAGCAGGGCCGGTTGGCCTCAGCACACATGTTTGGAGCCTCATCTAGGCGCCAGGCCGCTCTGTTGCCATACGGAGTCTATACGATTCCTGAAATCGCCATGATCGGTCAGACCGAGGAGCAGTTGACCTCCGCCGCGATTCCCTATGAAACAGGTGTTGCCCGGTACGAGGAATTAGCGAAGGCAGAGATGCTGGGCGACAGGACCGGAATGCTCAAACTGCTTTTCCACCCTGAAACACTAAAACTCCTTGGTATCCATGCCATTGGGCAGCGCGCAACGGAGATTATTCACATTGGTCAGGCCGTCCTGGCCTTCGGGGGCACTATCGAGTACTTCCGCGATGCGGTCTTTAACTATCCCACCTTAGCTGAGGCTTACAAGGTAGCCGCTTTAAACGGTCTGAATAAACTTTGAGTAATAAGGTGGCCGGATACCTGCTATAGCCCCCAACGTATAACGGTCGGGCTACGCTTTGACACGTTGGAGGATGCACGCGACAACGCCTTTCCTCTACCGAGCCAAGAATGAGTAGGACCCATATGGGGTGGGACGATTCGTGACTCGACGATGAGTCCATCGCAAGCCACCGAATAGATGAAGTCCATTCCCTCGTCAGGTAGACGGATATACAAGTCGGTTCTTACGAATGGTTCTTTGAACATTGCGCCCACTCCTTTTCTGCCACAGCTTTGTGCCGTCGTCAGGACTGTACGGGTTCGAAACGTTTTTCCCGCGAATCACCGGTTTTGCGATGCCGTGCGTCCCGAGATTTTAACTTGCAGCTCGGGTGCCAAAGCATACTACTTCTTGCAGAGCGATACCTGCTGCGTCCAGGGTGTAATACGCCTTGCATTATCGTGGCAACGCATTCGTGAGGACTAATCGAACAAAGACACCGCGAGGGAACGCACGTCTTTGCCGTCGTGACAGCTTGTGTCAGCCCAATGGCAGTTGCCCAGAAATCCGGCGTCTGTGCATCGACATGTTTTGGATGTTCGCGTGTACTACACAGTCGCGAATCGTCCCCTACCGCAGCGCCAAGCCTGAAGGACCTCGACGCGCACTACCGGGCATTTGATAGGAAGGCCGCTGACGGCGGCAACTGTGTCGCCATGATGGCCATCGGGGATTTGTATTCCAATGGGCATGGCGTTCCCGCCGATCAGGCCCAAGCGCAGAGTTGGCACGCGAAGGCCCAATCGTGCCAGGGCGGCAATCTGGCATTGCTGCAACAGCAACTGGCGCAATACAAGGCCAGTGCTGCCGCAGCGCGCGATCCCGCGCTCTACCCCATGCTCTCTGCGATGCCCGTCATTCCGAAATCGGCGCCAGTCGCAGCCGGGAACAGGAACAGGTCCGGCCTTTCGGTGAACTCCAAGTTACTCGTCGGTCTCGTTGCAGGCGCAGCTATCGCAGCCGCCATTATTGCGCTGACCCCTTCATCGGGAACTGAGAACAGCGACGGCCCGCCCGGCCTTCTTAGCCAGCTACAGGGTACTATGTGGACGAATGCTGCTATGGCTTGTGCGGCGAGCGGCGGAAATCTCGGCATGAACAGCTTAGTTTGCAACTAGTGATGCGGGGACGATTCACCCGCCACGAACACCGCAGTGGACTGCGAGCCAGCGATCCCGTGCTCACCGCGAGGGACGTGTACATGCGAGAGTATTTGGCCTGCCGCGAGAAGGTGCGAGCCGTGCGCGTGGCGCAGAATCAGAGGGGCACGCGATCGGCCCGAGCGAGCCAAGAAAAGCGACGAAGTTCGGTTTTGCCCTCCCACCAACAGGAACTGGGGCTAGTACCGAGTTGACAGCGTTCCGCCGAGCTCAGGCAAGGTCGTAGCGATCAAGGTTCATCACCTTGGTCCACGCAGCCACGAAGTCTTTCACGAACGCCTCTTTCGAGTCGTCGCATGCATAGACTTCCGCGACGGCCCGGAGCTGAGAGTTAGAACCGAAGATAAGGTCGACCCGGGTGCCAGTCCATTTGATTTCGCCCGTCGCGCGATCGCGCCCCTCAAACACGCCTTCGGTTGTAGAGGACGCCTGCCACTTCGTATTCATGTTGAGCAGGTTGACGAAGAAATCATTCGTAAGCGTCTCGGGCCGGTTGGTGAACACGCCGTGTTTGGACTGCCCGGCGTTTACATTCAGGGCGCGCAAGCCGCCGACGAGAACCGTCATCTCGGGAGCGGTCAGCGTCAGCAACTGCGCCCGATCCAGCAGCAGTTCCTCGGCCGGTAGGGGCTGTCCGCTTCGGAGGTAATTGCGAAACCCGTCAGCAATCGGTTCAAGCGGCGCAAAGGAGTGCACATCGGTCTGCTCCTGCGAAGCGTCCGTGCGCCCCGGCGTGAAGGGTACCTTCACGTCGTGTCCGGCTTTCTTCGCCGCAGCCTCGACAGCCGCGCAGCCGCCCAGAACAATCAGGTCGGCGAGCGAAACCTTCTTCCCTTTTCCATTGGACTGCGGGCCGCCGGACTGCGAAGCGTTGAACTCCTTTTGGATCCCTTCGAGCGTCTGCAGGGCCTTTCGCAGTTGAGCCGGCTGGTTGACTTCCCAATCCTTCTGCGGCGCGAGGCGAATACGCGCGCCGTTGGCGCCGCCGCGCTTGTCGGAGCCGCGGAACGTCGCTGCCGATGCCCAGGCCGTCGAGGCCAATTGAGAGATGGATAGTCCCGACGCGAGAATCTTGGCCTTCAGAGCAGTAATATCCTGCTCCCCGATCAACGCATGATCCACTGCGGGAACAGGATCCTGCCATAGCAGCGATTCCTTCGGCACCAACGGACCGAGATACCGCGAAATCGGCCCCATATCGCGGTGCGTGAGCTTGAACCAAGCCTTGGCGAACGCGTCTGCGAGCTCCTGCGGGTTCTCGTGGAAGTGCTTCGAGATCTTTGCGTAGGCCGGATCCATCCTCAGGGCGAGGTCCGTCGTGAGCATCATCGGCGCGTGCCGCTTCGAGGGATCGTGCGCATCAGGCACAGTGTCTACGCCGGAGCCGTTCTTAGGCGTCCACTGATGCGCGCCGCCAGGGCTCTTGGTCAGTTCCCACTCATGCCCGAAAAGAGTGTCGAAGTACCCGTTGTCCCACTTTATTGGGCTAGGGGTCCATGCGCCTTCCAAACCGCTGGTGATCGTGTCGGCGCCTTTGCCGCTGCGGAAGGTGTTTGTCCAGCCCAGGCCTAGCTCCTCAATGGGGGCGCCCTCCGGTTCGGCGCCGACATATTTGCCCGCATCGGCAGCGCCGTGGGTTTTGCCGAACGTGTGCCCGCCGGCAATGAGCGCAACGGTCTCCTCGTCATTCATCGCCATGCGCGCGAACGTTTCGCGGATATCGCGTGCCGCAGCGACTGGATCGGGCTTTCCATTGGGCCCTTGCGGATTCACATAAATCAATCCCATTTGAACGGCGGCAAGAGGATTATCGAGCTGACGATCGCCGCTGTAGCGCTCGTCCCCCATCCACGTGCTCTCAGGCCCCCAGAAGGTGTCCTCTTCGGGCTCCCAGACGTCCGCGCGCCCGCCGCCGAAACCGAAGGTCTGGAACCCCATCGACTCCAATGCGACGTTACCGGCAAGAACCATGAGGTCGGCCCAGGAGATTTTCCGGCCATACTTCTGCTTGATCGGCCAGAGCAGCCGGCGCGCCTTATCGAGGCTGGCATTGTCCGGCCAGCTGTTGAGTGGCGCAAAACGTTGTGTGCCGGAGCCTGCCCCGCCGCGGCCGTCGCCAATGCGGTACGTACCCGCGCTGTGCCACGCCATACGAATGAAAAACGGCCCATAGTGGCCATAGTCGGCCGGCCACCAATCCTGTGAATCCGTCATCAAGGCATGCAGATCCTTGATCACGGCGTTTAGATCGAGGCTCTTGAACTCCTCGGCGTAGTTGAACGCCTTTCCCATCGGATCGGACAGGGGGGAGTTCTGGTGCAGAATCTTCAGGTTGAGCTGGTTCGGCCACCAGCCGGCATTCGTCGGAGCCCCAGCCACTGTGTGTCTGCGAACGCCAACCTTTACTGGGCACTTTGCTTCGGTTGGATTATTGGGGACAATCGCCGCTGTCCCCGTGAGTTCTTTCTCCATCTGTTGATTCTCCTTATGAATTAGTTCAAAAAATATCGCGACGAACTGCGGCGCCTAACGGGAAGCGCGCCGCGGAGCGCACTTCGTGCAGAACCCCCGGAAAATGAGTTCGCATTCGCGAAGAACGCGCTTACCAAGGGAGCCCGAAGCAGGCCTGGGTACGTCGTACCACTCCATGTCCTCAACATTGCCGCAGCGGTCGCAAATGAAGTGGTGATGCCGCATGCCTTTCGCATCGAATCGAGCGGCGCGGCCCTCGACGGCCACTTCACGCACCAAACCCGCCTGCACCAAGTCCCGCAGATTGTTATACGTCGTGGCCCTTGAAGAGCGCGGATCCACGCGATTCACGGCTTCGAAGATTTCCGCAGCCGTGGGATGCTTGGTGTGTTCCATCAAGAATGCCATCACGGCGTAGCGCTGCGGAGTGCACCGCAACCCGCTATCCTCCAAGCACCGTCTAATGGATTCGGCGACCATAAAAAATTTAGATTATATCTAATATGACATTTTGTCAAGACTTATGCCTTGGGTTGCTGCACGCCGGAAAGTTGGTGAGCCTGGAGGATGCCGACGGCCGTTTCGCGTCGATGCGATGCGGCGACATTCACTGCAAGACCCCATGCTGCGGTCCAATTTTTGGAAGGCTCACTACAGCAGTCGTTTCCGAGATCAGGGTACGCACGCCACGCCCGTGGCGCTCAGGAACGACGCCCGCCGCACTTTACCCTGCTCGTCGGTCCCAAAAGCAAGTTCAAGTGGTGCGCGGTCGCACTCTAGTCGCACACGCGCGTGCGACTTGCCGTCACCGCCGAGTGTTTCTCCCACGCGGCAAGAACCGTAGGACAGCCGTGCCGCTTCGACCGCACGGCGAACGGCCACCGCATCCAGCGATGGCGCCGCCAGCGCCGCGAGCCGTCCATCCGATGGCGATCCGATTAGTGATGCCAAACTCTCCGCGACCGCCTTCATATTCGCATCGAGAGATTTCGTTGTGGCAAAGCTGAGGTATTGAAGCTTCGGCGGCATCGTCGGCGCCAGCGTGAAAGCCACGTCGACGAAGCCACGCTCGCAGAGCAGCCGAAACTTGCCGCGCAGCAAATTCTCCGGCTGGATGTCGCCGGCCGGTTTGCACTCACCCATCTCGGTCTTCACCTTCTCGATTCCCCGGCGGCGCACATCCGCGGGCGTATCGAGGAACAGGTTGTTGGCTGCAATCGCGTCGGCCTCGCGATCATCCCAGTTGCGCCACAGCCGGAGAATCGCGTCACGCGTCGAAACGAGCGCCGGTGAAGGCGGCAGTTCGCGCGGCTTCAGGGCCCCAGTCGCCTCCAGAATCTCGAACGCCTCTGCCAGAGCCGCCGCCGGACCCGCATACGTCAGGTTCGTCATCGCGAACATCCCAACGCCGTAATCCGGCAGCCACATCATATACGACCCGAAACCGGGAAGCCCGCCGCCGTGCCCAACGATGTGCGAGAAGTGGCAGTCTCGCGAGATGCCCAAGCCGTATCCGTAGGCCACCGACCGCACCCGTAGCGGCGCATCCGGCGATGACCGAGTGGCCGTCAGCGTGTGCTCGCGCCAAGGGTGCTGCATCTCGCGAATCGAGCTGCGTTCGACCGGCCCGCGATCCTCGTCATCGCGCGGAGGGAACGCCGACAAATGAAAAGCGACGTAGCGCCCCAGGTCCCGCGCCGATGTCAGCAGCCCGCCCATCGATCCGAACGCTCCATGCGGCAGCGACGGTTCTTCGAAATATTCGTTCTCCAGCAGACGATAACCCGTCGCGCGAACATTCGCCGGCAAGGTCGCCGCTTCGAGCGTCGTGGACCGCATGCCCAGCGGCGCCAGAATGTTTTTTGTCAGATACTCAGCGTACGGGACGCCCGAAGCCTTCGACACAATTCGCCCCAGCAGCGCGAACCCATAGTTCGAATACTCATACGACGTATCGGGAGGCGTCGAGAACGGCAGCCCAAGCTCTAACCAGCGCGTCAGCGTCGCATCGTCGGTGGAGAGTTGGCGATCGCCCCACGGATTGTCCTCAGGGAATCCGGCCCCGTGCGACATCAGTTGGCGAATCCGGATTGGCGCCGTATCCCGGGTCGGATACTGAAACCGCGCAAACTCTGGAATCCACTTCGCCACCGGATCTTCGAGCGACAATTTGCCTGCATCGCGTAGCTTCAGAATACTAAGCGCGGTGAAGCTTTTAGTCATGGACGCGATGCGAAAGACCGTATCCGGCGTCACCGGGTCCTGTGAAGTACGATCACGGACGCCAAAGCCTTTGAAATAGGCCAGCTCGCTGTCGATCACTATCCCGAAAGCCGCCCCTGGGATGCGGTGCTCTTGCTGAAATCGTTCGAAGACTTTCTCGATGCGGGGGAATTCCGCTTCGAGCTTGGCGCGTCGCGCCGGATCGGTGAAGCGAGGTACGGTTGCATCCGTCGCCCCGCCACAGAATGCAGGAAAGGCCATCAGGGCAACGAGTCCAATTGAGATGCGCATGCCGTGTATCGTATCAGAGCGAATTCGAATTATGGGTGCCCGGTTAGTGGGGAATGAGCGTAGGTCACGCTGCGATCGAGATTGTGCCTAAACGCAGTTGCGCTCGACATCAAAAGTCGAGACAGTGTTCTAGGACCGGAGTTTCTACCATGGTGAACACATTCAGATTTGCCGTATGCATTGGAGTTATGTTGGTTGGCGGACGCCTATTCGCGCAGCAGACGCCACCGCCCAAACCCTGCCCCCCGGAGGGCTTCAGCGGCGGATTCGGCCACGGTTGTCCGCAGAAACAGTTTGCTAATCCGTCTGACATCTCCGCTATGATGGCGGCGCTGCCTGATAAGCCGTTCGTAACGCCGCAAAGCCTTCGTCATGTACTCGTATTGTGCAGGGCGGCCGGCTGGGTACATACTTCCATTCCGTTGGCGGCGAAGATGGTTGAGTACCTCGGAGACAAGACGGGTGCGTGGATGACGGACATCACATACGATTCCGCCATGATCACGCCCGAGAATCTCAAGCATTATGATGCGGTCTTTCTCGACAGCACCACCGGCGAGTTTCTCGATGATCCCGACGACAAAGGGGTGTCCGACATGCGCAGACAAGCACTTCTCAGTTTTGTTAAGGGAGGCAAGGGTCTAGCTGGTATTCACGCCGCGACTGACTCGTACCACACGAGTGCCCGGCCGTCTTCACCCGGCGCGGCACCCACTGCGCTAACGGGCACCTGGCCTGAATTCAACGAAATGATCGGTGGCTTTTTTAAGTTTCATTGGACCTACCCGACTTTAATTCCCGTCAAGATTGACGATCCGAACAGCCCACTGACATCCATGTTTCCGGCTGGTGGCTATGAGATTGTCGACGAGACCTACACATTCGCACAGGACTCGTTTAGCCGCAAGCGTGTTCACGTGTTGACCAGCGTCAATTTTAGAAAGATGAGCGCGGAAGATAAGGCCAAGGAACCTGCCGTTACCCGGCGCACCGATGGCGACTACGCATTGAGTTATATCCAACGCGTTGGCAATGGTCGTGTATTCTACGAAGCGCACGGCCACGATGAGAAGGTTTACTTTTCGCGACCCTTTGTGGCCCACATGCTCGCTGGAATGCAGTACGCGCTCGGCGATCTAAAGGCCGACGATAGCCCAAGCGAAAAATA
>Ga0210406_10006704_pt1 | contig 11886 bp, 8 predicted proteins | sample IncBWC30MmetaG_FD_155454 | JGI IMG/M metagenome (GOLD analysis project Ga0210406, IMG submission 155454) | Forest soil microbial communities from Barre Woods Harvard Forest LTER site, Petersham, Massachusetts, United States - Inc-BW-C-30-M | ecosystem: Environmental > Terrestrial > Soil >...
CGTGCTTGTCTGGCGCACCAGCGTGATTCCCTTGATCATCTTTCGAGGGTATCACTCGCTCAGATGCCTTTGCTCAAGCTGCGCGGCGGTTGCTACACTCGCCCGTTCATCCATATCTAAGGACGCTTCGAACCATGACGCTGGAAAACATCCGCACCGAGCAACGCGACGCAATCCTCTTTCTGACATTTGACCGGCCAAAGGTCCTAAATGCACTGAATCAGGCCACCATCGCTGAACTTCAGAGCGTCTTCGCCGCCGTGCGGACCGACGACTCAATTCGCGCCGTCATCATCACCGGTGCCGGAGACAAGGCCTTTGTCGCAGGCGCTGACATTTCAGAACTCGCGCAGGCAGACAGCAGAAACGGAAAAGACCTTGCGCAACGCGGCCAGGCCGCCTTCACCGCGATGGAGGAATGCGGCAAGCCCGTAATCGCAGCGATCAATGGCTTCGCCCTCGGCGGCGGCTGTGAACTAGCCCTCGCCTGCACCCTGCGCATCGCCAGTGAAAACGCAAAGCTGGGTCAACCGGAGGTGAAGCTCGGCCTCGTCGCTGGATATGGCGGCACACAACGCCTTCCACGCCTGGTCGGCAAAGGCGCAGCGTTGCAACTGCTGCTTACAGGAGAGATCATCTCGGCACAGGAAGCTCTGCGCATCGGCCTGGTAAATGAAGTCGTACCTGCGGAACGCTTGATGCCCCGCGCAGAGGAGATTGCGCGGGCGATTGCGGCCGTCGCACCAATCGCGGTTCGTCACACTCTTGAGGCGGTCCATCATGGCTACGATCAGGCTCTGAGTGACGGGCTGTTTCTGGAGGCTTCGCTCTTCGGCCTTTGCTGCGCGACCGACGATAAGGCGGAAGGCACCCGAGCATTCCTCGAAAAGCGCCCCGCAACGTGGAAGGGCCGCTAGCAGAATCAGACTAAACACCTGTGAATTCACATCGGCTCACTGATATCCTTAAGGTCAGTGAAATCCCTCCTTCTCCTATCATTGCTGGCACTCGGGGGCCTTGCCACCGCGATCGTCAGTTGCACACACACGGCGCCGCCTTCTCAAGTGCAGGCGACGACCGAAATTCACAAGGCAGAAGAAGAAGCACGCCCGGAAATTGCGCTCGTACCTCTGCCCTCAAAGAGCCGCTACCTGACCGTTCACACGCGAGGCGGTTGGGAGAATCCGTTTGTTACGGTAGACGCAGATACGCTGCTGCTGCGCGTCACACACGAGGACGCAAACCCGTCCGCAGTTGGTCAGGGAGGTTTGTTGAGACCTGCCGGGGCGCGCCGCGAGGTTCTGACGATCCGTTTGAGTGAGCTGCCGAGCGCGCTCGCTGCGCTGCCTGAAAGCGCGTGGCCTTATGGCCGCGTCGTCGCAATCGAAGAAACACCGGCCAGCACCCCGGCGTTGCGACCCAAGATCCGCCGGAATGTCGAACAGACAATCCAAGTGTTGGGCGAATTGGGAATCGTGATTGACGAGTGGGCAGAACCGAACCCCCAGGGAAATCGGTGAGGCAAGATCGGTGATACGCGCTCTGTTACGGTGAGCGCTGACCGTCAACTATCATGCCCCACGCACAAGCTCGCGCCGTTTTCTGCTTCTTCTTTATCGTTGTAGCGTTCGCCGGGTTTTGGGCGGCACGCTGGCGGCGCGCGGATCTGCATTCACTTGAAGAATGGGGTCTTGCAGGCAGAAACTTTGGCACGCTGATCTCGTGGTTTTTGATCGGCGGTGATCTTTACACCGCGTATACGATTATCGCCATTCCGGCGCTTATGTATGGCGCGGGCGCGCCGGGGTTCTTCGCTGTTCCCTACTGCATCATGTCGTATCCGTACATGATGCTGGTGTTGCCTCGACTATGGAGGGTTTGTCACCGTCATGGTTACGTAACGCTTTCTGACTTTGTTCGCGGCCGCTACAACAGCCGATGGCTGGCAATCGCACTCGCGCTGACGGGCATCCTGGCGACTATGCCGTACATCGCACTGCAGCTGGTCGGCATGCGTGCGGTGATAGCAGCGATGGGCGTAACGGGCGAATGGCCGCTGATCGCGGCTTTTGTCATTCTGGCCGCCTACACATATACCAGCGGGCTGCGCGCACCGGCGGTCATCGCAATCGTAAAAGACGTGATGCTGTACATCATGGTGCTAACGGCAATCCTCGTCCTGCCGCATCGTTTTGGCGGATATTCACACATATTTGCCGCCGCCCAAACCGCGCTCGCGACCCATAAGCCGCCGGGCGGCATTCTGCTCGCACCACGGCAATATAGCGGCTACGCAACACTCGCGCTCGGATCGGCGTTAGCTCTGGCGCTCTATCCGCATACGGCGACAGGAGTGTTGAGCGCGGCAAGCGGAAAAGTGATTCGCCGCAACACAGCTTTGCTGCCCGCATACAACATCATTCTTGGAATGATTGCGCTTCTGGGATTCGTCGCACTCGCCGCCGGAGTGCAGACAAAAGATACAAGCCAGGTTGTGCCGCTACTTTTCATGCAGCAGTTCCCCGAGTGGTTCGCCGGCTTCTCGCTGGCCGCGATCGGTATTGGAGCGTTGGTTCCCGCAGCCATCATGTCGATCGCTGCTGCAAACCTCTTCACGCGGAATCTGTACGGCGAATTCTGTCGCACACCGATGACACACCGGGCTGAATCGACGATGGCGAAAGTCGTTTCGCTGCTGTTGAAGTTTGGCGCTCTGGCTTTTGTGCTCTACCAGCCGGCGCAGTACGCCGTCGAGTTGCAACTGCTCGGGGGCATCTGGATTCTCCAACTTTTTCCTGCGGTTATCTGCGGTCTATTCACGCGCTGGCTTTACGGGCGTGCGCTGCTCGTCGGATGGCTCGCCGGGATTGCAAGCGGGACGGCGATGGCGTACTCATTGCAGTTGAAGTCGTCGGTATACACCATTGCTATCGGTCGTCATACATTCAGTGCTTACGCGGCGTTACCGGCGCTGGTGATCAACCTCCTGGTGAGCATTCTCATTTCTGCAACGATGCACTTGAAGAACGTGACGCCCGATCAAGACGCGACTCAGAATGCTGACTACACTGAAGCTGTTCCCGCGAGCGTCTAACGTGTCTGCTTCGCCGTTCCCAATTCTTCGCAACACAGAAGGCCTGCATCCGCACGAGGCGTTCGCAGCGTCTCGGGAACTTGAAGCGCTTCTTCGTCAGAGCGTGCGCGGAGAGGTGCGTTTCGATTCCGCGTCACGCTCTCTGTATGCGACGGACGCGTCGAATTACCGGCAACTGCCCATCGGGCTCGTGATTCCACGCGACGAATCGGATGTGGAGGCAGCAATTGCCGCATGTCGAGCAACCGGCGCGGCCGTACTGGCGCGCGGCGCAGGCACCAGCCTCGCTGGTCAATGTACAAACTCGGCGGTCGTACTCGACTTTTCGAAATATATGCGCGGTATCGTTGCGCTCGACCCTGTGGATAAGACAGCGCGCGTGCAGCCGGGAGTCGTGCTCGACCGTGTCCGCGAAGCGGCGGAGCAGCACCATCTCACGTTCGCGCCCGACCCGGCGACGCATAACCGCTGCACGCTCGGCGGCATGATCGGCAACAACTCCTGCGGCGTGCACGGGCTGATGGGCGGTAAAACCGTCGACAATGTTGAGTCGCTGGACGTGTTGCTCTACGACGGCAGTCGCATGGAAGTGGGTGCGACCAGCGAAGAAAGGTTCGCCAGCGTCATCTCTGCGGGCGGACGGCGTGGCGAAATCTATGCTGGCTTGAAGCGTCTGCGTGATGCAAACGCCGATGAGATCAGGCGTGGCTTTCCGCAGATTCCGCGTCGCGTGTCTGGCTACAATCTCGATGAGTTGCTGCCGGAGTCAGGTTTCAACGTTGCGCGCGCGCTTGTTGGTAGCGAAGGCACTTGCGTCACAGTACTCGGCGCAACTTTGAGACTGACCGACAGCCCACCTTTTCGGGCTCTGGTGGTTCTCGGATTCGAAGACGCGTTTATCGCCGCTGATGCAGTGCCCTCAATCCTCGAGCACAAACCAATTGGACTTGAAGGATTCGATGGCCTGCTGATCGACTACATGCGGCGCAAGGATCTTGCCATCGACAACATCGCGCTGCTGCCTCGCGGACGCGGCTTCTTGCTCGTGGAGTTCGGTGGTTGGTCGGCGGAAGAAGCGCGCGACAAAGCTGACCGAATGGTTGCCAGATCGAGCGATATGCCGCAGCGACCAGATGTGCGAGTGTTCACCGACCCATTGGAGTCAAGCCGAATTTGGGCCGTTCGCGAATCAGCGCTGGGTGCGACAGTGTTCGCGCCCGGGGAGCCGGAGGGCTGGGAGGGTTGGGAAGACGCCGCGGTGCCGCCGGCAAAACTTGGCAGCTATTTGCGCCAGCTATTCGCGTTGATGAGCGAGTATGACTACCGCAGTCCGATGTATGGCCATTTCGGCCAGGGCTGCGTACATCTGCGGATCAACTTCGACCTGGAAACTGCGGCAGGGATCGCCAAGTACCGTGAGTTCATCGATCAGGCCGCGGACATCGTGCTGGCACATGGCGGTTCGCTTTCAGGCGAACACGGCGATGGCCAGGCACGAGCGGCACTTCTGCCGAAGATGTTTTCGCCACAATTGATGCAGGCTTTCCGCGACTTCAAGAAATTGTGGGATCCGTTGAACTGTATGAATCCAGGCAAGCTGGTTGATCCGGTTGCAGTGTACGACCCCAGTGAAAATCTCAGGCTCGGCGCGGGTTACACCTCGCGCAAAACGGAAACGTATTTCTCTTTTGCTGAAGATCATGGTTCGATGGCGCACGCGACGTTGCGTTGTGTCGGCGTCGGTGCCTGCCGCAAAGAAACAGCTGGAACGATGTGCCCGAGCTACATGGCGACGCGCGAAGAAAAGCACTCGACGCGTGGGCGTGCACATCTGCTGTGGGAATTGTTGCAAGGCAAGATGGGCGCTGAACTCGATTGGCAGAATGAGTCCGTCAAGGAAGCTCTCGATCTATGCCTCTCCTGCAAAGCCTGTAAGCACGAGTGCCCGGTCAACGTCGATTTGGCAACGTACAAGGCAGAATTTCTCGCACACTATTACGAAAAGAAAGCACGCCCGCTATATGCGTATGCCTTTGGCTTCATGGATCGATGGGCCGACCTCGCTTCGAACACGCCGCGACTCGCGAACCTGGCAGGCACTACACCGATCGTGCGGGATGCATTGAAAGCGACGCTAAGTATCGCTCCGCAACGCGAGATTCCTCGCTTCGCAACTCATTCTTTCCAGCGGACGATGCGACGTTTAGCGTCTGCGACCGGCAACGAGAGGAAGGTCGTGCTGTGGCCGGATACCTGGAACAATTACTTCCACCCGGAAGCGGCGCACGCAGCGTACGCGGTTCTGACCGAAGCGGGATTTCATGTCTCAGTGCCGCTTGCGCATGTCTGCTGCGGCAGGCCACTCTACGATTTCGGGTTCCTCGCCCAGGCGAAGCGTTACTTACTGCATGTGCTCGACGTACTCCGCAACGAAATCGCAGACGGAACTCCGGTTGTTGTGCTGGAGCCAAGTTGTGCCACAGTTTTCAGAGAAGAGATGACGGGCCTGCTGCCCAATAACGAAAGCGCCGCGCGACTTCGCTCGCAGACATTCTTGCTTGGCGAATTCCTGACGCGCCGCGCAAAGGATTTTCGCCCGCCGCAGAAAGCGACCGCCCGCTACCTGGTGCATGGTCATTGCCACCAAAAACCTCATATGAAGGAGGACCTCGCGCTGCTGCGCGCGACGGGCGCTACGGTCGACATCCTCGATTCCGGCTGTTGCGGAATGGCCGGTCCGTTCGGATTTGAAAAGGATAAATTCGACATCTCGCAGGCGCTCGCTGAGAGAGGCCTGCTTCCCGCCGTTCGCGCGATGGAAAAAGATACTCTGTTTGTTACAAATGGCTTCAGTTGCCGCGAACAGGTGTGGCAGAATACTGCAGTTCGAGCCCGTCACCTTTCAGAGATATTGCGACCATAGAAAAGAGCCGCGCAATAGCGGCTCTTTTCATCTCGAGGCTGGTGCTATTGCTGCTGCTCCAACGCGCCGCTGATAAAGGCTGCAACGTCATCGTGCAATTTGATCAGGGACCTGTCTTGCAGGTACATCATGTGCCCGGCTTCGTAATAGCCTGTGGTTATGTTCTTCACTTCCTGTGGCTGCAATCCCAGGTGGGCCAGAGTGTACTGCGTCGCGTAATAGGGCGTCGCAAGATCGTAGTATCCCGAAGCGACGAACAACTTCATGTAGCGGTTCTCGGCGAATGCAGTGCGCAGAGACTCGCTCACATTTGGATAGCCGCCGCGGGCGCTGCCCCAGTCCCAATCGTCATATTTGAACCCCCCACCGAGCAAGTAATACTTGTCATCAGTCTTCCAATTTAACTCGGTGCGAATGTACTGATTGAAGCACGAGGCAAACGGCGCGCGAATGGAAGTCTCAGTCGGGTCGCTCGAGCTCGCCGCATTGATCAATGGATCTTCAATTCCGGTGAACCGGCTGTCCAGCCGGCCGACGTTCAGGCGCTCCTTACGCAGCAGCTCCTTGGTGAAATGTGACTCGTCTACACGCAGATCGCTTTCATCGATGTACTGCTTGCTCAGGCCGGTTAACCGCGCCACCCCGTCGATCACCTTGGAACGCTCATCTGGTGTTAAGCGATTGCCCTTTGAAAGCGCATCGGCATAGGTCGTACGCGCAAACTCTTCGGATTGATGCAAAGCGGTTTGCAAATCGCCGATCGACGGATCGAGCTTGTGGTGATACCAGGCGGTTGCCGTATATGTCGGCAAATAGAGCTCGTACGGCAAATCGTTTCCAGGAACAAATTCCAGCGTCTCGAAATTGAGCACGGTGGAGAGCAAAATGACACCGTTGAACGCAATTCCTTCACGCTGAAGGAGATAACCGGAGAGCGCTGAGGCGCGCGTCGTTCCGTAACTTTCGCCGGCGAGAAACAATGGCGACGACCAGCGTTCATAGCGGCTGAGATACAGACGGATAAAATCGCCGACTGCTGCAGTGTCGCCGCGCAGACCGAGAAACTTCTTCATGTTCTCGGGCTTTAGTGCTTTGCTATAACCGGTTCCGATCGGATCGATAAAAACAAGATCTGTCTGTGGGAGCCAAGTTGATTCATTATCGACGAGCTGATACGGAGGAGGCGGCATGAAGCCTTCAGTCTGCATCTTTACCCGCCGTGGTCCAATCGCTCCCAGGTGCAGCCACGCGGACGCTGAGCCGGGACCGCCATTAAATGTAAATGTCAGTGGACGCTTGCTGCGATCGTTGTCGGCCTGATCGAGCGTGTACGCCATGTAGAACATGCGGGCTTCAGTCTCGCCCTTTTCGTTCTTAAGTGGCATCATCCCGACAGTTGCCGTGTACTTAATCAACTTTCCGCGCAAGTGGATCTCGTGATGCGTCGTGACGGGTGCCGGGTCAGGCTCGGGTTTTGTCGCCTTATCGGCCGAGCCGGCGATCGTTTTCTCAGTGGACTCTTGCGCAACTAATGCGCCTGCGATGGCGAAAACCATAAGCAACAACGAGAAAAATGGAACAGCGCGACGAAACGACATGTGTGAAAGCCTCAGGAGATAGACAAATAGAGTTGCAACCGTTTTATATGAAAGCCCCTAGTTCGCGGAAGTGTCGTATCAGTAGCCCTGCTTACGCATGTTCAAACTTTTGTGAACGGCTCGCCCTCCATCCAGCGAGTCATCTGTGAGGCACGAGACGCATCGCACCATGGAGATTCGGCGTGGCTCGGGCGATATGTGGAATGATGCGCTAGCTGCCACTCAGAAAATCGGATCGTGTTTGGTGGGTCGCGCTTGGCTCTGATGGGTCAAGCGAAGCGGGGAGTATCCGCGACGTAGGCGCAGAGAATGGGAAACTGTCTTAACCTAGAACGGCGGAGATTTTGCAATTGATCTATGTGCACGAGATTCAGACTGTCACACTACGTTTTGTACTCAGTCGTGGCTGACGTTCTGATTCAAAAAGCGCGCAAGGTGCAGTACAAGATTCTTGAAAAGCCGGTTGATCCCGAAACGATGCTTGCCATTGCCGGAAGACTCCTGTCGGCGAACATATAAACGCACGAAGCAAGGAAAAGAGTGGCGACCACAGCACAATCAGGAGAACTTTCATGGCGTGAAGGCTTGCTGCATCGCGCACGCATGGGAGCCTGGCAGGGACTTCGCACAAGTGTGGTAGCTGCCTTCTGCTACTGGCTGACGCGCAAGTTCGGATTGCGGGAAGGATATTGGGCTGCCATCAGTGCGGTTGTGGTGATGCAATCGGAACTCGGCGCGACCGTCGACGCATCGCGCGACCGTCTCATAGGGACAGCCATCGGCGGCGTGTTCGGATGGGCATGCGCGAGCCTCTGGAACGGAAACCTGCTGATCTATGCGGTCGGAATCTTCCTGTCGATGGTTGTGTGCTGGGCCTTCAATCTCGGTACCGCCGGTCGCCTGAGCGGCGTGACGGTTTCGATCATTACTCTCGTGGCGCACACCACCTCGACCGCAGTCATGGCAATGCACCGCTTCTTCGAGGTTTCGCTTGGCATCGTAATAGCGCTGGCCTTCACGCTATGCGAAGTTCGCATCAGCGATATGCTGCGAAGGCGCAAATTAAAGGCCGCAGGTGAACAAAGCAGCGCTGCAGCCTCTAGCATCATCCACCCGTAAGTTACGCCTGCTGCTTCTTTCGTTCCTGACGATTGCGCTCAACGCCATCGAGCGAGGACCATAGCATGCGGGCCGCTTTCTCCGCCGCATCGCAGGCGCATTCCTCTGCGGCCGCGTCGCCACTGACCTCTGCCTTTAAGGCTTCCTGCCAGATCCGCGCGTGGAACACATCCGCCTTTTCGTGCAGGGTGAAATAACGTCTCGTCGCGTCGTCCACACCATAATGCTTAGCTAAGCCTTCAGCCTTCGTGCGGGCGATCTCTGGAACACGGGACTCATAGGCGTAGAGCGCAGCGAGCGCCGATGCCGGATGTTCGCGCATCATTTGGCGGAACGCCGCAATGAGGGCGCGCGTCTCTGCGTTGATCTCGCGAGCGCGTACTTCATTCGCATCCGCGCCCATGCCGGTTGCGAAGTCCATCCAGATGTCGCTGTGAGCGCGGCCATCACGCGAGCCAATCCCTTCCTCGTCGATCAGGTTCATCAATACGGTGCGGCGCAGTTCTGCGTCTGGCAATTGCGCATGAAATTCGCTGAGATAGGTGGGGAAGGCGGAGACAGCGTGCCAATATTCTGCCGCGTACTCGCGCAGGTCTGTTTCGGTTAATTCACCCGCCGACCACGCCTGATAGAACGGGTGCTTTAACAGGTTGAACGGCGCGATACGGGCTTCCAAATTCTCGAAGAGCATATTTGCGGGCATAGCTTCCTCTCTCAAGCTCAGTGTAGTCGTGGCTCGCGCCGTCTGCACGAGCCACGGGTGAATTATCTTGATCCTTCGAGTTCGTCAGCCAACTTGTCGGCGCCGTAGAGCTTGCGAAGGGCCTCGATCATCGCGACGCTATGGACGGCGACCGCGCGATTTCTGGTGCCATCGTAGACGAAGTCGCCCGCGAGTGATTCGATATTGCCGTCGAAAATGAGGCCGACCAGCTCCGCATTGCGGTTTATGACCGGGGAACCGGAGTTTCCACCAATGATGTCATTCGTGGTTACGAAGTCCATTGGTGTCTTGAGGTCGAGCTTCGACTTGCCATCGACCCAGCGCGGCGGCAGATTGAACGGAACACTATTATCAAAGCTGGCCGAACGATCATATAAGCCATACATCGTCGTCTTATATGGGGCGATCGTGCCGTTCATCGGATAGCCAGTTGCAGTTCCGTAGCTGAGGCGAAGCGTGAAGGTTGCGTCTGGATAGCGTTCTTTGCCGTAGACGAGGAAGCGCGCCTTGCCAAGCTTCTCGCCAGCCTGCGTAAGAACACTATTGATTTGTTCGTCCAGCGTCTTGTTCATTTCACGGCTCATCGGATCGAGCTTGCGCGCGAGCAGGATGAGCGGATCGGTGGAGGCTTCGATTGCGGACTGGCCCCCGTCGAGCAGAGCTTTGCGCGTGGCTGGATCAGCCATCTTTGTGCCGTCGATGTAGTAGCGCGCGGCCACTAATGGAGTGCGACCGTCAAGAACCGCCTTAACCCATGGATCGTTAGGACCGAGTTCCGCCAAGGCTTCCTGCAGGCTGCCTGTCATGCGGGCGATCTCGAGGCCAGGGTAAACAGGAGCAGGCGAAGAGAGGCGGAACTTCAAGCCTTCGAGTTGGGATTCGTGATAGCCGGGAAGACGCTCTGCGTCCGGCTTTTTGACCTCTGTCGCGAGCGTCACGAGAGAAACGGCGAAGCCGGAGAGGGTTGAATCGGTGCGGCGGAAGAGCAGCTGCGGCTCAAGTGCGGTTTCCTTCGCTGTTGCCGAGGCAATCTCATCCCACGCGTTTCCGAATTGGCTCTGCCAGTCGGCATTTGCCGCGACCTTCTGCTTGAAGCCGGTTTCTTCGGCGACCTTTTTGTTGAATACTTCCTTTTCGTGGAGACCGTCGATGCGGCCCTCGTAAACTTTGCGGCCGTTCTCAAGACCGAAGATGAGTGATGCGGCCTGACGCGCCGGTTCAGAGCCTTGCGCGGCGTACTCCTTCAACACTGCGATACGATGCCGCAGCAACTTGAGTACTGCGGGATCGTAGCTATCGCGCGTGGCGGTAAGTTGCGCGACGGTGTCGTCACGTTCAGTCGAGCCGGGATGCCCGCTGACGAAGACGAGATCGTTTTCGGCTGCGCCTTTGGCGCTCCACTTGAGGTAGTTGTCCGAGTGGATCGGCTTGCCGTTTTCGTAGACGCGGAACAGCGCCATGTCGAGGTCGTAGCGCGGAAAGGTGAAATTGTCGGGATCGCCGCCGAAGAATGCTGTCTGCTGCTCGGGTGCGAAGACGATGCGGACATCGGTGTACTTCTTGTAGCGATAGAGCCAGTATTCGCCGCCTTGATAAAGCGTGACGACGTCGGAGCGGAGTCCGGTCTGTTTGGTGCTTTCGTTTTCGATTTCTGCGATGACTGCCTGGCGTGCTTTGAGCGCTTCTGCGTCTTTAACACCGGCTTTTACTGAGGATTGCACGCGTTTGGTGACGTCTTCCATCGAGACGAGAACGTTGACTTCGAGGTCGGGCGATTTGATTTCGTCGGCTTCAGTTGCGGCGTAGAAGCCGTTTGCGATGTAGTCGTGTTCCGGCGTGGAATTTTTCTGCAACTGGCCGCGCGCGACGTGGTGATTTGTCAGCAGGAGGCCGTTGGGTGAGACGAAGCTGCCGGAGCCCCCGTCATTGAGGCGCACGCTGGAAAGGCGGACGTGATCGAGCCACTCTTTTGTCGGGGTGAAGTTGTATTTCTGCTGGAGGAGTTTGGTGGGGGGATTGTCGAAGGTCCACATTCCTTCTTCAGCGATGGCGTTGGCGGTGAGGGCAAAAGTGGCGATTGCAGGCAGGGCAAAGCGGGCGAACTGGCGGGTCTTCATTCGCGGAATTATTTTCTCCTGAGTCTGTGACGCCAATATACCTTTTGCGGTAGCAGGTGGTACACCCCCCTCCCTCCGTACTTTAGGTACTAAAGTCTTGAGAGCAGAGACTTTAGGTCTGCGCGGAAGTACGTACAGGTCTGTACTTTGGTGTGGACTTATGCGGGAAGTGGGTACGCATGGGTGTGGTTTTGTGATGGTTTTGTCAAGGTTCTGAATTTGGTAAAGTGGCTGGCATGAAGATGTGGACTCTTTTTGTGCTGTCTGCTGTTTCTTTCCTGGTGGGATGTGTGTTTGGGATCAACCCGCAC
>Ga0210406_10006705_pt1 | contig 11886 bp, 17 predicted proteins | sample IncBWC30MmetaG_FD_155454 | JGI IMG/M metagenome (GOLD analysis project Ga0210406, IMG submission 155454) | Forest soil microbial communities from Barre Woods Harvard Forest LTER site, Petersham, Massachusetts, United States - Inc-BW-C-30-M | ecosystem: Environmental > Terrestrial > Soil >...
CACGTTCAAGGGATGGCTCGGTGCTCGCATCCACACCTAGCGATTCGAGAATCGCCATCTGGGTGCGTTGTGACGACCGATGCAGTTTTCCCCACATGTCCCAGTACTCAATTTCAATGCCGCAAGCTTGAGCCGCGAGGCCTAGCTCGGGACGGCCGGCTTGGTCGGCGTCGCCAGTGCCTTCGGGAATCTCCCCCATGTGATAATAGGATCGTGGACGAAGAAATCAAGTTCCAACCCAGTCTTCCGAGCGAGCTTTTTGCGCGTATCGACAACGAAGACGTGGTGGATGGTTCTGAGGGCATTATAACAACCACGCTCGATAAAGCTATCAACTGGGGACGTAAGAACTCGATTTGGCCGATGTCGTTCGGCCTGGCTTGCTGTGCCATTGAAATGATGTCGATGATCGGGTCGCGTTATGACATTTCGCGCTTCGGCGCAGAGGTGATGCGCGGATCTCCGCGTCAGTCCGACTTGATGATTATCGCGGGCCGCGTATCGAACAAAATGGCTCCTGTCATCCGGCGTCTGTACGAACAGATGCCCGAGCCCAAATGGGTGATTTCAATGGGAGCTTGTGCGACTTCCACGGGCGTTTTCAGCAACTACGCCCTGATCCCTGTGAATCAAGTTATACCAGTGGATGTCTACGTTCCTGGCTGCCCTCCGCGTCCGGAACAGTTGATTTACTCGATTATGCTGCTACAGAAGAAGATCGAGAACGAAAAAGGTACCATCAAGAAGGTTCTCAACCTGGCCTGAGGACCGGCATTATTTTGGAGCTTTCCATGGCTCCGCTCACACTTTTTCATTCGCCACCGATGAGCCTAGTACAAAGGCTTTTATAGCCTTTTCGAGAAGGTTTGAAATGGTGATATCTTCTACCAGTCCGAATGTCGACGTGCTTCCTCAAGCATCGCATGTTGCCCCGGCGGAGGCCGCACAGCGCCGGCAGCTGATCCAAGCGGGCACGATCGTGAACGAAAGCGGGTCCCTTGGCAAAAACCAAATTGTGTTCTCTGTGGACCGCGCTACGCGCAGGCCTATCATCCGGATCGAGGATCGGGTAACCCATGAAGTCATACTTCAACTGCCTGCCGAATATCTGCTGCGCTTGGCTGCTGACATCCGTAGCGATTCTGCACAAGTAACGCCGCTCTCGGCCGATATGTAAACCAGAATGCCTACTAATCGCTATCCAAACTACATCGACGAAGAAATACTCACGGCCGATCCAGTCCGGCTAATTCAAATGCTCTATCGCGGGGCTTTGGACTCAATCACTTCCGCCCGCCGATACTTGAAATTGGGAGACATTCGCGCCCGGTCGTCGGCGATCAGCAAGGCCTTGACGATCGTGACCGAGCTTTCGCTGTCGCTCAATCACTCCGTGGGGGGCGATCTCAGCAAGAATCTCGCCGAGTTGTATGCTCATACCGAGATGCTGCTGATTCAAGCCAATGTGAAACAATCAGACCCACCGCTCGCGGAAGCAGAACGTCTATTGTCCACTTTGCAGGAAGCGTGGCAGGGTTGTTCGGTTCCCGAGCAGCTGGCAGGCGAAGAGTTGCTCAAGCCGGGGCGGGCCATCTCTTACGAGCCGGTTAGCACGGCTTAGACTTATTCGATAGTGTGCTGGTCAATAATGGCCTTCGCCACGGCTTCGGCAGGCACTTCGTACTTGCCCAATTGCACTGCGAGCCGAAGCTGCTCCAGTCGCTGTGGATCGCCGGCGGAAAGCGCTTGCGCCATCTGAGAAACCTCAGCTTGATCCGTGCCGCGAGCGGTCTTCGAATCTTTTTCGGTGCGCTGCTCGGCGGTTTGCTCTGTTTTTCCCGTCTCTTGCGTGAGAGGGGCGCGATTCAAATCATCAATCCGCATTCTTAGCCAATCCTGTCTCTACTATCTTAGCGATTCCGAGCCCTCCGCCACTGGCCAGGGCCTGAGCGAACTGCTGTTCACCCAGCTCGATCATGGTCGAATTTGCACTATCGTCGTCGCCGCCATCCCCGGTTAAGCCTCCGCCGGATGCCTCTCGCGCCGATTTCAGCATTTGGGCGAGCAGCAGGGCCTCAAAGTCTCTGGCCGCTTGCTGAATTTTAGCGGGGGTGTCCTTTTTCACAGGGACGGCGGGCAGGGCCGCCGGGGTGACGGAGGCTGACGGCATCCGTTCCACAGACATATTAGATGACCTCCAGTTCCGCCTCAAGCGCTCCTGCGGCCTTGAGATTTTGCAGGATCGCGATGATGTCGCGAGCGGTAGACCCGATGGCTGTTAGCGCCCGCACCAGTTCTTCAACGCTGGCCCCTTGCTTGAGCAGAATATTCCGGGCCTTCTCTTCTTTGGCCGTCACGGTGGTTTGCGGCGTTACCGTGGTCAGGCCGGCCGAGAGCGGCTCTGGTTGCGAGGTAGTCAGCGTGGTTTGGATTTCCACCGTCAACGTGCCATGCAGGATGGCCACCGGAGCGATGCGCACGTCCTTGCCCATGACGATGGTGCCGGTGCGTTCGTTTATCACGATCCGCGCCGGGCGGTCTGCTTCCACAGTGAGATTTTCGATCTCACCCAGGAACTCCACTACATTTGTTTTATAGCCCGTCGGCGTGTCCACCGAGACTAAAGCTGAGTTTTCCGCGCGCGCCGGTTCGGGGCCGCCGGCGCCGAACTTCTTGTTGATGGCGATCGAGATCCGGGCAGCCGTGGTGTAGTCGGCCTGCCGGAGTTGGAGCTTGATGCGCCCTCCGGGCTCGACCGACGGCGCCAGTTTCTCAACGATGGCGCCATTTGGAATTCGCCCGGCGGTAGGATGATTCACGGTTTGGCTGGTACCGCCTCGTCCCGCTACAAACCCTCCCGTTACCACCGACCCTTGCCCGGCTGCATACACCTCGCCGTCCGGACCCTTCAACGGTGTGAGAATCAGGACGCCTCCCCGCAGGTTCGTAGAGTCACCGATCGCAGCCACGGAAATATCGATTCGTACCCCCGGTTGGGCGAAAGGCGGCAAATCGGCGGTCACTAGGACGGCCGCTGTGTTTTTGACTAGAATAGCCGTCGGATTGACTTCGACGCCCATGCGCGCCAGAAGGTTCGTTAGGCTTTGAGCGGAGAAAACGGTTTGTGTCTTGTCCCCGGTCCCGTTTAGGCCCACCACCATTCCGTATCCGACCAACTGGTTGTCGCGAACGCCTTCAACGGACACCAGATCCTTGAGGCGCGTTCCAGGGGCTTCCCCCCAAAGTGGTGACAACGCGAGCAAACAGATGGAGGATCTTGCCGTCATGGATCAGAATGGAAGCAGCCCGAGCAGTATCCGGTATAAGAAGAAGGGCCGTTTTACGGCATCATTCACCACGCCCTTTCCATTGACGAGGATTTCCATCCGCGCCACGCGGTCCGAAGGGATCGAATTCACCGGACTCAAGTCGTCCGGCCGGATGATCCCGCGCAGCGTAATCACCTGTTTCTCAGAGTTGACGGCGATCTCTTTCTGACCCTGGACCACCAGATTGCCGTTGGGCAATACGGCGGTCACTTCCGCGGTTAAGGTAGTCGTGAGCGTGGTCCCTCGCGACGTTGTTCCTTGGCCCTGCAGCTGTTGATTATTGCTCGCGTTTGCAAGATTTGCCAGCGCGCCGGTCGCGCTCTTGGGACCGAATAAAGACGTGATGGCCGCGCTCACGCTCGACTTCCTGGACGTGTTGGTTACACCCGTGGAAACGGCCGAAGCCTTGTCCGAGACAAGGATGGTGACCAGGTCGTAAGTTTGGCTGGCGCGCACGTCGCGAAAACCATCCGCTAAGCGGCCGCCGGAACTGTATAAAGAGCCCGGCGATGCATTGGAAGATAGCTGCGATTTGCGGGTGGCATCCTGGACATATTGTTCGAGCGACGGCTTTTCCGGCGCCGCCGGTTTCTTTTTCGGTGCGCCCATCACAAGCAACGGAAATATACAAAGTGCGCCAACGGGAGATATTTTCATGTCAAGCTCCAGGCGACGGCCGCACCGTGACCCTTCCTTTCTCGTCGATAATGGCACGAAAGTTCTTCCCAGTAGAAGGGTTGCGAACCAGGATGCTCTCGCCTTTTTTCCCGGAAGACTGGGCGACGGCGTCCAGCGACAATGTTGCCGAGCCATCTACCACGCGCACCCGCACCCTATCTCCCTGGGTTATGTCAGTTGGTTCATCGAGCGCGGCAAGGACAAATTTCTGGCCCTCCGGAATACGCCGGCGAGCAATTTTTCCGATGATCGCTTGGGGGGACTGAATCGACACCAGCAGGAATGGAAACTGCCGGTCACGTATTTCTTTGACCTGAGTGGGCTTAATTATAGAGCCCGAGGGAATATCTTCCGCGGCGACCAGAAGGACCGACCCAATACTAACTTTGACTTTCGCCCAGACGGGGAGGCTGCTTTGGGAGTCGTAATGTAATAGGCCGCGCCAGATAACCGGCTGGTCCGGGCTTTCTCGGAACGGCCGTCCTAAGTTAGCGGGTCTGAACTCCAAACGGCCGGGTGGCAGCGGCTCGCTACTAAATTCAATCAACTCCAACTCCACGTCTGTCGCGCTGATAGCTGATAGAAGAGCTGCTCTCATATCTTCAGGCAAAATAGGCCGCGCCGCTCGTTCCACGCAAATGCTGGACATAATATTGCCGCTGAGGTCGAGCCCGTTTTTCTGCGCAATGAGACTCAGTTCTCTAGCGGACAGAACCCGCTGCACGCCAGGGCGGGGCGTAAACGCAATCGAAGTCGCTGGATCGAGGCCCTGTAGAAACGGTAATGCGTCGCGAAGGTCGCGCGCCAAAATTCTGTCTGAGGACACGGCCACACACCCGGCCTGCGCCACAGCGGCAAAAATGGATGCTATTACGATCGTTCTCATGTCGTGACGTTATTGATCATTTGGTACATTTGATCCGCGGTCTTCACCACTTTGGAGTTGGCCTCATAAGCGCGCTGGCTGACGATTAAGTTGATAAACTCCTCGACCACGCTGACGTTGGACCCTTCCACGTAACCTTGCATCAGGGTGCCAACGCCTTCCTGACCGCCGGGAATCCCCGCCGTGGCGACGCCCGAAGCATCCGTCGGCATGAAGAGATTCTGTCCGATCGCGTTGAGGCCCCCAGGGTTAGCAAAATTCGCAAGCTGGATTTGGCCCGCCACCTGGGAGGCGTTCTGGCCTGGCTGCGTGTAGCTGACCGTCCCGTCGGAGGCGATAGTAATGGTTTGAGCCTGGGGTGGGATTGTGATCTGAGGCTGGAGCGGGTTTCCATTCGCCGTCACGACATTGCCGTTGAGATCGAGCTGGAATCCTCCATCCCGGGTATAAGCGAGTTCGCCGTTGGGCTGCAGGATCTGAAAGAAGCCTTTGCCCTGAATAACCATGTCCAGGGGGTTGTCGGTCTGCTGAAAATTGCCTTGGGAAAAAATGATTTCGTTGGATGCCGGCCGAGTCCCCAGGCCCAGTTGCAGTCCACTGGGCACGATGGTTTGGGCGCCGGCCGCCCCACCCGGTTGTATGTAGTTTTGGTAAATCAAGTCTTGGAACTGCGTGCGCCGCATCTTGAAACCATTGGTGTTTGAATTGGCCAGATTATTAGCGATATTGTCAACGCTCATCTGCTCGGCGGCCATTCCGCTGGCCGCGCTATAGAGTGCTCGAATCATTGTTTAAACCTCAAAATGTTCATTCCCCAAAGTCGTTTAGTCTTCTCAGTATCACTGGACCACCTTCGCGACTTCTTGCAGAGCGCGCAGGCTCATGTCCGCGCCAATCGCCAGCGCCTTCTGCAACGCTTCGAATTGCCGCATGATATTCACCAGACGGACTGCGGACTCGGCCGGCTGAGAGTTGGCCGCCTCAACCATTCCCTGGCGGATCTCTGGCTGCGCCGCGGGGGCCGGTGTCATGGTGGACAAGTCCGTCCGGAAGTAATTGTTGCCACGCTTGGCCAGCACGGCTGGATCGGGAAAGTTCACCACCGCGATCTGCGCCACATCCTGACCGTCCTGCCGGACAGTGCCGTCGGAACCGATCTCCACTGGCCGGGTGCTATCTAGAAGAATGAGGTTTCCATCCTGACCTTGGATTTTGTCGCCGTTTTGTGTCGTCAATTCCCCCTGCAGCGAAAGACGGAAGCTTCCATCGCGCGTGAACACCGGGCCAGCCGCCGATTGCGCGACAAAAAACCCGGGGCCGTTGAGCGCGACATCCAGCGGCGCGCCTGTGGGCACCAGTGAACCTTGAGAGAAGTCAGTCCATTGCCGTTCTACCACCGGAAGAATCGTGGGATCTGTATTGGCGGGAGAATTGGCCGCCTCGGCGGAAAGATACTCGCCGTAGAACTCGCGATCCGCCTTGAAACCTGGGGCCGACGCGTTTGCGATGTTGTTGGCGAGCATGTCCAGGCTTTCGAGCCGCGCTCGAATTCCACTGGCCGCCGCGCTGGTAAGAGGATCCATTACGAAACCGTTTGTCCGAGGCTGTGAGTGCAATTCACGGGCCGCGAGTATAAAACTCTCAGACTCATGCTACGCGGGGCGATGAGAGCGTTAATGGCGAATTTTGACTGTCAAGAAAGTGTCAGAACAGGACGAGTGCCATTTTTATATCGCGATCACCATTGCTAAACCACTGAGCTCGCGGGCAAAGCGCACGGCCCGTTACATGCTTTTGAGGAAGGCGTGAAGATCGCCAGCGCAGAACGTGCTTCGACGCCTGTGAATGTCCCAATCCGAACGCTGGGGGCCGCCGGCGTTCCGCCTTTGGGGGGCGCCGCCAGCGAACTGAGCGCTTTCGTATCCTTAGTGACTGGTTTTCGGGAAATTCCGGCCGACCCCAACGTCCTCGGCAAAGCTACAAAGAATCACAAAAAAGAAGAGTTGTCGGATATACCACCGCAGCCATGCCCGCTTTCAGAATCGATGACCTTCCTCACGAGGCCACCTGCTGCCCGCGAGTTCTCAGCCTTAAAGGCTGGCTTGCCAGTCGTGAGCACGCCGGTCACTTCGGATGAAAACAGGAATGATTCAGGCTCGGTTCAACGTGCCGTCTTCACGCCCAATCTCTTGGTTGATTCAGTTCCGGCTCTGACGCGGCTTGGAGATCTCGCGTTCACTCTTCGTTTGACTCCGAAACATTCGGAGACCGTGAATGCTCCCCCAGTTGTTATTCCAGCAACACCGCCCAGAGCGACGAATTCCACTTCTGACATAGGCCCGAAGCCCGTTCAGACGGAGTCCGGAGGTTTAGACGAATCCATCGCCAATTCAGATCAGCTCCGCGTCGCGTCTCCTGCAGCCTCCGCGGCAACCACTGCCGCGGGGGAGCAAATATTGACGCTTGGGCTGATTTCCAGCCTGGTTCCAACACCGAAAAATCCGGAAGACGCTAGCGCGCGGTTGGGGCCTCTGCAAGCACGTTCGAGCGCGGAAGGCATCGTCACGGCGTCACCCCGAGATTCTCGCGTGACATCGGGCCCACACCTTCCTTCCGAGCCACAGCTTAAGTCCGAGGCACGCGGGGTTGCGGCAAATGGCGATAGCGGTCTGACTCGTGGTAACCCCGACGGACAATCCGGCGCATCCCACCCAGAACCCAAGGAACCCAAGACAGAAGCTGCGGTCAAACAAGAATCTCAGGGATTTCCTCTCAGCGACAACCATCCCCGCGAGAGTGGAATAACCCTGGCAGTTCCGGGCTGGCCGTCAGATGCGGCTGGCGCAGGGGATGCGCATGCACCAGACACGCGCTCCGGCTCCGAGCCGCCGGTCAACTCTACCGCACTGAAGGTTGCACCGGAACCTGACTTTAGAACTGGCGTCGCGTCACCTATTACTCGACAGATCTCGTTGAATCTGTCAACGGACGACTCCACTCAGGTGAATATCGGTTTCACCGAACGAGCGGGTAAAGTGTTAGTGGCGGTTCGCACCCCCGACCACGAACTCGCGCAGTCTCTGCGGACAGATTTGAGCGACCTGGTCGGACGATTGGAAAGTAAAGGGTTCAAAACGGAAACCTGGACGCCCTCCCTCGCCCGCCAGGAGTGCGTGCCAGTACGGTCCTCGAATTCGAATAGCGGCTCTAACCAGGCTCAGCATTCCGGTCCCGGCAACGGCAGCGGGCAACAACGGCAACGTCAAAACGGCTCGACTCAGCGCCAAAAAGCGCGCTGGTCGGCCCAACTGAAGGAAACAACATCGGCGAACGAACCAAGGAGTGAAAGCTAATGACCATCAGCGCAATCAATGTCCCGCAAGCGGCGGCCTCCACTACAAGCACCTCCAAGTCGGCTAGTTCGGCGACGGATGGACTGGTCAGCGAGCAAACTTTTCTGCAGTTGCTAGTCGCGCAGTTGCAGAACCAGGACCCGACGCAGCCACAAGACGGAACTCAGTTCGTGGCGCAGTTGGCGCAGTTTAGCTCGCTCGAGCAAGAGATCCAAATGCGGCAAGATCTAGACACTTTGGCCGGCGCCGCGACCACCAACCCGACCGGCGGCATACAGACCACACCACAACCATAAAGGAGACTTCATGTTCGCATCTTTCTCAACCGCGCTTTCGGCGCTCGCAGCGGAATCTACCGCCATCTCGGTGATCGGAAACAACCTCGCGAATCTCAATACAACGGGTTTCAAGAGCAGTACGGTTTCCTTCCATGATCTGGTGACGGAGTCATTAGGGGCCGGCCTGGGCGAGACCCAGGTGGGGTTTGGCGTGGGCGCACCAATCACTATGCGGCAATTCACCCAAGGTGCCATTCAGACCACTGGAGGAACAATGGATGCCGCCATCCAGGGAGATGGCTTCTTCATCGTCCAGGGGCTCAATCAAACGACTGAATATACTCGCGGCGGCAACTTCCAAGTTGACAAAAATGGAAACTTGATTACAGCGACGGGCGAGGCGGTAGAAGGTTGGACCCTGGCAAACGGGGTCCTCAATACCAACGCGCCTCCGAGTAACATCACCATCCCGGTCGGAACGGTACAACCTCCGGTCCCGACCCAGAACCTCTCTTTCGATATGAATCTAAACGCTGCGGGCGTCGCGGGTACCTCAACGGGAACGTTCGCAACCGCGGTTACGGTCTATGACTCCCTGGGCAATTCGCATGTCGTAACCGCGAGCTTCACTGAAGACCCAACCACAGCCGGCCAATGGAACTACTCTCTCAGTGTTCCCGATGGGGACTTACAGACCCCTCCTTTCACACCTTTGACCGGAAGCATAAACTTCGATACAAACGGTAACCTGGCCACGCCCGCCTCGACGGCTGCTTCGCCGCAACTGCAGATCACGGGTCTCAAAGATGGCGCCTCGGACATGACCATCAACTGGAACATGTTCAATGGCACATCTCCACGCATCACCCAGTATGCGCAGCCGTCGTCTATTTCGGCCGTCGCTCAGGACGGATCTCCGGCGGCACAACTGGTAAACGTCGCGATCGCCAACGGCGGCAAGCTTCTAGCCCAGTATTCAAACGGACTGCAGACCGTAGTGGGTCAGCTTGCGATGGCTACCATTCGAAATCCGGAATCCTTGCTCTCGGTGGGCGATAACAACTACCAGGTCAGCTCCCTTTCAGCGATCCCGGCTGTGGGTCTGCCCGGTACGGGCGGCCGCGGAACGGTGCAAGGTGGCGCGATCGAGACGTCCACGGTGGACACCGCAACAGAATTCACCAGCCTGATCGTCTATCAGCGCGGGTACGAGGCCAACTCCAAAGTCATCAACGTTGTGAACCAGATCAGCCAGACCACCACCAACCTGATCCCTAACGCGTAGGCGGTAGTAGTGACTCCTCTTCAAGAGATCGCCGATTTGGCTGACGTGACCCTGGACGTAGAGGTCGAGCTCGGCCGAAAGATTATGACCATTGCGCAGATTTTACAGCTCGGACCAGACAGCGTGGTCCGTATGGGACGCTCGGCCGGGGACAACATCGACATTCTGATCGGCGGGGCGCTGGTGGGCTACGGAGAGATCGTGATTATCGAGGATGCGGTGGGGGTTCGGATCACGGATTTCAGCCTGGAGGAATGATCCGAAAACATGGACGTTATTCGACAATCGCTGGCTATCACGTTTGTTTTCCTGCTGCTTTGGGCAGCGCTATGGTTTCTCCGGAAGAAACGTGGACTTTCAACTTCCAGAAGCCGCGCCAATAAGGGACTCTTGGAATCCCGCGCTAAGCTCGCTCTGAGCGCTCAACACGCCGTCCATTTGGTTCGGGTCGGAGGTCGCGATCTGGTTGTGGGGGTGCATCCGTCTGGCGTCACGCTGTTGTGCGATTTACCGTTGTCCTCAACAACTCATATTACGCCCCTGGGAGAACCATGAAGCAGGCGCGTTCCGTTCTCACGCTGTTGCTGGTATCCTCGGGCGCCTCCTGGGCGCAAGATTCGGGGTCCTTGCTGGGCGTGTCTTTGACGCCGTCCAAAAACTCCGCCAGCCTCGGAGTGCCGATGCAGATCATCGTCGTCCTCACTCTGTTAACGGTTTTGCCGGCGGTCGTCATGACGGTGACTCCCTTCTTGCGAATCACGGTGGTGCTCCATTTCCTCCGCCAAGCCCTCGGAACACAGACCACGCCTTCCAATCAGGTGCTGATTGGCCTTTCACTATTCCTGACACTGCTGATTATGCAGCCGGTGGTCGGGGAAATGTATGACAAAGGTTGGAAGCCTCTGGAGCAAGGGCAGGTCACCTGGCGGCAGGCTCTCGATGACGGCTCGAAACCACTGCGCACTTTCTTGGTCCGTTATGTCCGGGAAAAGGACGTCCGCTTGTTTTTGGAAGTCTCGCATACCCCGGCGCCGGCGCGCCCGTCCGATCTTGCGCTCAGCGTCCTGATGCCGGCCTACGTGATTTCGGAGCTCAAGACCGGTTTTCAGATCGGGGCGGTCTTGTATCTTCCCTTCCTGGTGATCGATCTCGTCGTGGCCTCGGTGACGCTATCAATCGGAATGGTTCAACTGCCGCCGGTAATGCTGTCTGCGCCCTTCAAGATTCTGTTGTTCGTCCTGGTGGACGGTTGGAATCTGGTGATCGGGTCGCTGGTGAGGAGCTTCTATCAGACATGACCCCGGAAGTAGCAGTGGAGATTTTTCGCCATACCCTGATGGAGACGTTCTGGTTGAGCCTTCCGCTTCTAGGCATAGGATTCGTGGTCGGCATAGCGATCAGTCTGGTCCAGGTTCTGACCTCCATTCAAGATACGAGTTTTGGAGCGGTCCCCCGCTTGGCTGCCTTCCTGTTCGGCCTGCTGCTGTTGCTGCCCTGGATGACGGCCAAACTGGTCTCTTACACCACTATTCTGTTCGGCGATTTCAGCCGCTATGCACGTTGACTTTACCCTGAATGTTTCCCGGCTCTATGGGCTTCTTCTAGTGCTGGCACGCGTCTCCGGCGTAATCGTTATGGTGCCGATCCCAGGTGTTTCGGCCGGTCCTAGTTCCGCCCGTATCATCTTGGCCTTAGCCCTCACCGTTGCGTTATTTCCGGTCTGGCCCGCTCCGGCAGTGGAAGGTCCCGTAGTGGGAAAGCTGTGTGGATGGATGGCGTCGGAGACCGCCTTCGGTTTGACCATTGGCGTAGCCGTCGCATTTCTGTTGGAAGGGGTGCAATTGGCGGCGCAGGTGATTGGCCTGCAAGCTGGTTACTCCTTCGCTTCTACGGTGGACCCCACCACGCAAGCCGATACTACCTCACTGCAGGTAGTTTCACAGCTACTAGCTGGGTCGCTGTTCTTCGCTTTCGGATTTGATCGCCAGGTAATTCGGATTCTCGCCCGGAGCCTCGCCGCCATTCCCGGTGGGACCTACGCTCTGAATAGCTCGATCGTGGAAGCCGTTACGCGCCT
>Ga0210406_10006707_pt1 | contig 11883 bp, 13 predicted proteins | sample IncBWC30MmetaG_FD_155454 | JGI IMG/M metagenome (GOLD analysis project Ga0210406, IMG submission 155454) | Forest soil microbial communities from Barre Woods Harvard Forest LTER site, Petersham, Massachusetts, United States - Inc-BW-C-30-M | ecosystem: Environmental > Terrestrial > Soil >...
CTGATGAACGCCCCCGGCCACACAACTGCATTGTTCATCAGCATGCTTTCAATGATGGAACAGCCATGACCGATCACGCATTTGGATCCGAGGAAGCAACCCGGTTGAATTTCGGCGTGACTGTTGACAATGGTTTCGCTCCCCACGATTGCTGGCCCGCGGATTATCGTTTGGCTACGGACGATCGAATCTATTCCAATGTGAACCGGCCCGATTATGGTCGCACCGTCTTCAATTATTCCTTGAATGTTCTGTGAAGAGAGGTTCGTGAACAGTTGATGCATGCCAGCAAATAGATCCGTTGGGGAAGTAAATCTTCTGAGCCAATCGTTCAGGGACGGCTCCATTTCTGCCGAAAAAAGATCAGATACTTTCATGTTTCACCCGCAACCCATTCTTTAGTACCCCGACCACCAAGGAACTATTCCTTCCATACATCCGTCACCACAACCGGGAGAGAAGCGCCGATTCCGAAGACCTCCAGTTACACCTGCGTCGGCTTCGTGGAAAGTGACGACGGCAGTTTGCCTGCGTTTTTTGGCGGCACTTTTGCTCGGCTTCCTGGGGCCACTCATCCGTCCTCTGATCACCGCCAGGAACGTTCCGCGCCGCCGTGCGCTTGAGCCGCACCGAGCACAAGAGCTCCCCGAAGCTCGATCGGAATTGCCGATACCTTAGAGTCGCTTGTTGCCTTGACGCCGCTTGCTGCCCGGTCCTCGTTGGCCACCAAACGTTCAACTCCGAGCTGATGCCAGACCAAACCCAAACTTCTAAACCTCATAGAAAATAACTGCCATTCCCGTGACACTCTCGACTGCATCGCCGCAAATATCAAGGCCCGAGCCAGCGCGCTGAACAATAACCACCGCTCGCACCAACCGTCGCCACCGGCGAAAATGGCCGAGCGAACCTACCGTTGCGCACACCTACTATCGATTCCTCATTAGATCGTGCACGACCGAGCCGGCAACCTTGATCGGCTCGGTAAGCCGGAACAGGCCCACAACTATAACAAGGTAAATGCAGATACAGAAACCGCCCGCCAAGAAGATACGGACGAAGGTGGGATAATCGGTGAGGCTCGTCATTTGCAACCACCAGCCGGCAGCCGCGGCGCTGATCGCCCCGATCAGCTGCGGGCCTACCGCGCGCATAACGTGTGCGGAGCCGATGCCTATCGGGCGACCTGCATAAGTGATCGAGGGTACGGCGATGAACAAGCTCGTGAGGACGGTGGCCGCAGCGACCCCTTTAGCCCCAAAGGGTAAACCTGCGATGACCGCCACGACCTGGACAATGAGCGTAACGATTCCCCAGTACTGCCATCGGTCCGCTCTTCCGATGGATAGATGGAGCCAGCCCTGCGAGCTTTCAACGACTTGAAAAATACCACGCAAGGCGATGATGCTCAGGAGCACCCCCGCTGCTCGCCACTTTTCACCCAGCAGCAAGACCGTGAGGTCATCGCCCGTCACCGACAAGACAGCCGCCGCCGGCATTACGAAAAACGCGAGAGCCGACAGGGCCGCCTCGTATTTTTGCCGAAGCGCGGCCCGATTAGATTGAAGTTTGCTGAGTGCCGCGCTTCCGACTTTGTGCACCTGCATGAGCGTCTGGAGGAGTGAATTATCGTAAAGGTTTGTTGCGTTTTGATAATAGCCCACTTCGTCAGGCCGGTAGAACAATCCCAAAGCAAGACGGTCCACTGCTTTGGCAGCGGAGTACGTGAGTGAGAAACCGACCACGTGCAGCCCAAAACGGACCATCGACTTCACTTCATCGTCAAGGACCGGAAAGCCGGGCCTCCATCGGCTCGCGCGCCAGCCGCCAATCGCAATGCAGAGCGAGGTCACAATCAGTCGGATTACCAGCGCCCAGTAGCCATAGCCGGCAATTGCCATGAGGATGGCGACGAAAACACCTAGCAAATTGCTCACGATCTGTATCGTTGCAATTTTGCCAAACTGCATCGTGCGTCGTAAGAGCGCCAAGTGCTGGTTTGACACTCCTGCCAAGGCGAAAGGGACCGCACAATATAATGCGATAGCCTCCAGCCTGGGTTCGCGATATATCCACGCGATCAGCGGGGAACAGGCAGCCACAGCTAGCGCAATAGTTAGCCCAATTCCGCTACTGATCCAAAAAAGGCTGCTGATCTGGTTATGGGTTATCTTGTTTCTTTGTGCTGTGGCGTCTCCGAGACCAAAATCGATTAGCAACGGCGCAAAGCTCATCAGGACCGTGACGATTGCAACCAATCCAAAATCTTCTGGCGCCAAAAGCCGGGCCAATACAATCGTAGCGACGATCTGGAGAGCGCCGTTGCCGTATTGCACCGCGACCGATACGATGCCGCCGCGAAGAGCAAGACGCCCGAGATCGCCCGATTCCCCGTGCTCCTCGAAATATGCTTCTGTCCGGGGCGCCATTTTCGCCTAATCATGCTCGTTCAGCCGGAAAGCAGATGCGTAGCGCATCTGCCCATCAGCTCTTTTTTTTTCGAGAGGCTCAAGGCCCCACCACGCGCAAGGCCAGTCTCGCCGCACGGATGGATCCCCTTCGTGAATTTCCTCGATCAGCTCGAGAACCGGTTGCCAGCCCAGGTCGCGCGCCACCTTTGGTCGAACAGCAGGGTCAACACCCGTCACAAAGAGATGCCCTCCGGGCTTCACTATGCGGGCCATGTTCTGCAGGCAATTTTCCGCGTCCGCAGGCTCCATGTGGCAGAGGAAGTTGCTCGCCACCACCATGTCTTGAGGTCCAAGGCCCGGATCACCCGCATCGCCCAGGTGCCAGCTAATTCCATCCCTGATCCGCGATCTCACCCTCGCCTCGCTCCTGTCCCTCTCAAACATCTCGCAAATTCCACATCAGTCATCCGCTCGAGATCGATGAACCGACGAAATCACAAAGTTGACCTGTGTAAACCGCCGCCTTCACCACGTTCAGTACCTCGGCTCAATTGTCGACAGCGCACACGCGTACGTTGAGGTCAGATCGCGCCGACACATCAACTCGACTTGTGGACGATTGCGGTAAAAGAAAGTGCCAGAAAACTGCCTGCGGTCCGCACGACAGCAAACAAGTTTATGCAAAATTTTCACGTACTCGCGCATCAATCCGTCTTTGTCGCGCGAGGATCAAATGGGAGAGGGTTGCGTGTCTTTCCGATCCGACCCGAGAGGCGCTTGCTTGGACTTTGGGCGTGCGAAAGGCGTCTCCAATGGCCAGCGCTCGTTCTGCTCTCGCCAAAGCTTTTCTGCCAACCGACCACGGGGCGATTCGACATCGTCGAAGGAAATGACCTCATCCTTCGCAACGTCCCGCCGCAGCACGCAATCTTCGGACAAGCCGATGGGCAACGCGCGTACGGCTCGAGCCGCCGTTCGATTATCAATCAAACCATAGGAACAAAATCCGCCAACACCATCCAGACGCTCGCCGGCTTTCAGGTCGCGCTTTGCAATAGTGACCACCTCGCAGACCGGTCCTGCGAGCGGCGCTACTGTCGGGTCTCTATGAACGACCGCTCGGCCGATCGTTGACGGAATTTGCACGTGCGGCAGGTGGAAAGGAGTGTAGAAGACGAAGAACGGGCCGTCACCCAGCTTATAGTAGCTTAGTTGTGCTCGCTTGAGGGGCGACTCTTCATGAACAATGACCCAGGCACCGGTCATCGGCATCGCCCCCACAGAATAATCCACGAGACCCGTTTTGAGCATCTGCTCGGCCGGGAGCATGTTCGCCAGTTCCCTTACGTACGAGCAGGCCGGCCCGTACATGCCCCTGCGGCCAACATGGAAGCCGGTGGCGTTGGCTAAAACCGTTGTTTCCATGGAAAGCTTGGTGGAATCGGCAAAGGAGGTGACCTTGCGCACATCCTGGTCATATTTCTCTGCAAACCCACGCTGAGTTTCCGGGGTCCGGTAGTGATCCACCATCCCTTTTATGTTGCCGGCGGCCACCGGGCGAAGCCCGATTTGCCGCAAATAACGCAGAAGAGTCATGGCCACTCCCGGCTCATCGCCGTCCGTGTGCGTAACCACCACTCCAGCAGTGTCCGCTCGTGCCTTGAGGATCGGCCCCAGCAATGAATCCAGCTCGGCGTTCACCAATACGACATGTTTACCGTTGTCGAAGGCCTGCAGAACCACGCCCGCAGCAGCCTCGATGGTTCCCGTTACTTCGATAAGCACATCGATAGCTGGGCAAGTCGTGAGCACCGAGGGATCGTCCGTTAGTATCGGAATGCCGACGTTGATTGCTGCTTCTGCCGCCCGAGCCGAGTTGACCCGGCGCCATTCCTGAAAGCCCCCCTCTCGGAAAGCTCGTTCCCCATGTTCTGGAGTCCTGTTGGCGATAGCCACCAAGCGCATGCCCGGCACGGGCGTTCCCAGTTGCAGAGCAATGGCCCGGCCCGTGGTACCGGCTCCCACCATTCCTACTCGGATTGGCTTGCGGCTAGACTCGCGTTGCAGAAGAAGGGTATCAACATTCATAGGAGTCTCTCTTTCGCAAAAATGTTCTGTCCCGGCGTGTAGCCCAGCTCCTGCATCAAGGGCCAGTTGCGGTCCTGCTCCGAGATCGCCGAAACCGGCAACGGCCATCGAATAGCAAAAGCCGGGTCGTCAAACCGTGCTCCCCGGCACGATTCCGGGGCGTAGAACGCGGAGGTCAGGTACATCACCTCAGAGTTCTCTTCGATGCTTTGAAATCCGTGCGCACAGTGCTCGGGAATGTATAACATCCGCCCGTTTTCGGTGGTCAGCTCCACGCTGCACCATTGACCGAAGGCGGGTGAGGTCGGTCGGAGGTCGACTGCCACGTCAAAGATCGCGCCCCGCGTGCAACGAACCAGCTTTGCCTCGAGCGCAGGCGCTATCTGTAGATGCAGCCCGCGAACCGTCCCCTTGCGCGGACTGAACTGCATATTGGCCTGGACTGGCAAAAAGTGGATCCCCCGCTCTTCAAATTCCCGCGCGCACCACGCACGCATAAAGCGGCCCCGCTCATCGAGACGGGGGCTGGGATCGATGATCCAGGCGCCTGCCACTCGAGTCTCTGTAAAATGCATCGGCGATGACCCAATCCATTAAAACGCGCACCGTACCCAAACTTCGCTCAGAGACAATGATCACCACGTTTAATTTGGTTTAATTATATTGTAGCTCAGCAAACTTAATATTACTACACCAAAAGCCGAATAAGCGAGCAAGGGCTAAGCTTAGGCAACCGTGCGCCTCAGTTAATTTCCATCGGCCTCTCGCAAATTCCAAGCGTTGGGTTTAGCCTTATGAGGTATGCCTTGACGCGATCTTGCGCGGAGGTCTCCGCGTGACGCGGCGACGGAAGCAGACGATTGTCCTGATGCGCCTCATCTTGCGGTGGGTAAGGATTGCATCGGTATCAAGCTCAGTCCTTCGATGCCTAGAACCAAACCTTGATCTGGCTGCCTTGCTTCTCGTTCGCCTTCATCGGCATCACTTAGCACACAACAAGAATGCCAAGGCGTCTTGGTCCAGCCAGCCTAGAAAGGTGCCTTCGGCCCCAATTTCGACGTCATCTGAGTGCGCTCCCCAGCACGCACTGACAAGCCATCACCACGCCCAGCGATCCTATGCGCGCCCTCACGAGTTGGCCGCTGCGGCGAGATGGTTGTTGAGCTGCCATGGCGTATCGCCACGTTCAATCATCTCCTCGAGAACCTGCCTGTCCCTGAGCGTGTCCATGGCCCGCCAAAATCCCTCGTACCTGTACGCCATCAACTCGCCGCGTTCGATGAGGCGCTTGAAGGGTTGCACCACTAATTCGTCCCCTTCTTGAATGTAGTCGAATATCTCCTTGCGGAAAATGAAATAACCGCCATTGATCCAAATCTCGGATTCCTTACTCTCGCGCATTCGTCGCACGACGCCGTGCTCGTCAAATTCGGCCAGATGAAAGGTGATCGGCGGGTGTATGGCTATGAAACAACCGATCTTGCCGCTTTTCTTGAAACGATCGATCATCTCCGGAAGCGGAGCGTCGGTCAGGCCATCGCTGTAGTTGGCAAGAAAAATCTCCTCATCCTCCACGAGATGGCGGACGGCCACCAGACGCTGACCGATGTTGCGCCAGATTCCCGTATCCACGAGTGAGATCCGCCAGTCCGGAGGTCGCTCGCCCAACAATTCGACCTTCTTGCCAAAATGCGAGATTATGCAGTCACTATTTGCTGCCTGCTGGTAGTTCAGAAAGTAGTCCTTCACGACGTTCGCTTTGTAGCCAAGGCACAGAATAAAGTCCCGATGTCCATATTGGCTGTAATATTGCATAACATGCCAAAGGATCGGCTGCTGGCCGATCGGAATCATCGGCTTTGGAATGCCCTCGGAATACTCGCGTATCCGCGTACCAAGTCCTCCACAGAACAGAACAACTTTCATGGCCCAAAATCCCGCGGATCCATAAGCTTTATATTGGGAATAGGCGTCACCATCTTGCAGCCTCAAGAGCCGGCGTGGACGTCTGCCCAATCTATTTTCATCACATTAAAAAATCACCGCCCTCTAGCAGAGCGAGAGGTCGAGAAACATAATACACCTTTCCGATTTAATTTAGAATAGGTCTTTTGATCATCAAGATTTTAACATTAAAGGATTGAATCGGCCGTAAGACTCTAGTTCAGCCGCTTGCGTCATGTGTCACCACGGCGTAAGCCGCGCATCAAACGAAAGTTGGAGCAGTACTGTGAGGCTTTTAACCAAGAGTACTCCGCGGTTTTCGGGGCGTAGCAGGCCTATGTGGTGGCGAAACACCGTCTCATCCTTGACGAGACTGCAAGTGTTCGGAAAGTCCCCCGTCGGGTTTTATTTGCGGCTGAATACGTCGGTTTGGCGGCTTCTTCCATTTCACGTGCGCAATTTCTATCTTGTCCGCGCATACGGATCGTGGTTGCACAGCTTGGTTTGCCTCTACTCCACGCGTCAGCAGTATTTCGGCACGTTTTTCCTCCGGAATCGTCCGGCGCTCGAGCTTATGCGCCGTTTGACCGATGAAAAGCCCAACGGCTCGGCTTTGAGAATTACCGTGCTCGCTTGCAGCATCGGGGCCGAGGTCTACTCAATCCTCTGGGCAATTCGTTCGGCGCGGCCGGACCTGAAAGTCATCTTACACGCAGTAGATATTTCAAAGGAGATATTGAGCTTTGCTGAAAAAGGCATTTATGCTCCTGATACCTCCATCTTGGTCGGCTCCTCGATTTTTGAGCGCCTAACCCCACACGAAATGCGGGAAATGTTTGATTTGGAAGGTAACCAAGCCAGTGTTAAACTCTGGCTCCGGGATGGGATAACGTGGCAACTGGGTAACGCCTCCGATCCGGAACTGATCCGTGTTCTTGGGCCTCAGGACATGGTGGTAGCTAACAACTTTCTCTGCCACATGGAGCCACAGGCTGCGGAGAATTGTTTACGGAACATCGTGGGCCTAGTGGATCGGAGAGGATACCTCTTTGTTGCGGGCGTTGATCTTGACGTTCGTGCGAAAGTGGCGCGTGAGCTCGGCTGGCGGCCGATTCCGGAACTGATCGAGCAAATTCACGATGGGGATCCTTGCGTGCGAGGGGACTGGCCCTGCGCGTGGTGGGGTCTGGAGCCTCTCAACAAGAAAAGAGCTGATTGGCAGATGCGATATGCGGCAGCTTTCCAGTTGAATGAAGGCGATTAAATGCCACCAATTGGGCATGCCCGCACTTCTTCGAAAGACACGGGGAATCAGGGAAGTTCGGGCACTGAGTTTGCGCGGCGCCGCTGTTCGCAATGCGCGCTGGCACCACTTTGGGAGATTTACTCACGCTTCTTTTGAAGGCCGAGTTTGGTTTGGCAGTGCCGTCGGCTGGAGCGCTGGAGCCGACGCGCTATTCCAAAATCAGTCACAATCCCATCGCCATCAAGCCGCTGATTGCGCATGATAGCGCACCGAGCGACGCCAAGCAGGAGGGCCGGTTCTTCCGCGGCTAATACGACTGCTACCGTTATTTGCCGCTCTATGTTCTGCGGACGCCATCTGTAGGACGCCAAACTGCGGCGCGCCAGTCTCGATGCGGCGGACGGCGCCGTGGATGCGGATTTCCGATGATTTCGTCCAGGCATTCTGGGCCCTTGTGGAAAATCTCCCACGGTGCGAGCGGCGAGCCGCACCTCGACCTCGGCGTGGACGAAGCGATGCGGAACGCTGTAGTAGTGGTACGCATCCGACTGGCACCGTCTTGTTTGACGAAGATATTTTGCGAAGCATGTGACCTTAAGTCTAGCTTTAAGGTTAGGCGATGCGCATCGAGGTATTGGGCGGGGTCGAGCGGCGGCGGCGCTGGTCGCATGACGACAAGATGCGGATCGTCGAGGAAACGCTGGCGCCTGCCGCAAAGGTGAGTGAGGTTGCGCGCCGCAATGGGATTGCGTCGAGCGTGTGTTCACCTGGCGTCGGCAGGCTCGAACGATTGGATTGAGCAGGTTGGACCGCGTTTTGCGCCGGCAGATCGCCGCCGCGGAAGCGGTCGAGGAAACTGCGAAACTTTTACCCGAGGATGACAGGCGGGTGTGGTCAGTCACGCCTATTGCTGCCCAGATTCGCCTCAGCCAGAGAACCGCTCGATCGCATGTCGCGCAGCGAGATTCACGATGCGACACGCTTCCGCAGACCGATCCCCCGGTACCGCGGCACGGCGTGCGGATCGATGACGCGTCGGCCGTCGACAAGCAGCGGTGGCTTTCCGCTGCGCGCGGCGAGAAGGCGCGGCAAATCGTTGAACTCTGGCCAGCGGGTGATGAGAAGGATCGCATCAGCGTCCCTCACAGCATCATCGAGAGAAGCCGCTAGCAGAGGCGCGGCTGTCACGAACGTGCGCGCGGCATCCGCAGTCACTACGGGATCGAAGGCCGTGACCACAGCGCCCCGTCGCTTCAACTCCCGAACAACCGGGATTGCCGGCGATTCCCGCAAGTCATCGGTACCCTGCTTGAACGCCAGTCCCAGCACCGCGATTCGCCTACCGCGAAGGCCGCCCAATCCGGCTTCGGCAAGATCCACCATCCGCAGGGGGCGCGCCGCGTTGATAGAGATCACCGCCTCGAGCAGGTTCATCGGCAGGTCTAGCTTTCGGCCGTGCGCGGTGATCGCTTTGAGATCCTTCGGGAAGCAGGATCCTCCGAAGCCGCACCCCGGGGAGAGGAAGCTCGTGATCGGCGCCTTCAGCCGGCCCGTGTGCTCGTGGAACGACGTGAGCTCCTTCATAGAATGGACCCCGCGCATCACTTCCATTGCGTCAACGTCGCCAACTGCCTCACACAGATCGGCGATCTCGTTGGCGAACGAAATCATCAACGCTTGGAGGGCGTTGGAGGCGTATTTCATCATCTCGGCGGTGCGATTGTTGACGCGGAGCACGGGCACGCCGGGGAAGCCCTCGTAGAGTGCGGCGATCGCGTCCCGGGTGCGTTCGTCGATCCCTCCGGCAACGATTCGGTCCGGTTGCATGAAGTCAGCCACGGCCACTCCTTCAGACAGGAACTCGGGGTTCATCCCGAGGCCGAAATCCCGGCCGGGTATCTTTCCCGCAGAGGCGGCGACCGCCGGCCCCACGACGTCGTCCGTCGTGCCGGGCACCACGGTGCTCTTCACGACGACGACGTGATAGGCGCCTTTGCGCGCGAGCGCCTCACCAATGCGATCTGCGATCTCGCGGACGTAGGAAAGATCGATCCGCTCCCCGTCGAAAGGCGTCGGCGCGGCGACCAGCGTGAGGTCCGTCTCGTGCACCGCCGCAGCAAGATCGGTCGTTGCTGTGAGCGTCGAACCCGCCTGCCTGGCGATGATAGCAGGCAGGTCCTGCTCGTGAATCGGGCATTTACCGGCATTGACTGCGTCGACCTTCGCGCGATCCACGTCCACGCACACCACACGGTGGCCTTTTGCAGCCAGACACGCACCTGAAACAAGCCCGACGTATCCGGTGCCGATGATCGAAACCCTCACGTCCGACTCTACCTTTCCTCGCCTTCGCGGTTACCAGAGTACCATACCAGGGCGCGGCGAAGCCCTTCCTCCAACGGCACTTGCGGGCTGTAGCCCAATTCGTCGCGCGCCTTGGCGATCACTGGGCAGCGTCTGTTGGGGTTGTCTACGAGGTAGTCGGAATCCCTGCTCTGGCCCCGCACGACCCTTCCCTCATAGCCGAGCAACTCGCGACCGAGGCCGACCAGCGCTTCTGCAAGAGCTGCTACGCTGATCTCGGGGGTTTCGGTGCCGATGTTGTATGCCTCGCCTGGCCGACCGCGAACCAGTACCTTGTAGTAGCCCTGAACAGAATCGGCCGAGTAGCAGAACGTACGAGTCGGCGACCCGTCGGAGAGCATCACGATGTCGCGTCCAGCGAGGATGTCGCGCGCGAAGTCGGGGATGAGGCGGCCGTCAGTGATTTTAAGGCCCGGGCCGTAGTTGTTAAACGGGCGCGCCACCTTCGTCGGGATACCGTACTGCTTGGCGAAGTTCACGCACAGTGTCTCGCCGAAGCGCTTTGCTTCGTCGTAGCACGCGCGGGGCCCAGTGCACGACACGAAACCGCGGTAGGTTTCCGGCGTCGGGATGTTCGCCGGGTCGGGGTCGCCGTAAATCTCGCTCGAGGAGAAGAACATGAACCCTTCGACCGGGTTGCTTTTCGCCCCCTGGGCGACGGCGTAATCGAGGAGGTTCCTCAGCCCGTTGATGTTCGCGTCCATGGTACCGATCGGGTCTACCCGATAGTACGTCGGCGACGCAATCGAGGCACCATGGATGATGTAGGAGAACTCTCCCATGCGCGCCGGAAGGGGTTTACGCAAATCGTGCGTGAGGGTTGTTACTTCTCCCGCGTCTCGCAGCCGGACGAGCCAGGCCGGCACACCGCGCGAGAAGTTGTCGAAGACCGTGATTCCGATACGGCCTGAGGAGGGCGCCGATTGGTTGAAGTGTGCAGCAGTCTGGACGAGGTAATACCCCAGGAATCCGGCGCCGCCGGTAATCAGGAGTTGTTTTCCGGCAAGCCGCTTGAGCTCTTCCGACAGCATGCGGCAGAGCAAGTCAAGATCCCCCCGGACGATGTCAATCGCAGTTTGCATTTGGCAACCTAGTAACGGTCAAGCTGGTACAGTCCTTACGTGGGCCCGCCGGGCAGGAGGACGCCGCACGCCGCGTGTCCTATCGCCATTGAGGGCGGCGCTGCTCGCGCTGAGCTACACGGCTATCGTGAATCGTCGTCCAGATTTCAAGTGGATCGACCGCCAAATCAACCAAAGCGACCACAGGATGCTTCAGTAAATAGCGCAAAGGTATCCCAAGCATTGCTCGTGCTCCCTCCAGAATGACTGGCATCATAGAGCAGTTGAAGTTGTGTGCGTCAAGTTCAGCAAAATCCGTCAGGGGTCCGGCGAAGCCATTCGCTCGGAGCGGCCGTCGCTCGCTCGCCCAAAGCGCAGCGATGACTTGGGTCCGTTAGGCGTCAAGTCATCGGCGAGGTTAGCTAAGATCAACATTAGGCAGAACTTATGGTTGAACGCAGCGAGTAACCAACTCTGCGAATTCTTACCGGCCGCGGTATATTCAGAGAAACCTACGACTAGCCCGCCCCTCATGGTTTATATAAGATGGATGGGGACCCGAAGGGTCATGGATACTTTGAGAGACAAGCAAGCGCCTGAGGCCATGGTGGAATGGGCGGCATGCGGAGGTGCTTGACCACGCAATTTCTCGCGAAAGGGACGTCATGAGGGCGCTGCAACTGGCCGCACCCGGAGAACGTTTGGCGGTGCTCTGTTTGGGAGCCCATTCTGACGACATCGAGATCGGGGCGGGCGCAACACTTTTGTG
>Ga0210406_10006708_pt1 | contig 11882 bp, 9 predicted proteins | sample IncBWC30MmetaG_FD_155454 | JGI IMG/M metagenome (GOLD analysis project Ga0210406, IMG submission 155454) | Forest soil microbial communities from Barre Woods Harvard Forest LTER site, Petersham, Massachusetts, United States - Inc-BW-C-30-M | ecosystem: Environmental > Terrestrial > Soil >...
AGTTTATGGACTGCTCGGCCCGAACGGTTCCGGCAAGAGCACGACGCTCAAAATCATTCTCGGTCTCGTTTCGCCCACGCGCGGCCACACGGAAATTTTCGGCTGCGACAGCCGAATGGTCGAGAGTCGTAAAGCCGTCGGGTTTCTGCCGGAGAATCCATACTTCTACAAATATCTCACCGGCGAAGAAACTTTGCGTTTTTTCGGCAGGCTCTGCGGACTCAGCGGCGCCCGATTGAAAAAGCGGATCAGCGAATTGCTGGAACTGGTCGGCCTAACCAATGCACGCGATCGCCGCTTGGGCACATATTCAAAAGGCATGCTTCAGCGCGTCGGGCTCGCGCAAGCGTTGATCAACGAACCGAAACTGATCCTGCTCGACGAGCCGACCGCCGGCGTCGATCCCGCCGGCTCCGGCGAAATCCGGAACTTGATTGTCGATCTTAAACGGAGCGGAATCACCGTTTTGCTCTCGTCACATTTGCTAGCGCAAGTCCAGGAAATCTGCGACCGCGTCGCCATTCTCGCGAACGGCGTTCTCGTGCGCGAGGGACAGCTCGCGGAACTGATCGCCATCGAAAATCAAACCGAATTTGTCGTGGCCGATGCCTCTTCCCATCTCGTCAAGGAAATTGAATCGTTAATCGGCCGATCAAACGCGCAACTGATCGAGCGCCGAAGATCGACAACGACTCTCGAGAGATTGTTTCTCGACGCGACGAAAAACGACCGGAAAATGACGAAATCCTAATGACGAATGACGAGGAAAATCCGAAATGACGAATGATGAAAAGGTCGAGGAGCTGGTAACGCAATCGTTCGTCATTCGAGCTTTGTCATTCCTTCGTCATTCGTCATTCGAGCTTCGTCATTCATTCATCATTCGTACCAGCGCAAGATGATAGAAGATCGACATCGCGCGTTTTCCTTTGCCCGCATCTTCGCGATCACGGCCAATACGCTGACGGAGCTGACGCGCCAAAGGGTTTTTTATGTCCTGCTCATTTTCGCGCTGCTTTTGATCGGCAGCTCCATTTTTATGGCGCGCCTCGCCTTTCAGCAGGAATTCCAGATTTTGAAAGATGTCTCACTCGGCGCAATGTCAGTTTTTACTTCGTTGCTGGCCATTGTCGCGACTGCGCGACTCATTCCGCAAGACATCGAGGACCGCACCATCTATACGATTCTCGCCAAGCCGGTGCCGCGTTTCGAGTACGTGCTCGGCAAGCTCGCCGGCGTGCTCTTGCTGCTTGCCATCAGCATGCTGGTCATGAGCGCGATGTTTCTCCTGGTACTCTACACGCGCGAACAAACTATTTTGTACCAAACATTGAGTCAGATGGCCGCCGCGCCGCGCGAGCAAGTGGATGATGCTTTGCGCGCGGTCCGCTCTTCCGCTCTCAATATCGGCATCTTCCCTGGCATCGCCATCATTTACTTGAAGGCATGTTTGATCGCGGCGTTGACACTTTTTGTTTCCACGTTCGCGACCACGAACATCTTCACGATTGTGGTTATGGTTTTCATTTATTTCATCGGCCATCTACAAGCGCTCGCCCGCGAATATTGGTTGCAAGAGCACAGCGCTGGCTGGATGGCGCGCCTCTTTCTCATGCTGGTCGCGCTCATCTTTCCAGATTTGCAAACCTTCAATCTGGTCGACGATATCGTGGCCGGCGCCGTGATTCCGCTCGGATTGTTCGCAAAAACCGCTGCGCTCGGAATTTTTTATACAACGATCTACGCATCGCTGGCCGCCTTCATTTTCGCCGGGAAAGAATTATGATGCGTCTCGCTTGCCTATTCGTGGGTCGGTGCGGCCACCGAAGGCTGCTACCAGCGCTGGTAATCGTGCTCGTCCTTGGGGCCGCAAAATTGCCCATCGAACGCGAACTCTCCGCCGTTCGTCGACAAGAACATCTTCGCGGCGTCGAGTTCAACCTCGATCTTCGAGAGCGAGTTGGGCAACTCGGTTTCATCGCGGCGCTCAGTGGATTTCGCTCGACCGTTGCTGACGTTCTTTTTATGCAGACGCGCATGGCGTGGGAACGCACTGAGTGGGGCCGCCTGCTTTGGTTGTTCCGCCAGGTCACAACCTTGCAGCCGCGCGCGATTCTGTTCTGGGACATGGCCGCCTGGCACATGGCTTGGAACGCGAGCGTGGCCGCCATGAACGATCGAACTCAGCCGCGCCTCGCTCTGCGTATCAAGGCACAAAAGGAATATTTTGCCCTTGGTAAAGATTTCCTTGAGCGCGGAATAAAGAATAATCCCAAACGACCGCAGCTCTATGAATCATTGGCGCGGCTGTACAAAGAGAAATACCAAGATCACGCGCGCGCGTCCGAATTTTTCGCCAAGGCAGCGGCCTTGCCCGGCGCGCCGAGTTACGACAAACGGTTCTCCGCCTACGAGCTTTCCTATTGCGAAGGTCGTGAGCGCGAGGCCTATCAACGTCTGCGCCAACTCTACGACACGGAGGAAAACGAACGACTGCCGACTCTGATCACGCGGCTGAAGTCTCTCGAAGACAAATTAAGCATCGCGCCGGATCAGCGCATTCGGGAGACGGAACCGTTAGATCGTTAAATCATGAATCGTTAAATCGTCAGATCGGACCACGATTCTCGAATTTTAACTTTTTAACCTTTGTAACTCTTTTAACGTCTTAACCAGTGCGTTTCGCGATCTTCAGCGACATTCATGCCAACCTCGAGGCGCTCGAAGCCGTGCTGGAGGACGCGCGCGAGCGCAAGTGCACGCATTTTGTTTGTCTGGGCGATGTGGTCGGTTACAACGCCAACCCGCATGAGTGTGTCGAGCGCATGCGCAAAATGGACTGCCCCATCGTTAAGGGCAACCACGACGAGCAAGCCTCGCTCATTGAATCGTCGCGCGATTTTAACGAATTGGCCGAACAAGCGATGGCCTGGACGCGGGGCAACTTAACGGCAGACGACAAAGAATGGTTGCGCGGCCTGCCCTTGCAGCGGCAAGTGGGCGATTTCACCATAGTCCACGCCACCCTCGATACTCCGGAGCAATGGGGTTACGTCTTCAATAATCTCGACGCCGCAGCGAGTTTCACTTATCAGCACACAACCGTTTGTTTCTTCGGCCACACCCATGTGCCCATGGCATTTATTCGCGACGACAACGGGATAAGACGCGTCAGAATCGAGCGGCTTCAAATCGAGATGAGTAAAAAATACTTCATTAACGCCGGTAGTGTCGGGCAACCGCGTGATTCCGATTGTCGCGCCGCCTACTGCGTTTATGACACGGAAGAAAATGTCGTTGAACAGCATCGGGTAAAATACGACTTACCAGCGACGCAAGAAAAAATCATCAAGGCCGGGCTGCCCGAGCTTCTCGCCCACCGGCTTTCGCTTGGCCGATGAGGCCGAACGATTCACGATTCAACGCTGCAACGCCCGTGAATTCCGTTCTCATCATTAAGCCGAGTTCGCTCGGCGACGTTGTGCACACCCTGCCGGCCGTAGCCTTGATTCGCGAGGCTTGCCCCGAGGCTGATATTACTTGGGTCATTAATCCCGAATGGGCGCCGCTCCTGCGCGGAAATCCCGATGTCAATCATGTTCATCTTTTTCCGCGCGGTGAATTCCGCGGACTGGGCGCGGCGGTGAGTTTGCTGCCCTGGTTGAAGCAAACAGGAAAACTTCGTCCCGATCTCGCACTCGATTTCCAAGGTCTCTTGCGCAGCGCCCTCATCGGAAAAGTCAGCGGCGCCAAAGAAATTTACGGAATGAGCGACGCGCGCGAAGGCTCGCGCTGGTTCTATGACTGCATCGCTAAAGTCGAGCACGGCGAACACGCCATCGAGCGATATTTGAAACTGGCGGAATGTGCCGGCGCCAAGGTAAACGAATCGCTGCGCTATCCTCTTCCGAGCGGCGACCCGCTCCGCCGTTTCGATGAACATCCGCCCTTTATCTTGCTCCATCCCTTTGCCCGCGGCCGGAGCAAATCTCTCTCCAATGCCGTAATCGAGGAGTTCTGCCGTGTGTTCGCTCCCACCCGCGTCGTGATCGTTGGTCAGTCGCATCGCAAGATCGACCCGCCGGGCAACTGCATCGAGCTCACCAACCAAACCTCGCTGCTTCAGCTAATCTGGCTGATTCGCGTGGCGGGTTTCATCGTGAGTGTGGACAGCGGCCCGATGCATATCGCTGCTGCCGTTACCGATCACTTAGTCTCGATCCACACCTGGACCGATCCGCGCCGTGTCGGTCCCTACAATCCCGCCGCGTGGATTTGGAAAAACGGCCAACTCCTGCGCGTCAGCGAACTCAAGACGGCGAAGATCCGACGACGTGGTCGTCGCTTTAAGACCAAAGATGTCCCGGCGCTCGTCGGACTCATCCGTCCTCTCGTCCCCGTGGATCCGATGTTGGCCTAGGGTTTGGCTTGCAGCTCCGCCATAAGCTTTTCGTATTTCTGTGTGGAAGGATGATTAGGGCCCAAGACTTTGCGCGCGCCTTCAGCCGCTCGCCGAGCAAACTCCTTCGCTTCTTCAAGCTTGTTCTGACGCTTTAATCCAGAGGCAAAATAGTAATAGGAATCTAGAGTATCGGAATACTCGGGCCCTTCTACTTTTTCTTGGATCTTGATTACCTCGCGGAATTGCGCTTCCGCCTCGGCATACTTGCCTTGTCCATTGAGCGCTCTCGCCAGGGTGGTACGGCTCGAAAGCGTGTCGCCATGCTCGGGTCCCAGGACTTTTTCTTGGAGCTTGATTACCTCGCGGAATTGCGCTTCCGCCTCGGCATACTTGCCTTGTCCATTGAGCGCTCTCGCGAGGGTGGCACGGCTCCAAAGCGTGTCGGGATGCTCGGGTCCCAGGACTTTTTCTTGAATCTTGATCACCTCGCGGTCTTGCGCTTCCGCCTCGGCATACTTGCCTTGATGAGCAAGCGCAGCGACCAGGTTGCCGCTGGTCCTCAACGCGTCGGGATGCTCGGGTCCCAGTACTTTCTCGTAGAGCTCGATTAGCTCACGGTATTGCGCTTCCGCCTCGGCATACTTGCCTTGCTGAGCAAGCGCAATAGCCAGGTTGTTGCGGCTCGTCAACGTGTCGGGATGCTCGGGTCCCAGTACTTTTTCTTCAACCTTGATTAGCTCGCGATCCTGCGCTTCCGCCTCGGCATGCTTGTCTTGCTGATCAAGCGCTAAGGCCAAGTTGCTCCGGCTCCTCAACGTGTCGGGATGCTCGGGTCCCAGTACTTTCTCTCTGAGCTTCAAAATCAGCCGATACTCGGCTTCTGCCTCGGCATACTTGCCTTGACCAAAAAAGATATTGGCGAGGATGTGGCGGCTCAGAAGCGTGTCGGCATGCTCGGGGCCGAGTACCTTTTCTTCCAACTTGATAAGCTCCCGAAAATCCGCTTCTGCCTCGATGTATTTCGCTTGCCAATAAAGGGCATAGTTCAGGCGGTTCCGACTTCTAAGTGTGTCGAGATGCTCGGGCCCAAGGACGTGATCACGAACTCCAACAACACTTCGCAAAATGTTCTCCGCGTTGCCGTACTGCCCTTGATCAATTAACAAATTAGCAATCGCGAATTGCACTTCTCCCCAGTCTTCCGGATTCCGGTCGCGATCAGTCAGCTTCTCAGCTTCGCGGAAATGTTCCATCGCTTCAGCATACTGGATACGCTTCTGTGCCGATTGGCCGGCTAACTCATAGCTTTCAATTGCGTGCTTCCGCCGATCCTCTCCCACCCGTTGGGCGGACTCATATCCCTGTCGATCCTGTGCTGCGACTTCTAGACTAAGTTTCTCGGCCTCGTCAAATCGCCCGAGAGCGTAGGCGGCACGAGCGCGCATGAGAGGGGTTGTATCGCTGCGGTTGTAAAGCTCCAGCGCAAAGGCAGGAAGCTCTTTCGCCAGTGAACCCGCCGGAAGGCCAAGCTCCCTTTCCAGGACACCGTAGGCACTGGCTCGTTGTTCCTCTGGCGACGCTTTGGAGCCGGGTTGCTTGGACTGGGCTTCGACATCAGCCAGGCGCACGAGTGCTTGCTGCATTGCGTTAACTTGCTCGCCCTGCTTCTGGATCACGCCAGTTTGCCGGCGCTGCGCCTGCACAAGCCAAACGGTGGCTGCTGTTAGAGCAAGCAGAAGCGCAACTACGGTGACGGCCCATTGTTTGACGCCGCGGCGCAGGCGGGTGAGATCGCCGCGCAGCTTAAGGACGCTTGCCTCTAAGGCTTCGCTACTGGTCAGCGGATGGAAAACATGTGTGTCAGATTGCAAGGTACTACGATACGCCGCTTGCAATTCGCGCAGTTCCTCAGGCTCTGCTTCATGCGCGTCGATCGGGAAGCTTTCGTCGATAAAGAGGTACCAGACTTTCTTGCCACGCTTTCGCCCGTACAGAGCTTCGTATTGCGTGTAACTCACTCGGCCGAACTGCTCGTCTGGCGTGGGTGGCCCTGCTCCGTAAGATTGACCCACAAGTTGAACCACGCCCTTGCATTGGTCGATTTTTTCCCGCAACATTGAACGCAGATCGCCGGTCTCAGTTCCGAAAATGTCCTGCCACACCGGTTGGTAACCGAGAAACGTTAGCGTGTTCGCCACAAGTTGCCGGGCGCTGCGAAGCTCTCGGCTAACCGCAGAAATAAAAATGAGCGGACGCGGCGTCACCAGGAACGACCAAGTAACAAATTGATGTCGATCTTACAAGCGCGGAGTCGCGCGCCGCGATCACGGCTGTGACTGCAAGTTTTGATCAAGCTTCTCCAGCGCGCGCCTGAGCGGGTGACCCGGCCGCCAAGCTTGCGGTGCAAGATCGCGCAATTTGGCGACTATTTCTTTTGCTTCGCTGATCTTCTGCTCTTGAAAGAGAGTGAAGGCCAGTCCGTATTCGGATTCCAATGTTAAGGGGTGCTCGCCGCCCAAGACTTTGGTTCTTGCAGCGACCACCTTTCTGTATTCGGCCTCAGCTTCAGGAAATTTATGTTCTTCGCGAAAAGTGGCCGCGAGGCTGTCTTGAAATGCAAGCGTGTGCGGATGTTCCGGGCCCAACACTTTGATGCCCAAATCGACAACGTCACGCAGCTCACTCTCGGCTTGGGCGTAGTCGCCCTTCCGGTCCAGAACGTGACCCAGGTTGTTGCGAAGCATTAGAATCATAGGATGCTCTGGTCCCAACCTCTTCTTCCGAACCTCGAAAATGCTGCGGTACTCGGCTTCAGCTTCCTGAAGTTTATTTTGAGAAAGGAGGGTACCGGCCAACCCATGGCGACTGTTGAGAGTGTCAGGATGGTCGCGACCGAGCACCTTCGTCTGAATGTCGATTACTTGACGGAGCTCCGTTTCGGCCTCCGAATGTTTGCCTTCTTTATTCAGCACAAAGCCCAGATTGGAGCGCGCCGCCAATGTATCGGGATTCTCTTTGCCAAGAACCTTTTCTTGAATTCGGATAACGTCTCGCGCTTCCGTTTCTGCAGCGGCAGGCTTGCCCTCGAAATCAAGAGCGGTGACCAGACCTACTCGGCTGCGCAATGTTTGTGGATTCTCAGGCCCCAGCGCTGCCGAGCGAACCTTGATCGCATTGCGGTAAGCAGTTTCCGCTTCGGCATATTTCCCCTGCTGCACAAGCGCTTGCCCGATTTCGTGCTGGACGCGCGCCCATTCCGCCGGGGCGCGTTGTTGATCCGTTAATTTCTCGGCATCGCGCACATGCCGAAGCGCGTCCGCGTACTTGATGCGGCGCTGCGCCGAGAGAGAGGCGAGTTCAAGCGCCCGGATCGCTTGGCTTGTATTCGGTGTGGGCGCCTTCTGTGCCTCACCAGCAACCTGCAAGGCGAGACGTTCTGCCTCGTCATAATCCCTGGCGACAAAAGCGGCGTTGGCCCGTTCGTAGCTGCTCGCGTTCGGCGCGCCTTTTAGTTGCTTGGCTAATTGCGGAAGTTTTTCGCGCAACAATTTAGGCCCGATACCAAGCTGCCTGCCCAATTCGGCATACACTTGCTCTTGCGTGGCGGCTGCATCCTGGCCAGGTCGCGATTGCTGCACCTGTGCTTCGACATTGGGATATTCCGCGATGCCGCGGCGGAGCTTTGACATTTCCGCCGACATTGCGGTCACGGCTTGACGAGTCTCGCCAATTTCACGTGCCGCTTGCCGCTGACTGCGCAACAACCAGATGCCCAATGCAACACTAACAACGAGCAAAATTGCCACGGTCGCGGCCCATTGTTTCACACCGCGACGCAGCCGAGTGAGATCGTCGCGCAGTTTGAGCACGCTCATTTCGAGCCCTTCCCGGCTCGTCAACGGATGAAAGAGATGCGTGTCAGCTTGAACACGGCGCCGGTATGCGTCTTGAAGCGCCCGCAATTCGTCGGGCTCCGCATCACATGAGTCGGCCGGAAAATGTTCGTCGATGAAAAGATACCAAACTTTTTTGCCTTGTTCACGGGCGTGGAGCGCTTCGTACTGCGTGTAGCTCACGCGCCCAAATTTCTCATCGGATTGGGGAGGCTCGGCCCCATAACACTTGCCGACCAGCTGCACGACACCGTTGCACTCATCGACTTGCTTTCGCAATACTTCCCGCAGATCGCCGCCTTCGGTTCCGAAGATGTCCTGCCAAACCGGTTCGTAGCCGAGAAACATCAACGTGTTGGCGACGAGCTGGCGTGCGCTTCTCAGCTCGGCGGTAACTGCGGAAATGAAAACAGGTGGACGCGGCGACACCGTGAAAAACCATCTATCAAGTTGACGTCGATCTACAAGATTGAAGCAGTGTTAACTGGCCGGACGTGGTACGTTGGCAAAGTACCGTAGCCTTTCGCAAGCGGCGTTTGTCCGACATAGTCGCAACTGAAGCTGCTGGTGCGACATGCGGCCGCGAGCGCGGCGAATGCTTCGCTTGCATAAACCTGGCCCGCCGGCGTGATCGGTTCGATGCGCGCGGCCCGGCTGACGTGGGTGCCGCCGTAAGTCCGGCTCCCGGTGATTGGATCGTCAAATTCGTAAACGGGTCCGGCGTGCAACGCGATGCGAAGACTCAGATCCGCGGGCAATCCTTTCTCATTCCATTTTGTTGTTGCGACGAGGTCCGCCAGTCGCAGCGCAAATTTTCCGGCAAGATTGACATCGGAAAAAACAAAATAGAGTCCGTCGCCCCACGTGTTCTTCGCCATGATGGACTCTGAAAATGTCTCGCTCAGTTGCCCGATGGCGCCGAGAAAGTGTTGCACGAAGCGCGGAACTTCCGATTCAGGCAATTTACTGAAGCCGACCGCGTCGGCGAAAAGCAGCGCGACGATGCGAGAAGTAAAACCGCTCGATTCGGCAGAGGGCGCAGGGCGGTCAGCGCCGGTCTCGGGACGCGACCCGCCTTCGGTCGCCGTAACGACCTTCGGGGCAGCAGGCGGCCCGCGTCCCTCCGGCCGCACGATCTTCGCAAGATCAACAATTTCCGGCTCGTAACCGAGATTTTGACAATTTTGCACCGCGCTGGCAGCGCCACCGGGCCCGTCGCCCGGCGTTCCATCCCAAACCGCCAGGGGAACGAGAGGCGTATCGAGCTGTCGCGCATGAATCGCGGCGAGCCCGAGAAGCATGTCGTTGCAAAAATCATACGAAACGCCGCCGATCTCGAGCCGTTGCGTTGAGACCATGATGACGCGCGCAACTCGCGTGAGCACCCTCTCAAACCGCGCCCGCCAATCAGAACCGGGAACGAAATCCACGCTGTCGCGAATGAATTGTTCCTTTTCGTAGGGCAATGCGACCGAAACTTTCGCGTCGATATCGAGCATTGCCTCGATAAAAAGAATGTCCGAACCACAGGCTGCCGAGGAAAATCCGATTCCCGGTTTCAACTTGTTGATCTTGTTGCGAATTTCTCTTGCAACGAACGGTTCGAGTTCGCTCGGAAAACGCGGTGATGGTCGATCCGGTCTGTCGATCATGTGTCCGGCAAAGAGAATCACGCACGGAATCTTCAGGTACTTATCGATCCAATCTTTGTCATCATTCCAATGTTGAAGAATCAGACGCGCGTTGCGACGGCTTGATTGCAAATCTCCATAACGACCTTTTCCTTGATCGGCCGCCCGCGCGTACCATTCTTGGGCTTGCGATTGATCTCGCAAAATCAGCGCGGCTTCACCAAGGGCCGCGAGTTTCCAGTACGAATCCCCGCTAGGATCTTCGATCTCTTTTAAACATTCACCACGAACCTTGCGCGCAAGCTCGCGGGCACGATCAATCTCGCTGCAAAGCAAGCTCATCGTCGCGGCATTGATTCCGGTCCAATAGCCGCCGGTCGCCTCATATGCTTGCGCGTAGATTCCAGCTGCACGTTTCAACAAGCCGGCGCTTTGCGACGGCGATCTTGCCTGCGCCGCGAGGTCCTTGTAAGTCCGACCGAGCATTCCAAGCGTTTCTTCGTCCGCCTCGCCTTCACTGCGTAGTTCTTCGAGAATAAGATTCGCACGTTTGGTCGCTCCACCGCGCGCAAGCGCGAGGCCTTGCAGTTGACGCAAACGAACATCGGCCAGGAAGGTCGACAATCCCTCTCGCACGACATCGAACGCAAGGAGCGGCTCGCCTTGTTGCAAAATCTTTTGCCCGAGCGCGCGATAAATTTCGGGCGAGTGCGACCATTCTGCGGCGTCGCGCGTACGCCAGATCAACATCAGCTGCGCGAGATCAGCGCTGACAACGGACCGAAGCAAATTGTCGATCTTGCCGGACACGACGTGAATACTATTTCTTCACCGCTCTTTGACGAAGAACGAACTCAGCCAGCGGCAAATCTCGCGGGTAGGTAATCTTGAAATTGAAATCGTCGTTGGGCACGAGAACGACTTTGCGTCCGAGGTATTCGACTGCGGAAACTTCGTCCGTGACCAAAATATTTTTAGCTGTGACGGTTTCGTGAGCTTTCATCAACAATTCGCGCTCAAAAATCTGTGGCGTCTGCATGGCAAAGAGTTGATGTCGATCCACTGATTCGCTGACAACACGATCGACATCGGCGCGTTTGAGCGTGTCGGTGATAAGGTCCGCCAACGCGGCAGCGCCCTGTTCGCGGCAAGCTTGATAGACGCGCTCGATTTGCTCGGCTGTGACCAGCGGTCGCGCGGCGTCGTGCACGGCAACATACCGCGCGTTTTCGCTCAACTGTTCCAGACCGGCGCGAACCGAATCCTGTCGGTGCTCGCCGCCGGCGACAACTGATTGGATCTTCTTCCAATTTTGATCGCGCACGAGCTTTTCCAAGTCACGATGTCGATCTTCGCGGGCGACAACGATAATTTGTGAAACAGACTTCGCGTTTTCGAACGCGGCGATTGTGTGCGCGAGGACTGGTTTACCAAAAATGGTCTCGAATAGTTTGTCGAAGCCCATGCGCTGGCTGCTGCCTGCGCCAACCATGATGGCAGTGAGCATGCTCATGGCGTTACATCGTGAATCGTTAAATCGTTAAATCGTTACATCGATTCACGAATCTCGATTCTCGAATCACGAACCGAGCTGTCGTGCCACTTCCTGGCTCAAGGTCTTGCCATCCGCGCGGCTAGCGACCTTTGCTTGTAACGCTTTCATAACCGCACCCATTTGCGCTTTCGATGTCGCACCGATCTCCGCAATTGTTTCGCGTACAACTTTCGACAGCTCGTCGGCGCTCATCGCTTGCGGCAAATACGCATTCAAGATCGACAACTCCTTTTTCTCTTTCGCCGCGAGATCCGCCCGCCCGCCCTTCTCGAAACTTTCGATCGAGTCTTGTCGTTGCTTCGCTTGCTTGCGAATCACCTGGGCGGCCTCCGCGTCACTCAGCTCGGCTTGCGCGCCTGATTTTTCGATCGCGGTATACTTCAGGGCCGATTTGAGCATGC
>Ga0210406_10006710_pt1 | contig 11882 bp, 13 predicted proteins | sample IncBWC30MmetaG_FD_155454 | JGI IMG/M metagenome (GOLD analysis project Ga0210406, IMG submission 155454) | Forest soil microbial communities from Barre Woods Harvard Forest LTER site, Petersham, Massachusetts, United States - Inc-BW-C-30-M | ecosystem: Environmental > Terrestrial > Soil >...
TCGAGCTGAAGCGCTCCGGCGCGCGTCTGAACCGCGACGTAATCTTCCTCGCCGAAGGTGACGAAGAAGCCTACGGCGCCACCGGCATGCTCTTCGCCGTTGATAAGCACTGGGACAAAATCGCCGCGGGCTACGCCATCAACGAAGGCGGCGGCGTTTTTCTCAAAGACGGCAAGCCGCAGTACATCGGCGTGCAAGTCAGCGAAAAAGTTCCCGCCAACGTGGACGTCATCGCCAAGGGAACTTCCGGACACTCGTCCATGCCCCGTAAGGACAATCCCGTCGTCCATCTTTCCGCCGCCATCGAAAAAATCGGAAACTACGAAGCTCCCGTGCAATTTAACTCCGTCACCCGCGCGTATTTCCAGGCCCTCGCACCGCTCCAGGATGAAGAAACCGCCAAGTGGATGCGCTCGCTCGACACTTCCGACCGCGGCGAGCATGCCGCCCGCGTAATCTCCAATCAGAGCCTCGTGTGGAATGCGATGTTGCACGACACCGTCGCGCCCACCATGTTGCGCGCGGGAATTCGCGCCAATGTGATTCCTTCGGAAGCGCGCGCCACAATCAACGTCCGCCTGCTCCCGGGCAACCAGCTCGCTCCGCTCCTCGCAAAACTTCAGCAGCTCGTGAACGATCCCGCCATCCATTTCGAGCCGCAGCTCCCCCTGTCCGAAACAGCCCCATCGTCCTCGCTAACATCCGATTTCTACAACACCATCTCCAGCGTCACGGCCAAAAGCTACCCGGGCGCGCCCATTGTTCCGCTCATGTCCACTTATTTCACGGATTGCACTCCGCTGCGCCTGCGCAACGTGCAGGCCTACGGCCTGCTTCCCTTCCCGCTCAACGACGACGATCTTTCCCGCTTTCACGCTGACAACGAACGCATCCCCCTGGATTCTTTTCACAAGGGCATTGAATTTCTCTTCGCAATCGTAAATGATTTCTCCGTGGCCAAATAATCATGACGAACCCTCGCAGAGCAAAAATAGTCTGTACCCTCGGCCCCGCCACCTCCTCGTACAACATGATCGAGAAACTGGTGCATGCCGGAATGGACGTCGCCCGCCTGAATTTTTCTCATGGCTCGCACGAAGACCGCGCGCGCATGGTCGCCTCTGTCCGCCGTGCTTCCGCCCGATACGAGAAGCCCATCGGCGTTCTCGCCGATTTGCAGGGACCAAAAATTCGCACCGGCAAGCTCGTTGCCGGCAAACCAGTGCGCCTGCGCTTCGGCCAGCGCTTCACCATCACCACGCGCAACATCCTCGGCACCGAAGAAGGCGTCAGCACCACGTTCCGCGCTCTGCCCGAAGCCGTGCATAAGGGCGACCGCATCCTGCTCAACGACGGCGAAGTCGCCCTGCGCGTCATTTCCACACATGGGCAGGAGGTGGTCACTCAGGTCGAGAACGGCGGCGACATCGGCGAACACAAAGGCATCAATCTTCCGGGCGTCAAACTCAACATTCCCTCGATGACTCCGAAAGACCGTAAGGATCTGGTCTCGGCCATGGCCATCGGCGCCGATTATTTGGCCATCAGTTTCGTGCGCACCGCCGCAGACGTGCGCGCGGCCAAGCACGCCATTGCCCGCACCGGAAAAGATACGCCAGTAATCTCCAAGCTCGAAAAGCCGGAGGCTATCGTCAATCTCGATGAAATTCTGGCCATCTCCGATGGAGTGATGGTCGCGCGCGGCGATCTCGGCGTGGAGATGAGCCCGGAAAAAGTTCCCGTCGTGCAAAAACAGATCATCCTGAAAGCCCGCAACGCGCTGATCCCGGTGATCACCGCCACTCAGATGCTCGATTCCATGCAAAAAAATCCGCGCCCCACGCGCGCCGAAGCTTCCGACGTCGCCAACGCCATCTTCGACGGCAGCGACGCCCTGATGCTTTCCGGTGAAACCGCCGCCGGCCTTTATCCCCTGGAATCGGTGATGATGATGGACCGCATCATCCGAGAAGCCGAAGCCAGCGTCACGCAATTGCCGCGCCCCGAGCGCTCCGGCAATCTGCAAATCAACGAAGTCATCGCCGAAGCCATCTGCCACGCCGCCGAAGAACTGCACCTGAAGGTAGTCGCGGTGTTCACTGAAAAAGGTTCGTCCGCCGGGCTCGTCTCGAAGTATCGCCCTCGCGCTCCGATCGTCGCCTTTTCGCCAGTCCAGCAAACGCGCCGCCGCCTCTCGCTCTATTGGGGAGTCCTCCCGCGCAGCATGGGCAGCGTCCACGACATCGACAAGCTAGCCGCCACCGCCGAAAAGCGTCTCCTCGAAGAAAAACTAGTGAAGCGCGGCGACATCATCGGCGTAGTAGCCGGCACCCCGATCGGCACCACGGGCTCCACAAACTTAATGCGCCTGCTCCGCATCGGCGGATAACCCGCACCAGCTTTCGTGAATCGTGCCACAGCACGATTCACTTTGAGGCGCGGCGGTGCCGCGTCGAAGGGTAGCGCCGGCTTGTCCTGAGAGCCCATCGGAGACGGGGTCGAAGGGCGTCCCGCCGGCTAAGTCGCCGTTGTCGCAGCCCCCGGTTTTCGTCGCACCGCCCTCAGGCTGTGCGGCAGGGATGTCGTCGCGCAGCCTCAGGGGCGCTGCTTGCTGCGCCCCAGCTTGCCAAGGCGTAGGTTACGTCGCGTCTTCGCATTTGAAGTTGGAGCGGCCAGTTCGTCCAGCCTTTTCCGGGACGAACCGGGCAGCCGTCGTTCAGCCGTTGCAGTTGCCTTTCTCTGTGTTCTCCGCCTTCCCTCTGTGGCGTCCGTGTTAAATCTTTTGCCTTCCTTAAACACACGACCACACTCAAATGACGAACCTGCTTTCACTCCGCATCCGAACGGACGCGGTCCCACTGAAAATCCTAATTCACCCAATTATCCGGATTAGAAGGCGGCTTATCCTGATGATCCCGTACATAAACCTCAAACTTCCGCTTCAGCCTTCGCCGCTTCCAATCCGAAAAATAATTACGCACGCTGTACCCATAAGACCCACGCCGCAAATAAATGTACCCCACCAGCATTCCGCCCAGGTGGCACACATGGCTCACGTTGTCGCCGCCGGCCCCGATCGTTCCAAAAAATTCAATCGCGCCCATCACCATCACAAACACGCGCATGGACACCGTCACCGGCAGCGGAAACACCCACACCTGCCGCTGCGGCATGATCACCGCCACAGCCAGCAACACGCCGTAGATCGCCCCCGAAGCTCCAATCGTGGGAATCTTCGCGCTGCCCAGCCCGTGCGGGTCCAAAATCGTTTTCACGATTACGTTGATCACTCCCGCGCCCACCCCGCAAATAAAAAAATACGTGTAAAACTTGCGGCTGCCCCACGCCCGCTCCAAATCCGCGCCAAACATGCACAAGTACAGCAGATTGAACAGAATGTGCCAGATGCCGCCGTGCAGGAAAATATAAGTGAAGAGCTGCCAGACAAAACCGTGGGTTACCGCTTGCGGAACCAAACCAAACCAAGCCAGCCAGAAATTCCAGCCGGCCATTCCAAACAGTAGTTGCGAAAGTTCCTGCGCCAGAAACACGCCCACGCAGATGATGCAAATCCGCTTAATCGCTGGCGGGAAATAACTCCCGATGTCGAACATATACCCGCCGCCGCTCGATACAGATCTCACAGCTCACAAGTCTAAAGGCTCATACCGCGCGAGTCAAAGCGCGCCGGGTTAGGTTACAGGGCGGGGAAAAGTGATACACCCCTCGGCACTGGGAAGCGTAGGGGAAATAAAAAGACGGAGTCGTCGGCGAGTGGAGTGCCCGTTTCGTTGCGAATAGCCGCGAGAATACTTCGATGATGCGCGCGTGCGTTGGCGGTCGCGGTTGGCGACGGGGATTTCGATGATCGTTTAGTACAACGGGAATTCCGTTTTTATTGTGGGGGCAATTTCAGCGGCGACGAAGGGGGTAATGTGAATTTTGGCGGAATTAAATTCCGGGGAGGGATATTTCACCGTGGGCCGCGATATTTTACGGGATTGGTCGTTGTTGAAACTGAAATCATTTCCGCACGGTTACGACGTTCTATCCTTCCTGTTTACAGTAAGTTGCGCCACAAATAATGATCATTGAATCCGTCGCTCCATTTTTGCACGACATTTTACAGTCCCACGATTTCGCGTCGCATGCGCAGATATCAGCGGAATCGGTAAGCGCGTTATCAGGTTTCCTGGTTCATACCTGCGGTCTTTTGTTTGAAATTCAAAGAGCAACGCTGCCGCTAAAAAGCTTCGTTGCAAATCCCCACGTGAGCCTTGCCGACCTCAATCTGCTGCCTGCGGAAATCCTTCGTGCTATGCCCGAGGAACATGCACAGGAAAGGGAACGCCTGCGCGGAACGACCGTCGCGGATGTCGTTGCGCCGAAAGACATCGAAAAGGCACCAGACGAAGTCGTCACGTTGTCTTACCGGGGGATTCCGGCAGTCCTTCTGGGAAGCGGCACGGGCAGACTTCAATGGCGACGGCGTTGAAGACATCCTTGTTTTCACCACCGGTAGCTTCCGTCATACTGCAGGTATGTATACCAGCAGTATGAAGGAACTTAAGCATTTTTCACATTCAAAATTAAACAAAACTAGAACAATAATCGATGTGAAATTTATATTGACATAGAAAACTAAACACAGTAAAATGCTTCGATGAATCTCGCGGCCGAACTGGACTCATTGAAAGCTAGGGGATTCTCAGAAGATCGAGCCAAAATCGTCGTGCTCATAAGGGAGGCTGCCGTCGCAATTTTCAGGGCATTCCCCGACTCGTTTTTGCTCTATGGTGGCGCAAACCTAATTCTTTTCCACAACAGCACACGACATTCAGCCGATCTTGACCTTCTGGCTCTGACTACAAATATACCAGAGGCATCCGAAATCTTAACCGTTTTGAATTCCGATCTTCCGCCGCTTGCCGAACTTTTAAAATTTGCACCACTCGAAATACAGATTGCGAAGTCCGAAAAGGATTTTAAGAAACTGTATGTGAGTCATGGTGGACGCGTTCTATTCACCGTCGACCTGACTCGGATGGGCTCCATACTCAATCACACCGAAGAATACAAGTTCGAATCTCTCACATCGAGTGAGGTTGGAACAATCAAGGCAGCATCGCCGAACCTACTACTCCTTCAAAAAGCCGAGGCATTCGTACTTCGCAAGTTCGTAAAGGCTCGGGACGCTTATGACATTAAGCTTCTACTGGACCAAGGAGCCACACTTCACACCGCGAATCTAAATGAACATCTCAGCGACGTTCTCAGGTGGAATGAACTGGACGACGAGCAAATAAAGGAAAAAATAAATCTAGTTGATAACAAGCGGTGCGCGGCTGAACTTAAACCGGTACTACCAGAAGATGAATTCAACGAACTTCTGACCGCCGACTTTAAACCATTGCGGAGAGCGACGGCAGAAACTTTTAAAGAGTTGGATATAACGAGGACGAATGATCGACTGGTACAACATTTTATCCGATCTGGCGAAGACGGATGACGTCATTCACTCCGAAACGCTAGCCAAATCCATGAACCTTTCGATTCAGTCGCTGCGAGTAACGCTAGGGCGATTGCAAAAGAGAGGCTTGGTTCAGCGAGCCTCTAACAAAATCTATATCAATACACTTGCGCCCGAATTCAGCGTTCGTGATTTGGCGACTGCGATCAACCCAGAATCCTATGTGTCTCTCGAGTCCGCACTTAACGAATGGGGGATTTACAGTCAATCCCCGGTCGCGTTGACGTGCATCTCAGTTCGTCATACTCCTTCAGTTCGAAAAAAGAACATGGAGATCAAGTTCCACGAACTAAAACGCTCACTTTTTTGGGGGTACATAGAAAAGAAAACGCGATATCGCACATACAGGATTGCAGAACCCGAAAAGGCCATCCTCGATTGGATTTACTTGCGAAGGAAGAAGAGTCACCCTGTCGAATTGGATGAATTCGAATTTGGAAGGGTCAGTCGAGCCAAGTTGGCGAGATACGCAGAGCAATTTCCGAAGCCGATACTGCAAGCAATATACCCGTTGCTTATCGAGCGTGACTTCGCCGCTTAAGATTTAAAAATATTTCCAAAAACTGGACCTCAACATCAAGATGCGTGTACGAGAAGCCACGGCGTTGCTTTTTTAGAGTAACCCAAGCTTTCTGAGTACCGATGCCAAAAACTGCCGATTCTTCCGATGTGGCCTGCTGTTCCCGGCTCTCAAATCGATGAGCGCCCTGCGGGAATATCTCCCTCGGCACTCGTGGACAAGTATTCTCAGCTGAGGTTTTCTCAACGCTGGCCGAATTACCAAATCCCACTCATCACGACTCGGATCAGGGTATTCGGTGTAAACATTTTGAGCCGACTGAACCAAACCGCTTTCAACATCTTCCAAGCTGTTGGATTCCTTGCCGATGAATTTGATATTGCGAATTCGAACCCGCCTGCGATTTAGCAATCCGATTGTCTGCTTATTGCACGGGTTTCCATCCTTGTCCGCGTAAATGAATCGACGAAAAAATAACGCCACGAGGTAAACGGTCAACGAATTAAGAATGACGAATAGCGCGGTATCCCATGTGCTGCTGCTGTTCATGAGTGCCAAAATCCACGGAAAGCCGATGACAAGGTCATCAAATATTTGGCCCTCCCCATCCGACTTCACGCGTGAGACTATCAGCAACACGACAATCACGGCGATATAGCCAGCCGTGATTCTCATCGCTATCTTGCTGTAGAGTGTGCGTATTGGCGGGAGTATAACTCCGCACGTCGGAGAACATACAATCTCAACTCCCGCCCGATTTACCAGGCATTACTGATTTTTTCGCTGCTGGACCCGAGCCGTTGAGGGTGGAACATGCCCCTTCAGCCGCATGTAAACGGCGAGGTTGCCGTAATGCTCGTTATTGTGGACAATGTTATACATGAGCACGGCGCCCCTGACGGTATCGCTCGACCCCGTGCCCACAACATGCGCAATCTGCACCGGCTGACTGAAGTTAGCGTCGTTGGTCGCTGCGTATACCCGGTCGCAATAGACGAGCGAATCGTTCAACGCCTTAACAAGTGCGGCCTTGGCAGTGATCTGCTCGTAGTCAACGGTTGCTGGCGACTTTTCGCCCGCAGCTTGCGAACAGAAGAAGAAGTTCGAATCAATCACGTGACCGGACCTGCGGCGTCGGTCGAAAGCCGTATTCATCCGCAGGCATGTTGTCTGCCGCCTCCCCTAGATCTCGGCGAATCGCCGCGTTCATCGCCCTGGCACCGCTCGCCAGCGAGGGCGACAACTCATCGGCATAGCCAACGTCCGTCGTTTGAGCGGAGGCCGCCGGCAAAGTCGCATACGCCAAAACACAAGCCAGCATCAGCAGACGCAGCATAGGGTCGTCTCCCTTCACCGTGCGAATCGTTTTGGCCGACGCGGCTCACTTATAAACTGCGACAACAGAGTGTTGTCAAGTCTAATCGCCAGACTTCTGATTAACGCACTATCAACCGGAGAAGTGCGTGAAGCTCCACTTCATATGCACGATAACGCGACCTGCGGGGCAAGTGGAATCAACTTGTAAATCTGGCCCCCGCCTGCTGGGGCTGATTCAGGCTGATTCTCTTCTTTCTCGGCATTTTGAGCGGCATTGGTTATTGCTTCGACAGCTCGAGTGACCGCATCCTCTCGCTCTTCCCAGCAATTTTTTGCCGTAAACATTCTGGGTCACGTCGATATTTGCGTGACCCAGAATGTCCTGTACCTCATCCGGCCTTGCGCCTTCGCACACCGTATGTATGGAATACACGGCGCGGAAGCTGGGGAAATGCCCGTTAACGCTGGAATCGGCCGGGTCCGAATCTCTGCAAAGAGTGGTTGCAAGCATTCGCGGGCAAAAGGGAATGCGGGTGTGTACGGGCGAAATCTGCCATCGAGGCGCCTATGCGTCCGTCTATCGGGGTCAACAGATAGGCGTGAATGTCGCCCGCATGGGGTCCGGTTTCCACCGTTGCCATACCCGAAATTTGTCCGCGCTCATTGATATTGCTAGCCGAGATTATGAAGAGGTTGGAATCCGCGGAAATTAGCGTGTTAAGGTCGGTCATCACACCATCCTGCCAGATGAAGCCGCGAGACCAATTGAAACTGGAGTCAAAGTTGTTTCCCACCACTTGGCCCCGGTTGTTGATGCCGGTCGCAAAGGCGGCAAAATCTCCCGGCAGAGCGCCGAGGTTTGTGACTGCGCCGTCGGCGCCGTTCTGCCAGACCGCGGCATAGAAGGTCGTGCCGTCAGCGGTGCCGACTTGCCCGGCGATTTGGCCGCGGTTGCTAATGGCGTAGCCGAAATTGGAACCTGTACCTCCGAGATCCTGAAGGACGAAGGCAGTGTTGTCTTTCCACATTACGGCGTGCGTCGCTGTGGTGCAGTTTCCCGAGTAGCCTACGGCTTGGCCTCGAGCGTTAATCCCGAATGCGACACCGTCTGGATCGTTACCCACCAGAGGAAGAGCTTCGCCGCTGCCTCTTTCCCACAACGCCGGCAACGTAATCCGATTGTTGGTTGTGCCGGCTGGGCATGTGGAGTCCACGGCACCGTCTTCGGCATATCCGACGACTTCTCCGCGGTTATTGATGGCGCTGGCCTGCCCATTATTTCCGCCGAGCGTCGGAAGAGCGCTCATGTGGCCGTCTCGCCAAAGAAATGGAACGCACGTAAGGTGTGTGCCGAAGCCGCAAAGGTCTTCGCCGTTCGGATCTGGATCAGCTGTTTCGGACATACCAACGGCTTCCCCGCGATCGTTGATCCCGCCCCAGTTAATCCAACTGTTGCCGTCGGGTTTTCCAAGCGTGCCCAGGTCGATGTTGAATCCGTAGATGCTGATCACCGCGCGGCCCCTTGCAACTGACGTAAACAAACTATTCTCGGGAGGGTTCACGGTCCCGTCCATGTTCTCCGTCCAGCCCTGATTATTGAGGCCCATGGCCATGCTGAAGTTGTCTTTGCTGTTGTTAATGCCCAAATCGGTAATTTTGTAGTTCTGTTGAGCGAACGCATTGCTGAAGCTACCCAGAACAATCGTCGCAACTCCCGGTATCCAGAAATTCCGCAACCGTCTTAGTGCGCTCATATCTTCTCCTTTTGGTCCGACCAAAGTTTCCGTGCCAGTGTGCAATTGGGAGCAGAATTGACTCACACCTTCACAAATTCATACTGCTCACAATTGAAGTGCAGGCGGTGCTCCACGTTCACAACGATTACGTGACACGACAGGACCAACACTTCAGAGTTCGAAAACAAGTGGCGGACTAACAAAATCCTGGGACGATCCTAAAACGGCTGGAGCCACAGTTTCTCCAACTTTCCATACACACTGACGAGAGGTTATGAAATTCGAGAACGTCAGCAGTCAAAAGTCAGGCCGCTCAATGGTGCTTGACTTTCAGATGATCAACATACATACCTGTCCGTATGTTCGATAGTCACGAGAAGAAGCCAATTTAATAATCGGGCGGCGCAACACTACGCGTCATGATCGCCAGGGCTTACCTACGCAATTCAATAGGTGTGACGGAACACGATGGATTTTCATATTGATGAGCGCGTGTTAGATTTCTCTTGACGCTCTTATAGTTAACATACATGCTGGTTGGTATGTTGGCGGCACGCAAGAATCCTAAACGTAGAGCGACTAGGCTGCGTGATCCTGAGCGCACGCGGGAGCGCTTGCTGCACGCCGCCGCTCGCGAGATCTACAGATCGGGTTTCCAGAGTGCAAGCCTGGACACGATTCTGGCCTCGGCTGGTGTCACGAAGGGAGCGTTGTACTATCACTTCAAAAACAAGGAATCCTTGGGATATGCCGTCGTCGAAGAGATCATCTCCCCCGACGTCCGCGGCACATGGGTGCGGCCTTTACAGAGCGTCAAGGATCCTATCGACGCTTTGATCGGCATTGTTCAAGGTATATCCGTTCGGCCCGAGATTGTATGCGGCGGCTGTCAATTGAACAATCTGGCGCAGGAAATGTCTCCGCTTGACGCGGGATTCCGGAAGCGGCTGGAGACAATCTTCGATGCCTGGCGCGATGCCGCTGCCTCCGTTTTGCGAGAGGGCCAGATCCACGGAAGCGTTCGCCGCAACGTGGAACCCACCGACGCCGCTGGCTTGCTGATTGCGATGGTCGAAGGCTATGGCTCGCTGGCAAAGAATGCGCAGGATCCGAAAGTGATAAAGGCGGGGATCAAAAATATCGTGGGCTGGCTGAGGTCCCTACGCCAGCCGGGCAAGCGCAGCAATCGGGCGAAGCGCTTCAAACTACATCCCTGACAGGAGAACGAACAATGACAAGGATCGCAGTATCACGCAGGAATCTGCTCGCTACGGGAGCCTGCGCGCTGGTGGGTGCCGTGAGCGTGCCGGGACTGGCAAGTGCTAGCGCATCGGGAGCGCAGAACTTAACGAACGAGGAGGTCGTCCGGAAGTGGTACGCAGCCTGGGGCCAGAAAGACTGGGGCCCATTGGATAGCCTGCTCGCCGAGGACTTCACCTTTTCAAGCGCGGCGGGCGACGACCACATCAGCAAGAGCACTTTCAAAAAGCAATGCTGGGAAACACAGATCGATTTCATTGGGCATTTTGACCTGGAGCGAGTCGTCACTGGTCCGGATGATGCTTTTGTGAAGTATCTTTGTTACACCAAGAACGGTAAATCGCTCCGGAACGTGGAGTATCTCCGAATCAAGAACGGAAAGTTGCAATCCATTGAGTGTTATTTCGGCGCGCAATCCAGCTTTCCGTCAGCAGTGAGCACTGGGCAAAAGTGATCTCACTGCGGTTCGTAGGACGTCGAGACGAGAGAGCAAGGGGTTCCATCATGAGCGCCCGCGAAATTAAGGATCAGAAGGCCATTGCACGCGATATGTTTGTTCAACAAGCTGCTCGCGCTAATGCGGACTTTTCTCCTAACCCTCGAATCGCGTTCAAGGCAAAGGGTAGCATCCTATTCTTGGATTTAGCCGACATCTTGGTAGTGCAAGCCGAAGGTAATTACATTTCGTTGCGACCCCGAACTAATCCCTACTTGGTGCACGAGTCCCTCTCGTCTATGGCGGAGAGGCTCAAACCCTACGGTTTTATTCGCATCCACCGCTCGGTCGTCGTGAATATTTCGGCCGTGGAGAAGATCCAACCTTTACCGACGGGGGAATACAGGCTGCGTGTAAAGGGCGGGAAGGAATACTTGGTAACACGTAAATACAAACACAGCCTCAGAGATCTGGCTCAGCTGTGGATAGGGTCGGAGCGGCTTTGCAGCTAGAACCCCGATTGGGAATACTCGAAGGCTACCGGAAAATTCTCCGAAGTAGGGTGCGGTAAGCAGATGCGAAATTTAACGGGTGCCAAATCGTTGCAAGTTGCTATAAACAAGAAGGATAGAAAGTCGCATCGTCCACGGAAACCATATCTAGAATGAGAGACGAAATTTCGCATTAAATTCGGTGAAATATTGCCGCTCAATGTGAAATAGCTGTGTTGAAGATTTAATTCGCCGCAATTGCCCGCCGTCGTCAGTAAAATTGAACGCAGCAAACAAAATTGAAATTTTCATCACGTTGAAGTTCGTCCCAATCGGCAAACAACCGCACCAGGCGTGCAAGAAAGGGCAGTTTCGCCCTAGCCTATCCCCGATCCCGTCAAAGCCGCGCCTGAAACAACGGCCAAATCGTCATGCCGCTCCAACTCCTCCACTCGCAGCTCACGTTACTCCCGCCCACTTCTGGTACTCCGGGCCCAGCTCGGCCACAATTCCTTCACCTTGCAAGTACACGAAATATTCTCCGGAAGAGATCACCGCCAGGCGGCCCATCCGATTCCTTGCTTCCACCAGG
>Ga0210406_10006712_pt1 | contig 11879 bp, 10 predicted proteins | sample IncBWC30MmetaG_FD_155454 | JGI IMG/M metagenome (GOLD analysis project Ga0210406, IMG submission 155454) | Forest soil microbial communities from Barre Woods Harvard Forest LTER site, Petersham, Massachusetts, United States - Inc-BW-C-30-M | ecosystem: Environmental > Terrestrial > Soil >...
CTGGGAGTGGGCGAGCCGGAGAGGGTCAGGGCGATGAAGAACTGGCGCTATATCGCCGCGCACGCGGCGGCGGCGGCAGCGTTCATTTTCCTTCTGCAACGCTACGCGCTGAATGCAACGCTGGAATCAAGTTTGCTCTGGGCGCTGACGCTTGGTGTATGTGCTGCAGGGCTCGCTTATTCGCAGTCCAATCGCTGATCGGCGGGGAATTTAACAACATGCTCGACGACAAGGACCGCATCTTCAAGAATCTCTACGGCCTTCACGACTGGGGTCTGGAAGGTGCGCGGCGCCGCGGAGCCTGGGATGGCACCAAGGCGATCATCGACAAGGGCCGTGACTGGATCATCAACGAAATGAAGGCCTCGGGATTGCGCGGGCGCGGCGGGGCCGGCTTTCCGACCGGCCTGAAATGGTCGTTCATGCCCAAGGAATCCACCGACGGCCGCCCCAGCTATCTCGTCGTCAATGCCGACGAATCCGAACCCGGTACCTGCAAGGATCGGGAAATCATGCGGCACGATCCGCACCTTCTGGTCGAGGGCTGCCTTCTCGCCAGTTTCGCGATGGGTGCGCATGCCTGTTACATCTATGTACGGGGCGAATTCATTCGCGAGCGCGAACATCTGCAGGCCGCGGTCGACCAGGCCTATGAGGCGAAGCTGGTCGGCAAGGACAATGTCAACGGCTGGCCGTTCGACCTTTACGTGACGCATGGAGCCGGCGCCTACATTTGCGGTGAAGAGACCGCACTTTTGGAAAGTCTCGAGGGCAAGAAGGGCATGCCGCGGCTGAAGCCGCCATTTCCCGCCAATGTGGGTCTGTTCGGCTGTCCGACCACGGTCAACAACGTCGAGTCGATTGCGGTCGCGCCTGATATTTTGAGGCGCGGCGCGGCCTGGTTTGCCGGCATCGGAAGGCCCAACAATGTGGGCACCAAGCTTTTCTGCATATCCGGACATGTTGAACGTCCCTGCAATGTCGAAGAGGCGATGGGGATTCCGTTCCGCGAGCTGATCGAGCGGCATTGCGGCGGCGTTCGCGGCGGATGGGACAATCTCAAGGCGGTGATTCCCGGAGGATCCTCGGTGCGCATGGTTCCGGCCGAGCAGATCATCGATACGCCGATGGATTTCGACAGTCTCGGCAAATTGCGCTCGGGCCTTGGCACCGCAGCCGTTATCGTGATGGACAAATCGACGGACCTGATCCGGGCGATCGCGCGCATCTCCTATTTCTACAAGCACGAGAGTTGCGGCCAGTGCACGCCGTGCCGCGAGGGCACCGGCTGGATGTGGCGAGTGCTGACGCGCATGGCCGAGGGGCGCGCCCATAAACGCGAAATCGACATGTTGCTTGAAGTGACGAAACAGGTCGAAGGCCACACCATTTGCGCGCTTGGCGACGCGGCCGCCTGGCCGATCCAGGGCTTGATTGCGCACTTTCGTCACGAGATCGAACAACGGATCGAACACTATTCCCACAAGGCGGATATCGATGATGCCGGCATTCTCGACCCGGCGCATATGGTCGCGGCGGAGTGATCCTGATGTCACAGCCGGGCATACTCTGGTGGCAGAAATACGGGACGACCGCGCAGATGGCGCAGGCGGCCGTGGCCCTGCTCGGCTTCGTGGCGATCCTGTTTCAGATCAACGAAATCCGCGACGGCAATCGTGCCGCGAGCGCGCGGCAGGCGTTCTTGGGTTACACTGATCTTGCGTTCAAGAATCCGAAATTCGCCGCTCCCGACTTCGAGAAGATAAAGGCCGGCGACCGTGATCAGCGGGTGCAATACGAGAGCTTCGTCTCCTACTTCCTTTATGCCTGTGAGGAGGCGACTGCCGCCTTTGCGGATCGGCGCGAGTGGTCGGCCTCCTGCGACTATGATTTAAGGCCGCATCTGCCGTTTCTCTGCGAGAAAAGTACGGCCGAACCGACCTATCTTGCGACCTACAGCACAAACACCCAGCAATGGGTAAAGACGTCCATGAAGACTTCCAGCGTGACACCGCCGGACTGCAGGCCGGGAAAGACTTGAGACAGCAATGACCAAACTCATCGTCGATGGCAAAGAGATCGATGTTCCGCCGGAATATACGCTGTTGCAGGCGTGCGAGGCCGCGGGCGCCGAAATTCCGCGCTTTTGTTACCATGAGCGCCTGTCAATCGCCGGCAACTGCCGGATGTGCCTGGTCGAGGTCAAGGGCGGCCCGAAACCGGTTGCAAGCTGCGCCTGGGGTGTTCGCGACTGCCGCCCGGGTCCCAAGGGCGAGCCGCCCGAGGTCCTCACCCGTTCGCCGATGGTGAAGAAGGCGCGTGAAGGGGTGATGGAGTTCCTGCTGATCAACCATCCCCTGGACTGCCCGATCTGCGACCAGGGCGGGGAATGCGACCTGCAGGATCAGGCGATGGGCTACGGCGTCGATAACTCTCGCTTTGCCGAAAACAAGCGCGCGGTCGAGGACAAATATCTCGGAGCCCTGGTCAAGACTTCGATGAACCGCTGCATCCAGTGCACCCGCTGCGTGCGATTCGCCGCCGAAGTCTGCGGTGTGCCCGAGATGGGCGCGACCGGGCGAGGCGAGGACATGGAGATCACCACCTATCTGGAGACGGCGCTGACCTCGGAGCTGCAGGGTAATCTCGTCGATATCTGTCCGGTTGGCGCTCTGACCTCAAAACCCTACGCCTTTGCCGCGCGGCCCTGGGAACTCGGCAAGACCCAGTCCGTCGATGTGATGGATGGCGTCGGCTCGGCGATCCGGGTCGATACCCGCGGCCGCGAAGTCATGCGTATCCTGCCGCGCGTCAACGACGCGGTGAATGAGGAATGGATTTCGGACAAGAGCCGTCACGTCGTCGACGGGTTGCGCACGCAACGGCTCGACCGTCCCTACATCAGGGAAAATGGCAAGCTTCGGCCGGCGTCCTGGTCGGATGCGTTCGAGGTCATTGCGGGCAGGATCGCCCGCACCGATGGCAAGCGGATCGGAGCCATTGCCGGCGATCTCGCCGCTGTCGAAGAAATGTTTGCGCTGAAGATGCTGTTGTCCAAATGCGGCTCTATCAATCTTGCCGTACAGGGTGGTGACGCCTTCGATCCCGCGGCGGGGCGGGGCTCCTACATTTTCAACCCGACGATTGCCGGTATCGAGCAGGCAGACGCGCTGTTGATCGTGGGTTCAAACCCACGCAAGGAGGCAGCCGTTCTCAACGCCCGCATCCGCAAGCGCTGGCGTAGCCGGCAGCTCAAGGTCGGCCTGATCGGTGCCAAGGCCGATCTGACGTATGGCTACGACCATCTCGGTGTTGGAACCGACACGTTGAGCGAGCTTGTCGCCGGCAAGCATTCCTTTGCGGACGTGCTGAAAAACTCCAAGAGGCCTATCATCCTGTTGGGAGCCGGCGCGACGGGAAGGCATGACGGGGCCGCGGTCCTTTCGCTTGCGGCCAAACTTGCGCTGGATGTTGGGGCTGTTACGCCGGAGTGGAACGGCTTTGCGGTCCTGCAGGATACGGCTTCGCGAGTCGGCGCGCTGGATGTCGGGTTTGCTGCAAGCCCTGGCGCGCTTAATTCGGTCGAGATGACGACGTTCGGCACGCTCGACGTTCTGTTCCTGCTCGGCGCTGACGAGATCGAGGTACCGGACGGTAGTTTCGTGGTATATATCGGTACCCACGGCGACCGGGGTGCGCATCGTGCCGACGTCATTCTGCCGGGAGCGGCCTACACGGAAAAATCCGGCATTTTCGTCAATACCGAGGGGCGGGTACAGATGGGCAACCGGGCGGGGTTCCCGCCGGGGGAAGCGCGTGAGGACTGGGCCATCATTCGGGCCCTGTCGGATGTTGTCGGCAAGAGGCTGCCCTACGATTCACTTCTCGGCCTGCGGCAGGCGCTTTTCAAGGCCGTCCCGCGTTTGATGCGGCTCGACCACATCGAGCCAGGCGGTGTCGATGATGTCAGTAAGCTTGCCGCCAGGGGTGGCAAGGTTGAGAAATCGCGGCTCGAGGGTGCCGTCGAGGATTTTTACCTGACCAACCCGGTCGCACGCGCCTCTGCAGTGATGGCGGAATGTTCGCGTCTTGCCCGAGGGCAAATGCTCAACGCCGCGGAGTGAACTGATGGAAGAATTCTTCACCAGCACATTGTGGCCGCTGATCGTGATGGTCGCCCAGAGCGTCCTGCTGCTCGTTGTGCTGCTGATCGCGATCGCCTACATCCTGCTCGCCGACCGCAAGATCTGGGCAGCCGTGCAGATCAGGCGTGGCCCGAACGTGGTCGGACCCTGGGGCTTGTTTCAGTCCTTCGCCGATCTTCTGAAATTCGTGCTCAAGGAGCCGATCGTCCCGGCCGGCGCCAACAAGGGCGTGTTCCTGCTGGCGCCTCTGGTGAGTTGCGTGCTGGCGCTTGCGGCGTGGGCCGTCATCCCCACCAATCTCGGTTGGGCGATTGCCGACATCAACGTCGGCATTCTCTACATCTTCGCGATTTCCTCGCTGTCGATCTACGGCATCATCATGGCCGGCTGGTCCTCGAACTCGAAATATCCGTTCCTGGCCGCACTTCGCTCTGCCGCGCAGATGGTCAGCTACGAGGTCTCGATCGGGTTCGTGATCATCACGGTGTTGCTGTGTGCGGGCTCGCTCAATTTGTCGGCTGTGGTTGAGGCGCAAAACACACGCGGCCTGGCGAGCCTGATCGGCCTGCCGCGGCTGACCATCCTCAACTGGTATGTGTGGCCGTTGTTTCCGATGTTCGTCGTCTTCTATGTCTCGGCGCTGGCGGAGACCAACCGGCCGCCCTTCGATCTCGTCGAAGCCGAATCCGAACTGGTTGCCGGCTTCATGGTCGAGTACGGCTCGACGCCCTATCTGCTGTTCATGCTGGGCGAATACGTCGCGATTACCACCATGTGTGCGATGGCGACGATCTTCTTCCTGGGCGGCTGGCTGCCGCCGGTCGCGCTTCCGCCCTTCACCTGGGTGCCGGGGGTGATCTGGTTCTCCCTCAAACTATTCTTCATGTTCTTCCTGTTTGCGATGGCCAAGGCAATCGTGCCGCGCTACCGCTACGACCAGTTGATGAGGCTCGGCTGGAAGGTGTTCCTGCCGCTGTCGCTGGCGATGGTGGTCATCGTCGCGGGGGTCCTGCAACTCGCAGGAATCGCGCCGAAATGAGGTTGCTATGAGTGTCAATGTCAACGCCACGACCCGCTCGCTGCTGCTGTCCGAATTCGCGTCGGCGTTCGTCCTCGCCATGCGTTATTTCTTCAAGCCGAAGCCGACGCTGAATTATCCGTTCGAGAAAGGGCCGATCTCGCCACGCTTTCGCGGCGAGCATGCGCTGCGCCGATATCCCAATGGCGAGGAGCGTTGCATCGCCTGCAAGCTTTGCGAGGCGATCTGTCCGGCGCAGGCCATCACCATCGAGGCTGGACCGCGCCGCAATGACGGTACGCGGCGCACGGTGCGCTACGATATCGACATGGTGAAGTGCATCTACTGCGGGCTTTGCCAGGAGGCTTGTCCGGTCGATGCCATCGTCGAGGGTCCGAATTTCGAATTTGCGACCGAGACGCGCGAGGAGCTTTACTATGACAAGGCGAAACTGCTCGCCAATGGCGACCGCTGGGAGCGCGAGATCGCGAAATCGATCGAACTCGACGCGCCGTACCGGTGAGGTGGCGGCATGATCCTTCCCGCGCTCTTTTTTTATCTGTTCGCCGGCGTCTGCGTCGCCTCGGCGGTGATGGTGATCGTGTCGCGCAATCCAGTGCATTCGGTGCTGTTTCTGATCCTGGCCTTCGTCAATGCGTCGGGTCTGTTCATCCTGTTGGGCGCCGAATTCCTGGCGATGATCCTGGTCGTCGTCTATGTCGGCGCGGTTGCGGTGTTGTTTCTGTTCGTGATCATGATGCTGGACGTCGACTTTACCGAACTCCGTGAGGGATTCATGGAGTATCTGCCGGTGGGTCTTGTGATCGGTGGGATTTTCCTCGCCGAACTGTTGCTGGTCGGCGGCGGCTGGGTGATCAGTCCCAATATTTCCAAATCGATCACGGCTGCAATTCCGGCCAATGTGAGCAACACCGAGGCGCTCGGCCTCGTGCTCTACACGAAATACATCCATTACTTTCAGATCGCGGGGCTGGTGTTGCTGGTTGCGATGATCGGGGCCATCGTGCTGACGCTGCGGCACAAGGCGTCGGTGAAGCGGCAGGATATCAACGTCCAGAATGCGCGAACCCGCGAACTTGCCATGAGCATACGCAAGGTGGCGTCGGGGCAGGGCCTCCAGGATGCCGACGCGGCGGAGTGGGTAAAATGACTGTCGGTCTGGGGCATTATCTCGCGGTCGGCGCGATCCTGTTCACGCTGGGTATCCTTGGCATTTTCCTCAATCGCAAGAACATCATCGTCATCCTGATGTCGATCGAATTGATCCTGCTTGCGGTCAACATCAATCTCGTGGCGTTTTCGGCGTTCATCGGCGACATCGTCGGGCAGGTGTTTGCGCTTCTGGTGCTTACGGTGGCTGCGGCAGAGGCGGCGATCGGGCTTGCGATCCTGGTGGTGTACTACCGCAACCGCGGTTCGATCGCGGTTGAAGACGTCAATCTGATGAAGGGGTAAAGCGCCGATGATCCAGGCGATCGTTTTCCTGCCGCTGATCGGCGCCATCCTCGCTGGGGTGATCTCGATCGTCGGAGCGCATGCGCGCAATCCGAGCGGCGATGAGGTCGAGCATCACGCCGAGTCCCATGCCCATGGTGCCGTGCCGGTCAGCGCTGATGCCGGCCTCATCCATGCGTCCAGCCACGAGCCCGACGCCCACGAAGCCGACGCCCATGACGACTACGGACATGACGACCACCAAGTCACTGAGCCGCCGGCGGCAGGCTCGCGCGCGGCCGAACTGATCACCACAGGCCTGTTGTTTGTGGCGGCGGCGCTGTCGTGGGTGACGCTGGTTGACGTCGGTTTTGCCCATCACGATGCCCGGATCGCCCTGTTTCCCTGGATCACGTCGGGCGATTTGCAGGTTTCGTGGGCGCTGCGGGTCGATACGCTGACCGCCGTGATGCTGGTGGTGGTCAACACCATTTCCTCCCTCGTCCACCTCTACTCGATCGGCTACATGGATGAGGATCCCTACCGGCCGCGGTTTTTTGCGTATCTCTCGCTGTTCACTTTCGCGATGCTGATGCTGGTCACGGCCGACAATCTCGTGCAGCTGTTCTTCGGCTGGGAGGGCGTTGGCCTTGCAAGCTATCTGTTGATCGGCTTCTGGTACCACAAGCCGTCGGCGAACGCCGCGGCGATCAAGGCTTTCATCGTCAACCGGGTCGGCGATTTCGGCTTTTCGCTCGGTATTTTCGCCCTGTTCATGCTGATCGGATCGATCGATTTCGAGACGATCTTCGCCGGCGCGCCGGGCCTTGCCGGGAAGACCATCGACTTCTTCGGCTGGCATGCCGACGCGCTGACGCTGACCTGCTTGCTGCTGTTCATGGGCGCGATGGGCAAGTCGGCGCAGTTCCTGCTGCACACCTGGTTGCCGGACGCGATGGAGGGCCCAACTCCGGTTTCGGCATTGATTCATGCGGCCACGATGGTTACCGCCGGCGTCTTCATGGTCGCCCGGCTCTCGCCCTTGTTCGAGCTCGCGCCCAATGCCCAGGCCTTCGTGATGTTCATAGGTGCGACGACGGCGTTTTTCGCGGCCACCGTGGGTCTCGTCCAGAACGACATCAAGCGGATCGTGGCTTATTCGACCTGCTCGCAGCTTGGTTACATGTTCGTCGCGATGGGGGCGGGAGCCTACTCCGTCGGCATGTACCATCTGTTCACGCACGCCTTCTTCAAGGCGCTGTTGTTCCTGGGCTCGGGCTCGGTGATCTATGCGATGCACCACGAGCAGGACATCCGCATGATGGGCGGGCTGTGGCGCAAGATCCCCTACACTTTCTTCGTCATGTGCATCGGCACGCTGGCGCTGACCGGATTCCCGTTCTTTGCTGGCTACTTCTCCAAGGATGCGATCATCGAATCCGCCTATGCGGCGCATAACCCGTTCTCGACCTACGCTTACCTGCTGACTGTCGTCGCGGCCGCTCTTACCTCGTTCTACTCATGGCGATTGATCTTCAAGACTTTCTTCGGCGAGCCGCATGATGTGGAACACTACGAGGCGGCACATGAAAGTCCGATGTGGATGCTGGTCCCGATCGGCGTACTGGCTGCGGGTTCGATCCTGTCGGGCTTTCCGTTCAAGCCGCTGTTTGCCGGCAACGGCGTCGAAGAGTTCTTCCGCGATTCGCTGAAGATGAATCCGCATATCCTCGAAGACATGGAGAACATGCCGTATCTGCTAGGCTTCCTGCCGACGGTAATGATGGCACTCGGATTGTTCATCTCCTATGTCTTCTACATCCGCCGGCCATATCTGCCGGTCGAACTCGCCAACCAGCAGCCGCTGCTCTACCAGTTCCTGCTCAACAAGTGGTACTTCGACGAGCTTTATGACCTGATCTTCGTGCGGCCGACCAAGTGGCTGGGTCGCTTCCTGTGGAAGTATGGCGACGGCTACATCATCGACGGCTTCGGTCCGGATGGCGTGTCGGCATGGGTGCTTGATGTTACGCGGAACGTGGTGCGGCTTCAGACCGGGTACCTCTACCATTACGCCTTCGCGATGCTGATCGGGGTTGCCGGCCTGATTACCTGGTTCATCTTCGGCGTGGGAGGCTAGCCGATGACAACCTGGCCCATCCTCTCGGTCGTTACCTTCCTGCCCGTCGTGGGCGCGCTTCTGATTTATATCAGCCGCGGCGACGACGAGGCGGCCCGGCGCAATGCGCGATGGATCGCGCTGTGGACCACACTGATCACGTTTGCCATTTCGCTGATCCTGGTCTGGCGCTTCGATCCGGCCCAGCCTGATTTCCAGTTCGTCGAGAAGGCGCCCTGGCTTGCCAGCGCCATCACCTATCACATGGGTGTCGACGGAATTTCATTGCCGTTCCTGATACTCACCACCACCTTGATGCCGCTTTGCATCATCGCGAGCTGGAAATCGATCACCATGCGGGTTCGCGAATACATGATGGCGTTCCTGCTGCTGGAAACGCTGATGGTCGGAACTTTCTGCGCGCTCGACCTGGTGCTGTTCTACCTGTTCTTCGAGGGCGGCCTGATCCCGATGTTTCTCATTATCGGGGTTTGGGGCGGACCGCGCCGGGTCTACGCCTCGTTCAAGTTCTTCCTCTACACCTTCCTCGGTTCGGTTCTGATGCTGCTGGCGATCATGGCGCTGTACTGGAACGCAGGCACTACCGATATCCCGACGCTGATGCATACGGCGGTGCCGCGGTCTCTGCAGACCTGGGCATGGCTGGCGTTCTTTGCCTCTTTCGCAGTCAAGATGCCGATGTGGCCGGTTCACACCTGGCTGCCGGATGCGCATGTCGAGGCGCCGACGGCGGGATCGGTGATTCTGGCTGCGATCCTCCTGAAGATGGGTGGCTACGGCTTTCTTCGGTTCTCGCTGCCGATGTTCCCGCTGGCGTCACATGATTTCGCGCCGTTGATCTATTCGCTCTCGGTGATTGCGATCATCTACACTTCACTGGTTGCGCTGATGCAGGAGGACATGAAGAAGTTGATCGCCTATTCGTCGGTTGCCCATATGGGCTTCGTCACGATGGGGATCTTCGCCGGAACGATACAGGGCGTGGCGGGCGGTGTGTTTCAGATGATCTCGCACGGCATCGTCTCGGGCGCGCTCTTCCTCTGCGTCGGCGTGGTCTATGACCGCATGCATACTCGCGAAATCGCCGCCTACGGCGGACTTGTCAATCGCATGCCGCTTTATGCCCTGGCGTTCATGGTCTTCACCATGGCCAATATCGGTCTGCCCGGCACGTCCGGCTTCGTCGGGGAATTCATGACCCTGCTGGGTACCTTCAAGGTCTCGATTCCCACCGCCACGTTGGCCACGACAGGTGTCATTTTGTCGGCAGCCTATGCGCTGTGGCTTTATCGCAAGATCATTTTCGGCGCGCTGGTCAAGCCGTCGCTGGCGACCATCAAGGACATCACCTTCCGTGAGTGCCTCACGCTGATGCCGCTTGTCGCGCTCACGATCCTGTTTGGCTTCTATCCAAAACCGGTGCTCGACATGTCAGCGTCGTCGGTGCAGCAACTCGTCAACGACTACAACACGGCAGTAACGGCGGTGAAAGCAGCCGCGCTGCTGCAATAGAAGCGACAACAAGGGGGCAGGTCTGGCCCAGAGGCGATGGGGACGAGGTCAAGGTCAGGACAACGCAATGAGCTTTCAGAGTGCAGGATATCAGCTGCTGCCCGTACTGCCGGAGATTGTGCTGGCAGTCGGCGCCATGGCGCTTTTGATGGTGGGAGCCTACCAGGGGCAGCGGACGACCAGTCTTGTCATGACCCTTTCGGTTTTCCTTCTCGCGGTCGTCGGCCTCTTCGAGTTGATGCTGCCGGCGGGAAGGCTCACGACTTTCAACGGCAGTTTCGTTGTCGACGATTTCGCCCGGTTCCTGAAAATTCTCGCCCTGATCGGCTCAATCGCGACGTTGATTCTCTCGATCGAATTTCTGGCCGATCCCTCGCGGCGTATTTTTGAATATGCGATCCTCGTGTTGCTTTCGACGCTCGGCATGATGGTGTTGATCTCGGCCGGCGACCTGATCATGCTTTATCTCGGGCTCGAGCTCATGAGCCTTGCGCTCTACGTGGTTGCGGCGAGCAATCGCGACAATGCAAAATCGACCGAAGCGGGGCTGAAGTACTTCGTGCTCGGCGCGTTGTCGTCGGGCATGCTGCTCTATGGCGCCTCCCTGATTTATGGCTTTACGGGTACGGTCAGTTTCGCCGGCATTGCGGCGACGGCCAAGACCGGCAGCATCGGTATCGTATTCGGACTGGTTTTCGTTCTTGCCGGACTTTGCTTCAAGGTTTCGGCCGTTCCTTTCCATATGTGGACGCCGGACGTCTACGAGGGCGCGCCGACGCCGGTCACCGCGTTCTTCGCTTCCGCCCCGAAGGTCGCCGCGCTTGCCGTGTTCACCCGCCTGGCGCTGACCGCATTTCCCGGCATCATGCCCCAGTGGCAGCAGATCGTGGTTTTCGTTTCCATCGCCTCGATGGCGCTTGGATCATTCGCCGCCATCGGCCAGAAGAACATCAAGCGCCTGATGGCCTATTCATCTATCGGCCATATGGGTTTTGCCCTGGTGGGCCTCGCCGCCGGAACGGCCGAAGGCGCGCAGGGCGTGCTGGTCTATATCGCGATTTATGTGGCGATGACGCTCGGCAGCTTTTCGGTGATCCTGACCATGAAGCGCAACGGGCAGCATGTGGAGAATATCAGCGACTTCGCGGGCCTCTCGCGAACCAATCCGCTGCTGGCTTTCATCTTTGCGATGCTGCTGTTTTCGTTGGCGGGAGTCCCGCCGCTCGCGGGTTTCTTTGCGAAATGGTATGTGTTCGTCGCGGCGATCAAGGCGGGCCTGTTCGCCTTGTCGGTGATTGGTGTGCTCACCAGCGTGGTCGGCGCTTATTACTACCTCCTGATCGTCAAGGTCATGTATTTTGACGAACCGCTGGCAAAACTCGATCCAATGCGTGTCGAGTTGCGTACGGTGCTGGCGGTAACGGGCCTCTTCAACCTCCTTTTCTTTGCCTATCCGGGGCCGCTGGTGAGCGTGGCCACGGCCGCGGCGAAGTCGCTATTTTAGATGACGTTTACGCTCGGTTCTCGAGCCATATCGGCGGGTTACCGGCTCGTCGCCTTTGACAGCATCGGCTCCACCAACGCGGAGGCCCTGTCCCATGCCCGCAAG
>Ga0210406_10006713_pt1 | contig 11878 bp, 9 predicted proteins | sample IncBWC30MmetaG_FD_155454 | JGI IMG/M metagenome (GOLD analysis project Ga0210406, IMG submission 155454) | Forest soil microbial communities from Barre Woods Harvard Forest LTER site, Petersham, Massachusetts, United States - Inc-BW-C-30-M | ecosystem: Environmental > Terrestrial > Soil >...
GACCTACAGTCATTAATAATGCGGAGACCCTAGCCAATGTACCTCCCATCCTTCTCGGCGGCGGAGACTGGTACGCGAAGTTGGGCACGCCGAAAAATGGTGGCACACGGTTGTTTTGCCTGAGTGGAAACATCGCCAAGCCCGGGGTGTACGAACTGCCGATGGGCTACAACTTGAAGAAGATGATTTATGACGTGGGAGGCGGAATTCCCAACGGACGTCAGTTGAAGGCGGTGGTGCCGGGAGGAAGTTCTTGCCCCTGCCTGACCGCCAGTGAGATCGACGTCGCCATGGATTTTGATTCCGTGCAGAAGGCCGGGTCGATGCTCGGATCCGGCGGCGTGGTGGTGGTCGACGACCAGCAATGCATTGTGAAATTCGCATTGCGCACCATGAAGTTTTACCAGCACGAGAGCTGCGGCTGGTGCATTCCCTGCCGCGAAGGGACCGATTGGCTGAAGAAGACGCTGATCCGGTTCCACAATGGTGGCGGCATGATGAAGGACATCGACAACATGCAGTACCTGGCGGAAAACATGCTTGGCCGTACGTTTTGTCCGCTCGGTGACGCGGCCGCGATGCCCACGATTGCGTTTGTGAAAAAGTTCCGCCAGGAATTTGAAGACCATTTGGAAGGCCGGCCGTGCCCGTACGAGAAGGCCGGTGCCGCGGAACCAGTTCTGGTGTAAGGCCGGCGTCCCGCCGGCCCGAACTGTGGGCGGGTGCCCGCCGGATTCAGATTGCTGAGGGACGCGAGGGCGAGAGGCCCTGGCGACAGCCGGCGGAACGCCGGCACTACAGATATGGCTGATGTAAATCTTACTGTCGACGGCAAGAAGCTCACGGCCCCCGGGGGCACGCTGCTCATTGAAGCCTGCAAGACCGTGGGCATCGAAGTGCCTTCGTTTTGCTATTACCCAAATCTTTCTCTGCAGGGCGCTTGCCGCATGTGCCTGGTGAAAGTGGAGAAGATGCCCAAGCTCCAGACCGCGTGCACCACCGTGATCAGCGAGGGCATGATCGTGGTCACCGACAGCGACGAAATCAAGCAGGCTCGCAAGTCGATGCTCGAGATGCTGTTGGGCAACCATCCGCTGGATTGCCCGGTTTGCGACGCCGGCGGCGAGTGCGAACTGCAGGACATGACGTTCTCCTACGGCGCGGCGGAATCGAAATTCATGGAGGCGAAGAACCACAAGGACGAGCAGCAGTGGTCTCCCGTGGTGTTCTTCGACCGGCCGCGCTGCATTCTCTGCTATCGCTGCGTGCGCGTGTGCGGCGAGGGCATGGACGTTTGGGCTCTGGGGGTGCAGAACCGTGGCGTAAGTTCGCTCATCGCTCCCAATAAAGAAGATCACCTGGAGTGCGAAGAGTGCGGCATGTGCATCGACATCTGCCCGGTGGGCGCCCTCACCTCGGGCGCATATCGCTATAAAACGCGGCCATGGGAAATGAAGCATGTGGGCACGGTGTGCACGCATTGCGGCGACGGCTGCAAGACCACGCTGGGCGTGCGGCGATCGGACACGGGCACGGAAATTGTCCGCGGGGACAACCGCGACAAGAGTGGCACCAACGGAGACTTCCTTTGTATCAAGGGACGCTATGCTTTCGACTTTGCGAATCACGAAGAGCGATTGACGCAGCCTCTGATCCGCAAGAACGGCCGGCTGACTCCGTCGACATGGGAAGAAGCGTTCGAGTTGGTGGGGAAGAAGTTTGCGGAAGTCCGCGACCAGGACGGCGGCGCGGCGATCGGGGTGATCGGTTCTACCCGCACTACGAACGAAGAAGCGTACTTGCTCTCGAAATTCGCTCGCACGGTACTGAAGACGAACAACCTCGATCATCACCGCACGGCGGACTTCCCTGCCCTGTCTCTAGCCTTGCGCGGCAAGCCCGACCGAACCGCAAGCATGGCCGACGTGTTCGCGGCTCCGGCGATTCTTTTGATCGGCAACGATCCAACTGAGCAGCATCCCCTGTTGGCCTGGCAGATCCGCAACAACGTACGTCTGCACCGCGCCAAGCTCTACGTGGTCAACTCGCAGTCGATCAAACTGAGGCGGCAGGCGACGACGTTTGCCCAGTGTCCGGGAGGAACAGAAGGCCACGTCTCGAGCTTCTTGTCGGGCAACGATGCGAGCGCAGAGGCCCTGGTGAGCGAAACCACCAATAAAGATGCCTGGATTGGGCTGCGCGACAAACTGCGCGGCGAACCGAATCTGGTTATTATTTTCGGCTCGGAAATCCGCGGCGATGATGTTGCCAGCCTGGTGGCTTTCGGTTCAGACATTCCCGGGGCGAAGTTTATTTGCCTGGCAGACTACGCCAACTCGCGCGGTGCCGCCGATATGGGCCTCTATCCCGACCTGCTGCCCGGTTATCACCCCATCACGGGAAGCAGCGATTTCCATCAGGAGTGGGCTATCCCGCACGCCGCCGGGCTCGACCTCGCGGGCATGGTGGAAGGTGGCAAGAGCGGCAAGTTGAAAGCACTTTACGTGGTCGGCTCGAATCCTGTTGGACGGCTGAATATCGACCCGTTCGCTTTCTCGAACAGCTTCGTCGTGGTGCAGGACATGTTTTTGACCGAAACCGCGGTCATGGCGGACGTGGTTCTGCCTGCCGCAAATGCCTACGAAAAAGCCGGCACGATGACCAACACCTCGGGCGACGTGCAACTGGTGAAGAAGGCCGGCGAAATTTCAGACACGAAAGCTGATTTCGAAATGATTGTCCGCATCGCTGACGCCATGGGCTTCGACGTCCGCAAATTGGTTCCCTTCGGCGGTGGCGTGCGGGCGGATATGGGACAGTCGCGAGGGGCTCAGTCGGGAGAGGCCGACCGACACGCCGTCTGGCTTGAGATGCAGGGACTGGAGCCGAAGCTGAGTCCGCTTGATCCCATGGCGATTCTCGACGAAATCCAGAGGCTCGTACCTGGCTACGGGATCTCGCGTCCGAATCTTCTGGCCGGCAACAGCGAGCACACATCGTTCACGAAAAGCGGGCCGGGAGCGACCCACAAACCGGAATCGATTTCCCCGGCCAACGACACTCTGTTCACATCGGGCACGCTGGGACGATACTCGCGCACATTGAAGTCAGTCATGGAGAGTCACGAAGTGAAACCCGCGGAAGTCGCCGCAGACTGACAACTGAGCCGTTCGGTTGGTCTAAAGCAAGAGTGGTCTCAAACAAAGTTTTCCTGAGGAATTGTCTTAGTGGTTGTCTTGGTAAGAGAGGAAGCAAGGAGTGGCGTTACCAATCTGGCTATTCCTACTGGCGTCAGTCATCAAGTCGGCAGTCGTACTCGGCGTGCTGCTCACCGCAGTCGCGTACACCGTGTGGCTTGAGCGCAAAGTCGTAGGCCACATGCAAAATCGCTGGGGACCCACGCGGGTCGGCCCGTTTGGTTTGCTGCAGCCGGCAGCCGACGGCCTGAAGTTTCTATTTAAAGAAGACCTGACTCCGCCGCACGTCTACAAGCCGTTGTTTATTGCGGCGCCGCTGATCGCCGTCATTTTCGCGCTGACATCGATCGCGGTCATCCCGTTCGGCACTTCGATCGTCATCGGCGGCTACCTTATTCCGCTTCAGATTACCGACGTGAACACGGGACTGCTTCTGATCCTCGGCGTCACCTCGATCGGCGTTTACGGCGTCGCACTGGCCGGCTGGTCGTCGAACAACAAATACTCCCTGCTCGGGGGGCTGCGTGCCAGCGCGCAAATGGTGAGCTATGAGATTTCGCTTGGCCTGTCTCTGGTCGGTGTGCTCATCATGTCGGGCAGCCTTAGCCTGCGCACGATTGTGGATGCGCAGGCGGGACATTTCTGGGGATTCATTCCGCGTTGGAATATTTTCACCGGGCAGTTCATCGGTTTCTTCTGTTATTTGATGGCCGCCTATGCGGAGACAAACCGCATCCCGTTTGACCTGCCCGAAGCCGAAACCGAACTTGTTGCCGGATATCACACCGAATACAGCGCAATGAAATTTGCCATGTTCTTCATGGCGGAATACGCGAACATGATTACGGTGGCTTGCCTAGCCACGTTGTTGTTTTTCGGCGGATGGCACGGGCCGATTTTCGGGCCCTACCTTTTGCAGGTGTTTCTGCCGGTGTTCTGGTTTGTCGCTAAGATTTTTGCATTTCTCTTTTTGTATATCTGGGTGCGGGGCACATTGCCGCGCTTCCGTTACGACCAGTTGATGGCGTTTGGCTGGAAGTTCCTGCTGCCGCTGGCTCTGGCAAATCTGATCGCCACTGCGATTGCAGTGGCCTGGTAAGAATAAGAAAGAAATTCTCGGTTTTCAGTTCTCAGTGACCGCGCAACCAAGCCAACGGAGAATCCGATCGAGTGGCGGTTTTGCTGAGAAGTGACCACTGAGAACTCGATTCCATAATGAATGTTCATCTAGTCTTGTTCCTGGCCTTCGGGGCCGTCTGTGTGGCAGGCGCAGTCAACCTGTTGGCGCAGAGGCATCCCATCAACGGCGCACTCTCTTTGATCGCTGTGATGGCCGCGCTCGCGGGTGAATACCTGCTGTTGGGAGCGGAGTTCGTTGCCGCCGTGCAGGTGATCGTCTACGCGGGCGCGATTATGGTGCTGTTCGTCTTCACCATCATGCTGCTGAACGCCGGAGTAGAAGAGCGCACAAACGGCAGCCGGGTTGCCATTTTGTTCGGAATCCCCGGCATTTTGCTGGGAAGCATTCTGGTCGGTTGGGTGGTTCTGCGACATTCGGGAACGGAGGCGGTGGCGGCGGGCGCGATGCCCGGCGATCCGAAGATTATCGGACAATTGCTGTTCCACGAATTTCTGTTGCCCTTTGAAATTACCTCCGTCCTGATCCTGATTGCGATCATGGGCGCGGTGGTGCTGGCGAGCAAGCCGGCAACCTCACCCGTCGGGAAGGTGGAGTAATGGTTCCTTTGTCGTATTACCTGGTGCTCAGCGGCTTTCTGTTTGCATGCGGCGTCGCCGGATTCCTGATCAAGCGCAACATCATTGCCATCTTCATGTCGATTGAGCTAATGCTGAACGGCGTGAACCTTTCTTTCGTTGCCTTCGCGGCGCATTGGCATGTGCTGGCGGGACAGGTGTTCGTCTTCTTCGTCATGGTGGTAGCGGCCGCGGAAACCGCCGTGGGCCTGGCGATCATCATCGCGGTCTACCGCACGCGTGAAACCCTGAACATCGATCAGGTGAACCTGCTCAAACTATGACGTCGAATCTCAATCTCTGGCTGATACCGGCCCTGCCTCTGGCAGGGGCAGCGATCAATGGCTTCTTGGGGAAGAAGTCCTCGCGGACTGCGGTCACAACGGTCGGGCTCGTCTTTCCGGGCGCAGCATTTGCCTGGGCGCTGTTGGTGGCCCTGCGCTTTTCCTCCCTTGACCTGCCCTACCAGGAATACGTCGCCCACTGGATTCGTTACGGCAACTTCAGCGCCGACTTTGCGCTGTACCTTGATCAGTTGTCACTCATCATGCTGCTGGTCGTCACCGGAGTTGGATTCCTCATCCATATCTACTCCGTCGGATACATGTGGGACGACCCCAGCTACTACCGCTTCTTCGCTTACCTCAACTTGTTCATGTTCTTCATGCTGACGCTGATTCTGGCCAACAACTACCTGGTGATGTTCATCGGCTGGGAGGGAGTTGGCCTGGCGTCGTATCTATTGATCGGATTCTGGTTCACCAAAGATTCCGCGGCATCGGCAGGGAAAAAAGCTTTCATCGTCAACCGCATCGGCGATTTCGGATTTCTCATCGGACTTTTCCTGCTCATCCAGCACTTCGGCTCGCTGAACTTCACACAAGTATTCGCACAAGTCCAACCCTTCGCGCCGGAAAATACCAGCGCTGGGCTGCTGACTGCAATCGGGATCCTGCTGATGGTCGGCGCCTGCGGCAAGTCGGCGCAGATCCCGCTCTATGTCTGGCTGCCCGACGCCATGGAAGGTCCAACGCCGGTCTCGGCCCTGATCCACGCGGCCACCATGGTCACAGCGGGCGTGTACATGGTTTCGCGATCGCACGTGATTTTTGAGCGTGCGCCGATGGCCCTGATGGTAGTCGCTGTCATCGGAACGCTGACCGCCCTGTTCGCCGCCACCATCGGGATCACGCAGACTGATATCAAGAAGGTCCTCGCCTACTCGACGGTTTCGCAACTTGGATACATGTTCATGGCTTGCGGTGTGGGAGCTTTTTCGGCCGGAATCTTCCACCTCATGACTCACGCTTTCTTCAAGGGGCTCCTGTTTTTGTCCGCCGGTTCCGTGATTCACGCGGTTGGGGGCGAACAGGACATGCGCAGGATGGGCGGGCTGCGATCCTTCATCCCCTGGACCTTCCTCACCATGGGCATCGCCACATTAGCCATCGCTGGAATCCCGCCATTCGCCGGCTTCTGGAGCAAGGACGAAATCCTGTGGAAGGCCTACTCCAGCGACCACGGCAGCTGGGTGTTCTGGCTGATTGGCGTCATCACAGCGTTGCTCACGTCGTTCTACATGTTCCGCCTTTTGTTCATGACGTTCTTTGGAGACTACCGCGGCGCGCGAGTCGACGCGCACGGTCAAGCCCACGCCGTTCACGGTCATGATGAACATGGTCATGATGAACATGGTCACGGCGAGCCGCACGAGAGCCCGATGGTGATGCTGGTGCCGCTGATGATTCTCGCGTTGCTTTCCATGGTCGGCGGACTGGTTGGAATCGGCAACCGATTTGAGCACTTCTTGGGGCCGGTGTTCGGGTCGGGTGCAGTTGCAGAAGGCGCGGGAGAAGCTGCAAGCCGTGGCACCGAACTGCTTCTGATGGGCATTTCGGTAGCAGCCGCGTTTCTGGGCTTGATCGTTGCGTATGTGCTCTATGTCAGCAAGCCCTACCTCCCGGAAAAGATCGCGGACGCTTTGAACGGCTTTTACACCACGGTTTTGAACAAGTACTACGTCGACGAACTCTACGCGAAACTTTTCGTCAAGCCCCTGGTGGACGGTTCGACCACCATCCTGTGGCAGGGAGTGGACCGCAAAGTCATCGACGACACGGTGAACAACGCCGCCGACGGCGCGCGGCACGTTTCTGACGAAGTTCGCCACATGCAATCCGGGAACGTACGGTCCTATGCGGGCTGGATCGCCGCGGGTTCTGCTCTGGTGATTGCCTACATGATTTGGATGGGAGTGCGATGAGTACCGATAGCTGGAGCACCTACATCCTGACGTTCGTGACCTTCGCCCCACTCGTGGGAGCTTTGCTGTTGCTGGTTTTCCCCCGCCGCGATCGCGATATCCGCATCTTCGCTCTCGTTTTTTCGCTGCTCACTTTTCTCCTCGCCCTGCACTTGCCGGTACACTTCCATCGCTCCGTTCAAGGATTCCAGTACGAAATCGACCGCCAGTGGATTTCGACCCCAGACATTCACTACCACATGGCCCTCGACGGCATCTCCCTGTGGCTGGTGGTGCTGACCACGTTCCTGACGCCGCTGTGCGTGCTGATCTCGTGGAAGTCGGTGCACGACCGGGTCAAGGAGTTTTTTATCCTTCTGCTGATTCTCGAGACCGCGCTGATCGGCGTCTTCACTTCTCTCGATCTCTTCCTCTTTTATTTCTTCTGGGAATCCACGCTGATCCCGATGGCCTTGCTGATCGGCATTTTCGGGCACGAACGCAAAGTCTATGCCGCCGTGAAATTCTTCATGTACACCATGATCGCGTCGGTGTTTATGCTGGCGGCAATCCTGTGGCTCTACGCACACACCGGCAGCTTCGATTTCGTTGTGATCCGCGATCAGATCGCGCGCGGTCGAGTGCCGAACTTGCCGGCGGCGGCGCAGTGGCTCTTTCTCGGCTTCTTCCTGGCGTTCGCGGTCAAGGTGCCGCTGTTTCCGTTCCACACGTGGCTGCCAGACGCCCACGTGGAAGCGCCGACCGCGGGATCTGTCCTGCTGGCCGGTGTGCTGCTCAAAATGGGCACTTACGGCATGCTGCGCTTCAACCTTGGCCTGTTCCCCGAGCAAGCTCGTCACAATGCGCCCTGGATCATGATCCTGGCGCTGATCGGTATTATTTACGGCGCGCTCGTTGCCATGGTGCAGCCGAACATGAAGAAACTGATCGCCTATTCTTCGGTCAGCCATCTCGGCTTTGTGGTGCTCGGGATTTTCAGCTTCACGCAGGCGGGACTGAATGGCGCGATGTTCGTGATGCTCGCGCACGGAGTTTCCACCGGCGGGCTTTTCATGCTGGCCGGAATTTTGCACGAACGCCGGCACACCTATGAGATTTCTGAATTCGGCGGCCTCGCGACTCCCATGCCCGTCTACGCAGCCTCGTATCTGTTCATCGTGCTGGCCTCGCTTGGTCTTCCCTTGCTCAACGGATTCATCGGCGAGTTTCTGGTGCTGACGGGCGCGTTCCAGGCAAAACCAGTCTACGGAGTACTCGCAGCCACGGGCGTGATCTGGAGCGCCGGCTATCTGCTGTGGCTGTTCCAGAGAGTGTTCTACGGCAAAGTGACGAAGCCGGTGAACCTTTCCATGCGCGACATGATCGGCTTCGAAAAAGCTGCCGTCTGGCCGTGCGCCGTTGCGGCCCTCCTCATGGGCGTGGCTCCGATTCTCTGGTTGGCTGCGATCGATCCTGCAGTCCAGGCTGCGCTCACTCCATTCACACAAGTCGTCAGCAAGGTGGTAGGACAGTGACAATGCTCCCAGCCGCGCTGTTGCAGACGATTCCGCAAGGTGTGGACTATGTCCGGATCCTTCCCGAATTGATCCTGTCAGTCTTTGGCATCGTGGTGATGGTGCTCGACCCGCTGGTCGATGAGGAAAAGAGTCAGAAATTGCTCGGATTTATCGGGCTCGGCGGCGCCCTCGCCGGCCTGCTCGCCACCTGGTATATGGCGCAGTCACCCGGCTTGGCATTCTCAAACATGGTGAAGGTCGATGACTTCAGCGTGTTCTTCCATTTTCTGATCATCGGCATTGCCGCAGTGGTTATGCTCAGTTCGTTCGAGTACATGGCGGTGCAGCGGATTCGCGCCGGGGAATATTACGCGCTGATTCTTTTTGGTACCGTCGGGATGGCGTTGATGTCGTCGGCGGTCGAGCTGGTTTTGATTTTCATCGCCCTCGAGATTTCCTCGATCTCCACCTATATTCTGACGGGATTTCGCCGCAACGAGGCATCGAGCAGTGAAGCGTCACTCAAGTATTTTCTTCTGGGCTCGTTTGCCACTGCGTTTTTTCTCTACGGCGTGGCGCTTATGTTCGGCGCGACTGGATCGACCAACATCGATCTGATCAGCCAGAAACTGCAGGCGGAACCGGTGCAGTTGCTGGTGTTCGTCGCGATGGCTCTGATGTTTGTCGGCTTGGGGTTCAAAGTCGCCGCCGCTCCCTTCCATGTCTGGACGCCCGACGTTTACGAGGGCGCTCCCGCCCCGGTCGTGGGTCTCATGTCAACCGCGCCGAAAGCTGCGGCATTCGCCGTCCTGCTGCGAGTTGTATTCACCATCAACGCGCCCGGCCGTTCCGGGCTTCTCTGGGTGGCGGCAGCGCTTTCGATGACCTTGGGCAATGTGGGAGCTCTGGTCCAGAGCAACGTCAAGCGCCTGCTGGCCTATTCCTCGATCGCCCACGCCGGCTATCTGCTGATGGCCTTCGCCATGACCGGCTCCGGAGATTCCATCGCTGGAATTTCGGCCGCCATGTTCTATACCGCAGCCTACGCTGCCATGAACCTGGGCGCGTTCGCCGTAGTGAGTCACTTCGCCAATGCCGGCGAACGCTACGTGACGCTGGAAGACTATGAGGGTTTCGGCCGCTCTTCTCCGCTGCTGGCGGCGACGCTGACGATTTTCCTGCTTTCGCTGATCGGAATTCCCCTGACCGGCGGTTTCTTCGCGAAGTTCTATGTCTTCAATGCCGCCATGAAAGCGCACCTGATTTGGCTGACACTGGTCGGCGTGATCAACAGCGCGATCGGCGCGTACTACTACCTCCGCCTTATTGTCGTGATGTATATGCGGGAATCTCGGAAGGAAGTTCCAGTAACGGCAATTCCCTTGGGATTGGGAGTCGCGCTGGCGATCAGCCTCGTGGCCACCGTTTATCTCGGGATCTTGCCGAACCGCATCCTGCAATTTGCTCAGCATTCGGCACAGGAATTGACCCCGCCACAGCCTTCTGCGATATCAGCAAATGGTGAGCAAATGCCGCCACCTGCGGCCATTCCGCAGCCCTGATTTTTGGGTGGAAAATTTCGAAATGCTCATAAGCCCTAGCGTTTTCCAATCGAAGGATGAGCCTGGAGGAACGGAAAAGGCAAGAATTGTGATGGCTCCTTTGTTGGTTGATTTGTGGAAGGAGTTTAGCAGGATCCGGAAGGGTTTTTGATTTTGAGTTTTTGGTTTTGATTCTTGGTTTGATTCTTGGTTTTGATTTTGGTTTTGGGTTTGATTTTTGAGTTGAGCCGGGGAATGGAGTGCGAGGCAAGGGGGCGGCGTTTGAGCCTCCTTCGCTCCGCGCCTCAGAAGCCTCCCCCCGGTCCGGTTTCAGGGCGGAGGTTAGGCGTTGTTTTCCTCACGCGCTCTTGCGCAATTGTTCAAAGAGCTTGTGCTTGGCCTGTTGCATGCGCCGTGCGGCTTCCGTATCACTCATGAGTCCGGCGATGCGTTCGAGTGTGGCCACGATGAGGCCGGGACGCAGGTACTGCTGGGGCTTGGGCAGCTTCAACAGCGTCTCCAGCAGGGTTTGGTAGCGGCGGTAGCGCCGACGTATTCTGCCCTTCGCGTCCACCTCGACATCGGCTTGAGCACAGGGGCGGTATAGTTCAGATAAGGGTTCAGATGTGCGCTGTAGAACTGCTGGATGGGGTCGGCATGGACTTCCTGAAGATGGCCCCAGCCCATATGTTTACAGATGATGGCCCCATTCTTGGTCTCCGCCAGCCCATTATCGTTGGAATGTCGGGGGCGGCTTTTGGTCTGTTCGATCATCAGCTTGTTCAGCAATCGGGCTACGGTCTGATTGATGAACTCACTGCCATTGTCGGAGTGAAAGCCGTGAATGACAAAGGGAAACTGGGCCAGCACCATGACGAGCACCGGTTCCAGATACGCTTCCGCGATGCGCGGCACCGCCGCCACAATTTCCCATTGCGTGATTTCATCCACGGCGTTGATGTGGTAGACACCCCTGGCATGTTCGGCGTCGCCTTGGTGCACCGTATCCACCCGCAGATACCTGGGGCGCCCTCGCGGATCGGGACGGCGGCGCTCGCCAATGGCCACTGGGCTGGGCCGCGTTTTTTGGTAATTCTTGAGGCGCTGGCGATAGCGCGGGGTGCGGCGTAAGTTGTACAGATGCCCGTTGGAGATGGCGGCCAAGCGCTGGAACTCGAGCTTGCCGTAGTGGCCAAACTCGCGCTCGAAAATGCGTCGGGTAGCGGGACCGCTCAAAGTCTGGTGCGCTTCATCGACCTTCGCCAGCAACTCGATATCCGCTCTCGCATAGCGAGTGGGAAAACGATGGCGGTGACTGGTTTTGATCCGCACCCGCCCCGTGGCCAGGTAACGGCCCACCAAGCGCGTCAGCTGCGCCCGGCTCAGCCCCGTCATCTTGCCCAGGTACCGGCCGGGCGCTCGCCGTCCCTGCCCATGTACTCCTGTGGGCATAACAACCGCTCCACCCAACCGTAAATCTCTTCCCGTTGGCTGGCCTCGAACCGTACTTCTTTCGCGGCCAAAAGAAACTGCTCAATCTGCTGCAAGCTTAATTTCTCTGCTTCGTGCACGCTGATCATCCATCTTCAGCATGCCTTATCCTTCAGGCTCATCTTGTATTGGAAA
>Ga0210406_10006714_pt1 | contig 11876 bp, 10 predicted proteins | sample IncBWC30MmetaG_FD_155454 | JGI IMG/M metagenome (GOLD analysis project Ga0210406, IMG submission 155454) | Forest soil microbial communities from Barre Woods Harvard Forest LTER site, Petersham, Massachusetts, United States - Inc-BW-C-30-M | ecosystem: Environmental > Terrestrial > Soil >...
GTCTTCTTCGACGTCTTCGCCCAAAGCCAGTCCAACGACGAATTCTGGTACACCTGCGTCCCCAACGACGTCGCCAATGAACTCTTCAGCTGTCCCGGCACCGCCTTCCGCGAATCCGAAGTCACCATCGACGGAACTCCTGCCGGCGTCGCCCCCGTCTATCCCTGGATCTACACCGGAGGCATCGATCCCTACCTGTGGCGTCCCATCCCCGGCGTCGAGACCATGAATTTCAAGCCCTACCGCGTCAACTTGACGCCGTTCGCCTCGCTGCTCGACGACGGCCAGACGCACACCATCGCTCTGAGCGTATTCAATGCCGACAGCTATTTTTCCGCCACTGCCTCGCTCCTGCTCTATCTCGACAGCAACTCCACTCAGTTCACCGGAGCCGTTACCGAAAACACGCTAGCCGTGCCCGCGCCGAACATCACGGAAAACATTCACACCGCGCAAAATGGCAACATCCAGGGAACCGTCAACACGCGTTCAGGCCACAACTTCCATATCTCCGGATACATCAACACCGCTACAGGCACGATCACTACAACTGTTGCGCAAAATATCAATTTCGCCAATCTCCAGTATTTCAAAATCACGCCCACGATCTACGAGCAGAACATCAAGCAGACTACGACCATCCATTCCGTCGTCACCACCCACAACGCCGGAGACACCTTTACCAATACCGTCAATCAGGACTGGCCGCTGACGCTCAGCTATCTGCAAGCCGTCCAACCCGACGGTTCGTTCAAGGTAACGACCACGATCGACCAGTACCTCGAACGAGACCAGGAAGCGCGCCACAACGGACAGGCCACAACCTTTAGCCTGCTGCGCAACCGCGTCACCCCGACCGACACGCTCGACTTCGATTCGTCAGGCAACTTGATTGGGAACGAAAACCAATCCAGCGCGCAAAACTATTTCCAGTCCAACTCCACCGGATACTGCTACAGCCGTATCATCACCGCCAACACCGGAGCCCTGACCAGCATCACCGACGGCCAAGGCTGCAACTGATCATTACGCTAGTGGAGAGACGGGCGCCCCCGCCCGTCCAAGCCGAGCGCAACTCGGCAGAGGCTGCTGACGAGAGGTTCGTATCAGGGTATGCCTTCAGGCATACCGCAAGTCGCCTGCGGAAAAATCACGTAGGGACAGCCGCCCTCGGCTGTCCAGCGAGCGAAGCTCGCCAAAGCGGCACAGGGAAGGCACGACCTTCACAGCCTGCGAAAAACTTGGTGTTGCACTTGACTTTGGGTGGCGCAGCGGTTCACCGCTGCGATAAGTGCTAATTTCCAGAGTCGGCTTTTAGCCGCTGCGGTCAGACTGCCGCGCGGAAAACACTCTTTCCGGAGCCAGTTGAGTCGTGCCGTTAAAGGCTTGAAGTGTGTCCGCGCTGCTGCACGCGACAGCATCAATGCCGTCGAACCCTGCGCCACCCCACCCACATACCCAATACAATCCCCGCCAGCACCGCCCCAGTCAGCTTCTTGCGATCCGTAATCGGGACGAAACGGGTCTGCTGCTCGCTCACCTCGATAACGCCCACCGGGACAGCTCGCACTCCTCCTCCTCCGCCACCGCCTTCGCCTCGGGCGCTGGTATCGCCCACGCCTCCGGTGCCCGCACCCGCGCCGTAGCCATACATTATTTTTGCCACTGGGATGATCGTCTTTCCGTGTGCCGAAATAGGTTCGCCGTAGATCGTCTTCACGCTCGCTTGCCCAAGAATGCTTTCCTTCAGGGATTGCAGAAGAGCCACACTGCCCATGGGAGACCTCCTTGCAGGGAAACATTATCCTACTCGGGTCATTTACGTGCAGAACCGTTGTTGGTGAGAAGGCGATTTATCAACAACTACGGTCATTGCTGAGCTATCATGCGGCCCGTATGAACGCTCCGCCGCAAAGAAGCGTGCAGAAATTTGGCGGCGCTGGAGTAACGAGCGTCAGGGCAGCGACGATTTGGCTCTATCTCGTCGCCGCTGCCACCGTTCTTAACTCGCTGATCCTGTTCAAGTATTCACGTTTCATCGATTTACTGATCGGACTTTCATTTACACAGTTCATCGATTCGGCTTTTGTTGGGATGCAGCTAGAACCCCCGGGAGCACCCTGGTGGTGGACTGCGCTACCTGCGTGGGTGCTGGATGCGCCATTCGTCCTGCTGCTGCTGATTCTCGCCGTAAAAACTTCGCATCAACGGGTTCGGGCTACTCAAGTCAGTTTTTGGATATACGCAATTGACACTTTCATATTTACGCTCATCTTTGCCGCCGAGACAGCCATATTTCACGCAGCCATTCGGCCACTCGTGTGGCAGAGCCTGACTCTCATTGTCCATTTTGTTGGCCTGTTTCTGCTTTTCCGAGCGTGGCGAGGGCAACCAAGAACTGAGAACTGAGAACTGAGAACTCGGACTTCACAACTGTTCTTAACCTGTGCACCCCTTGTGCAAATTCAAGTCGCAGAGCACAGAAGCGTCCGCCGCAATTTTCCGTCTGCCGCTCAAATCCCGCCGCTCGTATGCCAACCGCCGTTACCCTAGACCCACGCTTCATCCAGATTCATCACATCGAATCCGCGAACGGGAATTCCACCGTTGCACAATTCTTATGTAATTGACCCGCCCCTTTTCTGCGAGTACAGTCGCTCCACTTGAAACAAGCATCCGCCGAGCGAAAGTCGCGCTCGGTCAAAACCGAAACGCAAACCGGGTGGGGTGAAAGAAAGCATTATGAATCTTGAAAGGCAATGGACCGTCTATTGCACCCGTTTTTTGGTGCGCGCTCGTCAACTTACCGAACCCCTCGTTTTTACCGACGCTCTCGGCCGCGAACAATCCGGCCAGCCCGGCGATTACCTCGTCGAGACCTCTGCCGGAATAAAACGGATCACCACTCAAGCCCTCTTCGAAGATATCTACGTGCCTCTCGCGGCCACGCAGCTTCATTCCCGAATTCCCGAATTTCAAACAGGACTTCAACCCGGACTTCACACCGCAGTTCATACCGGAGTTCACACCGATGCCGTGCCCCCCGTCCTCAACCGGCCCGTGGCCCGCGCCTCGCCAGAAGATCGTATCCGCGCCACTGCCTGAAACGGCGGAAACACAGGATAAGGCCAGGTTTAGGGATTCCAAGCAAGCCTCATGTGTTCAAGCTCGAAGCCTTGAAGCCTGGCCCCACTTTCCCAACTCGGCACCCTTACCACTTTTGGGCTACAAGATGTTGTGTTTCCCTCTTGACAGGCACCATATACGGGAGTACGTTAAGCATCCCAGAGCACTTTTTACAGATCCCCTTAGAGGGGACTACGACCATAAACGCAGGGGCGAGACTCATAGCTGAGGCTGACTTCGCTGAGCTGACTTAGCGTCTTCCCCTTCACGGGAAACCATCCCTCCGGAGTGGATGGAAACGAGCGGTGACTTCCCCCCGGGTCTGGCTCCGCCAGGCATCCCCTCGGGGGGATTCATCAGCAGAACTAAAATCTCGCGGCTGAAGCTGCTCCCCGACCGGCCAGCTTCCTGCGAGCCATTAGGAGCCCCGATGGAAGATTTGATCGAACTCGTAGCCGCCTCCTTTGCCCGTCATGGCATCGAAACCCCAGCCGGCGATCCTCAGCAGGCCCGTCCGAATTCAGTCCAAACGGTCCGCCCCGCTGAGCCAACTCTTACCACCGCGCTCCCGGAGCACAACTACCGAAAGAGCTCGCAAGAAATCTGTCCGTAGAGACGGGGCTTGCCCCGTCTCACTCTGCGCCAGAAGACGCGGCAAGCCCGCGCCTAATCTGGTCGAAAGCACGTTTTGGCTCTAGATCATCTGCTCTTTGCCATCATCTAATTAGGAGAAGGATATGCCCGAAGTGCGCGACCAAATCAACACCCAATCCGCTGCCAGCAATACGGCCGTCAACAAGAAGAAGGCCCAAGGCCTGACCTTCCGCCGCTTCTTCACCAAGCCCGGCGTCTCCCCCTACTCCGAAGTCGAGTGGGAGCTCCGCAACGCCCAGATTACCGACTCCCAGGGCGGCATGATCTTCGAGCAGAAGAACGTCGAAGTCCCCAAAGATTGGTCCATGACCGCGACCAACATCGTCGCCTCAAAATATCTTCACGGACCGATCGGCACCGACGAGCGCGAAACCGGCGTCCGCCAACTGGTAGCAAGAGTAGCCGAGACCATTCGCGACTGGGGCATGAAAGACGGATACTTCCGCTCCTCCGAAGACGCCGCCACATTCCACGACGAACTGGTCCACCTGCTAATCCGCCAGCACGTAGCTTTCAATTCGCCCGTCTGGTTCAACGTAGGGTGTGATCGCGTAGAACCAAAATCCGACGCCACCAACTGGCACTGGAATTTCACCACCAATCAAGTGGAATTCGGCGTCACCGGATACACCCGCCCGCAGTGCTCCGCCTGCTTCATCAATTCGGTGAAGGATTCGCTGGACTCCATCCTCACCCTGGCCAAGACCGAAGGCATGCTCTTCAAGTGGGGATCCGGCACAGGCACGAATCTCTCCACGCTTCGTTCCTCGACCGAAGTTCTAAGCGGAGGAGGCACTGCCAGCGGCCCGCTGAGCTTCATGAAAGGCTTCGACGCCTTCGCCGGAGTAATCAAGTCCGGAGGCAAAACCCGCCGCGCCGCCAAGATGGTCATCCTCAACATCGACCATCCCGACATAGTCGACTTCATCGAGTGCAAGAGTAAAGAGGAAGCCAAAGCCCACGCGCTGGTATTGCAGGGATACGACGGCTCGCATCCCGACTCCGATGCCTACAGCTCCATCTTCTTCCAGAACGCCAACAACTCCGTCCGCGTCACCGACGACTTCATGGTAGCCGTGATGCGCGACACCGATTTCTCCACAAAATCCATCGTGGATGGCCGCGTAGTGACCACCTACAAAGCCAAAGACCTGATGGCAAAAATTTCCGAAGCCACCTGGCAATGCGGCGATCCCGGCATGCAATACGATTCCACCGTCAACCGCTGGCACACGTCGAAAAACACGGCCCGCATCAACGCGAGCAATCCCTGCAGCGAGTACATGTTCCTGGACGACTCCGCCTGCAACCTGGCCAGCCTTAACCTGCTGAAGTTCGCGCCGAACGGCACCTTTGACGTGGAAGCCTACCGGCACGCCGTGGACGTAGTAATCACCGCGCAAGAAATTCTGGTAGACAACGCAGGATACCCCACCGAAATCATAGGCAAGAACTCGCACGACTACCGCCCGCTGGGATTAGGCTACGCAAATCTAGGCGCGCTCTTAATGGCCGCCGGACTCCCCTACGACAGCGATGCCGGACGCGACTACGCCGCCTGCGTAACCGCCATCATGTGCGGCGAGGCCTATCTCCAATCCTCACGCATAGCCGAACAATGCGAGCCGCTAGCGCCAATCACCGACCCTGTCCAAACGCGTCTAGGAGTAACCACCGCCGAAGCCATGCCCGGAGCAGCCTGCCCCGGCTGGTACATAAATCGCGAGCCCTTCTTAGACGTAATAAGAATGCATAGGGCTAGCGTAAACAACATAGGCGCCAGCACGAATCACGTAGCGACGGCCGCCCCCGGCCGTCCAGCGGAGCGAAGCTCCGCCGCCGCCCAACTGTCCGAGCTGATCGATGCTTCGAAAGCCTGCTGGGACGAAGCCCTGGCCCACGGCGAAAAGCACGGCTATCGCAACTCCCAGGTAACAGTCCTGGCCCCCACCGGCACCATCGGCTTCATGATGGACTGCGACACCACCGGCATCGAGCCCGACCTCGCGCTGATCAAGTACAAGAAACTTGTCGGCGGCGGCATGATCAAGATCGTGAACAACACCGTCCCCGGCGCCCTCTTCAAGCTCGGATACACCCACGAGCAGACCGACGCCATCGTGAGCTACATCGACGCCACCGGAACCATCGAAGGCGCGCCCCACGTAAAGGACGAGCATCTAGCCGTCTTCGATTGCTCGTTCAAGCCGTCAAAGGGAACGCGCTCCATTCATTACATGGGACATCTGAAGATGATGGCCGCCGCCCAGCCCTTCATCTCCGGAGCGATCTCGAAAACCGTGAACCTGCCGAACGCCGCCACGGTAGACGATATTTCCGAAGCCTACATCCAGGCCTGGAAGCTGGGGCTGAAAGCCGTAGCCGTCTATCGCGATGGATGCAAGCAGAGTCAGCCCCTCTCCGCCGCCGGCAGCAAGACCGCCCTAAGTAGCGCCGGCGTCTCGCCGGCTGTCGCGCAGGCGTCCTCGCCAGCGCTCCAAGAGGACAACCTGGACGCTCCCCCACGAGCCCTCCGTCACAAGCTGAAAGAAGAGCGCATGTCCGTAACCCACAAGTTCAACGTAGGAGGCCACGAAGGCTACATCATCGTCGGCCTGTATCCCGACGGCGAGCCCGGCGAGATCTTCATCAAGATGGCCAAAGAAGGCTCGACCGTCTCCGGCCTGATGGACAGCTTCGCGTTAGCGGTCTCCATCTCGCTGCAACACGGAGTACCGCTGAAGCTCTTCTGCGAAAAGTTCGCGCACACGCGCTTCGAGCCCAGTGGATGGTCAAGCAATCCCGACATCGGCTTTGCCAAGTCGATCATGGACTACATCTTCCGCTGGTTGCAAATGCGCTTCCTGAGCGGACAGCAGCAATTCCTATTCGAAAACCTGCGCCCCAAGCCGCAACCGGCGCCAGAAGGAGTAGGCGATCTAAACGGCAGCATCGGTTCTGGTGGTTCCCTGACACCTGACACCCGAGAGCTGAGACCTGGCTCTCCCCATGCTGCCGACGCCCTGTCCGAACTCATCGACATGGGCGACGCTCCCAGTTGTCACGTCTGCGGCTCCATCATGGTTCGCAACGGCAGTTGCTACAAGTGCATGAGCTGCGGGAGCACCAGCGGCTGCAGCTAATCGATCGCGCGAGCCCGGGTTCCGGAATTTGTATGTACAAAGTGTTTCACGTGAAACGTTGTACTTGTATATTTGTACATACATAAACGGGCATGTGCAGGGAAGTGAAGGGGATGCGGGTTTGAGATTTTTGCGGATTTTGGGTGCGAATTCCAGTGTGGCGCGGGCACTCTTGCCCGCGGCTTTTGACTTTGACCTTGCTTGTGGATTGGAAACTGGCCAGTCCCAGCGGAGCGGAACCGAAGCGATTTAGGGAAGGGGCACGGCTTCAGCCGTGCCACAACGAGAACCAAACTCGACGGCTTTAGCCGCTGAGGCCAACAAGTCGTAGGGAGTTAGAAGACGTCCAGCTGTGAGGGGGCATGGCGAACGCCGTGCCCTATTTTATTTGGAGGAACGAACATGGGGAAGAACTGCGACACAGGATTAGACAATCGGTGCCGGGATGAGAACGGCGAGATTCGCCGCAAGCGAAGCGACACGCTCGTCGGCACGTTGAGGAGAGAATATGGTGACGACTTTGCCGAGGGTTTTCGCAGCGATGCTAAGCTCGGTACGGTTCTACGGGAAACTGACTCGACGTCGCTGAGTGACTTCCTGAAACGCAGGCACTAACGGTGGATTGAAGGAGACTGACTTGAAAACAAGAACAGTGGTCCACATATATACGCTTAGTCGGCTGGTTCATGCGCCTGCGGGGGCATGGGAAAGAAAAATCGAGGAAATCGAGCAAGGCCGCGAGAAAGCGTATGCATATTACCAACCCATGCGCGAAGCGGTGATCGCGTACTGCGCTGCAAAGGGAAAGGGACGCGACAAAATCGTTTCCCGAATGCTTGCCGAGGCGCGTAGCCGACCGCACGGACGCGGACAGAACCCAGAAAGGGACAATCTTGCTGCATTCGAGACCTTTGAAGTGAAGTGCTACCCAAAGATTGGATCGTTTGTGCGTAGTCTACTGAGGATGCCACAGGGAGCAGGAGTTAGATTTGGAGACATCTTTCTCCAAGGAGCACCTCATTTGCATGTGACGGACAAAGAAGGTCAAGATCGATACGTCTTTCTGCATCCGTCCAACTGGACCGAGGATGACCTGAAAGCATACCTCGAGCTACTGAGCGTGACGGTGGAGAGCTTCGGCGAACCCTCGTCGAGTATATGGCACATGAATCTCCGGAGCGGTCTCGTATCCAAATATCGATCGAGCAAGCGGGTAAGGCGGCGCTGTGTTGATGCGGCGCGTCACTATGCGCGCATTTTTTCTGCTGGGGACTGAAGGTTGAAGCTGGATGGACGGGCAACTGCTAGTTTTTTTCTCCCCCTTTCGTGAGCCCCAATCTTTGCAAAAACGTAACGGCCTTTTCCAACGATTGAGGTTGGATCTCCCAATGAAACTTTTCCGCCTCTCGCTTGATTTCCTCCGTGGACATCGGTCTCCGCTGCTTCCGAAGAATGAAAAACGCCTTCGCGGCTATCGAGAGTTCAAAGTAGTTCGGATTTCCGGCCGCTTCAATTTTCTGGACACTGTCCCGTATTCTCTTGTATTCCTCGGTCTTTCGTAATTTCTCCACCACTTCATTGCCTTGAGGCGTCAGCTTATAGTCGTACCGGCGCATTTCAAAGCCGCCGCTGATTATTCCAAAGGGCGTGTCATCTTCATCCACAAAATCGAGGTTCTTGAGCTGGGCGACAGTATTGTCCAGCGTCGATGAATAAGGGCCGTAGTAGTAGGCATCAAAGCCAAGGCCCGAATCTACCCCAGACAAAAGCGATACGAAGAAGGCGCGCTTCTGCAAGAGCGTACGGCCCTGGATGGTTCCGTTGGACGCATCGATAAGCGATAAAAGGAATTGGGCTGCATTCATAAAGCGCTCCCCTTATTTTCCGAGGGACAATGAAATCTGCGGATCGGACAGCTTATTGATCATCGCGATTATCTCGTTGTAAAACTCTCGTTGTTGCCGCTTGCGGTCTCGCTCGTCCTTGTAAACAGCCGGGGCGTACACTTGGAACTTTTGTTCGTTTATCGCCAAATTTACAGCGCTAAACAATATTGACGCCTCGCGAAAGAAACGCGGCTTGACTGAGCCGATGACGGAGATTTCGCTCTCCGTTTTCGCGGCTGATTTGAAAGTCACAGGGCTACAGATCACTAAGTTTTTATCATAACCCCAGTGCTCGGCGATGAGATTCTCAAGTGGCCTGTGGAAATCGTCCGGACCAGTGAACACTCTCATGCGGGAGGAAGTATCCGTCAGATCATTGTGATCGATATCGAAAATGCATTTCAATAGCCGACGATCGCTCAACCGTCGAAAAATGGAACAGGCGTAGGTTTCTGGTGCCTCCTCAAGAATCTTGGTTGTCAATCTCTCGTCATTCCAATCCATGTATTCACGTATGTAGTCGAACGAGCCGTCGTACGAGTAGAGATCTTTGAGCCATCCGATACCGTCGACCTCTATTCCTAATCCTATTGCTCGTCCAATCATCTCATCAGTAATCAATCGGATTCGGTGCCTGTAAACTTGAGTGCTCATATAGTACTTCGCGAGCACGAACTGCTCCAGTACGTGTACCCCGTCACTTGAAATGGCGAGAAACTTGTCCTCCTCGTCTTGGTGAACTGTGAGGCTATTCACCAGGCGCTCAAGATCGAACACCCCATACTTCACTCCGCAAAAATAGCTGTCCCTTAAGAGGTAGTCCTGCTTGTCAACATCCAGCGGGCCGGAAACGATCTCCTTGAAGACGCTATACCCGTACTCGCCGTTTAGGAGGTCTACAATCCTGATTCGATCGGTGTCGAGAATTAGCCCTGCAAGGCTTGGATCTTCTCGTATGATCTGAGCGGAAATCAGCTCGTGCACTTGCTGCTTAGGCTTCAAGCTGATTTTCTCAGGCGGTGAATACTTCTTTAGAATTGGCTCCGACACATGGGAAAAGGGGCCATGCCCGATGTCGTGGAGCAGCGCTGCAAGCCGAATCAATCGCGAGTCCGCAGGGCCAATCTGTAGCCTCGCGGCAATACGTCCCGCAATGTGGAACGCACCGAGTGAGTGCTCGAAACGTGTGTGATTAGCCCCCGGGTACACAAGGTTTGCAAGCGCAAGCTGCTTAAGTCTCCGTAAGCGTTGGAATGCCCTGGAGTCGACTATGTCCTGCTCGTGGGGCTCACGGTAAATGAAACCGTGTATCGGGTCTCGAACTTCAAGTCCGGCAGACATAGACTATCATTGTAGGTGAATAAAAAGCGAATATTCAAGGGCAAAATTTCGAGACGAGGTGCAGGGAGGGTACCCCACCCGTCGCGCCTTTCGAAAAATGAAATTCGACGCCCTGGCTTTTGCCCCCACTCTTGTTGCTCTTTCGAGACGCCGTCGTCTTCCCGTTGGTGGCCGCCTTCCAGAGATTCGGAGACAACTAACCCCAGACTAACGTAGGCGATAACTAATATTCGGCTTGACACAGCGAGATATAATAGAAGTAAGTCGAGAGCAGAGTTCTCAGTCACGCAATTAGCATTAGTTGGCCACCAAAGAACCGGGCACGAAAAGCGCAAAACTGCGCGAATTTATACCAAGGTATTTGAAATCAAGACTTTGCACGGCCGTCAATTTTAAGTCCTTTATTTGCAACACGACTTGGAGAGTCGCCCCCCAAAACGCCCCATAACTTCAATGTTATGTAGACTTTGGAGATAAACAGTTTATAATCAATACTTTAGCACAAATCGGGGGGGGTACCGGAAACCGGGTTGCCAACCTTATCCTCGGCGTTCGAAAGTTGGATTCCGCTGCATCGTCTGCCTCGTTGCCGGGTCTGTGCTATCTTGATTATCCTTAGCCTTAGGCAGACCGAACCAGGTTAGGGTGGTTGTGTTTCCCGCGAGAGACCTGGCATTTTTGTATGGAGCTATTTCTCAATCTCTGCTGGCTCTCCCTGTTGCTGCCCTGCTATCTGCTGTGGCGGCAACGGACATCTTCGGATCGTCCGGCAGCGCCCCCGCTAGTCTTCCTCTGCGCGCTTGGCTGTGCTCTGATTCTGCTGTTCCCCGTGATCTCGGCGACCGACGATCTGCACGTCGTGCGTCCTGAGATGGAAGAGTCGGAACGCGGCTTCCGCCGCGCCGGCAATTGCGCTTACACACCTCATGCGCTGGCGCATTCCTCGCAGCCCGTTCTGCTGAGTTTCGCTTCTCTGACACCCGAGGTCGAGCAGATCGGCACGGTTCTACCGTTCGCGTCGCAATCGCTCAGAACTTTCTCTGCCTCTACGTTCGCAGGCCGCGCTCCTCCTTTCGAAAACCCAACCTCGCTGTAAATCCGAAGTCAGTTTTTAAATTTCTCCGGAAAATCCTGAAGATTTTCGCATGCACGCGCATTGGCCAATCCGCTTTTCCCGATGCGCACGGAGCGCGCGATGTTCAAGTTTCACAATTTCAGTTTGCCCGCATGGCTATGGCTGTCGCTATGGATAATGCTCGCAGCGGCCAGTGCCGCGGCGCAGCAAGCCCTCACTTGGGAACAGGTGCGCGCGCGGTTCGAGCAGAGCAATCCCACTCTGCTGGCAGACAAGCTCAATGTCGACGAATCAAGGGCACAGGAGATCACCGCTTTCCTGCGCCCGAATCCGACGTTCACTCTGTCAGCGGATGGAACCCAAATCGCTCCTGAGAAAGGCGTCTGGCGACCGTTCGCCGGGACGTTTGAGTCGCCCAGCATCGGCTATCTGCACGAACGGCAGCACAAGCGGGAGTTGCGCCTCGAGAGTGCGAAAAGGGCTACTCTGATCGCCGAATCGAGTCATGCCAACTTGGAGAGAACGCTGCTCTTCAACTTGCGCGGCGCATTTGTCGCAACCCTGCAGGCGAAAGCGGTGCTGCAGTTGGCAAAGGACAACCTTGCCTACCACGACCACGTGCTCGAAATCAGCAGCACTCGCTTCGACGCT
>Ga0210406_10006715_pt1 | contig 11875 bp, 9 predicted proteins | sample IncBWC30MmetaG_FD_155454 | JGI IMG/M metagenome (GOLD analysis project Ga0210406, IMG submission 155454) | Forest soil microbial communities from Barre Woods Harvard Forest LTER site, Petersham, Massachusetts, United States - Inc-BW-C-30-M | ecosystem: Environmental > Terrestrial > Soil >...
GGGCAGGGAACGAACCCGCTCTCGCGGGAGGGCGGCGTCGAGGCGGGTGCATTTTTGGCGGTGGCGGTGAGTGGATGAGCGGTAAGGGGTGACGATCGGGGCATCCGATCCCGAGCATCGAAGGTCCAGCAACCTTCAGCTCGAAGAGGACCCCCCGATGACCTCCGCTTCTTCGCCCCGGCCCGTCAGCGCGTTGCGTGCGCGCATGATCGAAGACATGACGGTGCGCGGCTTCACCGAGGAGACGCACAGCAACTACATTCGCGAGGTGCGGGCGTTCGCGGCCTTCATTCGCCGCCCTCCCGATACGGCGACGGCGGAGGATCTGCGCCGCTTCCAGCTGCACCAGACGCAGAGCGGCATGCAGCCGCCGAGCATCAACAGTTCGGTCTCAGCGCTGCGTTTCTTTTTCACCGTGACACTCGACCGGCCGGACCTTGCCCGGCGGCTCACGGTCGTGCGCCAGCCGCGGCGGCTACCGGCCGTTCTGAGCGTGGAGGAGATTACGCTTCTGCTCCAGGCGGCGCCCGGGCCCAAGTACAAGGCGGCATTCGCTACCGCCTACGGCGCCGGGCTGCGCGTCTCCGAGGTGGTCGCGCTCAAGGTCGGCGATATCGACTCCGAGCGCATGCTGTTGCGGGTTGAGCAGGGCAAAGGACGCAAAGACCGCGACGCCATGCTGTCGCCGCAGCTGCTTGAGCTGCTGCGTGATTGGTGGGTGGAAGGCCGGCGCCGCGGCGTATTGCTGCCGCGGGGCTGGCTGTTTCCGGGCCGCAACCCGATCGAGCCGCTCTCGACCCGTCAGCTCAACCGCGCCGTCCACGCCGCCGCCGAGGCCGCCGGATCAGGAAGCGAGTGTCGCCCGCATACGCTGCGGCACAGCTTCGCCACCCACCTGCTGGAACAGGACACCGACATCCGCGTCATCCAAGTGCTGCTCGGCCATGCCAAGCTCGACACCACGGCCCGTTACACCCGCGTCGCCAACACCACGATCCGCAACGTGACCAGCCCGCTCGACCGGCTCGCGCCGCTGCCCGCGGGGAGGCCGAGACCCGGAGCCTAGCCCGGCGGCGGTGAGCCGCCCGAGGCTGGAGGTCGCCGACGTCTTTCGTCAGCATGGCGCCGCCTGGCGCCGTGCCAATGCCGGGCATGTGAGCCTGGGCCAACTCCAGGTGATGTCGGCCATCGAGCACTGCCGTACGGCCGCCCTGGGTGGTCATGTCGAGCGCTGCCGGGATTGCGGCCACAGCCGGATCTCATACAACTCCTGCCGCAACCGCCATTGCCCCAAGTGCCAGGGCGCGGCGGCGAAGGATTGGCTCGCCGCGCGCCAGGCCGATCTGCTGCCGGTCGACTACTTCCACGTGATCTTCACCCTGCCGGCAGAGATCGCCCCGATCGCCTATCAGAACAAAGCGGTGGTCTACGATCTGCTGTTCCGCGCGACGGCCGAGACGCTGCTCACCATCGCCGCCGATCCCAGGCACCTGGGCGCCCACCTCGGCTTCACCGCCGTGCTCCACAGCTGGGGCTCGGCGATGACCCATCACCCCCATCTCCACATGATCGTGCCGGCCGGCGGGATATCGCTCGACGGAACGCGCTGGGTGCCCTGCCGACCCGGCTTCTTCTTACCGGTCCGGGTGCTCTCCCGCCTGTTCCGGCGGCTCTTCCTGGCCGGTCTCGTCGACGCCCACGCGGCGGGCCGGCTGGTGTTCTTCGGCCAACTCGAAGGCCTGCGTCGCCGAGAGGCCTTTGCCGCACATCTGGCCCCGCTCAGGAGCAAGAAATGGTTCCTCTACGCCAAGCCACCGCCCTGCGCCGACCCCGAGGCGGTGCTCGCCTATCTCGCCCGATACACTCATCGTATCGCCATCTCCAATAGCCGCCTCCTCGGCCTCGACGAACGCGGCGTGACCTTCCGCTACAAGGACTACCGCCTCGACGGCCGGGCGCGGTTGCGCACCATGACGCTCGCTCCCGACGAGTTCATCAGCCGCTTCCTGCTCCACGTCCTGCCAAAGGGGTTCCACCGCATCCGTCACTACGGGCTGCTCGCCAGCGCCACCTGCAAGAAGAATATCGCGCGTGCCAGAGAACTGATCGCCATGCCCGTGCCGGTGACCGATCCGCCGGTGGAGCGCGACGAGGCGGACCCAGCCGCCGGCGCCGCAGCAGACCATCGCCCGCCATGCCCTTGTTGCGGTGGCCGCATGATTATCGTCGGGACCTTCGAGCGCGCCGCTGCACCCCGCGCCCCGCCGTCGCCCGATACCGGGGTCAGGACCGCGATGCCATGACCCCCGTCACCGCCTCATCGCACCGCCCACCTCCCGGGAAACCTCGCCTCCGGCATCGCAGCACTATTGACCGGCGGCCTCCCCGGGCGCGTGCGACGCCCTCGATCATGCCAAAAACACCCCGCCAACGGCCGCCGCGGCGACAAAATCCCGACCCCGATCGTCGGTCAGTCGCACATTACGACGGCCAGTGCAGACCCTACCCAAGACGCTGCCCCGGCAAATCCCCATAGATAGCAGACCGCCAACCCCGCCCCCCGCGGGTTCCTTCCCTGAAGGCTTTCGGACACCGGCCATCAGCACCGGCGGATAGATCATCAACGGGCCGGTATCCGAAACCCTGCACATTTTCACCCATACGCCGCGTCGTCAGCCACCGGCTGCAGCGCGCCGAAACCTGCCCTTGAATGACCGCGACCGGGCGCGACTACACCTTCTCGAACGTCTGGTTATGCAACATTCGCGTGTAGGCACCCAATTAGCGCGGGCGTCGCTTCGGCAAGACTGTTCACGGTCAGATGGGGCTCGTCCCAGGAATCCCGCGGCGACTGAAACCGCGCGAAGCCCTGAGCGACACGGATCGTCTTCCAGCCGAGCAGCCGAGCAGGGCGAATGTCATTGTCGAGACGGTCGCCGATCATCACCGCCTCGGAAGGCGCACAGCCGGCGCGCTCCAAGGCCAGTTTGAAGATCTCGGGGTCGGGCTTTTCCAACCCCAATTCGAAGGAACACAGGCACGTCGAGACGAACGACATCAGACCCCACCGCGCCAATCGCTCGGTTGAGCTGACCGATTGGTTTGCGATGACCCCCAGCTTGTACGATCCCTGCAGTGCCCGAAGCACCGGCTCCGCCGAAGCATAGGGGGCCTCCAATTCCTTCGGATAGCGGGCAGCCGCTAACACGGCACGGCGGCATTCGTCTCCGTCGACCAGATTTTCGATGGCTTTTATGATCGGGCGAGAAGCAAATTCGGCCCACGCCGCCGCTAAAGCGGCTCGCGCCTCCGCTATCGAGCACCGCCTCCCGTGGTGTACCAGTGCTTCGACCAATCGCTGGAGCCGGCGCTCGTGCGCCGCCTCCTCGTCGACGAGCGTGCAGCCGAGGTCGAAAAACAGCCAGCGGACATCATGCATAGACGGGCTTATATCAGACCTCGCTGGCGGCCGCCTTCGGCCCGTGCAGGGATTTGCTATAGACACCCGTCGGGCGCAGAATAAGTTTCCTCGCTTAAATGATCCGAAGACGCCTCGTATGGAGGACCTCCATGATGGCGCTTCACAGCCGGCTTACCACGACAATGTTTGTGCTCGCTTGCGCTCTCTGCGCTCTAGGCTTGATCAGGGCCAGAGCGCAAGAAGTCACTACCGCTTCGGAGAATGGTGGGAAGTGTCCAATCGCCGCGTGATCGAGGTGTTCGCGCGCGGCTGCGAGCCAAGGTGGCGCCCGATGCCGAGCAGGGTCGACACGTCATGACTCAGGCCTACTGTGAGCGTCGCGACTTTCCCGTTCCGATGCGCTGGCTCTACGCCGGCAGTGATCTCTCTCGACCCGATCACGGCGATCAATGCGCCGAGCGCCCGCTGATGGGCTCCGAGCGCTTGCCGAGATGCCCATTGCAGGCTCCCCACCTCGCCTGTCCACACATCCCGGTCGCTTCCTGGCAGTGTTGCACCCACCATCAAGGTCGGCGCTGACATCAAATCCCCATAGCGCTCGCTGCCCAGCCGGTGCCCAACTTTCCGCGACTTCGTGCCTTGGCGCTTTTTGGACGTCTGTCAGCTGAGCGTGCCTAGGGCCTCGTTATTGCCGGCGTCCAAAAACCTGCACACAACCGGACCTTCACTGCTGACGGGGTTGTGAGGCCGAGGCGCGGTCGGCTGCGGATCGAGAGCCTCGAGCAGCGCGTTGGCCTTTGAGGTCGCGCTAGGCCAATCCTTCGATGAATCAGCTATAGACGAGAGCGTGAAGCGCGTGGGTCTCGCCCCTTCAACTCGCCGCGGCCCGCAGCCGGGCGAGCCTCGAAGCCGGTCGCAATTCCAATAGCTTCGCGGCTTGCCCGCTGCGTGTTTTCGATGGCCTGGCGGAAGAGCGTCTCGGCGGTCGGCCGGCCCGGTCCGCCGAGGCCCTATGCGCTCCAGATCTTCGGCTACTCGATGGTCAGCTCCGGCACGACCCGAATGGCGCGGGTGATGTTGAAAAAGTTGGGTGATGTCGCGAGCACCATTTGGTGGATATTCTGGAACTGCTCTTCCGTGCCGTCGCCCCGGATCACCACTCGGCTCTGCAGCTCGCGATAGCCGGCGGGGACAGCCGGATCGAGGCCAAAGAAACCGCGCAGGTCGATATCCCCTTCGGTGGTGATTTCCAGCTTCTCCAATGCAATGCCCTGCAATGCGCAGAGTGCGGTGTAGCCGACGATCATGCAGGCGTTCATTGCTGCGAGCAGGTATTCCTGCGGGTTTGCATAAGCGTTGGCGCCGCCGATCTCGAACGGCTCGTCCATGTCGATCACGAAACGGCGAGGCACATTGGCGCCGCCGATCGCAAAGCCGTCGACCTGCGCGCGCGAGTGCGTGCCGCCTTGCCAGGCGCTGGCGACCCGCCAATGGGTCATGCCCTTTGCGGGATCGCCATCGACATCTTCGATCAGCGTGTGCACGGCATCGGTGTCGATGCCGTTTACGATGTTGGAGGACGACGAGGAGACAGTCGGTGCCATGACGGTTGTGGACATAGTTTGGTTCCTTTCATGCAATAAGGGTGGGTCGTTCAGGCGGCCACGGCCAATACCCGTATCGGGACCAGTCGACCGAGCGCCTGATGAACGCGCTCGAGCTGCTCGTCGGTCGTCAGGCTGGCGAGTGTGCTGGCGAAATGCGGGTGCCCGGCACCGGAGAGGATGTATTGAAAGCGGTAGGCCTCGAGCAGCGTTTGCTGGACCGTGCCGGTCTCAAACTCGGTCAGCCGGCGGCCGCAGGTCCGGGCAAAGTAATCGCGGTCGGCCGCGGCTTGCCCTTGTACAATCCCGTCGACTGCCCCGACCAGCTGGATCAGCTCGTCGACCGCCATATCGCGCGCCGCATCGCTAGTGCCGGCATCGAGGCGGCGCCACTCCAGTTCGTCCATGATTGCGTGTTGGCATTCCTCCTTCCAGTGAAAGAAAAAGACGTCCTTGTAAAGCTCCGACAGATCGGCATCCTCGCGAATGCTTTCGCGATAGTGGGATTGCGTGAACAATTCGATGTGCAGGGTCAACGCCAGCACAGCCCAGCTGCTCTTGCTCAGTACCGCTGCGGCGACCGCGTTCGGATCCCACGCAAAGCTGTAGCCCGGCGGCATCACCTCTGCAGTCAGCGCTTCGACCAGTCGGAACAATGCCTGGTGCTTCAGCTCTTCGTCGCTGAACCGGACCAGCCCCTCGAGTGCCACCTGATCGCCGAGCCAGTAGTCGCGGCTCAGCTCCAAAACCTTGGCGCCGATGAAGCGCTCGACCAGCCCGAACATGTTGGCGTAGGTGCGCCCTTGGATTTGGCTGAAATACATCTTCTCGTCTGGCGAGAGGAAATCGAGCCTATTCGCGAAACTAAGCCCGTCGGGCAGAAACTTGTTGGCACGATCGAGCCGGCGGCCGCGAATAACGTCGGTCTCGATGTCCCAGCGAACGCGTTTTGAGCTGGCAATGCAGCGGGCGTACCGCTCGCTCGGGACGACGTAGGAAGTGTCCATGATCGGAAGCTCCTTTGTGCGGCGGGGCCGGGTGGCCCTCAGCGGTCCGACAATCCGCCCCGACCGTGTGCGCCAGCGTGGAAGCCGGCATGGAAAGTTGCCGTGGAAGCGTGGTTACCGCATAATCGGCACCAAAAGATCCGGTGTCCGCCGGGTCACGGCGGAGGGAGCCACGTGCTGGAGGTCAGGGTCCTCGGCGAACTGGAGGTGATCCGCGACGGCGCTCCGGTAGCGTTGCCGCCGTCGCGCAAGACGCGTGCTCTGCTCGCGTACCTCGCTTTGACCCGGCGTCCACATCGGCGCGAGCGGCTGTGCGAGATATTCTGGGATGTGCCGGACGATCCGCGCGGGGCTTTGCGCTGGAGCCTCAGTAAAATCCGTCCCTTCGTCGACGATCCGGCATATCCCCGGCTGGTTGCAGAACGGCAGACCGTCGAACTGCTGACCGATGCGCTCGACATCGACTTATTTGCCGCGCAGGCCTGCGCCGGCGCAGAGGCTGCCGCGACCGGCGAGCTGGTGCACGCGGCATCCTCCTTCCGCGGGCCATTGCTGGCGGATCTTGACCTGCCGGCCAACGGTGAATTCCACAGCTGGCTGCTCGGTCTGCGTGAGGACGCGCGCAAGCTGCAGTCGCAAATACTCCGTGTCTTGACCGAGCGCCTCGCCGCAACACCGCAGGAAGCCCTGCCCTATGCGCGCGAGCTGGTTCGTATCGACCCTTATGACGAGACAGGGTGGGCGTTGCTGATAAGCAACCTGGCCAAAGCGGGTCGCGGCGGGGAGGTTCGACAACAATACGAAGCCGCTGTGCGCACGCTACGCGAGGTCGGCGGCGGGTCCGGACCGTTGCTCCGAGCTTGGCAAGCAGCCAAGGCATCAGGCCCCCGCCCAGCCGATCGCGACACTGCCGGTGCGGAACCCGTCGCCGCCAAACCGCCGGCAGCGAAGGTCGCCGTAGTTACCTCTAGCTCGCAGCCCACCCCACCGCCACGTGCCTCGATCGTCGTGCTGCCCTTTGGCAATTTGAGCAACGACCCCGAACAGCAATATTTCGCCGACGGGGTCACCGGAAATCTGACAACCGATCTGTCGCGGATCCCGGACATGCTCGTGATCTCGCGCAATACCGCTTTCACTTACAGAAACAAGCCGGTCGACACGAAGCAGATCGGCCGCGAGCTTGGCGTGCGCTATGTGCTCGAAGGGGAGGTCCAGCGGTCGGGAACCCGGGTCCGCGTCACTGCCCAGCTGATTGATGCCGAAACCGATGCGCATCTGTGGGCAGAGCGGTTCGACGGCGACGCCGGCGATCTTTTCGCCCTGCAAGACGAGATTACAAACCGCATTGCGGTTGCACTCGACCTCGAGCTGGTCGGCGCGGAAGCTACCCGGCCGACCGAGAACCGGGATGCGAAAGATTACATTTTGCGGGGCCGCGCCGTACGGTTGAAGCCACCATCACGGGAAAACCGTACGGAGGCGGTTTTGCTGTTCGAGTGCGCGCTCGCGCTAGATCGAGACTCGGTCGCAGCGCAGAGCTGGCTGGCGATCGCGCTCACTGCCCGCGCCCTTGACTTTATGACCGGCACTGCCGCGGCCGATGTTGCGCGCGCGGAGAGCCTGGCCGAGCGAGCGCTCGCCGCAGCGCCCCGCAGCGCGCTGGCGCATTTCGCTGAAGGCCAGGTGTTGCGCGCACAGGACCGATACGACGAGGCCATTCCCGAATACGAGACCGTCATCGCGCTCAACCGCAACTGGGCCCACGCATATTCTCATCTCGGTTGGTGCAAGTTCGTGACCGGGTCGATCGCGGAGCTTATCCCCGCCCAGGAGCGGGCCATCCGGCTCAGCCCCCGCGATCCTCAAGTCGGGCTCTTTTATTTCCGGATCGGGTTCGGGCATCTGCTGCAGTCGCGCACCGACGCGGCGATCGTCTGGTGCGAAAAGGCACGCAACGCCACTCCGGCGCATCCGCTTTTCCGCACCCTGCTCGCTTCTGCCTACGCCCTCAAAGGCGACAGCGCGTCCGCTGCAGCCGAGCTCGCCGAAGCGCGCAGGCTGGTCGGCGACGATCGTTATTCCAGCATCACCCGCTTGCGAGCGGTTGTCTCTTGGGGCGCGCCGAAAGACCTGGTCGAAGCCACGTATTTCGCCGGTCTTCGCCGGGCCGGAGTTCCGGAAACAGATGCGGCTGCTGCGGGCGTTGGGGGCGGAGCCGGTCCAACCGAACGACAAGGTGCTGGAAACGCATGACTTACGCACAACACGCAGGCCGCTGAGAAGGTCGGTTACCAGCGGGCAACAGCTTTCGTTGGGAAAAGTTTGCGGAAGCAGAACTGAGTGTGAAACGCTGTCGAGCCGTCAGTCTCTAAAAAACAGCCACCGCTGCGTCCGCGAGCGCGGCCCTCCAGCCTTATCAGGAGTCCGCTTGGGGTCGTGTGTCACGAACGCGCCGTCTGCGTAGAACGGTGCGGAACTGTACGAGAGATGAAGGAGGGCCCTTATCAAGCGCGATTCAACCCTTCCATCCTCGCGCGGCCGGCCTTTGACGCTCTCCGATCCGACGCTCGGTTTCAGGATCTGCTGCGACGTATTGGCCTCCCCTCTGGCCTCTCGTGACCGACTTCACCGACCGGCGCCCTCGCCCGGTCCGGACCGGGGTGCCTCGTCAAGCGGCCGGAAGATGTCACGTATTTCCGCGATTAGCCGCGCCGGTTGCTCGACCGCCTCCCGGCTGCTCAGCGATGAAAGCCGGAGGTCTTGATCTCGCAGCACCCGACCGGAAATCGACCTGGTCAGACACGCGCTCGGTCGCTGATCGAGCGCAAGGCGTCACCTGCCCGGCTTTCGCGAACCGCTCGTCGAATATTGCGACGCGCTGGAGCGGCTGGTGCAACACTTGGTGCGCGTTTATACCCGTGCGCTCGACTTGCCGGCCGCATACTTCGATGGGCCTTTCACTGATTTCCAGTACAAGCTGCGCGCGACCCACTACCCGTCGCAGCCGGAGGCGCGCGACGACGAATTCGGCATCGCGCCGCATACCGATACAAGTTTCCTGACGCTGCTCGCGCCCAACGAGGTGCTCGGTCTCGCATTCCGCACCCGGGCCGGCGACTGGATCGACGTCCCAACCATTCCCGACGCGTTCATCGTCAATGGCGGGCAGTTGTTGCTGCGCTGGACGAACGACTATTTCCTCGCAACGCCGCACCGCGCGGTCAACCACACCGGCGGCGAGCGCTACGCGCTGGCGTTTTTCTGCGACGCCCATATTGACTGGCCGATCGCCGCCGTACCGACCTGCGTCGGTCCCGGACGCCCGCCCCGATACGAGACGACCTATTACACCGACTACATGATCCGCTATCAGGAGCGGACCTATAACGTGTTCGACGACCACGCCAAGGACGCGGCGGAATGACGGCCCTGCGCGGCAGTTGCCTGCGCGGCAGGGTGCATGGCGGCCCGGCTAAACACAAAAAAATGGCACGATGGCGCGGGCCAAAGCCGCTGGTGCAACCAGTGCGTCATTTCCGAGAATGTCACGGCCCGGCATCTACTGAAATTACCGTCGACATCTGGTGTTCGTCATCTGCGGCGAGCCGCACCTCGTTGTCGGCGACATTCCCGGTCTCGACGCAGACCATGCCGCGCCAGGCGGGGTCGCCGAGATCGACCATGGCGGTCGCCTTGTCGGCCCAGGGATTCCACACCACGCTCGAGGCGGCGCCGACTTTTTCGATGACGACGCGGCGGCGCCACCCGCGATCTTCAATGACGCATCGCCCCGGCGTATCGAGGTAGACCCTGTCGGTCTCGCAAGTGATACTGAGGAGCGTTGCGGTCTGCGGCTTGCGCCGCGCCGCTTCGGTCTTGTCGATGTAGGTGGTGCCGGCGAGCCCGGAGATTGCGGTGGTGCTGATATCGGAGATCGCGAAGTAGGTGTGCAGTGCCTCCTCAAAGGTGATTGGATGCGTCGCGCGGTTTTGCACGGCGACCCGCAACGACAGGGTCTGCGCGAAGGTCACGGTGTAGATCGCGCGAAACGGCTCCGGCCAGAACGGCGAGCCGACATCGCCGTCGCCGAGACTGAGGGTCAGGGTCAGCGACTGGCCGCCGACGGTCTCGACGCTGTCGAGATGCCATGTCGTGGTACGCGCAAAGCCGTGCTGCGGCGCCGCCGGTGCCTGCCGGCTGGCGCCGAACCACGGGAAGATGATCGGGATGCCGCCGCGGATCGCCCTGGTCGGCGCAAACGCGCTGTTGGGGCTGGTGAAGAGGACCGGTCGCTCGCCGGGCGGCTGCCAGGCGGTCAGGTGCGCTCCTTGCAGGTAAAGCTCGCCTGCCACGCCGTCGAGCGAGATCGCGGCCTTGACCAGCCCGTGTTCCGTTTCGACGAAATCGAGAACGCCGGCAATGCCGAATTCGGCGGTAAGCTCGGCGCCCTGCATCGCAGCTTCCTTTCCCCAAAGATCATCATTGCCGATTGCGGCGCAGCAGCGCCATCAAGAAATTCGGCACGCCGGTGTCGGAATTCGCCGCGGCGGGAGGCGATGCAGACGCCGGAGGAGGTCGCGGCAACACGGTCGAATTCCTCCGGCTCGAACTGTTCGCGATAGACTCGCCGCTGGAGGGAGATGGATTCGAACCCTCGGTCCCCGGTAGGAGAGACATCGATTTCTGCCGCGGCCTGTGGCCCCGCCTCATCACCGGTAGAGGGGGAAGTCAGCTAGCGAATTCGCCTCCCCGGAAATGCCAAATTCCGTTTGGCTAGCTGGGAAAGCCGCTCTGCTTCTACCGGTAACCGGCGGTCGAAGGAGGAAGTCAGGTTCGTATTGGACTGCGTGTGGAGCGCGATCGGTCTGGGCGCATCGAGAAACGGGGCGAGGGTCCAGGCAAGCGGCTACGCACCTTCGAACTGCAGGATGTAGAGTCCGGCGTTGTTGTCGGTGAGGTACATCACGCCCTGCGCATCGACGAAGCAGTCGGCAGACTGGATGACTTTAGGCCGGTTGGGACGCGGGTCGAACATGCGCTCGGGATCGGGCGGCACGAAGAACCCGGCCTCGCGCGGCTGGAACGGATTCTCGATGTCGAAGACCCGGACTCCGGCATTGTGATAGGTGGCAAAGACAAAGCGCGAGCTCTGGAAGGCGCCCGGCCGGTTCTCCCAGAGGTTGTGCGGCCCAAAATTGCCGCCTTTGGCGCAGTAGTCGGCCTCGGACGGGACCGGCATCGTGGCGAAGCTAACCGGATTGGTCGGCTCGCGCACGTCGAACAGCCAGGTATGGCGGAAGCCCTGACTGCAATTGGCGAAATTGGCCTCGTCAGCGAGCACCAGCAGGTTGCGATCGGGGAGCGGCAGCGGCGAATGTGTGCCGCCGCCGAAGGGCGGGTCGAGGTTGCGGTGGGCGAGTAGCTTGGGCCGGGTCGGATCGCCGACGTCGAGCACGGTGAGCCCGCCGTCGCGCCAGGCGGCATAGGCGAGGTTGCCGGCGACGAGAGCGTGGTGCAGCGCGTAGCGCCGTCCCTTTGGCCAACTCGGCGTCTCGCCGCCGGCCGTCCACATGCCGGGGATCCACCACTTGCCGACGACCTCGGGCCGGGTTGGCTCCGCTATGCACTTTGTTGCACGGATCAGTAGCCGGGCGAAGTCGACCCCCTGCATTTGCATTTATGAGAGACGAAGGTACTCTGGCCGCCCTAGCTCGAGCATGCGGTTTAGCGAGGCGACAGCAATGGCCACCTCGGTCGTCTGCCGCCCTTTGGTCCGCGAGCGTAGCGCGTCACCGATCACGCGCTTGTAGCGACCGATATCGGCCTCCACCAGGGCACGC
>Ga0210406_10006716_pt1 | contig 11874 bp, 5 predicted proteins | sample IncBWC30MmetaG_FD_155454 | JGI IMG/M metagenome (GOLD analysis project Ga0210406, IMG submission 155454) | Forest soil microbial communities from Barre Woods Harvard Forest LTER site, Petersham, Massachusetts, United States - Inc-BW-C-30-M | ecosystem: Environmental > Terrestrial > Soil >...
CCTTATATATGCCGGATGCCAACGAGGGCCCCGTCTACATTCTCGATACGTCAACCTGCAATGGGAGCACGCCGACGTGTAGCAGTCCGATTATAACGTCGGCCAATGGCGATGGAGCCGTCGTCGAGCGCGCGCATCACAGCGTCTTTATCGTGCAAACAGATATTTTCAGCAATCAGGTGCAAATCATGGACAGCAGCACATGCAATAGCCTCAACCAAAGCGGATGCGGCACGGCTCCGTCGCAAAGTTATACGGCCGACTTCTTCCCGACTGTTCCGGCAACGGTCGATGAAGTTACTCACACCGTGTACATGCCAGCGAACGCCCCCAACATTCTCGCCGTCATCGACGTTTCGGTGTGTAACGCATCGACCACAGCTGGCTGCAATGGCGAACCTCAAGTCCCGGTAGGAAGTTCAGGGTTCGCGGCGGTCTTCGATCCCAATACCAAGACAGTCTTTGTGGAGAATTTTCTCTCTAGTTCAATATCGGTGGTCAATGCCGCAACCTGCAACGCCTTGAATCATTCCGGCTGCAATCAAATGCCACCGATTCTCGCGACTGGATTTTTTCCGGCGCCGTTCGGTTACAACCCAGTTACCCAAACGCTTTATGTTTCAGCCCAGGACTCAGAGCAAGCCTGGGTCTTGGATGCCTCGAAATGCAACGGCACCAAAACCAACGGCTGCACCAAAACGGCACCGATTACATTCAGTGGGAACGGACCTTCGGGATTGGAATTTAATCCCAATACCAAGACGCTTTATATCGCTAATCAGGCTGACCACGACGTCGCGGTCGTCGATGTAAATGCGTGCAATCAGCATAAGACGGCCGGCTGCAATCAAACGTGGACAACGATCCCCGTCGGCACCAATGCGTTTCGGATCGCAATCAACAAGACGACTAACACCGTTTACGTGAACAACCGCGGTAATGGAACTGTGTCCGTAATTAATGGCGCGACCTGCAACGTCTCAGTGAATTCGAGTTGCAGTCAAGCGCAGCCCACGACAACGATCAGCACTCAAGTCAATGCCCTTGATGATTTGGCCATCGATGAAACCACCAACACAATCTACGTGACCAATCGCCTGGCCAACATGGTGGCGATTGTCGATGCTCGCCATTGCCAGGGTTCGGACTCGTCCGGTTGCGCTCAAAGCTGGCCAACCATCACCGTTGGCCACCGGCCCGACGCGCTCGTGGTTAATCCCACGAACCACACACTTTACGTCGGCAATGCGAACGACAACAACGTGTCGGTCATCAGCACTTCGCACTGCAATAACCAAGATACGAGCGATTGCAGCGTGAAAGCGAATGTGACCGTGGGCGATTCACCGGACAGCATCGCCATCATGTTCGATAAAAACATCGTTTATGTTCAAAACCGTTTCGACATGAGTGTGTCGATTTTCGACGGTTCGACCTGCAATGGTTCCACTGTGACGGGTTGTCCAAGTGGCCAGGCGCCAACGGTTTCGTTTGCCGCATCCCCGCAGATCCTCACTGATCCGAACGGGTTTGGCTTCGGCTCCTACATTACGGGGAGACAAATTGCGATCGATCAACAAAAGCATCTGGTTTTCATCCCAACCATCGGCGATAGCGATCTGGTGGTAATCGACGGCAATCCGTGTCGGCCCGATCACATCAACGACTGCAAAGCGAAGATCGCTGACTTGCGAGCGACCGGCACAGCCGACTTCGCGGCAGTCGAACCGATCTCGCAAACGGTTTACGTAACGAACGTCGACGAAAACACGGTTTCGATTTTCCAGGACAAATATTGAGTCGCTGAACGCACTCGGAGTTAGGCCCGAGCAACGACATCACCGATTCAGGCGGCGACGGTCCTGAATCGGTGAAGCGTTGTTGAAAATCAGCGTGGAACTATGGATTCGGGATTCTGTAGAACGTAGTGGGAGCCAATTGGGTTAGAATCAGGCAAGCCAAGACATGAAACACATGGTGACCAAGAAGAACTCGGTTTCGAGTTCGACCAAGCTCTTCGTTTTCAGCGCACTCATCCTGGCTGGAAACGTGTTTGCCGCCGGTTCGACGGTCGAAGGCACGGTCCGGGATGGAGACGGGCGACCAATCATCGGTGCCGATATGCGAATCGAGGCGAGAAACGGCAGCAACTGGAACGGACACTGCAAAAGTGATTCGAACGGCTTTTATATTTTTACCGGCCTGAGTGCAGGCGTGACCTACCGCGTAACCCTGATCGTCCATGGTGCGGTGAAGGCTTCGATCAACAATGTCTTGGCAAAATCGGGACCTACCGAGCTGAATTTTGGTTTCAAAACGAGTTCGGTTTCTGGAAATCGAATGGTCACGAAAAACGGCAAACACTATGTTTATGTTCCGTCTGAGACTGGCTCGCACCTCGGCGGCCGGTGGGTTGAAGTGGATGAGAACGGCCAGGCTGATTCTGTCGGCGTGAATAATGTTGAGAGAGCAGGCTCCGAAGCTCTTAGAAGAATGCAAAGTAATAGTGGAGCGGTTGGAGGAATGGCCAACGGTGGTCGCTGAAGTCTGAGATCGGAAGCGAACAAAATGGCTTATTGCGCTTAGAATTGTAAAATAAAGGCGTCAAAGACGACTTGTGCCTATGCAGTCAAACGCCGCTGCCGAAAACAAAAACGAGCGAGGCGTTTTCGTCACTACTCGATGGAGCATCGTTCTTTCTGCGGGGGATTCCGAGAAAGGAAAAGGACATGATGCACTGGGTGAGCTCTGCCGGACTTACTGGCGGCCGATTTTCTCATTTGTCTGCTGGCGCGGATACTCGCCTGAGGATGCGCAGGACCTCACCCAGGACTTTTTTGTAATGATTTTCAAAAACAATTGGCTCCAGCGCGCTGATCCGAGTCGCGGCCGGTTTCGTTCGTTCCTGCTTAAATCGTTGATGAACTTTCTGAACAATGCAGCCGAGCGAACTCACGCCCAAAAACGCGGCGGCGATATGAAATTTGTTTCCTGGGATGAATGGGTCGCATCGGCGCCGTCACAGATATCCCTTCCGGAAAAGGCGTTGGCATCGCTTCCGCCGGAACAGCTTTTTGACGTTCGATGGGCTGCGACAGTGGCGGAACAAACGTTGCGTCGGCTTCGCGAAGAATGTGAAAGCAAAGGCCGGCTCCGCTTGTTCGAAGTTCTCAGCGGCCATCTCACCGGCGAGCGGTCCGATGTCTCGTATGCGGAGCTTTCCGCCACGCTCGGGATTCCAGAGAGTGCCGTGAAGAAACAGCTTCACAACATGCGCCAGCGTTATCGCTGGCTGCTGCGCGATGAAGTCGCGCATACCGTCGACAATCCAGCCGAGGTGGATGACGAAATCCGGCATCTTTGCGCCGCCCTCGCCGCCGCCACCGCGTAGAAGCAATGGAAGATCCTCGCAGCCTGTCCGATTCACCCAGACCAACGGACAAGCCTAACGAGCCGTCCGAATGCGACCAGTGCGGAACCAAAACTCGATTGAACAACGGGTTGTGCGTAAATTGTTTGCTCGGCGAAGGATTGGAATCTGACAGCCAGGCGTCGAGTGAAGCATTCGAGCGCGTACTCCAGGAAGCGCCAGTGCCGGACCAGCACTGGCGCATGGGAAATTATGAGATCCTCGACGAAATCGCGCGCGGCGGCATGGGCGTGATTTACCGCGCGCGCCAACGGCATTCGCGACGCATCGTCGCACTAAAACGCATCCTGAGTTTTCATGCCGGCTCGCACGACGTGCTTGCCCGGTTTCGGCGCGAAGCGGAATCGGTGGCAAGTCTCGATCATCCAAACATTTTGCCGATTTACGATGTCGGCGAGAGCGACGACGGATTGCCGTTCTTCAGTATGAAGTATGTCGCGGGTGGCAGTCTTCAGAAGATCGGATCGAAACTGCACAGCGACCCCCGTCAATGCGCGCAACTGGTGCAGAAGGTGGCGCGGGCGGTGGACTACGCGCACAGCCGCGGAATTCTTCACCGCGATCTCAAACCGGGAAACATATTGATCGACGATCGAGGCGAACCGCTGGTGGTCGACTTCGGTTTGGCGAAGTCGCTCGATGCGAACAGTGATCTCACCCGGACGCTGACGACATTTGGCACGCCGGGCTACATCGCGCCGGAACAGGCAACGAACGCCGCAGCCGACCTGGCTTCGGTCTCTGACGTCTACAGTCTTGGAGCGGTCCTGTTCTATCTCCTCACGGGGAGACCGCCATTTCTCGGCGACAACGCGTTGGTTGTTCTTCGGCAAGCGGCAGACACCGATGCGCCGAAACTTCGTTCGATCGAACCCTCACTCGATCGCGAGTTGGAAATTATTTGCGCGCGCTGTTTGGAGCGGGACCCGAAAGCTCGCTATCAATCTGCGGGAGATCTTGCCGCGGACCTCGAGCGCTGGCTTGAAAATCGTCCAATCGCGGCCCGTCCCGTTGGAATTCCTGCGCGAATGTGGAGATGGACGCGCCGAAGTCCAAAATTGGTTGGGGCGACCTTTGCGGGTTTGCTGATCGGCGCTGCGGCAATCTGGTTGTCTCGGGGAAATCTTTTCCAGGTCGCACCGCCCAATCCGCCAGAAAAAAGCATTGCGGTATTGCCGTTCGCCGATCTTAGCCAGGCCAAAGATCAGGAATATTTCTGCGACGGCATCAGCGAAGAGATTCTGCACACATTAGCAAGAGTCGACGGTCTGCGGGTGTTGGGCCGCACCTCGTCGTTCTCATTCAAAGGAACGAACGCGACGGTGAGCGAGATCGGAAAGAAACTAAACGTCGAGAGTGTGTTGGAAGGAAGTGTTCGCCGCGACGGCAATCGGGTTCGAATTACGACTGAGTTAATTAATACACGGACTGGTTTCCAACTTTGGACGGAAGCGTACGATCGCGAGTTGCAGGGGGTTTTTGCGCTGCAGGATGAAATCACTCGATCGATCGTGGACGCCCTCAAGATCAAGCTCGCCGTTGCGCTTCCCGCTCACCAAAACCGTGATCCAGCGGTTTATGATTTTTACCTGCAAGGCCTCTATTTTTCCAACAAGTCGAGCGAGGAGGATCTTCGGCACGCGCTCGATCTCTTTCAACGCGCGCTCGACAAAGATCCGACGTTTTCGAGTGCGTGGACTGGCACGGCAAAAGTTTGGTATTTTCTGGCGGGCGTTTACGTCAAGCCGCTGGACGCGTATCCGAAGGCAAGAGACGCAGCACTCAGGGCGATTGCGCTCGACGAGAAAGATGCCGAAGCGCACTGCTATCTTAGTGAAATTAAGCGGGTCCTTGATTGGGATTTGATCGGCGCGCACGCGGAGTTACAGCATGCGCTGGAAATCGATCCCAATTCTGCCATCGCCCACTTTTTCTCAGCATTACTGCCGCTTTTTCGCGGCGACACACCGGAAGGGCTCCGCCTCATCCTCGAAGCCAAAAAATTAGACCCGGTGTCCCCGATTATCAGTTACGTCGCCACCGCGGCGTATTTGGCCAACAACCGAATCAACGACGCCATCGTTGAAGGACAGCGAACGCTGCAACTCGATCCAAATTATTTCTATCTGGATTCGAATCTTGCCGCGGCCTACCGGGAAGATGGAAACTTTCCGGAAGCGATCGACCTTTACACCAAGGTGCAGAGTGTCCGACATCTCCCCAGCACCGGTCTCGCAATCACTTATGTTCGCATGGGCAAGCCAGCCGAGGCCCAAAAAATTCTCGATCAACTCGTGCAGGACAGCCAAAGACGATACGTCGCGGCGCCGTGCATTGCCGCCATTTACGTCGCGCTTGGCAAAAAAGATGAAGCGTTTCAGTGGCTCGATCGCGCTTTTTCAGAACACTCGGGAATTTTGCAGTGGATCGCTTTCCTCCCTGAGTTCCGGCCGCTTCATTCCGATGCGCGCTTCCCTGTTCTACTACGCCGGGCCGGAGTTTCCTTTGAGCCAATATTGACGATCACCGAAACGAAGTTATCCAAGATCGCGGATTCAAATGCCCAGCAGCATTTCGTCCTCAAAGTTGGTGTGAAACCGCGGCCAAAAACAGAAAACGGTCACGTCGTCAGAATTAGCGTTTCGTTTTACGACCTGACGAACGACAACAAATTCTCCCCAACCAACGCGCAAGTCGGCTACGACTGGCTTACGCGGACACGCGATTGGACCGACGCGACGCCGAAATTTCTCGCCGCAACTTATGTTCGCCCTAAAAACCAAGAAATGTCGGCCGATGCACGACACTACGGCGGCTTCATTGTTCGAGTTTATTTCGACGGCAAGCTGCAGGACTCTCGGGCAACATCGGCGGAACTAGTAAAGCTGTTTCCACCGGAAGAGCCTGCTGTTCCCCTCAAGAGTGTCCCCCAGCCCTCACGCTGAAATAGTCAAACTGAAGCGGTTCTCGAGAAAACCAATTTGAGCCCCGGCAAGAAAACGTGCAAAGAACGGTTCTTGAACAGGGACGGCCTGAACGAAGTCATCAAGACCCAAATCCTGCTCGCGATCATCATCGGAGCGCTTTGTGGAATTTTCGAAATCCGCGCCCAGGAGCCAACACCGCCACCACAAACGCAAGGCCAGCCTGGCGTAACCGTCGAGGAAGTGATCGTGACCGGCTCGAACATTCCAACCGCGGAAGAGGTCGGACCAAATCCGGTCGACGTTTACCGGAGAGACGACATCACCCGACTCGGCGTGCGCACGGCGACCGATCTTATCCAAAAGTTACCAGAAGCAATGGGCGCTTCGGTCACCGAAAACACGGTAAACGGAGGTAATGGACGCGCCGAATTAAATCTAAGAGGCATTCTTCCGAAAGAGACACTTGTCCTTCAAGACGGGCGACGTCTCGCTCCGGTCGGGTTTGCCGGAGACACCGTCGATCTTAACACGATCCCAATCGGATTAATCGATCACGCCGAGTTACTGAAAGACGGCGCCTCTGCAATTTACGGCGCGGATGCCGTCGCCGGCGTTTTCAACGTCTATCTGATTCACAAGTTTCGCGGAATGGAAATCTACACCAGCTACGGCAACGCCAATCTCGGCTTTGCCAACGATCAAGCAGAAGAAAGAACTTATCTCCTCGCAGGCGCCGGTAACGAGAAGATCGACATACTCGTCTATGCGGAGATGTACAATCGGGCCGCACTCTTCGCCCGCGACGCGGATATTTCTCACGATGCGGACTACAGATCATTTGGCGGCATAGACGAACGCAGTGGGAACTTTGCCGGCCACGTCGGCGGATTCATTTACCAACCGCGGCTCAATAACGGCTCACAGACGCCAACTCCCCACGCTTTCGCCAACGTCGCCAGCGATCCCCAGTATGCGCCGCAAAACAGCCTTCCTCCGGAACGGCGGCTTTTTAACTTCGCCGACATTGCCGGAGCCATGGGTCAAGCGGATCGCGAATATCTGGCCGGATCTCTCGATTACAATGTTTGCGACCGGTACCTGGAGGTCTTTTCCGATTTCAAATACATGCGCGGTTTTTGGGAGGGCGACTTGGCCCCGCCTCCATTTACGCCGGATCCATTTAGTGACGCTAGCGGCTTCAGTCCGAGTTTTGTTACTGCGACGAATCCTTTGGGGATCACGCCCGGTCATCCTGCTGGAATAAGCATCGTTGGCATCAGCGTGCCGCTCCAAAATCCGTTCAATCCATTTACCGTGGCCGACTACACGTCAGCTGGCGGATTCGATCCAAAGATTCCCGGCAGTCGCTTCAGTGCCGCGCCTGCCGGCACTCAATTTGTGACCGGCGTCCGCTATCGGGGGCTGGAAGCGGGATTAAGAACCGACAAGATTGAGACCAGCAATTACGTCTTCACTGCCGGCGTCAAAGGCAATTTAGGTCAGTTCGGCGAATATCTTTCGAAATGGAACTGGGAAAGCGCCTTCCGTTATAGTGAAGACTATCGGACCGAGCGCTTCAGCGGAGTCGTCAACACCGCGAATCTGCGGTCAGCTTTGCTCGATCCAAACCCGGCGACCGCATTCAATCCATTTGGCCTTAACCAGAATTCTCGCGCCGCCATTGATCGGGTATTCGCAACAACCATTCATTCTGGCGCGACGTCGCTGACGCTTCAGGATTTGAGAATATACGGCGACGCCTTTAACCTGCCGGCCGCGCCGGTGGCTTTCGCTATTGGAGCGGAACATCGGACCGAGCGCGCACGTGACACACCCGACGCGTTGACCACCACTGGCGAAACGATTGGCGCGACGAACTTCAACCCAACCAGCGGAAGCCGGGACGTCTGGTCGGCTTATTGGGAAGTGCTGGTGCCATTAACCAGTCCCATTTGGAATGTGCCGGGGTTTTTTAGTTTGGAACTGGGTTACCAGGAAAGGTACGAAAACTTCAGCGATTTCGGCTCCGCCGAGCGGCCAAAGTTTTCTTTTCGGTGGCAGCCGATCGATTCGGGCCTGACTTTTCGGGGTAACTATTCCGAGGCGTTTCACGCGCCGACCCTTGGCGATTTGTTTCGCGGCGCGTCGGAAACTGCATTCCTCATTAAAGACCCTCGCAGCACCCTTACCGAACCCGAAGTATTAGCCCGATTCAGCGGCAATCCGGACCTGAATCCCGAAACTGCCTACGAATGGACTTACGGCGCCGTAACAACTCCCGGCAAATGGTGGTCCGCGTTGCGTGGTCTGACCTTGACCGCGGACTTTTATCACATCGACATCCGCGCAGTAACCCTTCAGCTCGATCCGCAATTTCTCGTCGACCACGAGCGAGAATTTCCCGGTCAGGTTGTGCGGGCTCCGTCCACCGGCCCGGGAGATCCATTCGGGCCGATTATCCTTCTGTTAGTTCCCGAACAAAATCTCGGCCGGATGGTCGAAGAAGGTTTGGATTATTCGGCGGTCTATTCGTTCGACACCAAAACTTTGGGACACGGAGACTGGGGAATTTTTACCGCTTTGATCAGGGGCACCTACCTCGACCGGGCAGTTCTTCAAACGGTACCGAATGCACGGGAGCGAAATGTCGTCGGCAAATTTGGCGGCGGATTTCTGGGAACTTCGGCCGGCGGTTCGTTTACCCACAATCGCTGGTTCGCGAGTTTGTTCTATGACGGACCGTCCGGCTCTGCGTTCGCCGGGCTCGACACCGGTTTCACGGTCCACTTCGCCGGCCAATATTGGGACAATAGTAAATTCACTATTGATCAACGCGATCGAAAAGTACGGGAATGGACAACCGCCGATTGGATCCTGAATTACACCTTTAATTCCCTGGCCACCTCAACCGTGAGCGACGTTGCCGGTTACGGCAAGAACGGCGGTGTTATTCCGACAACAAACGAAAAGAAATCGATGCCAATGAACACCGCGGAATATCGGCCGCGTGGATGGCGCTCGTGGTTGAATAACACGACTATCACTCTGGGGATCAACAACATCACTGACCAACAGCCACCTTTCGTCGCCGCCGCGCTCGAGAATGGTTACGACGAAAGCACGGCAAATATCAGGGGACGCACCTGGTTTGTGGCGTTAAAGAAAAGGTTCTAAAGGGCTTCGCTCTATTTTCGGGAATTTGCAGCTCCGGATCAGACAAACACTTATCTGACCTTCAAATTACAATCTTGTAAGCGTCGTGCGGAAGGCCCTGCTGCAGCACGACTTCCGCGTCCTCCCGTTCAAAACCAAAAATTTTCCGCCCTTTTTTGATGTCAGCCGCGATGTCCGTTTGGACATGTCACGCGCCAGAGACAACAAACAACGCCGATCCATCAGCGGCGGCGAAAAGGAGGGAGCGGGCCGAACGGTTTGCGCGCTATGTGGGCGGACCATCAAACAAAGCGGCCACGAGCAACCGGTCATTTACAGCATCTGCGCAACCTGCAAAAAACTGCCCCATCGAAATCCAGGCTCGACTGCGTCACCTACTTAGCTCGACCAGAATCGCTTTTTGCACATGCAATCGATTCTCCGCTTGATCAAAAATCGTCTGGGCATGATTTTCAAAAGTCTTCTCGTCGATTTCCTGGCCGCGGTGCGCCGGTAGGCAGTGCATGACCAGAGCGTCGGGCTTGGCCAGTTTCACAACTGATTCGTTGATCCAGTACGGGCCGAGCTCCGCTTCGCGGCGCGCTTCTTCCGCTTCCTTCCCCATCGAAACCCAAATGTCGGTGTAAAGCACGTCCGCGCCCTTTGCCGCTGCGGCCACATCGTCACCGCAGTTCACCCGTCCGCCCGCGCGCTCGAGCAATTTTTTCTTCGGCAGATATTTCTTGTGAGACGCGATCCGCAATTCGAAACCGAGTTTGCCCGCTGCGAATAACCATGAGCGAGCCGTGTTCGAAACGCCGTCCCCAATGTAGGCGACGACGGTCTTGTCGATCGTGCCGCGTTTTTCGATAATTGTAAAAATGTCGCCAAGAATTTGGCACGGGTGCTCGTCGTCCGTCAGCGCGTTGATCGTCGGCACACCGGAAAACTCCGCAAACTCCTCGATGTCGCTTTGTGCGTAGGTGCGAATTACCGCTCCATGGATCATCCGCGCCAGGACCCGCGCGGTATCCTTGATCAACTCACCCCGACCAAGCTGCGCGTCAGCGGCGTTGAGATAGATCGTCTGGCCGCCGAGCTCGCGAATTCCAACGTCGAACGAAACTCGCGTTCGGGTCGAAGGCTTCGAAAAAATCAGGGCCCAGGTTTGCCCAGCAAGCGGCTGCGCCGAAATCTTTCCCCGATTTGATTTCAGTTCGGCCGTTCGCTGTAAGATCCGTTCGATCTCGCTTCGGGAAAGTTGTTCGATGCTAAGTAAGTGTTTCAACTCTTCTTCTTTCCTTTTTGCGTTTGTCTTGCTCTTCCTCTTCCTCCTACGCCAGATCACCAACCAACGCCTCGATCGCGCGCAATCCTTCCTCGGCTTCACTCTTTCGCAAATTCAACGCTGGCAGCAACCGGATCACCGACGCACCGGCCGGGACGGTCAGCACATTTCGTTTGTGTAACTGCTTGACGATCTCGGCTGCTTTAAACTTCGGTTGGAACTCGATTCCAATCATGAAACCAAAACCGCGCACAACTTTTACAACGTTCGGGAATCGCTGCTGCACCTTTTGAAGTTCGCTCAACATGAATTCGCCGGTCGCGCGCACATTATCGGCCAGCTTCTCCTCCTTGATCACGTCGAAAATCTTCAGCGCAACCGCGCACGCCAGTGGGGTCCCGCCAAACGTGCTCGCGTGCGTGCCGGCTGAAAGAACGTCGGCAAATTTCTCCCGTACCCAAAACGCGCCGATCGGAAATCCGCCGCCGAGCGATTTCGCCATCGCAACCGCGTCCGGCAGAAGGTCGACGTCCGCATTCTCAAGAATACGCTGCCAGCTCTGAAATTTTCCGGTTCGGAAATGGCCCGCCTGCACTTCGTCGAACAACAAAAGCAGATTCTGCTCGTCGCATAGCCGTCGCAGTCCGATCAAGTATTCCGGCTTCGCAATCGTCACTCCGCTTTCCCCCTGCACCGGCTCAATCAAAATTGCCGCGGTTTTCGGCGAGATTGCTTGTCGAATTGTCTCTAAATCGTTGAACGGGACCTGTCGAAATCCTTCTACAGCCGGTTCGAATCCTTTCTTCACTTTTTCCTGACCGGTCGCAGCGATTCCCGCGAGGGTGCGGCCGTGAAATGATTCGAACGTCGTAATGATTTCGTAACGGCCGGCGTCGTGTCCAAATTTTCGAGAAAATTTGAAAAGACCTTCGTTCGCCTCCGCGCCACTGTTGCAGAAAAAGACCCGGCCTGGCGCGATATGGTCAACAATCCGCTTCGCCAGCTGACCCTGCGGCTTCGTATAATATAAATTGGATACGTGGATCAGCTGGCGAAGCGGATAGTTGACCATATCG
>Ga0210406_10006717_pt1 | contig 11874 bp, 11 predicted proteins | sample IncBWC30MmetaG_FD_155454 | JGI IMG/M metagenome (GOLD analysis project Ga0210406, IMG submission 155454) | Forest soil microbial communities from Barre Woods Harvard Forest LTER site, Petersham, Massachusetts, United States - Inc-BW-C-30-M | ecosystem: Environmental > Terrestrial > Soil >...
GCTCAATGATCGGGTCCATTGCCACCCAGAGTCCGAACTCGCGAGAAATCCTGATATCTATCACGAACGCCAGAAGCGTATTAATCAACACCGGCTCGTGCGTTCGACGGTTTTTAACTTTGCACTGATCTTGGTCTTGGCGCTGCTGTTTGTCTTCACACGGTTCGGATTCAACTTGCGGCTTTTTATTCTGTTGGTTGTTCTTTCCGCATTCTTGTCAGCTTGACATTGTTCACTGGGCGTCGGTGAGCTTGCACGCTGATGTTGGAATTGCAGTATGCGAGCGAGGCGCGCAGCGGCAAGGTGACGGAAGCCCGAATACGCCAATCGCGTAATGGCGGGAAATATTCGAGCAAGTCATTGCTCCGACGTGCCACGACGACTCGAGCGATACGGAAGCGGCACGTACTCGACCGAAGGCTGACGGCGCATGGGTTGCGGATAAAGTTGCATCAAGCGCATCATATTTTCCGGCATATTGCTGCTTACCCGTAGCTCAAGGTCGCGGGCTCGTTCAAAGGTGATTGGATAATCATGCGTCCATGTGCCGCTGGTCATGAGTTTGGCCATTTCCTTCGCCTTCTCCGACGGATACTTGTCAGCCAACAACTCAGAAACCTCCTGACGCATTTGCGCAATCGCCTTCTCGGCCTGGTCGGCCATGATCAAAGTCTTGTCATCTACTTCGGCGATTGGTTTTTGATGGGCCGCTTTCAAAATCGAGGCCGCCGGATATTCGCCAAGCTGCGGATCCACCGGGCCCAACACCGCGTGCTCGCACATGACGATCTCATCGGCGGCGAGCGCGAGTAGCGTGCCGCCGGACATCGCATAGTGCGGCACAAATACAGTGACCTTGCCTTTGTGTTTGAAAATCGCGCGTGCGATTTGTGTTGCCGCCAAAACGAAACCGCCAGGCGTGTGTAGCACGAGGTCCAAAGGAATTTCCGGATCGGTCAGATGAATGGCGCGAATCACGTCTTCGCTGTCGTTGATGTCGATGTAACGAAACACCGGAAAGCCAAGCAGACTCATCGTCTCCTGCCGGTGCACAAGGAGCACGACGCGCGATTTTCGTTCGCGTTCGATCAGAGAGATCAGCCGTCTGCGCGACGCTTCCAACAACTTTTGTTTCATGATCGGCTGGAGTGCCGAGAGCATGAAAAACAGCCAGATAATATCCATTGTTATTCTTCCTCTTCGTTCAACGCCGCCGCGGTTCCCACGCCCATTCGAGGGCGCCTTCATCTGCCTGGAATGCGCGACGTTTTCTCGCAAATAGTCCACAAAGAAGCATTCCGCTCAGAAATCCGCCGATGTGCGCCCACCACGCGATGCCGCCGACCTGTTGCGGACCGGCCAACGCCGCCGTGCCGCTGAACACCTGACCGAAGAACCAAATTCCAAGATAAAATACGGCCGGGATCTCGAAGAAAAATGGGAAAAACAAAATAGGAAACATGACCACGAGCCGCGCGGTAGGAAAAAACAGCAGATATGCGCCCAAGACGCCGGCAATTGCGCCAGATGCGCCTACCGACGGAACTGTTGAATCCGGATTAGTCAGCAAGTGGGTGAAGCCGGCTATCACGCCGCAAAGCAGATAGAAAATCGCAAATCTCCCCGATCCCATCCGGTCTTCGACGTTGTCGCCGAAAATCCAAAGCGTCCAGATGTTGGCGATGATGTGGAACCAGCCGCCGTGCAGGAATTGATGAGTTAGAAGCGGCCAGTAATTGTCGATAGGAAAACCAACATAAGCGGCCCAGTCGGGGTGCGTGAAGCGCGCTGGAACGATACCGAACAGATAAAAAAGCGTGTCGATCGACTGTTGCGGCAGTGTGAGTTCGAAGAAAAAGACCAACACGTTAATGAAAATCAACGCGCGCGTAACGACCGGTACGGACCGGCTCGGAACGGAGTCCTTAATTGGAATCATATCGGCACCTACTTATCGCATCAGCGTCATCAATCGGCTGCGACTCGGGACTTCCAGTTTGCCGAAGATAGAATGAAGATGTTTTTTCACGGTTTCCAAACTCAAACCGCTTTCGTCGGCAATCTCCTGATTGCTGCGCCCATCGCAGACCAGTCGGGCCAATTGTTGTTCTCTCCTGGTCAATTGGACGAGATGCGGCAAAGTGCCCGCCTGGTGTTGCGTGTCAGCGCCGCGCAGGTTCTCGAACTCGACGAGAAAGTGCGGCTGGGCCACGCCAGCTGAACTGACCTGCTTCAAACTAATGGTGGCGCGGAGATGGCGCCGCCTCGGATGATGAACCAGCTCGTCTTTGAAACCCGCGGTTGGAAAGGCGAGAGGATTTAGCTGTTCCCATCGCTTTTTGAGCGTGCGACATCGATCCAGGACTTCACGCGGAAGTGGCGCCTCCGATTTGATTAACCGCGTCTGCTCCACTCCGCCCTGCCAAACGGAACAGAAATCAGAAGCGGATTGGTTGCGATAGACCGATCTCAGATTCCAGCGCACCAAAACCGTCGGCAGCGGCACCCGGCGCATGAACTGTTCGAAGGTCACCCGTATTGTGTGGTCCCGCTCCGACGACCGTAACCGACCAAGCGCCGTTTGAAATTGCATGTAAAGTTGCCGGAGTCGTTTCGTTTCCGATCGGGAAGTTGGGCCCTGCTTTGCGCTCCGCATAATAACGATCACGCCAAGGAGACGACCAGCGTTCCAAAAAAACAACCCGACAGCATGTCGGCCATGTACCGGCGCCATGTAGCTCCGGTAAAAAAGCGACTTCTTTAAACGCCGCTCGTCCGGGAAAACGTCACTGGACAGGACCAGCCTACGCCGCGGATGCGCAGCGAAATAAGCTTCAATGGGTGGAACCGCGGACATGCCAGCAGGTATCTTTCGCGTCGATCTCAGCACTCTCGGCAAAATCGGCGAATGCTGAAGGGTGAGGCCGATGAAACAATTCGGCAGCGCTGCCTCGATCACTTGCCGAACAGCTTTCCAAAACGAATCGATATCGGTCGCTGCGTGCAGATGCAGCAGCGGTTTCTCCAAGGTTGGGTCGACAATCGATCGCCGTTTTGCTGAAGCTTTAGCTCGTCGCTTCATTGGCTTCTTCGATAGTTAAGCTGCATCCCTCTAATCGCAACTTTCTCGCGGGCGTCGGATTGCTCCGCACAATTTCGGAGACGCCGAAAGTAGACACGGCAAAATACAACTTAAGTTACCGCGCGCTCTTCCGCAGTCGGTCGATATTGAGCTGTCGCCGGTGCCCCCACGCCGCGATCAAACCATCAAATGCTCAACAATCTGCAAACAGAAAGGAACCATTCATATGCAAACAATCACTCGCTGGGAACCACTCAGAGAAATGGAGGAATTCCAAAACCGTCTCTCCAATCTCTCCACCCTTTTCGGCCGTCCTCTTCGCCGCACCAACGGACATGGGCGAGAAGACATTACTCTGGCCGATTGGATGCCGCTGGCAGACATCACCGAGGATGAGAAGGAATATCTGATCAAGGCTGAGTTGCCCGAGCTAAGACGAGAGGACGTAAAGGTCACCGTTGAAAATGGCGTGCTGACCATCTCCGGCGAACGCAAGTTCGAAAAGGAAGAGAAGAAAAGAAAATTCCACCGCGTCGAACGCGGTTACGGCACCTTCGTCCGCAGCTTCACCCTGCCCGATGATGCCGACGGCAACAAGGTAAAGGCTGAGTTCAAGAACGGCTTGCTCACGGTGCATCTGCCCAAGAGCGAACACGCCAAACCCAAACAAATCGAAGTCAACGTCGCCTGAGTGAGACATCACCACGCGATCCTCGAGCGCGCGCGTCAATATCAATAGTTGGGACGCGCGCGCGTCGTGGCGGGGACGATTAATAGAGAGGAGCCGTCGCGCACAGAAAGGATTTGTTATGGTTGAAAATCGATACCAAGACATGTATTCGAAGAGTCGTCGCTCGGCGTTGCCGGTCGGGACCGACGCTCCCGATTTCACACTGCGAAGCACGCCCGACCAATGGCTGACATTGTCTGACCTTCTTGGTCAGCCAGTCGTGCTGGCGTTCTATCCGGCCGACTGGAGTCCGGTTTGCGGCGACCAGATGGCGCTCTACAACGAGATGTTGAAAGAGTTTCATGATTTGGACGCGACATTGATCGGCATCTCGGTCGACGGCGCGTGGTGTCACGCAGCTTTCGCGAGGGACCGCAAGTTGCATTTTCCCTTGTTAGCTGACTTCGAACCGAAGGGCGAAGTCGCCCGTCGTTACGGTGTCTACCGGGATAAAGACGGAGTTTCTGAACGAGCTCTTTTCGTCATCGACGCCGAGGGAAAAATTCACTGGAGCTATGTTTCACCACTCGGTGTTAATCCCGGAGCAGATGGAATTCTTTCTGCGCTCGAGGATTTGCAAGCCAAGAAAGAGCACGCTGCAACGGCCGAGGCCCGATGATTTCACGCCTCACGCCGAATGTTCCCGACGCCAGACGCGATCATCTTCAAGGCGCAGTCGAAGCCCCGATCCTGCTGCTCGAATATGGAGATTACGAGTGTCCGTCCTGCCGTGAGGTCCAGCCAATCGTAAAAGAAATTCAGTATCGCCTGGGTGACGATCTCTGTTTTGCCTATCGGCACTTTCCGCTGACCACCATTCATCCCCATGCTGAACATGCGGCCGAAGCCGCCGAGGCCGCTGGGGCGCAAGGAACGTTCTGGGAAATGCATGACGTGCTATTCGAGAATCAGGACGCGCTCGATGACGAATCATTGGCCGAATATGCCGCTGCGCTCGGTCTCGACCAAAGACGTTTAATTCGCGAGGTCGTTTCCGGCGCACATGCCGAGCGCATTCGCGAAGATTTTAGAACAGGTGTGAGGGCTGGAGTAAACGGAACGCCCTGTTTCTTTATCAACGGACAGCGATACGACGGCGCGCGCGGACTTGAGCCGCTGCTCGCCGCTCTTAAACAGGGAAGTGGGCATTACGTGGCATGATAAATCCGATGGCAAACTCGAGATTGGCCCGCGAGATCGCGCTCACCCCGTCGCATGAAATTCAGCTGTTCGATCCACCGCCGGATCTCATTTACACAATTGAGGCGACCGCACATTTCGCCGGCGTTCCGCGGCGGACGATCCTGGTGTACTGCAAACATCGGCTTCTTTCGCCGATCAAAGATGCGGCCAACGGCGCCTACTCATTCAATTGGGACGACATTCGGGCTCTCCGGCGCATCGAAGCGTTGCGCTTAATCTGCGGCGACGATCTCGCCGGCATTAAGATTATTCTCGATTTGACGGCTGCGTTGGAACGACTGCAGTCGGACCTCCGATTGCTTTCGCGGAAGACGGCGAGTGGCTCGGCCAGGGAGAAAGGACGCAGTGCCTCAAGAATTCAGCCTCGCAGAAGAAGCATAAAGTCCCACCCTCGGAGAAAATAACATGAATGAAACTAATGATATGGCAGCAAATGATGCAGCTACGGTCGTCCACACATTCAAGCTGAACTGGTGGCTGCTCGCGCTGCGCGGTATGCTTGCAGTGTTGTTCGGTGTCCTGGCGTTTATGTGGCCGGGCGCCACTTTGCTAACCTTAGTCTGGCTCTTCGGAGCTTTCGCTCTTATGAACGGCGTTCTATCGCTCGTTCTGGCTGCGAAAACTCCCAAAGGTTATCCGAAGGTAGGTAGTTTGATCCTCGGCGGACTGCTTGGCATTCTGGCTGGATTGCTCGCTTTCGTGATGCCTGGCATTACTGCGCTGGGCTTACTGATCTTGATCGCCGCCTGGGCGATTGTCACCGGCGTCATGGAGCTTGTCGCCGCGGTGCGATTGCGCAAGATCATCACCAACGAATGGCTGCTCGTTCTGGCGGGAATCGCTTCGGTCGCGTTTGGCGTCATCCTGTTGTTTCAACCTGGTGCTGGCGCGCTCGCCTTGATCTGGTTGATCGCAGCATGGGCGGTTGTTTTTGGAATTCTGCTCCTGATTCTCGCGTTCCGGATGCGAAATTGGAAAGGTATTATTGCTGTCCGAACGGCCGGCGTTTAAGGCAAGTCCACAAGTAACCCAGCGTCTCGCCGCGTACGATACGTACTATATTATTATAGAGGAAGCGACGAAACGCTGCCTCTACTTCGGGTCAGCGTTCGGCTTTGATTCCAAAGCGATATGTAGCGTGGAAAGCAACTCGTCCGCCCCGGACGCGTGGACGAACTGCCCGGTCTTCCCAGTAATTCGGAAACGTAGCGGGCGCCGGGAGCGAATATCCTAATACAAAAACCTCGGAGCCTACGGGGCTCGAACCCGCAACCTCCGCCGTGACAGGGCGGCGCTCTAACCAATTGAGCTAAGGCTCCTGAAGAAGAAGCGCATTTTAGTAGCAGCGATGCATCGCCGCAACTGCACTCGCGCTTCTTCTTTAGAGGTCAGATGTCGGGCGTTCGCGGGAGCGAACTTTACGGCGGGAGGTGCCGAGCAAAAGCGAGCGCACCTAGGGAAGCCGGGCGCTGCGATCGGGAATCGCAGGATCAGAAGTCAGACGGCAGTGCTTCTTCATCATAAAATCCAAATTCCAAGCTCCGAATTCCAAACAATTTCCCAACGGAAGAATGCTCAAATCGCTTTAATGTGATCGCTCGTTGAAAATTCGGGCCTGGAGCTTGCTGGCTTGGAGCCTGGGATCTGGGGTTTGGAGCTTCCGCGACATTCGCGGTATGCGGTTGTTGAACATTTCGGGTGCGGGCAGCGTCGAAGATTGCGAAGATTTGACGAGAAAGATATAATCGTCGGACATTGGGGAGGAGACGGGGTTTTACGATGAGCGAAGAACGCAGCAAAGATTTCGAAAGCTTCGACGAGCCCGCGTCGAACCTCCCCTTGCTCGATAAACTCGACCGGGTAATCGCGTCCCTTCCCCCGGGCGATCCGATCCGGCGCGATCTGCTCGATCTTCGCCCGCACGTGTTCGATCAATCGCAAATGATCGGCGAAGCACGGCAGATGATTGAGAAACTTGAAGAGGTGATCAAGAAAGTCACTTCGCCGGCAAACCGCATTGGCACATTTCTGGGCGCGATATCGAAAGACACGGCACACATCGTGGTCGGCGGCTCGGATTATTATTGCAATATCGATCCGCGGATTCCGCTGGCGAAGCTGAAAAAGGGAACGCGCGTTTTGGTAAACGAAGCGTTCGTGATCGTCGGCGATCTCGGCTTTGAAACTGCCGGCCCAGTGACAAAAGTCACCGAAGTGATTGGGAAGGACCGATTGCGCGTGGGCTCCGAGCACGGGACGCAATCGATGGTCCTGCAACGTTCAGCCGATCTGGCCGGTTCGACTCTGAAATCCGGCGACGAAGTTCGCGTTGATTCGAATTATCGGATGGCGCTCGAAATGTTATCGAGCACCAAATCGCACGAACATTATCTCGATGTCGTCCCTGAATTGCCATGGGAAAAAGTCGGCGGCCAGGAAGATGCGCTTCAGGCAATCAAGGATGCGATCGAGCTCCCGCTGTTGCACGTCGATCTCTTCAAAAAGTTTCAGCACGCGACTCCGAAAGGTTTCCTCCTCTACGGGCCGCCGGGTTGCGGCAAGACCCTGATCGGAAGAGCGACTGCTTACAATTTGACCAGGCAGCTCCGCGAAAAAACCGGCGCCGATATGAAGGAATACTTCATGCACGTCAAAGGACCGGAAATTCTGAACATGTGGGTCGGCGAATCGGAGCGGATGGTCCGCGAAATCTTCGCGACCGCGCGCGAAAAACGCCACGAGGGCTACATGCCGTTCCTGTTCATCGACGAGGCGGAATCGATTCTCGGAACACGCCGGGCGTCGCGCTATTCGAACATTCTTTCCACCCTCGTGCCGATGTTCTGCTCGGAAATGGACGGCATCGATTCGTTGAACGACGTGGTTATCATTCTGGCGTCGAATCGCGCGGACTTGATCGACCCTGCGATCCTCCGCCCGGGTCGAATCGATCGCAAAATTAAAGTGAATCGGCCAAACAAAGAGGGCGCGCGGGACATTTATCGGATTTATTTGACTCCCGATCTGCCTTACGACGGCGTGCTGGCCAAGGAGGCGGAACATTTTACAAAGGCACTCGATAAGTTGATCGAGCGATTTGTCGATTGGCAATTTGTTCGCCGCGACGAAAACAAGTTCCTCGAAGTGACCCTCCGCAGCGGTCGCAAGGAGATCTTGTATCGGAGCGACCTCATCAGCGGCGCGATCATCGCCTCGATCGTCGAGCGGGCGAAGGCGATGGCGATCAAACGCGCGATCGCCACAAATCAAGAGGAGGGGATTCGTGAAATGGATTTGCAACTCGCGTTCGATGCCGAGTACGACGAGAACGACATCTTTCCGACGACCGATATCACCGAGGACTGGCTCAAACTGATCGATTACGATCCGGACAACGTGGTCAAGATCGCGCCGGTCAAACAAGTTGGGGATTCGGCCGGCCAAACATCTTCCGGGATCATTTAACTGTCGGACTGGGCATGAACCGCGTCTTTGGTCTCGAGACGGAATACGGCATCACCGTCAACGGCGCCGAGAATGTCGACGTGGTGGCCGAATCGATCGAGCTGGTGCGGCGTTACACCGATCACGGCGCGCACATGAAATGGGATTATGAGTTGGAGGACCCGCACCTCGACGCGCGCGGATTTCGGGCCAAGGCGTTGATGCAGGACACCGACGAATCGGCTTACTATGAGATCGATAAGAACCGCCCGCTCAGCTTCGAGGAAATCAAGAGCGACCTGGTGCTTTCGAACGGCGCCCGGTATTACAACGATCACGCGCACCCGGAATATTCGACGCCAGAGTGCACGACAATTCGCCAGATCGTGACTCAGGATAAAGCCGGTGAACGTATTCTGGCGGAATGCGCCCGCCGCCGAAATTTGAAACTACCGGAAGGCCAACAGGTTCGGCTCTACAAAAACAACACCGATTTCTTCGGTCACAGTTACGGCTGTCACGATAACTACTTGATGAAGCGTGAAGTTCCGTGGGACCGGATCGTCGGCGCGATCCTGCCGTTCCTGATCACGCGCCAAATCTTCGCCGGCGCCGGCAAAATGGGGATTGAGGCCGAGAGCGCTTCCGGACAACCCGGTGTTTATCAAATTTCTCAGCGTGCGGATTTTTTCAGCGTTGTGGTCAGCATCGACACGATGAATCGGCGCCCGTTGATCAACACCCGGGACGAACCGCACGTCGACGCCAGCCGTTACCGCCGGTTTCACGTGATTCTCGGCGACTCGAACATGAGCGAATGGGCGACCGCGCTCAAAATCGGAACAACGGCGCTCGTTCTCGACTTAATCGAGCGCGGTCAAGCGCCGCAGTTGGAAATCGCGCAGCCGATCGACGCCAACAAATCGATCAGTCGCGACCAAAATTACGATTGGATCATTGAGCTCAAGGACGGGCGCAAGATTTCAGCGATCGAAGTGCAGCGGATTTATCTACGCGCTGCATCCAAACTCGAGTACGAAACGCCCGATGAAGATCGACAATGGATTTTGCAGGAATGGGAAAGCGTTTTGAACGATCTCGAGCGCGACGTGATGTCGACGCGTGACCGGGTCGATTGGGCGGCGAAGAAGTTTTTGCTCAACGCCTTGCAGGAAGAGGAAAAGCTTTCCTGGACCGATCCGTGGCTGCAATCGATCGATCTCGAATACCACAATGTCGATCTTGAATCGGGGTTGTATTACGAGCTCGCTCGGCAGGGATCGGTTCGGCGCTTGGTGAAAGAAGAGGAAATTAAGACCGCGATCTTTACGCCGCCGGAGACGACGCGTGCATTTTTCCGCGGCCGCTCAGTCGCGCGGTTCAACGATCAGATCGCATCGATTCAATGGGACGAACTCGTATTTGCCAACGGCGCGCTTTCCCGCCGGGTCGGTTTACCAGAAGCTTTCGCCGACGCGCGCCTCGACGCGCTCAATCAAGCCGCGCGAAACGGAACAGATTTCTCCGAGTTCATGCGCGCCATCAGCGCAGTGGATTAATTTGATTAGCACCGGCCTTCAGGCCCGTGATGAGAGAACTCTGAAAGGTGTAAGCCGTTTAAACGGCTTTTGATATGACATCTGTGTGTGCCACACCGCGCTGAAGCGCGGTGTTAATAAAATGGTCCTACCTGCAAGTGGTTTTCAGCTTGTTCAGTTCTGACGATCCAGTTAAGCATTTCTGCAAATTCCCACCAATGAAACTCGGAACAAAATTTGTCGCGATTTTTAAGTTAATCCTTCCGCTTTTTTGCGTCAGCAGCGTTTACGCGGCAGATGGTTTTGAATCGGTCCGGTGCGGGTCTGACATCGCGAAAGCGCTCATTGGCAAAAAAGATTCCAATGAAAAAGTTGTCGTTCTTGAGAAACGACATGCAGATCTGGGACTTAAAGATCTTGGCGCTGACGAGATCACAGATCATTTAAACTTAATATTCTGGCTAATCTGTGGAGAGGAGTATGCCGTCCTCGAAGGTGAATCGAGTATTCGCGACGTTCTCAAAGTTCCCGAGCACTCAAAAAAATCACCGCTCTTCGACGGCATGTGCGAAATGAACGGGAAAGGAGCGAAAACAATCGTGGTTGTTGCGGTTTTGAATGCTGAAGGTGAAAGCGGTGACAAACTTCCGGCAAAGACCGCGTGGAAGATCGACGAGAAAAAAGGAAAATTCGTCAGTATTCCCACTGAAGGAATTCGTTGTCCGCGCGACGGTATCGTTACCGAGGATAGAGGACGGTAAAGAAAGGTTGAGGGATGAGGGATGAAGGAAAACGAATCCTACGACCAAGTGATTAAACGCAGCTCGTGCGTTTGCATCAGATGCGGATGCGTTGGAACGACGCGGACGCTGAACCCGTAAGCGCCGCTCTCGGACGCCGGCACCGATCCCTGATAAACATAACTGCCGTCGCCGTTGCGGCCGCTCGGATTTAAGACCGTAACCGATGGATTCTTGATTCCACTGTTCTCAGCCGCGCCGTGATACGCTTCGACTCGCACGTGGCTTGGATCGACGTCTCCGAGATTGACGTGCGCGCTGACTTCCAGCGATTCGCCGACCAAAATGTTTTGCCGATCCTTGTTGCCGACCTGTACGTCGTAAATCCGCACCTGTGGCCAAACTTTTCGCATTTGTGATTTCCATTGGCTCAAGTGGGTCGCGGGCTCGCAGCCGTTCTGCGAAAAATTCTCGTGAGATCGCGCGGCCGGAATGTAAAGCCGCTCGGTATATTCCTTCACCATCCGGTGGGTATTGAAGATCGGGGTGACGCTGCGGATCGATTCGCGCATCAATTGCAGCCAGGCGATGGGGAGTTTCCCGTCGGGCTTGGCATAATAAAGTGGGATGATCTGGTTCTCGAGCAATTGGTAAAGACTGTTGGAATCGACTTCGCTTTGAAATTCAACCGTTCCGTCGTTGATCTCGGGCGCGATGGTCCACCCGTTGTTTCCGTTAAACCCTTCGTGCCACCAGCCGTCGAGCACGCTCAGGTTGATTCCCCCGTTCGGGCAGCATTTCATTCCGCTCGTGCCGCTTGCTTCCATCGGCCGCAGCGGAGTGTTCAACCAAAGGTCGACCCCCTGAACCAGGCGCCGCGCAATGTAGCTGTCATAATCTTCCAGGAATACCACGCGATTCTCGAATCCGGCTTCGCAACTGAACTTGTAGACTTGTTGGATCAGGGCGCGGCCGCCTTCATCACGGGGATGCGCTTTGCCGGCAAAAATAAATTGGACCGGCCGCGTCGTGTCATTGAGCAAACGTTTCAGGCGTTCCTTGTCGCTAAACAAAAGCGCGCCCCGCTTGTAGGTGGCGAAGCGCCGCGCGAATCCGATGGTCAATACTTCCGGATCC
>Ga0210406_10006718_pt1 | contig 11873 bp, 9 predicted proteins | sample IncBWC30MmetaG_FD_155454 | JGI IMG/M metagenome (GOLD analysis project Ga0210406, IMG submission 155454) | Forest soil microbial communities from Barre Woods Harvard Forest LTER site, Petersham, Massachusetts, United States - Inc-BW-C-30-M | ecosystem: Environmental > Terrestrial > Soil >...
CAGCCTGATCGAGAGATTCAGGGTTCGCAGCAGACTCTTCGCTGGAGGGAGATGGATTCGAACCATCGGTCCCCGGCACGAAAGAGCCGCGGTCGCGATGGCGACCGGGGTTGCCCCGAGCACGATCGGGCGGGGCCTGAAGGAATTGGCGCAGGACGAGCCGTCCGAGCGAATTCGGCGACCGGGAGCTGGGCGCAAGAGAACGATCTCCAAGGATCCGACACTGCTCCCGGATCTCGAGGCGCTGGTCGAGCCGGCGACACGCGGTGATCCCGAGTCGCCGTTGCGGTGGACCTGCAAGAGCGTGCGCCGCCTGGCGCAGGCGCTGCAAGCGCAAGGTCACGAGGTCAGTCGCACCCTGGTCGCCCACTTGCTCAACGAGGCGGGTTACAGTCTGCAAGGCAACCGCAAGACCACGGAGGGCGACAGCCACCTCGACCGGGATGCGCAGTTCGGCTACATCAACACCCAAGTGACCACGGCGTTGGCCGAACAGCAGCCGGTGATCTCCGTCGATACCAAGAAAAAGGAACTGGTCGGCGATTTCCGCAACAACGGGCGCGAATATCGCCCCCGAGGCAACCCGGAAGAAGTCCGGGTCCATGACTTCCTGATCAAGGAGCTCGGCCGCGCGGGTGCCTTACGGGATCTACGACCTCGCCGCCAATTCCGGTTGGGTGAGTGTCGGCGTTGACCATGACACGGCCGGGTTCGCCGTCAATAGCATCCGCCAGTGGTGGCGCACCGTCGGCCGGGCGCGCTATCCCGAGGCGACCCGATTGCTGATCACCGCCGATGGCGGGGGCAGCAACGGCTCGCGGGTGCGGCTGTGGAAACGCGAACTCCAGGAGCTGGCCAACGAGCTCGGCCTCGACATCACGGTCAACCACCTGCCGCCCGGCACCAGCAAGTGGAACAGAATCGAACACCGCCTCTTTTCCTTCATCAGCCAGAACTGGCGCGCCAAGCCACTCCTCGGCTATCGGGTGATCGTCGAGCTGATTTCGGCCACTACCACCAAAACCGGCCTCACTGTGCGCTGTGAACTCGACACCGGCCAATACCCCAGCGGCGTTGTCGTCGTATCGGACGCAGACATGGCCGCCATCAACCTCAAACGTGCCGAGTTCCACGGCGAGTGGAACTACACCATCTCCCCAAACGATCAGCCCCCAAATCGCGCGTTAATCTTGTGACGCCCCCTAAATCCTTATTCCCCGATGAGGTCTGTAGGCATCTTCAAACCGAGTCGCAGGGACGCCCGGACCACTGTCGATGGTCCGGGCACAGCACGGCGCGACCCGAGGTCGCGCCGTCAGGCAGCCTTCCCGCGTGCCAGAGCGTGGACGTCGGCGGTCGTCAGGGCGGTGCCGCCGATCCCCCAGTCGCCGCTTTCTACCTCCTCGACCACGCACCAGGTGACGTTGCGCATGTTCTCGCCCTCGATCGAGACCATCGCGTCGGTCAGCTTGCTGATGATCTGACGCTTCTGTTCATTACTGAACACGTCCTTGATGACGCGAACCTGAATGAGCGGCATTGAACTTCTCCCTTTGTCGTCCAAGCGAGATTGCTTGACACGCACGACATAGTGGGGAACACTCGTCAGCATAGTAATAGACAGTTTGCTCGTCAGTTGGCCTAACTGTATTGGTCCAGCGACCAGGCCAATCCGACGAGAGGCGGGAACCGGCAATGCTCTCCCTAACCGTTAGCCGGAACAGCGGTCAGCCGCTCGCCGACCAGATCGTGGCCGGCATCAAGCGGCAGATCGACGACCGGCACCTGCGGCCGGGCACCAAGCTGCCGTCGATCCGTAACTTTGCCCAAAGCTACAATGTCAGCCGTTTCACGGTCGTCGAGGCTTACGATCGGCTCGTGGCGATGGGCTGTCTGCAGTCTCGCCGCGGCGCCGGCTTCTATACGGCACCGGCGCTCGCACCTGCGGAGACGACGCAACCCGTCGCGTCCGAAAACCTCAGGCACAACGAGGAACTGGTCTGGCTGATCCGCCGTCAGCTCGAAGCGGACGAAGACACCCTGCTCGCGGGCGGCCCGTGGCTGCCGAATTCGTGGCTCGACGAAGCCGGCATCCGCCAGAGCCTCAACGTGCTGGCGCGCAAGAACGGCGCCTACCTGCTCGAATACGGGCGCCCATTCGGCTATCTGCCGCTGCGCGAGCATCTTGCGCTGATGCTGGCCGGGCTCGGTATCACCGCTCATCCGGGCCAGATCCTGCTGACGCAGGGCACCAGCCAGGCGCTCGGGCTTGTCAGCCGCTACTTGCTCAAATCCGGTGACGCGGCATTGGTGGACGACCCCGGCTACTACAATTTGTTCGGCAATTTGCGCATGCAAGGTGTCGAAATGCTAGCGGTGCCGCGCAATCCCGACGGACCGGACATTGCCATTCTCGAAAACCTGGCCGCAGCGCACCGACCGAAAGTCTATTTCACCCAGTCAGTGATGCAAAACCCGACGGGAACCGACATGAGCCCGCATGTCGCGTTCAAGGTGTTGCAGGCAGCCGAGCGCCACAACTTCACTGTCGTGGAGGATGACATCTTCTGCGATCTGCAGGTGAAGACGACGCCCCGGCTCGCGACGCTGGACCAACTCGACCGTGTGATCTATGCGCGCAGCTTTTCCAAGACGCTATCCGGCAGTCTGCGCGTCGGCTTTGTCGCCTGCTCGCAGAACGTCGCCAACGAACTCGCCGACATCAAGATGCTGACCAGCATCACTACCTCGCCATTCACTGAGCGGCTGATCTATCTGATGCTGGTGGACGGCCACTACCGTAAATATCTGTCACGCTTGCACGAGCGGCTAGGCGAGGCGCGGCTCAATGTCGTGCGCGCTTTCGAACGCATCGGACTGGAATTGTTCGCGGAGCCTGCAGACGGGATGTTCGTCTGGGCGCGCTTGCCGCATATTGACGACTCGCTAGCACTGGCGGAAGCGTCGCAGCGCGACGGCATCATGCTCGCGCCTGGCACGGTCTTCCGTCCGCATCTCGAGCGCTCGCCGTGGCTGCGGTTCAACGTCGCCGTCTGCGAGGACACGCGGGTGCAGCGCTGGCTGCAGCGGCAGGCGGCGAACAAGGCGGCGTAACGCAGCCTGCGGAGACGGCGGCAACCCCACGTGATCTCCTGACGCGCGTGGTTTAGCTGTTCGAACGTCGCCACGTGGCTGGCGCCGCGCCGAACGCCTTCTTGAACGCGCGGGAGAATGCGGCCTCGGAGTCGTAGCCGACAATCTCGGCAATTAGTGCGAGGGAGGCGTTGGTGTTGCGCAGCTTCTGAGTCGCGACCTGCATACGCCAATTGGCGAGGTAGTGCATCGGCGGCACGCCGATCAGACGAAGGAAGCGGTCGGCCAACGCCGAACGCGATAGACCGACCTCGCGGCCAATTTCATCGACGGTCCAACGCCGGGTGATGTCGCGGTGCAGCAGCGCCAGTGCCCGCGCAACGTAAGGCTCGCGCAAACCGGCGAGCCATCCGGTCTGGCCGTCCGGCAGGGCCTCCGCGTAACGCCGCACTGCCTCCACGAACAACAGTTCCGAAAGCTTGGCTAGCACGGTCTCCGATCCGGGACGGCCAGCAGAGACCTCCTCCGCGGCGTATTGGAACGTTGAGCGGATCCATTCGGCGGCTCCGCCTTGCTCGACGTTGAGCTTGAGCAGGGGCGGCAGAGTCGAGATCACCGGATTGCCCTCGGCGCTCGCGCAACCGAGGAACCCGCAGATCATCCGCGTGCGTCCGCCACCGCCGCCATGATGGATCGAGAACAGCCCGCCGCCCTCGGGCGGACGGATTATATCGCTACCCGCCACCGGCGGCAGGCTCAGGTCGCTTCCCATCAGATGCAGGTCATTGCGCGGCAGCAGAACGACCTCGCCCGGCCCGACTACGAGGTCCTCCCCATCCTCGCCCTCGACCCGCATACGAAAACCGCCCTCAACGACATAGTGATAGAGGATCAGATGGGACGATGGCGGGAGGAGGGGCGCGCAATGCTCGGGCCCGACACGGGCCGCCATGCACCACGGCGCGAAGAAATCGGCGTGCAGGAATACGCCGCCGGTCAAATGCGCCACCCTCAAGACGTCGGATAGGGCGTCCATGCCGGCCTTCCTACCAGGATTCGGTGTTTCGGTCATGTTTGCCGGCGGGCCGGCCATAGCCCGCGATCGCCTGCCGATTTACGAATGGCCGCCTCAGCCGACCCGTTCGTCCATTGCGTCGGCACACGACTCCGGGAAGGGAGACGGAAGATGAATGCGCTCAACAAAATCTCCGACAGCGCACGGTATGCGCGTTGCATTCAGACGTCCAAGCGGGTGCGCTGGGACTTAGACGAGGACGTGATCCGGGGGCGCCGCTTCGATGCCGCGCACAAATTCCTGCCGGACGGTCTTTCCCTGGCCGACGCGTTTACGACTCTATCAGCCGATGAAAAGCGGTTTGTGAGCCAGATCCAGGGCCGCACCTATGCCAATGTCTTTGGGCTGGTCGAGCGCTTCATCACTGCCAAGATCCTTGAACTGAGCCAGGATCACTGTTTCGGCGACCAGGTTGCGCTCGACGCGCTGGTTCGGTTCGGCGACGAGGAGTTAAAGCACCAGGCGCTGTTTCGCCGCATCGAGACGATGGTCGGCGACGTTCTGCCCGACGGCTATCGCTTCGAAGTCGATCCCGACGCCGTCGCCCACGCTGTGCTCGGCAAGAGTACATGGGCGGTGTTGGCACTGACGTTGGATATCGAGCTGTTCACTCAACTCCACTATCGCCAGAGCATAGATCCCGACACCGAACTGTCCGAGCTGTTCAAGGACGTGTTCCTCTATCACTGGAAGGAGGAATGCCAGCACGCGATCGTCGACGAACTCGAGTGGGCGCGCCACGACGCCGGGCTAACGATGGAGAAACGCGACCGGGCGGTCGACGAGTTCATCGAGTTGGTCGGTGCGGTGGACGGCATCCTGCGGGCCCAGGCCAAAGCCGACGCAAGTTACTTCGCGGCGAAGTGCGGCCGCGCGGTCGACGAGGCCGAAGCACGGGCGATCGAGGCGGCATTCATCAAGGCTTACCGCTGGCAATACATCCACTCCGGCGCCCAGCACCCGCATTTCGGCAAGGCGCTTTCCAGCCTGATCACCGAAAACCAGGGCCAGCGCATCCAGGCGGCGCTCGCCACGCTCCAATGATCCAGCCTGGACCTCTCGTCACCACCCAAGCAAAGGAGGCCTATCATGGTTGCCCAACCGAAGACCGCCGAACCTACCGTCGTCAACGGCATCAATCTCGACGACCTGTTTGCGCTGATCGAGGGGGTCAGGCGGGACGCCGCAAAAAGCAAGACAAACTGGCGGGTCACCACGACCTGGCAGGGCCAAACGCGGAGCCGTGCGCAAGTCGAGGGCTTCGGTGGAGAACGGGTACCGCGTCGGTTCTCGATCGACATCGACGAACCTAGCGAATTGGGGGGAACGAACCAGTTCGCCAATCCACAGGAGCATCTGCTCGCGGCGCTCAACGCCTGCATGACGGTGGGACACCGGCGACAGCCGCAAAATTAAGCTACGCAAGTTCGTTTTTGGCGAAAACGATAATCCCGGTGCGTATCTGGATGCCACCCGGCAGCTGAACGCCGACCCCTCCATTCGCTACTACCATTTTGACGAGGTCAACGGTCAGCCTTTGACGGCGCTACTCAATACTTCGGTGCAGGAGATTTGAGCCATGGCCGGCCACTCAGAACGCGACTTCGAGACCGCAATTGAGGCTGGCTTGATCGGCGCGGGCGGCTATGCCAAGCGCGCACCGACCGCCTATGACCAGGCATTGGCGCTGTTCCCGGAAGATGTGAGCGGGTTTCTGAAAGATAGCCAGGCGGCCAAGTGGGGGCAATTGGAAGCGCTACTCGGTGCCAGGACGCAAGCAACTGTGCTCGACAGCCTCGCCAAGGAACTCGACATCAAGGGGACGCTGCACATCCTGCGGCACGGCTTCAAATGCTACGGCAAGACCTTCCGGCTGGCCTATTTCCGCCCCAACTCCGCCATGAACCCCGACGCCGCCGAGGCCTATTCCCGGAACCGGCTGACCATCACCCGCCAATTGGCGTTCACCTCGGTTATGAAGAAGGCGGACGGCAAGAACCGGCGCTGCATCATTGATGTGACGCTCAGCCTCAACGGCTTGCCCGTAGCGACCGCAGAACTGAAGAACCCGCTAACAGGTCAGCGAGCGTCGGACGCGGCGCGGCAGTACATGGACGAGCGCGACGAACGCGACCTGCTGTTCGCCTTCAAGAAACGCTCACTGGTGCATTTCGCGGTGGACCCCGACGAGGTGTGGATGACCACGCGCCTCAAGGGCAAGGAGACGATCTTCCTGCCATTCAACCGAGGCAATAATCATGGCTCGGGCAACCCGCCCGTGGAGGGCAACTGGAAGACGCATTACCTCTGGGACGAGATACTCCAGACCGATAGCCTCATCGACATTCTCCAACGCTTCATGCACCTCGAAGTCAAGGAGAGGCAGGTTAAGACCGATAAGGGCGTACGGACCATCCGTAAGGAAACGATGATCTTCCCGCGCTATCACCAGCTCGATGCGGTGCGCAACCTCATTGCCCACGCGCGGGCGAACGGCTCGGGGCGGAACTACCTGATCCAGCACTCGGCGGGGTCGGGTAAGTCAAACTCGATTGCATGGCTCGGGCACCGACTGGCGAGCCTGCACGACGCGAATGATGAAAAGGTCTTTCATTCGGTGGTCGTCGTCACCGACCGGCTCGTGCTCGACCAACAGTTGCAGAATACCATCTATCAGTTCGAGCACAAGACCGGGGTGGTCAAGAAGATCGATGAGGACACTCAGCAGCTTGCCCGTGCGCTGTCGAACGGAACGCCCATTGTCATCACGACGATCCAGAAATTTCCCTTCATCTCGCGGGCGCTCGCTACCCTGGAAAAGAAGGGCTCGGGTGTGAAGATCGACACGGCGGGCAAGCGCTTCGCAGTAATCGTGGACGAAGCGCATTCCTCACAGAGCGGCGAGACGGCAACCACACTCAGGGGGATGCTGAACAAGGACGGGATCGAGGCCGCGATTGCGGCGCAACTCTCGGAGGAAGAAGACGACGATCTCTCAGATGAAACCAAAGCGGCAATTCTGCGCGATTCCCTGAAACGGGCGCGTCAGCCGAACCTCAGCTTCTTCGCCTTCACCGCCACGCCGAAATTCAAGACCAAGACGCTGTTTGACGAGCCGGGGCCGTCCGGTACATCGCCGTTTCACGAGTACACCATGCGGCAAGCCATTGAAGAAGGCTTCATCATGGACGTGCTCCGGAACTATACGACCTACAAACGGTTCTTCGGCCTTATTAAGCAGGTCGAGAACGACCCCGAGGTTCCGCGCAGGAAAGCCGCAAAGGCGCTGACCCGGTATCTTGAACTCCACCCGGTCAATATCGAGCAGGTCGTTTCGGTTATCGTCGAGCATTTCCGGCTCTACGTCATGCACGAGCTTGGCGGGCGCGCCAAGGCGATGGTTGTTACCGGCTCGCGCCTTGCCGCCGTGAAATACAAGCTGGCCTTTGACAGATACATCGAGAACCACGGATATACCGGCATTCGCTCACTGGTCGCCTTTTCCGGGACGGTAGAAGACCCGGAAGACCCCGGCTCCTCCTATACCGAAGTATCGATGAACGACGGGCTGGCTGAAAGGGAACTGCCGGAGACCTTTGAACGCGACGACTACCGAGTGCTCCTGGTCGCCGAGAAATACCAGATGGGCTTCGACCAGCCTCTGTTGCAAACGATGTATGTAGTCAAACGGCTCGCTGGAGTGCAGGCGGTGCAGACTCTGTCCCGTCTCAACCGCATGGCTACGGGAAAGGCGCGCACCTTCGTGCTCGATTTCGCCAACGAAGAAGACGACATCTATAGGGCATTCAAGCCCTATTACGAAGCGACACCGATCGGCGAGAATGCCGATCCGCATCGCCTGTCGGAATTGCAGCACAAAATGCTGGAATGGGCGATATTTTCACCGGGTGATATCAAGGCTTTTGCGGAGATCTGGTACCGGCGCAAGCGCGATCATTCTGCGACGGACCACCGATTGATGAACGCGGTGCTGGATGCCGTGGTGGAGAGGTTCCTCGACAAAGAGGAAGGGGAACAGGACGAGTTTCGTGGCCAATTGACGGCCTATCGCAACCTCTATGCCTTTCTGTCGCAGATCATCCCTTATCAGGACAGCGAGCTTGAAAAGCTTTACGCATTCGTTCGCAACCTGATCGCAAAACTGCCACCGCCGGGTGACGGCAAAGCCTTCGCCCTAGACGACGAAGTTGCACTTCGGTTTTTCCGACTGCAGCAGATGACCGAGGGATCAATCGACTTGTCGGACGGCGAGGCGGACCCGCTCAAGGGGCCGACAGATATTGGCACCGCCCGCGCGCCCGAGGAGCAGGTGGCCCTGTCTAGCCTGATCGACAAACTCAACGAGCGTTTCGGCACGGCCTTCACCGAGGCCGATCAACTCTTCTTCGACCAGATACGTGCCACCGCCGAAGAGGACGAAAAGATCGTTGAAGCCGCTAGGGCCAACAATCTCGCCAACTTCTCTTCCTATCTGGACCGCATGCTCGACGAATTGTTCATCGACCGCATGGAAGGCAACGAAGAAATATTCTCGCGCGTGATGACGGACAAGGAATTTCGCTCCGCCGCCCACGAGCACCTTGCCCGCGAAATTTTCCGACGAGTGCGTGAATCGGCCTGATGCGATGGGCCGGCAGTTGCTCAAGTTCGGGGGAGAGAAACCAAAGTCCTGGCTGAACGCCGAGCTGGATCGAGTTGTGATGGAGCATCCATGCCAACCCTACGTTCTGATCGCTCCCGGAGCCGGGCGGTGATCTATGCCCGAGTCTCCTCCAAGGGAGCAAGAGAAGGAGGTTTTCTCGACCCCGGCGCAATTGAGGGTTTTGAGGGAATCCGCGACGCGGGGCCTCAGGGTCGCCGACATTATATAATCAGGAAGGGCAGCCGTCCCGATTGTTCCTATGCCGCGATCGGTAAGTCTCGGGCTTGATCAAGCAGTCGCCGAAACTCCGGCTGCGGAGCGAGGCACATGGTTCGATACGTGTCCAGGAAGGGGAGCCAAATTTGAGAAGGCCGTTGGCGATACCGCCGGGCGGCTCTTCCCTTTTCGAGTACAAGCGTTGTTTCGGCTAGCGCGTTGGAAGGAGGGTGAGGTCCATCCGACGGCCCAGCCGGCGGTGAAGGCGATGCGATGGTGGCGTTCACCTCGTGATTCGTTTGAGACGATGAAACGATGAAAAGGCTTTCCGAGCGGTTCGACCCGATCCTGGCAACTACGGCCAGGATGGAAAATCTTGGGGACCAATGGCGGGGAAGGCGACGAGGCGCTCGCGGCCGTGTGTAATTCCGGTGTAATCGTGCCCGGAAAACCCGAGAAAATCAGGGATGGCGGTGTGCGAGGATTAACCGCGTAAACCTTTGAACTTCCGGCAAAGGCGGGGGATCCAGAACGCCCGAGAAATGGCGGTTCGAAAAGATGATCTCCTCGACCATGCCGTCGACGAAATATTCCTGCTCTGCGTCGCCGCTCATATTGGCGAAGGGCAGCACCGCGATCGACGGCTTGTCGGGCAGTGGCAGCACAGGCGTCGATGGGCTCTTGGCGGTGGTGCCGATGTCGCGAACCCGATAGACCCGTACCGGGCGGGCAATGTTCTTGACCTGCTGCTCGCCCAAATCCTCAAAGGCGAAGGGCAGCCGGTCGCGCACGTGGTCGTGGACCGTATTGGAGACGAACACCCCGCCGGGATCGGCCAGGGCCTCGATCCGCGCGGCGATGTTGACGCCATCGCCGTATAGGTCGTCGCCCTCGACGATCACGTCGCCGAGATTGATGCCGATGCGCAGCTCGATGCGCTTGCCCGCCGCGATGCCGGTATTGGGCTCGGGCATCGCCTGTTGCACCGCGACCGCGCAGCGCACCGCATCGACGACGCTGGCAAACTCCACCAGCAGGCCGTCGCCGGTGGTCTTGACGATGCGGCCCTTGTGCTCGGCGATCTTTGGATCGAGAAGCTCGCGGCGCAGCGCCTTGAGGCGTTCGAGCGTGCCTTCCTCATCCGCTCCGAACGTACCATGTCCGTGGAAAACCAAAGACTTAAAAGAAACGTGACCAGGCATCCCACAAATATGCCCACAAAACTAAGAGTCCCCGGAATTTGAGCAACGCCGAAGGTCCAATTGTAGGGGCCGGTCAGGGTGACGACCACCGTCGATGACCATCGTCTTGGCGCGAGCTAACCGAACTTTCGGTCAACTAGCCTCCCTGCTTATGTGCGTCTACTCCGAGAGATAGCTCGCGTTGCAGCTCGTTCTCGGGGCTACGTTCGGCGGACGTAAGCGGCGGCGGAAAGGGTTTAACCTGACTGTCGGTTTTTTCACTGGTGACGACAAAGTGGTTATCGTCCAGCCTCATAACCTGAAGGTCGTAGGTTCAAATCCTACCCCCCGCAACCAATTTTGTGACCCTCATCGGAACGCGCGCTCTCATCGAGCGGCGCTTTTGCTTTTGTCGCTATCGTCAGGATACCGGCAAGGCGGCCGTAAAGGTTGGCCGACAGGGTTTTCCTGCCATTTCTGACGACCGAGCTCAGTTCAATCCGGTCAACGAGCTTGCGAATGATCTCCGCCGCCTGCATTCGGCTCCCGGCTTCCGTCAGAGCCGCGCGCAAATCCGCTATCTGCGTCCGGTAATATTCGGCCATGTTCGGGTGGAGACGAATACCTGAGTCTTCGCTTGCGGCGAGGCGGCTGCGCAACGCTTCCTTCCGGGCTTCGAGTTCTGTCATTTTCTCCCGCACGGCTGCGGCGGGCACGCCGTCCAGAAGCGCTTGCACCAGCCGGGCGAGATCGCGCTCCGCCTTGCTCAGCGCATCGGCATCCGCCGTTCGCTGCGCGTTGTGCTCTGCGTGCAGGCGGTTCATGGCGCGAGCGTATTCCTCGCAAAAGATCCGGGTCCGCGCGGGCTCCATCAGGCGATTTTGAAGTCCGTCGAGCCACGGCGTCTTCCAATGCATCGCGCCGGATTGTCGCCTTGTTGTCGCAGGTGCCTTTGTTGCGGGCGTTCGCGCAGCCGATATAGACCTTGTTGAAATGCACGATCCCGCCGCCGCAGACGGCGCAGCGCATCAGGCCGGTAAAGAGATAGCGCGGGCGCCGGCGCTCCCAGTAGCCGGGCGACTCGCCGGAGCGGCGGCCCGCTTCAAGCGCCCCCTGACGCGCCTTCACCCGCTCCCACAAGTCCTGATCGACGAGCCGCAGCGACGCCACATTCTGGACGATCCATGCGGAGTCCGGATTGAGCCGGGACACCCGCTTGCCGGTTTTCGGGTCCTTCACATAGCGCAGGCGGTTCCAGACCAGCCTGCCGATATAGAGCTCGTTATTGAGGATGCCGGTGCCGCGCTGGCGGTTGCCGTGGATGGTGCTCGGCCCCCACGTTCCGCCCAACGGGCCGGACACGCCCTCGGCATTCAGCATCTTGGCAATCGCGCGCGGCGAGACGCCGGCGGCGTAATCCTCGAAGATGCGGCGGACGATCGCCGCCTCTTGCGCATTGATCCTGCGTTCGCCCGTCAGCGGCTGTCCGTCCGGGCCGGCGCCGCGCACGACCTCGTAACCGTAGCTGTTTCCGCCGCCCGATTTTCCCGCTTCGACGCGGCCGCGAAGCCCCCGGCGCGTCTTGTCGGCGAGATCCTTGAGATAGAGCGCCCCCATCGTTCCTTTGAGGCCGATGTGGAGTTCG
>Ga0210406_10006719_pt1 | contig 11872 bp, 10 predicted proteins | sample IncBWC30MmetaG_FD_155454 | JGI IMG/M metagenome (GOLD analysis project Ga0210406, IMG submission 155454) | Forest soil microbial communities from Barre Woods Harvard Forest LTER site, Petersham, Massachusetts, United States - Inc-BW-C-30-M | ecosystem: Environmental > Terrestrial > Soil >...
TGGCCTGCCTGCTTCTGCTCGTAGGCCGTGCCGGTGCGCAGGCGAAGTCTGATGCCGATCTCCTGATCCAGGAGGCTCTCAAGCCCTCGCCCATTGAGCACAACCTCCGCCGTCTTACCGATGAAATCGGAGGGCGCGTCCCCGGCACGCCCGCCATGGATCGCGCCGTGGCCTGGGGTGTGGCAGCATTCAAGGAGGCGGGCGCCGATCGCGTGCAGACCGAAGACTTCAAACTTCCGCATTCGTGGGCAGAGGGCGCAACCGTCGTGACGGTCTCATCCACCGGAACCTCCACCGACAACAAGCTCGCGTCAGTCCCCGCGGTCGAGTTCCGTCTGCGCGCCGTCTCCGTAGCGCTGGCCCCCGCTCTCACCGCTAAGCATGTGCCTGTGATCGATGTGGGTAAAGGCACCGCCGCCGATTTCAAGAAAGCGGGCGACATCTCCGAAAAACTTCTGCTCGTGCACTCCGACGTGCTGAAGAAGTGGGAAGACCTCTTCAATGAGTACATGACCCCGCCGCCCATCATCGACGCGGCCCTGAAAGGTAAAGCCAAGGCGGTCGCGTTCATCGCCACCCGCGAACACGACATCCTGTATCGCCACACCAACGCATCGGCTGGCGAGATCGACAAGCTGCCCATGATCGTCGTGGCGCGCGAAGACGGCGAACGCATCGGCAGGCTTCTCGGATCGGGGCACCCGGTATGGGCCGACCTCTCGATCCCGAACAAGATTGGTGGCCCGATCACGGCTTCGAATGTGATCGCGGAATTTCGTGGAAGGGAGAAGCCCGATGAGTTCGCGATCCTGGGCGCGCACCTGGATTCCTGGGAACTGGGCACGGGCGCGCTCGATAACGGCTGCAACTCTGCGCTCGTGATCGATGCGCTGCGGACGCTGAAGGCCTCGGGCCTGCGGCCCAAGCGCTCCATCCGTTTCATCCTGTTTTCGGGAGAAGAAGAGGGCATGGTCGGCTCGCGCGCGTATGCCGTCGCACACCGCAACGAACTCGACAAGGCGGTGGGCGTTGCGGTTATCGACGCCGGGACTGGTCGAGTCACCGGCTTTTCTCTCGGCGGACGAAAAGACATGGCCGAGGCCGTGCAGTCGATGGTCGCTCCCCTCAAGCAGTTTGGCGTGGAAGAGCTGAAGACCGACGATGTGGAGTGGGGCACGGACCACTATGACTTTCTGCTCGAAGGCGTGCCCACGCTGGTCGCCGAGCAGGAGGAAGCCAACTACCTCGAGAACTATCACGCCACTTCTGACACTTATGACAAGGTCGACTTTCCACAATTGAAGAAGCACGTCGCCGAGATGACGGTGGTCACTTATGGAGTTGCGAATGCCCGGGAGCGCATTGGGCCGCGCCTCACCCGCCCGCAAACCGACAAGATTCTGCGAGACACACACTCCGACAAGCAGATGAAACTGCTTGGCATCTGGGCGGAATGGGAGAGCGGCAAACGCGGCAGGGCGAAATAACTATGTCGGTGGTGCGACCGGCGTCGTCGCCCGCCGGAGTTTTCTGAAGGCGGAATATGCGCTGCGGCCGAGGGCGAGACGGCCTCGGGACCGCCGGCAGAATGCCGGCGCTACGTAGTTCCGGAGATTTGAGTGCTAGTTTTCTGGATCCTCTTTAACGTTTTCGTGCTGGTAATGCTGGCGCTCGATTTGGGCGTCTTCAACCGCCGAGTGCACACGGTGACTTTTCGCGAGGCGCTCGGCTGGAGCGCGATGTGGATCGGCCTGGCGAGCGCTTTCGCCGTTCTCGTCTACTTCTGGCACGGTCGTACGGAGAGTCTCGAGTTCGCTACCGGATACGTGATCGAGCTTTCCCTCAGCATCGACAATCTCTTCGTCTTCCTTGTCATCTTCCGCTACTTCCGTGTGCCGAGCGAACTGCAGCATCGGGTTTTGTTCTGGGGAATCGTGGGCGCGCTCATCACGCGCGGCATCTTCATCATTGCAGGCGTTAGCCTTATTCAGCGCTTTCACTGGCTTATCTACGTTTTCGGCGGGCTGCTGATTTACAGCGGATTGAAGCTGCTGCGGCAGGGCGACGAGGAAATTCATCCCGAAAACAATCCGCTGCTCAGGTTGTTTCGGAAGTGGATTCCGGTGACGGAGGATTACGAGGGAGAGAAGTTCTGGGTGCAACGGCCAGGCCTGTACGCGACTCCCCTAGTCGTGGTTCTGCTGGTGGTCGAGACCACCGACATCGTCTTTGCCGTCGACTCCATCCCGGCGGTGCTGGCCATCACGCTGAACGCGTTCATCGTGTACACCTCGAACGTATTCGCGATTCTGGGCTTGCGCTCCATGTACTTCGCCGTGGCCGGCATGATGGAGTTATTCGAGTACCTGCACTACGGATTGTCGCTGGTGCTGGTGCTGATCGGCGCCAAGATGCTTCTGTCCCACTACTACACGGTGCCGACCGCCGTGGCGCTGGGCACGGTGGCTGGAGTGATCGCGATCTCGGTTGTGGCCTCGCTGGTCTGGCCCAGAAAGAAGAAGGCCTAGCCTCACTACGAGTAGCCGTCCCTCTCCCTACGCTATGATGGATATTCCAGATGATCATCCTCCCCGTCGACGTAAAGCCGCGCCCCTACGCGGCAATGATCGAGACCGGGCTGCTGGCCAAGGCCGGCGAGCTTCTGCACGACCTTCTGCCAGCGGGCAGCCGGTTGTTCGCCGTAACCGTCGCCCCAGTCCGTCGCAAGTGGGGAAAGAAACTCATGGCGTCGCTGACCGGCGCCGGCTTCGACGTCAAGATGCTCGACATGTCCGAGGGTGAGCGATTCAAGCGGTTGGCCACGGTGGAAGCGCTCGCGGAGAAATTGACCGAATTGGGTGCCGACCGCAACGCGGTCGTCGTCGCCTTCGGCGGCGGAGTAACTGGTGACGTGGCGGGTTTCCTGGCATCCATGTACATGCGGGGCGTGAAATTCGTGCAGATACCCACCACCGTCCTTGCGCAGGTGGACGCGTCGGTCGGCGGCAAGACGGGCGTCAACTTGAAAGCGGGGAAGAACCTGATCGGAGCTTTCTGGCATCCGCGCGTGGTGCTGATCGATCCCGCAGTTCTTTCATCGCTGCCCGATCGCGAATATCGCGCTGGCCTCTACGAAACGCTGAAGTGCGGGGTCATCGGCAATCCAGAACTGTTTCGTGAATTCGAGCACAACCGCGCGGCCATCGCGAAACGCGATCCGGCGACGATTGAGAAGTTGATCGCGGAGTCCGTCCGGCTCAAAGCACATGTGGTTTCGGTGGACGAGAAAGAAAACGGACTGCGCCGCGTGCTAAATTTCGGGCACACGATCGGGCACGCTCTCGAGGCCGAGACCAACTACCGAGCGTTGCTACACGGAGAAGCCGTTGCCTGGGGCATGATCGCGGCTGCCCGGGTGGCCGCGGGCCTCGGCAAACTCAGCGAGCACGATGCGGTGCGTATCCGCGAAGCGACGCGCGAAGTCGGCCGCCTGCCGAAGCTGGAGGTGCGAGGAAAGAGCATCTTGAAGCGCTTGCAGTCCGACAAGAAGACGCGCAATGGGAAAGTACACTTCGTTTTGCCCACGGAGATCGGGAAAGTGGAAATCGTGAATGATGTTCCCGGCGAAGTGGTGCTCACTGCCGTCGAGGAAATTAGAAAGCTATCGAATTCTCGATCTGTCTAACTGCGGCTAACAGCGACTCTTTGCGTCCTTAGCGCCCCCTTTGCGAACTTTGGTTAAAGTCTTTTGATCTTGGGATATGAGCAATCCTGACAAGCCGACAGTGGTGGGTGCTGCTCCAGAGGGAACAACCGATCGCGCCTCGGCCGCGCGCGCTGTGCGCGAAATGTTTTCGGCCATCGCTCCGCGCTACGACCTGCTGAACCACGTCCTCTCCTTCAACATCGACCGATTCTGGTGGTGGCGGACGGCGCGCGCCTTCTCAGCGATCCTGCGGCGGGCCGACGCACGGGTGCTGGATTTATGCTGCGGTACCGGCGACATGACATTTGCTCTGAAACGCCAGGCCGGCAGCGGAAGCGCGCAGATCGTAGGCCTCGACTTCTCCCATGCGATGCTAGAGCGCGCCGCACGCAAGTCGAACGGGAACTCTCCGCGCTGGATCGAGGCCGATGCGCTGCGCCTGCCCTTCGCCGACGAGTCGCTCGACCTGGTTACGTCCGCGTTCGGCTTTCGAAATCTTGCCGACTACGATGCCGGATTGCGGGAGATCGTCCGCGTGCTCCGCCCCGCCGGGGAACTGGGAATCCTGGAATGCGCCGAGCCCGATGGAGTCATCGGCAAGTTGTACAGCGTCTACTTCCATCGCGTACTGCCGGCGGTGGGCACCGCGATCTCGGGAGTGAAAGGCGCCTACGCCTACTTGCCCGCTTCGGTCGAACGATTTCCTCGGCCTGATGAAATGATCGCGCGCATGCGCGCTGCGGGATTTCGTTCTGCGGAGTGGACGCCTTACACCTTTGGGACTGCCGGACTGTATCGAGGGAGCAAGTAACCCGCTGCGTCTGTGCTTATCGCGCAGAAAGCAGGTCCTTCACTTCGCTCAGGATGACAATTCTTGAATTGGTGAAGTTGAGTGCGTCCTGACGCCCCTCATCGGGCCACCAGTTTCTGACTTTCGCCCACGGGCGCGGGCGCTTTGAACGAATCGGCATAGGCGTCGACCACTGAGTAGCGGATCACTTTCTCGTAGTCGTCGCCCAGAAATTTCTTCAGCCGGTCGGTGTTCATGATGTATTGGCCGCTCATGTAGGGCACCGCCGTCGGCGGGATGGCCGAAATTCCCATTCTCCAAAGGAACTCCAACACCATCCGCATCGCCCACTTTCCAGGCACGCGGATCAGTTTGGCGCGAGCCATTTCGATGCAGCGCCCGAACGTGAGCGGCTCGCCGCGCCCGGCCACGTTGAGGATGGTCAAGCGCCGGGCTTCTGGTTCCCGTCTCATCATCCACGCAATCAACCGCGCCATGTCGTCCACGTGAATAAATTGGATCTGGTTGTCGAGAAAATGCTGGCCATACGGGAGCATGCAGGGAAGCCGCTTGCCCTCCTTGCGCATCTGCGCGGCCCGTTTACCCTTGCCGTTGGGTGATCCGCGGAACGCGCCGAGCATGTAGTTATCCACGCTGGCCCCTGCGAAGATGGGTGGGCGAAGGATGTAGACGCTGCATCCCCGCAACGCTGGCGCGCGTTGCTGGACTACCTGGTCGCACTCCCGCTTGTGGATCGCATACGGCAGGGTGTGCGCGTCGAATCCAAAGTCCTCGGTCACCGGGCCAGGTACGTTGGGGCCGTACACCGCGACGCTGCTCGGAAATATGAACTGGCGAATGCCGGTGTCTTCGTTGCGATTGGCTTCCGTGATCGCTTCCATCACGCGCGCCGTGCCGGCAACATTGATGTGCCACATGCGATCGACGTCAATCACGCCCGCACGCTGTGGGTCGAGCACGAATGCCAGATGGACGACCGAGAAGGGTTTCGTTTCGCGAAACAGGTTGTACAGCGCGCGGCAGGATTCCTCGAGGCCCAGATCCATGCGTACGAAGCGGATCGGCAGATCCGTCTTCGGTGGGGCCACGTCGATGCCAATCACCGAAAAATCGCCAAGCTGGGGCAGCAGGCGGAGCCCGAGATTTCCCGAGACGCCGGTAACCACTACAGTTGGCTTGCCAGAGTTCATTCCTTGGATGGTGCTGATCGTAACACACGGATTCCGGCGAACTCAGTGACCAGCACCTCGCTAGTTCATGGAAACAAGTTGGACGCGGGCAGCGCGCAACGGAGATAATCACGACATATGTCGGATTCGCCCATGCCGTATTCGTCGGCCTCCATGCGTGCGGAAAAACGCTCGGTGGCGGGCAATTCGGTTCTGGCGGCGATCGCGATCACCACCCTCAAGATCGTGGTCGGGTTCACCACGGGCAGCCTGGGCATTCTTTCCGAAGCAGCGCACTCAGGTCTGGACCTGGTTGCCGCAATTATCACTTTCTTCTCCGTTCAGGTCTCCGACAAGCCAGCCGATGCCGACCACCAGTACGGTCACGGCAAGGTGGAAAACTTCTCCGCCTTCATCGAAACCGGACTCCTGCTGCTGACCTGCGTCTGGATCATCTACGAAGCCATAGAACGGCTGTTTTTCAGGAGAGTCGAGATCGAGCCTTCCGTTTGGGCGTTTGTGGTTATGTTGATCTCGATCGGCGTGGACGTGTGGCGGTCGCGGTTGCTCGGCCGCATCGCGCAGAAGTACGACAGCCAGGCTCTGGAAGCGGATGCCCTGCATTTTTCCACGGACGTCTGGTCGAGCAGCGTCGTGATCCTCGGCCTGTTGCTGGTTCTGGCTGGCCGCGCTTACCACATCGACTGGCTGCGGGACGCCGACCCGATTGCTGCGCTGGTGGTCGCCGGCATCGTCGTGCAAGTGAGTTGGAGGCTGGCTCGCAAAACGGTTGATGCGCTGCTCGACGCCGCCCCGGCCGGGGTGCGCTCCAAGATCATCGATGCCATGCGCCGGGTAGATGGCGTCCTCGAGGTCGACCGCGTGCGCATTCGCAGGGCAGGGAATCGCTATTTCGCCGACGTGGCCGTGGCCCTGGCGCGTACCGTGACTTTCCAGCACTCGGAGAGAGTCGCGGAGATGGTGAGGGCTGCGGTGCGTAACGTGCTGCCCGATGCTGACGTGACCGTGAACTCGGTTCCCCGCGCCGATCGCAAGGAGAATATCTTCGACCAGATCCGCGCGGTCGCGACTCGGCATAACCTGAATGTGCACGACATTAGCGTCCAGGACTTGAAGGGCCGGATTCTGGTCGAGCAACATCTCGAACTCGACGAGCGGCTTTCCTTGAAAGATGCGCACGACCGCGTGACCGCACTCGAAGCTGAGATGCGCGAGGAAGTGCCGGAGATTTCCTCGATTCTGACGCACATCGAAAGCGAGCCGGCAACCATCGAGCCCGGCGATGAAATCGTCCGCGACCCCGGGCTCGAACGCCGCCTGAAGGCGACTGCCGCGGAATTTCCAGACGTGCTCGACATGCACGAGATTCAGATCAAGCGAGTGCGCGGCCGGCTGTACGTCTCCTGCCACTGCACGCTGCCAGATGATCTGCCGCTGTCGCGGGTCCACGATATTCAAACCGATCTCGAAATCCGCTTCAAGCAGGACGCGCCCGAGTTATTCCGCGTGCTGATTCACCCCGAGCCCATGACGGATAATCGGAGATGAGGCCGAAAGACGTAGCGCCGCTGCGCCGGCGAAATGACTGAGGTGAACTAACGAGCTCATGACTGAAGCCAAAGCCGTATGGTTAGACAATCAACGCTTCACGGCCGAATCGAGCAGCAGCCATGCCATCGTCGTTGACGGCGACCAGAAAACCGCCAACAGTCCCATGGAACTTGTACTCATCGGCCTGTGCGGCTGCACGGGTTACGACGTGGCGAGCATCTTACGCAAGAAGCGCGAGCCTTTCACCAGCCTCGAAGTGCGTGCCTCGGCTGAACGCGCGCCCGAGCCGCCGACGGTTTACACATCGATCAAACTGACCTACATTGTTGGCGGCAAAGTGAATCGCAAGTCGGTGGAAGACGCGGTCCGGCTGTCGAAAGAGAAGTACTGCTCGGTCTCGGCCATGCTTGAAAAGACTTCGAAAATCACTTCCGAGATCGAACTGCTCGAGCCCTGAGAAAACATTCGGACCGCGGGGGCATGCGGTAGCATCTCTATCGTGGCGATGAAACCGAAGATCGTGCTGTTCACCCAACCCGATTGTCCACCCTGCCAGGTGCTGAAGATGTTGCTCACCGAGAAGGGCGCTGTCTTCGAAGAGCGCGACATCACCCGCGATCCTGCCGCCGTTCGTGACCTGACCGAGAAGTACAAGAGCCACTCCACCCCCACGCTCGTGATCGGGGACGAAGTATTGATCGGCTTCGATCCTGACCGCATCGATAAACTCCTTGACGAATAAGGCGCACCCGGTTCGTGGATACGTCTTTATCGCGTCCGCGGCTTTGCTTTGGGGGGTGGCTGCGACGCTGGGCAGGGCGGCCTTCACGGGCAATCTGCTGCCCTCCGGCCAGGCGCTGCAACCAATCGATCCGCTGATTCTCTCGCAGAGTCGCACTACGATTTCATTTCTCGTGTTGCTGCCGGTGCTTCTCTCGCGGCGTGGCTGGCGAAAACTCACCCTGCCCGCGTCGGACTTCGGCCGTACCCTGGCATTGGGAATCCTGGGCGTCGCGGCGTCGAACTATCTCTATTACCTGTCTATTCAAAAAACCAATGTGGCCACGGCCATCGTCCTGCAGTACACGGCGCCGGTACTGGTGTTGGTATACATGGTGGTTCGCGGTTTGCAGCGAGCGACTGGGCAACGGGTGGTGGCGGTTGGGCTGGCCGTGCTCGGCAGCGCGCTTGCGATTGGAATAGTCGGCGCGGGTGGCTTTCGCCTAGACCCGATCGGCGTGATGGCCGCGCTTCTGGCAGCCGTGTCATTCGCGTTCTATAACATCGCCGGGCACCGCCTGCTTGCGCGCTATGACCGCTGGATCGTGCTGCTCTATACGACGTTCAGCGCCGCCGCTTTCTGGATGTTCGTGAACCCCCCGTGGAAGCTCGCAGCGGCCCACTACTCCGGAGAGCAGCTTGCCTTCCTGGCCGTCTTCGCGGTCGTCTCGATGCTTGCACCCTTCTCACTGTATTTCGCCGGACTCCAATATCTGGAGCCGACGCGCGCCATCGTAGTCAGTTGTCTCGAGCCGGTATTTTCGATCGTGCTGGCAGCGTTATTGCTGGGAGAGGGGCTTCGTCCGGTGCAAGCGTTGGGAATCGTACTCGTGCTCGCGGCCATCGTCATCGTGCAACTGCCGGAGCGAGTCGGAGGGGGGTGTGCGGCCGTCGAGCCGATTGAGTGAGCGGGGAGTTAGGAGGTGCGGAGTTCTCCTACTCCAATACCTTCCCGCGCGTCTCCGGCAACTGCGTTGCCGCTAGCATCGACAGGAAAAATGCTGCCGAGCACAGAAAGAACGCCCAACTTAATCCCTTCGCTTGGCCGACGCGTCCGATCACGTAGGGCGCGATCGAACTCATCGTGCGCGCCCCGTTGTAGGTAAAGCCCAAAGCCCGGGCGCGCACGCGCGTCGGGAAGATTTCGCTGCCGATGATGCCGGACCCCGAAAAGAATCCCGTGCCGAAGAACGCCGTCAGCATGCCAAGAATCAGGATCACCCCAGGCTGGCGCGCCGCGGCATACATCGGAACAAGAATGGCCGCAGTCAGCGTGTACAGCAAGTACGCCCGGCGTCGACCCAGGCGGTCGGCAATCCATCCGAAACTGGCGTAGCCGGGAAACATTCCGAACAAATTCAGCGTGACCAGCAAGGTCGTTGTGCCGACCACTCCGAATCCGCGGCCGCCCTCGCTCACTGGCAGGGACAGATATGGCGGCAGCCAGGTGAACAAACCCCACCATGCGAACATTCCAAAGAAATTTGCGAAAAGCAATGCCAACGTGTACCGCCGGTAGGGCGACTGGAAGATCCCGATGAAGCTCGCGCGCTCATGCGCAGGCTGCTGGCTGGCAGCGCGGGTCGACTCCTGCGCCCGGCGCTGATGCTCCTGCCACATCGCCGACTCCGGCACGCTGCTCTGAATCCACAGCGTCACGATTGCCGGCAGAATCCCAACGAAGAACACCATGCGCCAGTTGGCGTAGTGCAGAACGATGCCCGCGACCAGCGCCGCCAGCGCATACCCGATCGCCCACGAGCTTTGCACGACCGAGATCGCCTTCGCGCGTAGTTCCGTGGGCCAGGTCTCGGCGACGAGCGTTGCGCCGGTATTCCACTCGCCGCCCATGCCCAGGCCAAGAATGAAGCGAAAAATCGCGAGCATGAGAATTGACGTCGACAGGCCCGACGCAAACGAACAGAGCGAGTACGTCAAGATGCTCAGCATTAGGGCGCGCTTGCGTCCGATGCGGTCGGCGAGGAAGCCGAACATCACGCCTCCAATGCCGGAGGCCAGCAGCGTCAGCGTCGCCAGAAATCCCGAAGTCGCCTTGCTCATCCCCAGGTCGCGCATGATGTGGGCGAGCACCAGCGCGTAGAGCATCGCGTCGAAGGCGTCGAGCATCCAGCCGAGTGAAGCCGCCAGAAGCGTGCGGCGCTGTGCGGGAGATGTCTGGGAAAACGTCGCAGGCGAGGCGGACATTCGGAAGATTGTGGGGGTTGCCCGCAGGCTTTGCAACGGCGAAATAGGAGGCTATGAGATTGATCGGAGTGCCGGACTTGGTCGATGACCGACGCTCCGAGTCACGTTCTACTAATTGCCGCTCTCCGGCACCAATCCGCGGAACTTCATCATGGGCTCCACCGACGGACTAGCCCCGCGCCACGCGTCATACATCTTCTCGAGGTCCTCGGTATTGCCCCGCGAGAGCACCATCTTGCGGAACCGATCTCCGTTCGCGCGCGTCAGCCCGCCGTGATCCTCGAACCATTGGAACGCATCATGGTCGAGCATCTCCGCCCACAGGTAGGCGTAGTAGCCTGCCGAATAGCCTCCGCCCCAGATGTGCGCGAAATAGCTGGAGCGATAGCGCGACGGCACATAGGTGAGCGCGAGATGAGTTTTTTCAAGTGCCTGCTTCTCAAACTCGTCCGGATTCTGCTTCGGCGTTCCGGGCGCAAGAGTGTGCCACTGCATGTCGAGTTGCGCAGCGGCCACCACCTCGGTGAACGCGTATCCCTGGTTGAACTTCAGCGACTTCTTGATCTTCTCCATCAGTTCCGGAGGCATCGCGTCGCCCGTCTGGTAGTGCTTCGCGTAATGATGAAACACCGCCGGATAGGTTGCCCAGTTCTCGTTGAACTGTGATGGGAACTCCACGAAGTCGCGCGCTACCGACGTTCCGGAGAGCGTCGGATACGTCGTGTCGGCGAACATCCCGTGCAGCGCGTGCCCGAACTCGTGGAACATCGTGGTGACGTCGCGGAAGTTGAGGAGCGCAGGTTGCCCCGCGACCGGCTTGGCAAAGTTACAGACGTTGATGACGACCGGCAGCGTGCCAAACAACTTTGACTGGGTCACCAGGCTGTCCATCCAGGCGCCGCCATTTTTGTTGTCGCGCTTGAAGTAGTCGCCGTACCAGAGCGCCAGCGGCTTGCCGTCGGCATCGGTCACTTCGAACACGCGAACATCCTCCTGCCACACCGGAATGTCCTTGCGCTCTTTGAACGTGATGCCGTACATCTGGGTGGCCGCATAGAACACGCCGTTCTCGAGCACGTTGTTCAGTTCGAAGTAGGGCTTGATCTGCGATTCGTCTAGATCGTACTTCGCCTTACGCACCTGCTCGGAGTAGAACTCCCAATCCCAGGGTTCGAGCTGGAAGCCGCCCTTCTGTTGATCGATCACTGCCTGGATGTCGTGCGCCTCGCGCTGCGCTGCGGCGGTAGTGCCGGGCACCAGCGAATCCATGAACTTAAGCGCTGCCGCCGGATTCTTGGCCATCTGGTCTTCGAGCTTCCAGCTAGCGTAATTCGGGAAGTTGAGGAGCTTTGCCTTCTGCGTGCGCAACTCGGCGAGTCGCGACACCGTGTCGCGGGTGTCGTTGGCTCCGCTTTTCTCGGCACGATTCCATGAATTCTCGAACAGGGTCTGGCGCGTTGCGCGCTCTTTGAGGACCGACAGATCGGGTTGCTGCGTGGTGTTCTGCAGAGGGACGACGTATCCCTCGGTTTTGCGAGCCTTGGCCGCTTCAGCCGCCGCGGCGATCTGGGCATCGCTCAGTCCCGCAAGGGCAGCCTTGTCGCTGGTCACGAGCGCCGCATCTTTTGT
>Ga0210406_10006720_pt1 | contig 11871 bp, 9 predicted proteins | sample IncBWC30MmetaG_FD_155454 | JGI IMG/M metagenome (GOLD analysis project Ga0210406, IMG submission 155454) | Forest soil microbial communities from Barre Woods Harvard Forest LTER site, Petersham, Massachusetts, United States - Inc-BW-C-30-M | ecosystem: Environmental > Terrestrial > Soil >...
CGCTTAGGTCCAGCAACTTGGTGTATCGATTCGGTCCTGATCTCCTTTGATGACATCCCGGGCCATTTGGGAGCCTCGCCCCACCCAGCTCTGCCTCGATTTACTTGACTTCGTCAACTAATTAGTTGACTCTGGCAACTATCTATTCATCCTATGAACGACTTCGCACCCACCTCGTCCGGCTCGGACACACGTATCGCTGCGTTCCGCCGGTTCAACCGGTTTTACACCCAGAAGATCGGGGTTCTGGATAGATGCTATCTGCAGAGCGAGTTTTCTGTGGGTGAAGGACGGGTACTCTACGAGTTAGCTCAGCGCGATGAAACCACCGCCAGCGAAATCAGCGCCAATCTCGGCCTGGATATGGGTTATCTCAGCCGGATTCTAGCTAAACTGGAGAGACAACAATTGATCCGGAGAGCGTCGGCCGAACAAGACGCCCGGCAGCGCCTCATTCAAGTGACCCCCAAAGGAAGGAATGCGATGAGCACACTCGATTCACGCTCTCAAGAGCAAGCCGGATCGTTGTTAGCCGAATTAACCGACCCACAACAAACCAGCATCCTGCAAGCAATGTCGCAGATCCAGGCGGCCTTGGGAGACTCCAAGGCCACCAATGAGCCCTACATCATTCGAACCCATCGTACAGGTGACCTTAGCTGGATCGCTCACCGGCACGCGATTCTCTACAGCAAGGAATATGGATTGAACCAAGCATTTGAAGCCTTAGTGCTGGAGATCGCGGCCCACTTCCTGAAGCATTATGATCCCGAGGCCGAGCGCTGCTGGATGGCTGAAAGATCCGGCGAAATCCTCGGATGTGTTATCCTAGTGAAGAGTTCGAAACAGATTGCCAAATTGCGCCTCCTGCTGGTCGAACCATCTGCCCGCGGTCTCGGTATCGGCAAACGCCTGGTCGACGAATGCATCCGTTTCGCCCGAGAGAAAGGCTATAAAAAAATCGTCTTGTGGACTCAAAGTAATCTGACCGCTGCTCGCGGCATCTACCAGAAAGCCGGTTTCGAGCTGGTCGCCACCGACAGCCACGAAGACTTCGGCCCGCGACTTACGGCTGAGACGTGGGAACTCCGGCTAACACGTCAAGTGTAAGGGCAAGCGGTTGGGCCAAAAGAGCCGTCAACCCGAAGTAATCAGTAATCAGTGTGTCAGTAATCAGTCGAAGGCGGCAAAGCCACCAGGCTATTGTCCGTACTGATTACACACTCACTGGTTACTGATTACTTTTCCTGGCCGCGCCTTGCGATGCTTTGCGCCGCTTACACCACCATTACCTGCCTAATCGACTTTCCCTCTGCCAGGCGGTCAAAGGCTTCGTTGAGCTCTTCCAGGCCTACGGTCTCGCTCAGCAATTTGTTAATCGGGAGTTTACCTTGCTGATAAAGAGATATATACCGCGGGATATCGCGGGCCGGCACACAGGAGCCGACATAACTCCCTTTCAACGTCCTCTCCTCTGCTACCAATTGCGTTGGCGAAATCGACAATTGCTGCGTCGGATGAGGTAGGCTCGCCGTGACGGTGGTCCCGCCTCTTCGGGTCACATCGTAAGCGAGTTTCAAGGCGGGCACCGAGCTCGCCATTTCGAAGGAGAAATCTGCGCCGCCTCCGGTCAAATCGCGCACTTCCGCCACAGTATCTGCACTGGCTAAAACGGTTTGAGTCGCTCCAAGCGCGGCCGCGACCGTCAGTTTGCTTGGATTGGTATCGATCGCGATAATTTTTGCTGCTCCCACTGCGTTGGCCGCTAAGAGCGCACATAAGCCAACACCGCCAAGTCCAATCACGGCAACGTTACAACCGGCGGGCACTTTAGCCGTATTGACCACGGCTCCGACCCCTGTCATGACCGCACAACCGAATAACGCCGCTTCTTGGGCGCGCAGACTCTTATCTACTTTGACCGCAGACCGGCGAGAAACGACGGCGTATTCCGCGAACGCTGAGACGCCCAAATGATGAAACAGCGGTTCTTTCGGTCGCGATAACCGTTTAGCTCCAGACAAAAGCGTACCAACCGAATTAGCTCTAGCAGCCGGCTCGCATAAGCCGGGGCGCCCTTCCATGCAAGGGACACATGCCCCGCAAGACGGAACAAACGACAGAACAACTTGATCTCCCGGTTTGAGGTCCGTAACCCCGGAACCGCATTCAACCACCTCACCGGCTGCCTCATGTCCGAGCACCATGGGAACCGGTCGCGGCCGGTCCCCGTTTATTACGGATAGATCTGAGTGACAGAGTCCGGTGGCCTTAATCTGAAGCAAAAGTTCGCCTGGCCCCGGCGGCTCCAAAGCAACGTCTTCGATGATTAAAGGTTTCGACTCGATGTACGGGCGGGAGCGGCCCATTTCCTGGAGGACAGCGGCTTTCATAGCAGTAAAGAGATCAGTAATCAGTTATCAGTAATCCGTAGGTCAGTAATCAGTCCAGGGGCGATGAAGAACAAGCGGTTCCTCATCAACTGAATACTGATCGAGCGGCGGTAGGGAAGAGCGCAAAGCCTTTCGTCCTCGTACTCGTCGTCGTCCTCGTCCTCGAATTCGAGCACTGAGGTGGAGTCAAAAATGTAGACAGGGACTAGATGAAGGTAGCGTGGCAGTTTCACTGCCTGAATGCGTTTACAAAAAAAGACCCGTCCCGCAGGGCATGGCCTGAGTTGATCTACTGACAGAGTTGACCATTCAAGGTTCAGGAACCCTTATTCCGACCCAATCAGCGTTCCCTCGGGACGGGTTCGGTTCCTTGCATCCCCTGGCAGTAAACCGCAGGCTACGATCTCTTAGTCCCTTCAGGACAAAACGCTTTCCTGAGACCTGTCCGCAAAATCGACGCCGCATCAGAATGGTGGAGTGAATTCCAACGGGGCGGGTTAGACCGAATTCCCCGCCAGTCCGACCTCGGAACGGCCTATCGAGGACGAGGGCGACGACGAGTGCGAGGATGAGGCGCTTCGCGCGGCCCTATCGTTTGATGAATTGAGAGGCCAAACTCAACGCTTCGGTTAGCACCGCACCTCCATTTTGCCCTCCCAAGAAACTGCCGAGAACCGGGTTCTGTGCCTGAGGGTTCGCTTGGTTCGTGCCGCCGGACAGCAGCTTCATTATCACCGGTATCACGATCGGCAACGCACCTAGAATCACTTGCTGATCGAGGCCCGTTCTGCTCGCGATTTCGCCGATAATGCTGTTGAAACGATCGGCGCCGAAAAGATTCTGCAATTCCTGCACGCCAACCCCTGGTTGAGATAGATTAGTTACTGTCTGCTGTGCAGCAGCTTGTCCCTGGGTTTGTTGCTGATCGTTTAGGACATCCTGCAGATGAGGTCCTAATACATCGAGGATTGGCTTAACGTGTTGCTCCGTATCCTGCACGCCAGGGATCAGCTGGGCGAGGTTCAGTAACCCTTGCAGATCCGAATTGCTGCCGGCGTGCTGGGGGTTCGAGATAGAATCGACGATGGCCTGGAAAAGACTCATACGAGGTTCTTCTAGGAGGGTCACGCGTGGGATCGCAAGTGCAGTAAGCAGTAAAAATTGAAGGAGCTATGAGCTAGAATCCAGGAGCTAGAAGGACATGCTATCCAGGCCCACAAGTGACCGGAGTGGACATCAGTAGACGGAGTGGACATCATGGTCGCAAGCTGCCGCTGCAGCTCGATTTCGTGCGGTTCCACGACGTCCACTCGGTCCACTATGTCCACTCCGTCCACTTGGCTTTCCGCCTCAACCGCTCGACATCTCAAATAACCCATTAATTGTCTGCACCGTCCGCTTGCATCGGCGGCACTCTGCCTTTATAAAATTGGGCGATTTCCCAAAGGGGCAGTTTTGCTTTGCGGCAAGACCGAAATCCGAGCGGGACGCGAAATACGAAAGATGCTGACTCTGGGTTGTTTAAAACAAAGTCTTTTGCTCGGAGGCAAGGCCGGGTTCTTATTCGGGGTTTTTTTCTTTTTGACAGGCAGCATCCTCGCTCAGCAAACAACCAACCGATTCGAGAACGAGATCGAGCGACTCAAAGCGAAAATCTTTGATCCTCCTCCAGGCCCAATCGTTTTCTACGGCAGCTCTTCGTTTCGCCTTTGGAAGTCGCTAGAACAAGACTTTCGGTCTTACGAGGTACTGAATTGTGGGTTCGGCGGGGCTTGCCTCACAGACTGTGTTGCGTTCGCGCCACGCCTGGTCCTCCCTCTTAAGCCCTCTGCCGTCGTTATCTACGCCGGCGACAACGATCTCGCTTTCGGCGCGTCGGCCGAGCAAGCATTCGATTCTTTCTGCCAGCTCTTTCATATTCTGCGGGATGGCGAAGACCAACCTCCTTTCATCGCCTTTGTTTCGGTAAAGGCGTGTCCCGCTCGGATCCGTTTTCTGGCCAACATTCAACGATATAACGCATTAGTCCGGGAGTTTATCAGTCAACAACCCCGGTGCGACTTTATCGACTTATATTCTGATCTGCTCGGGCCGGATAAGAAGCCTCTGATCTCGCTCTTTCAGAACGACCAGATTCATCTGAACACCGACGGCTATCAGATTTTGCGGCGAGATATCGGCCAATTCTTGCGCGACGACTTCCCCAAACGCCTCGCCACTCAGTAGAGGTTTACGATTTACCGTTCTCGGTTGGCCGTTTACCACCGGATATAATCCTTTCGGATCATTCGATGAACGTCGGGTGAGGCCTAGGCGTCGTATAAGCTGTATGGGTATGGTATATTACGACTGTTCCGAACACCGGACAGGAAACGCCGAATTGAACTCTTTTGTGACCTGCCTCTGCTTTCTGCGTCAGAGTGAATACTGGGCTCCGAACCTGCCGGTGGCAAAACGCAATTGAAACAAGGACTTTTACAACCTGACTGCTAATTCAAGGTTTGATTCACGAGGAGAATCTGCTCAACCGAGTTGGCACGAAATCTGCATGATTCAATAGCTTTGATTGTTATGAAACGGATGGTAGAACTTGATGTTCTGCGCGGGTTTCTTCTGCTGATGATGGTGGTAAACCATTCGCCCTCGTCGCTCAGACAGTTGACAGATCAACCGATTGGTTTCTTTTCCACCGCGGAACCATTTGTCTTTATCTCGGCTCTGTTGGCTGGCCTTCTTTTCCAAAAGCGAAGAGAGAAATTGGGCTTCGCAGCTGCTCGGGCCGCCACTTTACAGCGAGCCTTGAAGATTTATCGGGCCCACCTGATCACGCTATTTGTAGTTTTTGCCGTTGGAAGCTTGTTTCTGGCTTGGGTACCAGGGATTCGGTATGAACTCGGCAAGTTCTTTGATTCCCCAACCTCGGCGGTTGCCGGCTCCGTGGCGCTCCTGTTCCAGCCACCTTTGCTCGATATCCTGCCGATGTACGTGGTTTTTTCGCTGGTGACACCACTGGCATTTTGGATTGCGGATCGTGTTGGCTGGAAGGCAGTGTTCGCGACTAGTGTCGGCGTATGGGCTCTATCGCAATTTAACGTGCGAGAGGTTCTCACCGCGCCTATCCGCGACCAGGCATTTGTCCAGATCGGGCCTTTTGACCTGTTTTCGTGGCAATTCCTGTGGATCGTCGGTCTGATGTTCGGGCGTTCGCTTCAGCTAGAGAAACCGATGCTTCGTTTCTCAAAACGTGCCGAGATTGTTCTGCTTTCGTTAGCGATTGGTTTCACGCTTAGCCGTTGGATATCTGGTTACTTTAACCTGAATCCCAGCGCCAACTTCTGGTTCCTAGACAAGTGGCATCTCGGTCCACTGCGATTGCTCAACTTCTTTGCCGTAGCTTGGTTCGTGGCCAAGGCGATGCCTCACCTACGGAGTTGGAGAGAATATTTGCGTCCGCTGAGCGCGGTCGGGCAAAACATGTTGCCGGTATTTTCCACCCAGATTTGCTTATCTATTTTAGTGATTGCCTGGGTCAGCGTTCGGCACCACTCGGTTGACGCCTTTGCCACATTCCTGCTCCTGCTGCAGGTCGTCCTCGCGTTCGCAGTCGCCCAATTCTTGGAATACTGGAAAGACCGAAACGTGGCTCCCCGAGCCATGTCCTCCGTGCCAAGCGCTGCTTAAACAGACTTTTTCCTGGCGGCTATGGCTTAGCAGACCTAGTTTGCGGGCCTTGCTATGTCCTGGAAACGCGCTCAGACCCATGCCGAGTCCATGCTAGAAAACCTTGGTTTACCCCCTGCAAAAAAAGGCCGCAAAGATCTTCGAGGCAAACGGCTCGTCCTTGTTGATGACGGGCTCAACCCGTACCGGACGATGTGTTTCACTGTGGCTGCTAAAATCGTCCGGAGACGTGGCGGAGAGGTGGAAACGGTCAAACCAGCCGAAGGGGAACCCTCGCACGCCAAGGTTGTTGACGCTCCCGCGTCAGCACCGGCTCCACGTTCACCAGACGCCCCAACGCTGCGGGCCAGAAAGGCACCGTACCAGAGGCAGTAACCAGTGATCAGTAGGCGGTAGGGCGAAAAACTCGGCGCCGCCGAGAATGTGGCTGCTGCTTGAATTGTTAACGCGCCGGTTTTGAGCTGTGCCATTGGGTTATGTTCGCCCAAGGTGTGCAGAAGGCACCCGATATGGCTCTCAGACGCGCTCGATGATTGGCCACACGGAACGGCTCAAGACCGGCGCGCTTGGCGTTTCAATGGTAAGCTAGACTATGGCCCGCCGAGTTTTTCGCCCTACCAGTTCTAACCCCAAGGCGGGCATCGTGCCCCTAGGCCATTCCTTTTTGCTCCACGAGCAAACTTTCCGGAGTAATCGGCAGATCCCTGACCCGGGTTCCAGTCGCGTTAAATATCGCGTTAGCAATCGCCGCCGGCACACCTGCAATCCCAATCTCTCCAATCCCACGAACACCGAGCGAGTTAAACGTGGTATCGGGAATGTTCAGGAACTCGACGTCAATGTGAGGGACGTCAGCATTCGTCGGGACTAAGTACTCGGCCAAGTTGCGGTTTGCGATCCAACCACTATTGGGGTCGACCTTAGTCGCCTCGAGCAACCCCATTCCAATACCGAAAACAATGCCCCCTATCACCTGACTACGAGCGGTCTTTTGGTTCACCACAGTACCGACGTCCATCACGCTAGTGAAACGCGTTACCCTGGCTTCGCCCGTCCACTCATTTACGCGCACCTCGCAGAATTGCGCTCCGAAGGAAAGAAAACCGTACTTATGTTCTTCTTCGCCTGGAGAAGCGGTTCCGGAGCCCTCGACGGCTGAACGATCCAAGCCCGACAGGACACTCTCAAAAGGAACCGATTTACCACCCGCTTGAAGCACGCCGTTCGCATACGAAATGTCACTGGCCTTCATCCCTGAAAATGGGGATTTCGGGCTGCTCACAGCCACTGAAATCAGCTTTTTAGTAGCTGAATCAGCCGCCGCTAGCACGGCAGGAGAAACACTTGCGGTTGACTGCGACCCGCCAGCGACCGGAGCAGGCGTTAGTCCTGAATCTCCTAAGACCGGCCTTATCCGTTCCACCGGGATACCGAGAGCCTCGGAGGCGACAATCGCTAACACCGTGTACATGCCGGTACCAAGATCATGAGTAGCAGCCGATACCGATACATTTCCGTCGCTTTGAAACCTCACCTTTACCTCCGCATAGCTCCGATGCGCCGGATACAAAGCCGTCGCCATCCCGTGTCCAACCAACCAATCTCCGTCCCGGGTCGATTTTGGTTCCGGGTTCCTGCGGGACCAGCCAAACTTGTCGGCGCCGACACGATAGCATTGGTCCAGATGCTTCGATGACCACGGCAATTTATGGACCGGCTCCACGGTGGCATAATTTCGCAGCCGAAGCTCAACCGGATCCACGCCAAGCTTCACCGCCAGCTCGTCCATGGCCGACTCCAATGCGAACATGCCGGGCGCAACCCCCGGCGCCCGCATAAAAGTGCCGGGCGCGAAATCAAGAGGGACAACCTCGTGGGTTACCAGGATATTTGGCGACTTATAGAGCGCTAGTGATGTCCGATGGGCGGCAGCCTCGGCGAAGAACTTTACCCGGGAACTGGAAGAAAACGCCTCGTGTTTCACCGCGGTCAAGTCGCCTTGTCTTGTGGCTCCCAAAGTCACTATCTGTCTGACGCTCGGGCGATGCCCAACGCCGGTATACATCTGTTCTCGAGTCAGAACGGTTTTGACCGGCCGGTTCAACACCCGCGCCGCGGCAGCGGTAAGCGGCGAATGCATCCACATCGATCCTTTACAGCCAAAGCCACCACCCACAAAGGGGCAAAGTACGCGCACGTTGGTTTCATCGACACCCAATACTGCAGCCAAGTTGCGTTGCTGACCTTGAACCCATTGAGTGGCGTCGTAGATTGTGAGCTGGTCGCCATTCCACATGGCAGTCGCCGCATGCGGCTCCATCGGATTATGGTGTTCGATCGGGCTGTTGTACGTCGCCGACACCAAAACCTGGGCGCTGCCCAAAGCCTCATCGATCGAAGTTACACCGTCACCTAGAACGGATACCGTAGCGCCCATGCCGCTGACGGATTTCGGGGCGTAGGCTTGGCCTAGGCCGGCTTGTAACTCGACGATTGCTGGTTGTGTCTGATACTCCGTTTTCACCAGGCGCGCCGCGTCCCGGGCCTGTTCGAAAGTTTCCGCCACCACGAAGCCGATCGTCTGACCGAAGTAATCGACGGTCGGATCCTGCAGCAGTGGAATCACATCTCCCGAAATCATCCCTTCTTCGCCGGCCTGCGCCGGAGAATAGATTTTGAGCGGATTGAACGGCGTAAAGATGGCGAGTACACCCGGGCTGCTTTTAGCCGCGGAAACATCCATCGATTGGATCTTTCCTTTCGCAATCGAGCTCTGCAGCAGATAACCGTAACACAGCCCAGGAAGCGAATGATCCCCCGAATAACGGGCGCGGCCGGTTACCTTCAGTTTACCATCAACCCGATCGATCGATTGGCTAACGTTGTTCATGCTACACCTCCCACATTCACTAGTGCGCGAGTCAGCGTGCGCTTCAGCAAAGTTAGTTTGAAACTGTTTTGACTTAACGGCCGTGCGCCCTTGGTCGCGATCTCTGCCGCCTGTTCAAAGGTCTCTTGACTCGCTCGTTTCCCGATCAACGCCTGTGCTACTTCCGGTAACCTCCAAGGCTTTGTCCCTACTCCGCCGGCAGCGATTCTTGCATCGCGAATGTTAAGCCCGTCCATGTCGAGAGCCACTGCCGCCGAACAAAGCGCGAATTCGTAAGACTCGCGGTCACGAATCTTGAGATACGCAGAACGCCGATACCAATTCGTATGCGGAACGGTGACTCCAGTGATCAGCTCGCCCGGTTCAATGGCGTGTTCACGACCGGGATTGTCCTCCGGCAAGAGATAAAAATCCTCCAACTTGATCGATCGGGTTCCTTTCGGACCCTGAAGATTGATGCTGGTGTCAAGTGCAACTAGTGCGACCGCCAAGTCGCTGGGATGCGTGGCGCAGCAAGCATTGCTGACTCCCAGGATCGCGTGCATCCGATTTTCTCCGGCAAACGCTGGGCAACCGCTCCCGGCGACGCGCTTGTTACATGGCATAACGACATCCCGAAAGTAAGCGCAGCGCGTCCGTTGCATAAGATTACCCCCAATCGACGCCATATTCCGAAGTTGGGAAGATGCGCTTTTTAGCAAAGCTTGCGAAATAACCGGAAAATTCTGAACGACCTCGGATTGTTCGGCGACATATGCCATTTTCTCCAAAGCCCCGATCCTTAGTCCGCCGTTATCTAGTGTGACTCCCCGCATCGGCAACTGGTTGATATCCACCAGCTCTTTGGGATCCATCACATCGATCTTCATCAGGTCGACGAGATTGGTGCCACCGGCAATAAAGGCGCTTTGTGTTCCCGTGCTGATCGCTTCGTCAGTCGATCCAGCCAACTTGTACGAAAAAGCTTTCATGACTCAGATAGCCTCCTTTCCTTGCGCCACCGCTAACTTGATCGCATCCACAATGTTCGGATAAGCGCCACATCGACAAATATTACCCGACATGAATTCTCGAATCTGCGCGTCTGACTTGGTATGGCCTTCCCGGATGCAACCGACAGCCGACATGATTTGGCCCGGGGTACAGTATCCGCACTGAAATCCGTCACAGGTAACGAAAGCGGCTTGAACTGGGTGCAACTGATCACCCTTGGCTAAGCCTTCGATCGTCGTAATCTCTTTTCCTTGTGCCATTACCGCGAGCGTCAAGCAAGAGACCACGCGGGTTCCATCTAACAACACGGTGCACGCGCCGCAGGCGCCTTGGTCACAACCTTTCTTGGTACCTGGAAGTTCAAGCCGCTCCCGGAGCGCATCTAGCAAGGTTACCCGCGGATCCACTCGCAGTTTTCGAGCGGTTCCATTTATGCCGAGAGTGATGTCAACGAGGCCACCGTCTTCCGGAGTTTGATCCGGCCCACGCGTTGGCTGGGTTGTCTCGGCAACTCCGCGGGAAACGGGAGTAACCACACTCAGCCCGGCAGATAAAGCTGCTAACTGAGAAATAAAACGACGTCTGGAGGAACCTGTTTCCTCAGAAGCCGTAGAACACGGCGCGGACAAGGGATCTGGTTTACGCTGCATATAACATCCTTGCAAAATTCAATCCCTACCGACGTCCTGGCACCCGAAACCCTCGAATTCAATCGAGACAATTTCATCCCGCTGCATCGTGCAGAAATCCACCTCTTCCAGGCCTTCAGTCCCAACTACCAAAGCCGAACAAACGATCGTTAACAAACACGGGCACAAGCATCGGCACAAGGGCGTCAGGCCTTATGAGAATCACTCTCATCAATGAAGTAATCAGTAATCAGTGTGTCAGTTATCGGTTCAGGAGGTAGAAGCTAGAATCTAGGAGCTAGGAGGGCCTGCAGACGTATGATTGTGTCAGCACTCGAATCGCAGGAAGCCGGTGCAACAGGATGGGGCTTATGAGACCGATGCTACTTATGTTCCAGTCGTATGATCCCGTAGATTTATCGGCTCGCCGCGCCCGAACCGCCGAGCTCCTACCTCCTCCGCTGATTACTTCCCTTCCGAAGCCGAGCAACGTTTAGCTACAAGTAATGCACCCTGAAGGATTAAGAGCGACTGATCCTAAAGAACACCTAGAAACCCTCATCAGGCCACGTAGATTTCTTTCATGAGTACTCCAATTCGAGTTGGCGTGATTGGACTCGGGATCATCGGGTCGCGGGTCGCCAAGAATCTGCGGAAGAAAGGATTCGAGGTCTACGTGTGGAATCGGACGCCGAAGGCCGAACCAAATTTCGTGAGTTCACCGGCAGAGGTGGCGAAGACCGCCCAAATCATTCAAATCTTTGTTTCTAATGATGCTGCGGTTCTCGAAACGCTGGCCGCATTGCGCACGGCACTCACACCGGAGCATCTGATCTTGATCCATTCGACGATCTCTCCGGAGACCGTGCAAAAAGCAAAAGACGCGGTCAAGTCGACCGGCGCACACCTGATCGATGCTCCGTTCACCGGAAGCAAAGGAGCCGCGGAGAATGGTCAGCTCGTGTACTATGTGGCTGGCGACAAAGCCGACCTGGAGCGCGCAGAACCCGTTCTGGAAGCTTCGCGCAAAGGCCTCGTTCATTTCAGCCGTTTTGGAGATGCCAGCCTGATTAAAATTGCAACTAACATGGTTACAGCAGCAATCGTTCAAGCGCTGACCGAGGCTCTCACGATTACAGAGCGCGCCGGGATTGATTCCCAAGAATTAGTCACCGCCATTGAGAACAACGCTTGCCGCTCAGGGGTCAGCGATTTTAAGCTCAAATCGATCATCGCTCGAGACTTCGATCCTAATTTCTCGTTAATGCACATGTTGAAAGATTCC
>Ga0210406_10006722_pt1 | contig 11870 bp, 9 predicted proteins | sample IncBWC30MmetaG_FD_155454 | JGI IMG/M metagenome (GOLD analysis project Ga0210406, IMG submission 155454) | Forest soil microbial communities from Barre Woods Harvard Forest LTER site, Petersham, Massachusetts, United States - Inc-BW-C-30-M | ecosystem: Environmental > Terrestrial > Soil >...
CAGAACGCCGCGGTCTCGGTCTCCAGATCTCCTGCACCACGAGCGTCTCGAGCTTCGCCATCGCGTCAAACGTCAGCTTAAGGTTGGGCACGGTGACCGCGGGATTCTGGCCGACGATCCAGAGGAGCTTCAGCTTCCCCGCGAGGGCATCCTCGAACATTGGCAGGGTCCCGTAGTCCTTGGAAGCGTTCCGCTTGGGCAGCCAGGCATAGGCATAATCGTTCTCGGCGGTGGCCGCCTCACCGAAGAACGCTTTGAGCGTGTTGACGAGGTAGCGGCTGTCGGCGATCCCGTTCTTGCGAACGTAGTCGTGGATGGTCGGCTCAGCGTTTGACGCGGAGTTGAGATAGCCCGGCATGTAGTTGTAGAGCACCGCCATGTCGCAGGCGCCCTGTACGTTCGGTTCGCCGCGCAACGCGTTGACGCCGCCACCCGGCTTGCCGATGTTGCCCAGTAGAAGCTGCAGGATGGTGAACGACCGGATTCCCTGCACCCCCGTCGTGTGCTGCGTCATCCCAAGCGCGTAGAGGATGGATCCCGGACGGTTCTTCGCCATCGTCTCCGCGATCTGGCGGATCTGGTCAGCCGGAATACCGGTGATCCGCTCGCCCGTCTCGAGCGTGTACCGTGAGACGAAGGTCTTCAAGCGCGAGAAGACGCAGTGCGGGTTATCCAGGCTCTTAGCGACACGGGGCTTTCCCTTGGCATCGAGCTGATATCCCCACGTCTCCGTGTGGTACTTGTGGTTCTCCCCGTCGAACCCGCTGAAAACGCCGTCCGTGAAGTCGAACGCCTGATCGCCCAAGAAAAGGGCGTTGGTATGGGTCGTGACGTAATCCTCGTCGTACAGCTTGTTGAGGAGGATGTGGTTGATCATCGTGTTCTGGAGCGCCGCGTCGGTGCCGGGCCGGATGCGCGCGTACACGTCCGCCGCTGCGGAGGTCCGGGTGAATCGCGGATCGACGTGGATGATCTTCGCCCCGTTCTCCTGTGCCTTCCGGATCCACTTGAAGGCCATGGGGTGGTTCTCGGCCACGTTGCTGCCTTCCACCAGGATCGTCTTGCAGTTCTGCAGGTCGATCCAGTGGTTGGTCATCGCGCCCCTCCCGAACGAGGCCCCCAGACCGGGGACCGTGGGGCTGTGTCAAAGTCGGGCCTGGTGCTCGACGTAAGCCAGGCCGAGCAACCGGGCCGCCTTCTGGAAGAGGTAGCACTCCTCGTTCGTGTTCTGCGCGCCACCCAGGAAGCCGATCGCGTCCGTCCGATTGACCGGAACCTCCTTGTCGTCGACCTTCTCAGTGGCAATCCAGGTTGCATCGCGCGTCCTCCGAATCTTCTGCGCGACCCGCGCGATCGCGTCGTCCCAGGAGATGTCCTCCCAGTGGTCGCTGCCCGGCGCCCGGTAGCGAGGCGTCGTTAGCCGGTTCGGCGAGGCGTGGGTCGCGAACATGGATATGCCCTTGACGCACAGCGCCCCGCGGTTCACGATGTGGTCGTAGTCGCCTTCCATCGAAATCAACTTGCCTTCGCGTACGGCCGCGATCATGCCGCATCCGCACGAGCAGAAGTTACACGAGGTCGTGAACTCTCTCACATTTGCGAGTTTTAATTGTTGCGTGGCGGCCCTGACCGTGGGCAAATCGAGAAGGCCATCGAGCGTGAGTCCAACGCTACTGCCCACGGCGGCTCTTATCCACTCTCGGCGGTTGATTCCTGTTCGGCCGTTTATCGCCGGATGACCTTCCATCTGACTCTGGGCCCCACTCTTGATTCCCTGATCGCCAGTCTCATCCATAGATACGGTCCGGCCTCGCTCTTAACGGAGTGACACAACGGCGCAGTAACTTTGCGCTTAAAGACCCTACGTTCGATCCACTGGGTGGCCCCAATCTTGTGGGTGATGCTAGTCGGTGTCTGACCGCGACGGAAACTGACACTTTTGCCAGTGTGGTTATCCCGCGAGAGCCACTTACACTCCCTTCACTCCAGAGGTGGGTGGTCCCGTGGTCTATGAATGACACAAGCAAAAGGCCGGCATGGTTTCTGCTGACTCAGCATTGGCTGAGTCTGGTGGGCGTGGCCCTGGTCGCGACGGCTTTGATCTCCTGGCTCTTTGTCCTGCCGCAGCAGATTCGCGGCCATGTGGATAATCCCTACGTCGGCATTGTCGTCTTTCTCGTTATTCCAGCAATTTTCTTCACTGGATTGCTGCTGATTCCGGTCGGCGTGTACCTGAGCAAGCGCCAGATTCACGGAGGTCTGGCCGAGGCGACCTTCGATCGCAAGCTGGCGCTGAAGCGCGTCGCCTGGTTTTTCGGTGCCACAACTCTCTTGAATATTCTGATTGGAACCCAATTCACCTATCGGGCAGTCGAGCACATGGAGACACCACAATTCTGTGGAGGGACCTGCCACACGATGAATCCCGAACTAGCCGCCTATCAGAATTCGCCTCACGCCAGGGTGGAATGTGTCGAATGTCATGTGGCACCAGGTGCAACCGGTTGGATCAGCAGCAAGACAAGCGGAATTCGTCAGCTCATCGAGACGGTGTTCAATACCTATCCAAGACCAATTCCTTCCGCTCTGGAAAGTAACCGTCTCGTACCAGCGAGAGAAACCTGCGAGAACTGCCACTGGCCGCAGAAGTTCGGTGGCGTGCGTCTGCGCGTATTCAGCAAGTATGCCGACGACGAAGCAAACACACGATCGGAAACCGTTCTCCTGATGTTGGTGGGTGGAAACCGGATCTCCGGAATTCACGGCGCCCACTTTGGTCCAGGAGTTCACATCCGTTTTGCGGCGGCCGACGCGAAGCGTCAGACTATCCCGTGGGTTGAATACCGGAATACGGACACGGGAGATGTCCGAACCTTTGTCAATCCCGAAACGCCCCCGGATTCGGCCAAGGGTCTTCCTAAATTCGACATGGAATGCGTGGACTGTCATAACCGCCCGACGCATACCTTCGAGTTGCCAGAACGAGCCCTGGACAAGGCGCTCGCCCTCGGTGACATTCCTGTGACCTTACCCTACGTCAAGCGGAAGAGTCTGGAGTTGCTGAAGACAAACTATGCGACAAGCGCGGAAGCGGCTGCGAAATTACCGACCGGGCTAGCTAGTTTTTATCAGCAGAGCTACCCCGATCTGTACGCAAATCGATCCAAAGACATTCATGACGCTGGCCGGGCAGTTCTTGCGATTTACAACCGCAACGTTTTCCCGGATTTGAAAGTTTCATGGGGCACTTATCCCAACAACCTGGGCCACATGGACTTTCCAGGGTGCTTCCGATGTCATGACGGCTCGCACACGGCCGGGGATGGCAAGACCATCGCCCAAGACTGCAGCAGTTGTCATGAACCACTCGCTATGGATGAGGCTTCACCAGAAATCTTGAAAACGCTCGGCATCGCGGAACGGATCTCGAAAATACAGAAGCAATAATTTGGACGATACGAAGTAACAAGACAATGCAAAGTGAGTTGAATCAAGGAGAACAAATATGAACAGCAGGAATGTGGTGGCATGGATAGCAATCTTCGTAGTTGCATTCACGGCGTCTTTGACTGCGGAAGATGGATCTGCGCTCTACAAAAAGAAGTGTTCCGGCTGCCACGGTGGAAGCGGAGAAGGCAAGCCTACCGTCAAAGCTCCTGCGCTCAAAGGAACGAAGCTGGAAGCCAGCCAAATCGTGGAACACACCACGAAAGGCGCACCGGATAGCAAGCCGCCCCACAACAAACCGATTGCAGGACTGAATGACGAGCAAGTGAAGGCAATAGCAGAGTTCGTGAAGACACTCAAGTAGGTTACCTGCTCCAGAAAAAGGGCTGTGCGGTGAAAATACCCAACTGTACACTCAGGCGGCTCCCTGATCTTTTGCATTGTTTCGTCGGAAGGAAGGCTGGTTAGGCCTATGACTTGGACACGAGCAGTATTAATCACGGCAGCGCTGGGCTTTGTGGTCGTTACGACATCGGCGCAATCAAATCCCGCAACACCGACTTCATCGCCCACAGCCGCTGATACGAACCAAACTCAGGACCAGACAGCCTCACCCGCACAAGAGGTTAAGAGCGCTAACACCAAAGGCGATGGGGATTATGTCGGTAGTGATACCTGCGTTACCTGTCACGAGGATCAGGGCCGCCGCTTCAACAAAACAGCAATGGGAAAAGCAATGGCGCACCCGCATTCTTCAGACGAGGCTCGCGGTTGCGAATCGTGTCACGGCCCTGGGCGCGCACACGTCGAGGCAGGTGGTACCAAGGATTCGATTCCGGTCCGATTTACTGAAGGTTCCAAGAACACAGTAGCCGAGAAAAATTTCGCCTGCCTACAATGCCACTCCCGCAGAAACCAGCTCTTCTGGAGAGGGAGCCCGCACGAGTCGCGCGCCATGGCTTGTGTGGATTGCCACCAGGCGCATCAGGAACTTCATTCTCCATTGTCCCATGAGGCGCGCTTCAACTCACCGCTCACGGAAAACGAAAGTTTGAAAGAAACGCAACCTGAACTTTGCCTTCGGTGTCACCAGATGCGCCGAGCACAGTTGCAGCGCTCCTCTCACATGCCATATCGGGAAGGCAAAGTGACTTGCACCAGTTGCCATAACCCTCATGGCACGCCCAATCCAAGCCAGCTTCGGCAGACAACCGTGAACGAGAATTGCCTGGCTTGCCATACCGAACGGCGTGGCCCGTTCCTGTGGGAGCACCCGCCAGTTATGGAGAGCTGCGTTAACTGCCATGAAGCGCACGGCTCCAGCAACCCGCAATTGCTTAAAATGCGGATGCCGCGCGTGTGCGATTCCTGTCACGTCTCCAGCAGGCACCCAACGACTCCAACCCTGCTTAATTCCATCCGTGACTTCAATCGCGGCTGCACGAACTGCCATTCCGCGATTCACGGGTCGAATCACCCGTCGGGGAACGCGTTTCTGCGCTGAGGAAGGAAAGCGAAATGAAATCGCAAAAGATCAGTCCGTCTGTAAATCTGACTCTCGCTCTCCTGTTGCTTTCGATTCCCGTTCTTGCGCAGGACAAACCAGCCGCGGAAAAGCCCGCGGTAGACAAACCTTCCGAGGCGAATGTCGTCGAGTTCGGTGTGCGATACACCTGGGGTGATGTCTATGGACGCCCCGACCTAATGCTTGGTCCTGGTGGGCCCGCTGCATCAGGTAATCCGTCAGTTGCTCCCGGCTGTCTGGGTTGCGGAACTGCGTTCGATCCCTTGTTGCGGACTTCTAAATATGAGGAGTATCGAGATCTGCGCAACGGATTCTTCGTCCGTAAACTGGATGCCACTTTCGATCATCTCCTCGGATCGCACAATTATGTCAGGGTGCAATCACAGAAGACCCTCTATCACGATCAGAGCTACCTGGTAACCTTCGGGCAGTACGGCAAGTTCAAGTTCCAGTTCCGATACGACGAAATTCCCCATGTCTACAGCAACACGACGCGGACGCTGTTTGTTCCAACTTCGCCTGGAGTCTGGAGCTTTCCGGCGGCAATCCGATCGACGCTACAAGCCAGCCCGTCTACCGACCTCCCATCTCTGATTGCCGGCACCGGTACGAACGCGCAGCAAGGCGTGGTAACCAATTTTAACTTCATTACCCCTAGTGTCACGCGCAAAGCAGGAACGATTTCTGGCTCCTACGACCTTACTTCGAATCTTAATCTGAATGGGATGTACTGGCGTGAGAGCCAAAACGGCTACCGGCCCATTGGTCTGATCATGAACTCCAGTCCGAGCGCCAGCGCCACCTCCGGATTTGGAGTCGAACTTCCCGAGACCATCAGCTACTTTAATAATTTGGTTCGTGTCGGCGGCGAGTACGGCAAACGTGATTGGGGCGTTGAGGCAGCTTACCAGGGGTCCTTCCTGCAAGAGAACATTCCGTCGATGACCTGGGACAATCCTTTTATCCTCACTCAGCCGGTGGGCGCAGAAGTCTCCAACCCCACGACTGGTCGCTCGAGCTTGTATCCCAGCAACCAGGCTCACAATCTGGACCTGGCCGCCGCAACAAACCTGACTAAGTACATGCGGCTTCAGGCGGTCATTAGCCCTGGCTGGTTACGCCAGGATGAACGGTTCTTGCCGTACACGACCAACGAAGCGATTACCGGATGTGGGGGCACCCCGGGGGCTTCATGCACTACCACGGCGTCGCTGCCCGCACCAAACCTGGAAGGCAGCAAGCAAACCCTGGCGATGAACTTCACACTCATCAGCCTGCCATGGAAGAACTTTCAGGTCAAAGCGGGTTACCGTCACTATGACTACAACAACAATACTCCGGTTCACACGTTCACTCCGACTGAAGGCGATGCCTCAAATCCGGGGAGCGGAGACGAGAACACGCCTTTTGGCTTCAATCGTAAGAATTTCGAGTTGACCGGTAACTGGTTCTTTGCAAAGAAGAGTTCAGCAAAGCTCGGCTACCAGGTGGAATGGATGGACCGCTCCCATCGCGACGTGGAACATTCCATAGAGCAGACGTTTCTGGGAGCGGTTGACGTGGCGCATTGGAAGGACCTCCTGTTCCGGCTTTCGTATCGGCATTCCGTTCGCAACCCTGATGCATACCAGGATGATCAATCCACTGATCCAGCGACAGGTACCCCGATCACATGCGATGACACTAGCGTAGCTTTCACCGCCGACCATCGCTGCAGTCGGAGATTCGACGAGTCACACCGGGTACGAAACCGCGGTGACGGATTGATCGAGTACGATGTTTCCGACAGGCTAAGCTTTTCCGCCTTCGGAGGGACCACTCAGGACGATTACAACCAACGAGGCAAGACCAACAGCTCCACCGCTCTAAATTTCCTTACGGGTGCGGCAGCTACGACCAGTCCCTACTATCTCTATGGAATTCTGAAGGACATCTCCTACAACTATGGTGTCGACGCAGACTTCACTCTCTCGCCGCAGGTGTCGTTGTTTGCCGAGTACTCTCGCGAGCACAATTATAGAAGAATGATCTCGCGGAATCGTACGCCTGCCAGCACCGGCCAAGACATCCTGACCTGCGCTGGCTGCGATACAGCGAATAACGATTGGGAAAGCACCACTCCAGAGAAGGTCGACATCTGGACAGTGGGTGCCGATACCTACAGCGGCAAAAAGATATATCTCACCACTTACTACTCGCTCACGGCGGGACGATCGGATACCCTGTCGCGTTTTCTGGGAATTAACGGCATCAATCCCAGCACCGGCACTGACTGTGCTAATTCCGCGTCTACCTCTTTTTGTCGGTTCCTCCTAGTTGGCACCACAGCTGCTACCAGCTACCCTGAGAGCGTCAGCCGCACACATGAAGTTGTCGCAGTGTTCAAATACAAGCTGACGCGAAACATCACGCCGAAGGTTGAATTTCGCTACCAACAGTTCGACAACAAGGATTTCCAGACTTCACCCATGACGCAGTATCTGGGTTGTATGAGCTCGGCAACTACACCTGTACCCGGGTGTCCGATCCAGACAATTAACAGTACGACATCTCCTACACCGATCCTGAGCCCTAACGGTGCCATTTCGTCTTATCCTTACTTCCAGGTGGGTGACACATCGGCAGCTCGGTACCTGTTTCTGGGTGTAGACCAGCCGTCGTACAGGGCCTATTCCGTCTCGGCGACACTGGAGTTCCACTTCTAGTTGCCTGAGGTGGGTATCCCTTGACTCAGGCACAAAACACGAAGGTCGCGTTCCTCAGGAGCAAAAATAAGACTCCAACAGAGTTGATGCCGCGGGTCCAACGTGTGGATCTCCCTGCTCACGATGGATCCAACAACGTCGATGTCGCACAGCACTATGAATTCTCCACATTCGCTCCTGTTCGAACAGTCCCTGATGGTCCCTGTCAGTCGTAACAGTTCCTCCGAAGAGCCTCTCTGACGACACTTACGCCAAGTTGTTCAACAAGACGAATGGAAAACCTGTGTCGGATGCCTTGCGCCAAGCCCTTCTCGCGTATTACGGCGATCTCGAGAGGCCGTTTTCTACCAAGCGGAACTCGAAGGCCTGGCATGAACTCATCAATGAATTGGATACCCTGAAATCGACGTCCGCGGTCGAAATGTCGTTTTCCCCTGAGTCACCTCACTTGTCATGTATGGCCGGCTGTGCGGTGAAACCATGTATGACAAGATGCGGGCAAATGAGATGAGAACTCAACGCAAGCACAACCTGTTCCGGTTGGGAGTTGCTTTTCTTGTTGTGTCGTGGGCATGCATCAGCACCGGGCAACAGGCCGACATCCAGAATTTGGTCTCGAGCGGGAATCTCGACGGAATGCGCTGGCCGAATTTCAGCGACTACCGGACCGGGCTCCAGAAGTTCTACGAGCCGGCAGGGTACGCTCCAGCCTGGCTCCATGGGTCGCAACCGGTACCTCAGGCTTTGTCGCTGATCGAGCTTTTCAGGGATGCGGGGAGGAAAGGGCTCGATCCGGAAGATTACGATGCTTCGCGGTGGGAGGACCGAATCCGTTCCCTACAAAGCTCGCCAAGTGGACCGGTCGTGCCTCGTTTTGACGTGGCACTCACCGTCTGCGCCATGCGCTACATCTCTGACTTGCGCATCGGACGGGTCAATCCTCAACATTTCGACTTCGGACTGAGCGTGGAACGGAAGAAGTACGACCTCGCTCAGTTTCTACGCGAGCGAATCCTGACCGCGTCGGACCTGCGAGCAGTCTTGGATGACGTCGAACCCCCGTTTGCCGGCTATCGCCGGACCGAACAGGCGCTCGCGCGGTACATCGAACTGGCACGCACCGATGACGGAGAAAAGCTTCCTGCAGTTACGAAGCCCATTGACCCAGGCCAGACCTACACGGGTGTACCCCGAATGACCCGTTTCTTGCGACTCGTGGGCGACCTGCCAGCGGAGGCCACTGTTTCCAACGATACCCAAACCTATAGCGGACCACTGGTGGATGCGGTCAAACGCTTCCAGCGCCGTCACGGTTTGGATGCCGATGGCCGCCTGGGTCCCGGCACCATCAAGCAACTCAATGTGCCACTGCAGGATCGGGTGCTGCAACTGCAGTTGACGCTCGAACGTTGGCGCTGGTTACCGGCCCAGTTTTCAGCACCGCCGATCATCGTGAATATTCCCGATTTCAGGCTGCGTGTCCTCGATGAGAACAACAAGGTCGTGATGGATATGCGTGTGGTAGTCGGCAAGGCGATGCGTACCCAGACGCCGGTCTTTACTCGCGAAATGACCTACGTTGTTCTGAGGCCCTACTGGAATGTTCCGCCCAGCATTCTCCGCGGCGAGATTGTCCCTGCGATACAGCGCGATCGCAGCTATATTGCGCGCAAGAACTACGAGGTGACAACACAAGACGGTAAGGTGGTCACCTCTGGAGAGATTTCCGATGAAGTATTGACTCAACTACGGGCAGGAAAGCTAGCTGTCCGCCAGAAGCCCGGCTCCTCCAACGCGCTCGGCCTAGTGAAACTGATATTCCCCAACGAGCACAACGTCTATCTTCATAGCACGCCCTCTCAGAGTCTGTTCTCGCGCTCGCGCCGTGACTTCAGTCACGGCTGTATCCGAGTGGAAAAGCCCGCCGAACTGGCCGCTTGGGTGCTGCGCAATAATCCCGACTGGACCCAGGAAAAAGTGCAGCAAGGAATGCTGAACGGAAAGGATGACGTCACCGTAAATCTGGTGAAGCGAGTACCAGTCTTCATTGTTTATGGCACGGCGCTCGCCTACGAGAACGACGAAGTTCACTTCACCGATGACATTTACGGACACGATGCCAAATTAGCGGCAGCGCTAGCCAAGGGGTATCCCTATCCGTAACTTGCAGACCCACTACCAGCGCCGGACGCGCCCCACGTCGACGTGCACAAAATCAGAGGCTGCGTAGTAGCCGACACCGCCTCGATGCAGCGCTAAGGCAGCATCCCGCAGTTGTGCGCTAGGAACCCCGGGCACCCGAATGTCGATGGCCATTGCCTGCATATGGAGACTGTGGCGGGCGACCCCATGTCCATGATTGCGGAGGAACTCGTTGCTTCGAGGCGTGCGGTAACCGCAGACGACATCAATCTCAAGGTTGGGATTTCCGAGCGCAGTCGTCAGGTCGTGGAGGAGGTCGAATACCCGAGGATCATACTCATGAATGTCTCCGGTGCGGTGGTCGCGCAGATATCGGTTTAATCGCGCGAGGGACTCATGGTCGTAGCCTTCCCCATCGCGGTAGACGATGTTCAGTCGCTCGCGAGTATGGGTGTGAAAGAAATGGAGCTGGTAAGGACTGCCCGAGACGGGCTGCAGCTTTAGCTCGGCGTCGGCACGGCAGGCCAACCCGCTGGCGAAGAGCAGCGCCAGGAGGAGGAAATTGGGAAGATCTCTTGGCGACCAGGGCAAGGTAAAGCTCCAGAGATAGACTGGCCCCCGAAAGCGGGCCTGAGTTAAATTGTACGCTCTCCTAGTCCCTCGACTTACGGGGTTGGAATACCACTACGATGGAGGGACACAATGGCATTCCCAAAGGTAGGTTTCCGCGGTGACTTTCTTACCATGCTTCGCCAGGCCCAGATAACTCCGCGGGATGCCCCCATTCAATCGCGTTCGTCTGTCCAGTCTCATGACATGCTTTACAAAACGTCCCGGGACATCCTTTACACTCCTGCGCGCTGGTTCGGCCGGCTCGGAGAGGTTAGGAGGTGGCATCTGCAGGATCTCCATCGGCTTCCGGCTGAGGATGCCAACGTTGCACCAGGATCGAGGATCGGTTTTGCAGATCCAGTTCGCGAATCAGAGTTCGGCAGTAATAGACCAGTACGCGGTGTCCGACCCGCTCCAGTTGTACCCACTCGCCCGCCAGTGCGCGGGCGATCCTCCAGCGTATTTGGTAGGCATCGAGGCTGCCCTGACTGCTCACCTTCAGCACTTTGGCACCCGGCGGATATTCCCAGCGGGGCGGATGCGGATCGTAAGGGCGCTCGCTCCGGCACCAGACACTGGCTGGAGTTTGCATACCTAACGCCTCGTGCGGACGCACGTGATTGTGCTCCCAGCGAAACTGATCCAGCCAGACTTGCGGCTGCTGGCGGGGTGCTGCGCGCAGGCGCAGGGCGCGTTCCAGCGCGCCATGAAAGCGCCCCACCATGCCCTGCGTCTGGGGATGGCGAAAGCCGCTCCAATGCAGTTGAATGCCTTGCTTCATCAGCCACACCGTCAGGTGCGTGGCTCCGCTCGGGGCGCGCTCGCTCCACCAGGGAATGCCGTGGTCCATCAACATCGCTTGCGGCACGGCACAGGTCGTGAAGGCCGAGGCCAGTTGTTCCCGCACCAACTCGCCATGATTGGCCCATACCGCCTGGAGCACCAGCAGATACCGGCTGCAATCGTCCAGCACCGACAAGGGACCGACGGCCGCATTCCAGCCCTTGGGACTTTTGAAATCCATCTGCCATAACTCGTTGGGCGTGCCCCGTTGGAAGCGCCCTGGGGCTTGCCGGTGGCGGTCCAGATCGCGCACCTGATGATGGCGCAACAGAATGCGATGGACGGTGCTGCGCGTCATCTCCACCTGCTAGCGGGTCAGCAGCACCTGCAGCTTGCGCGCTCCCCAGTCCGGATAGCGCGGCCGCAGCTCGACCACTCGCCCGCCGTGGCCGAAGACCGGCAGTCAGTCGTTTCGTCTCGTTATTCTGTGACATGAAAGCTCGCCCGGAGTTAGCACACCGTTTTCCACTTCCCAGATGCCCGTTTGAACTAAGCCGCTGGCGCGGCGGACGCTACCGCGTGGTCGGCCCAGCATTGTTGGTCGTGTAAGGTTTGGGTCACAAGGAGGCTACTGTGACCCATCTAAGGAAGCTGAT
>Ga0210406_10006723_pt1 | contig 11870 bp, 9 predicted proteins | sample IncBWC30MmetaG_FD_155454 | JGI IMG/M metagenome (GOLD analysis project Ga0210406, IMG submission 155454) | Forest soil microbial communities from Barre Woods Harvard Forest LTER site, Petersham, Massachusetts, United States - Inc-BW-C-30-M | ecosystem: Environmental > Terrestrial > Soil >...
AATCTGAACATCCGCGATGCAGTTTCGACAATGAGATGCCGATTTTGTTCGGCTTGTTCTTTAGTTAAACGCAATCGTTACGCTCCTTCTAGATCGCTTGACATGATGACAGGGTATCACTAATAATGATGAGTGTCATCATTAATCGATTTTGGGCGAGAGCAGCCTTTTTCTCACTAGCGGTATGGAGTCCTTATGCAGTTCACGAAATTTGGTCAGACCGGCTTAACGGTCTCTGGCATGATCCTCGGAACGGGAACATTCGGAAAGCAAACGGATGAAAAAAGAGGCGCATCGGATGCTCGATAAGGCGAGCTGGCACAGATAGTTAAAGGAGAAGAAGGTCGGTAGAATACGTGCGTTTTGGAACAGGAGGTTGTTTATGCTTCGGCGTCTAACGATCGGTTGGTTGCTGTCATTGGTTGCGACCGCAGGCTTTGCGGCCGAGAAGTTTCCGGTCGATTCGGGCCATTCAAAGATTGGGTTTACGGTCACTTTAGTTGGTGTCGCGGACGTGGATGGCAGATTTCCCGACTTCGACGGAACCATCAGCTATGATGAAGCCGATCTCACCAAGTCGTCCGTCACAGCAATCATCAAAACGGCTAGCATCGATACTGGCAATTCGGATCGTGACAGCGATCTCAGAGGTGCAAACTTCTTCGACGCCAACAAGTACCCGACGATCAGATTTCAAAGCAAATCCATCCAGAGGCAAGGCGACGACTACGTCATGACCGGGACGCTCACGATCCGCGACGTGACGCGCGATGTCGTCATTCCTTTAGTGTGGCGCCAGCATAAGACGCCAGACCCTTGGCATAACACCCGCATCGGTTTCGAGGGGCGGCTTAAGTTGCAACGGAAGGACTATGGAGTGATCGGTCCCACCTTCTGGAACAACGCGATCAGCAACGAGGTAGAAATCGAACTGCGCATCACAGCACAGAACCCCAATTTTGATCGGTGGAACTTCCAGGCACCGCAAGGCAAGAAGTCGATTGGAGCCGTGGTTTACGACGCCATCGGCAGGGAGGGACTGGAGGCTGCGCTTCGCCAATACAAGGAGTTGAAAGAGCATGAGCCAGATGCTTATGCATTCGGTTCCGGGCAGCTCAATCTGGTGGGCCGGAAGCTTCTGCAGCATGGAAAGAACAAGGAAGCGCTGGAGATTCTCAAGCTGAACGCGGAGATGTTTCCAAAGGAGGCCGCAGCGATCTTCGACAGTTTGGGAGACGCGTATCTAGCAGTCGGGGACAACGAAAATGCCACCGAGAGTTTCAAGAAGTCGGTGGCTCTCGATCCTGGAGATACCAGCGCCATCGAGAGCCTTCGCAGACTGCAGCCTGGTTAACCAGAGTGAGAAATAAGCGAGATGCGTACGTCTATCGTGGCATGGTTGGCAGCAACTCCGAACCGGCGTCAGCCACTTTGGGCTGTTCGCGGAGGTTGTGCGAAGTAGCTACGGCCAACGCCTAGCAGGACGACTCGCGTCACATTGTCGAGTCATCCGAGATGATGGGGTTTAAGTCCCCCCGCCAGAACCATCCCATTAGGTGTCCGGGTTCCACAGAGCGGATTAATCCCGAGAAGTCGGCTTGTCGTCAGGAAATCAAGCGCTGACGAGATGCGCGTTTGTCGAGGGGCGAACCAGTAAACTTCCGGCTTGACCGTCACTCCTCCACAAAGTTAAAAAAACAGATCCTCGCGCAATGGATGAGTCGCTGAAATGATCGGAAAGGACACCGGCGTCCGCGTCGGCGAACCAGCTACTCGACTCTTAATGCGTCCGTCGGGTTTACGCACGAGGCGCGATGCGCGGGAATCAGTGCGGCGGCAAGCCCCGCCAAACAGAGAAGCACGATAGTGATCGCGATTGCGGCAGGGTCGGCAGGTTTCACGTCATACAGTTGCGATTCTACCAGGCGACCCAGAGCCCAGACAAAAGGCAGACCGATACCTATTCCTGAAAGAATCATTGTCAACGCATCCCGAAGGACCAGCCAAATTGCCGACCAGCGCATAGCGCCAAGCGCCAGCCTGATCCCGATCTCGCGCGTGCGCTGCGTCACGACAAAAGACATCACGCCGTACAGGCCAACCAGCGAGAGCAACAGCGCAAGTGTGCCGAAGCTGCCGGACAGGGTCGCCAGCATATGCTCGGAATTCAATGATCGATCCACCTGTTCATTCAACGTACGGAAATCGGTCATCGGCAATGCCGGATCGACGCCGTGAACTATCGCACGAAGCGATGGGAAGAAAGATTCCGGCATTCCGCGAACCCTCACATAAAAGGTGCCGCCAGCGCCTTCGCCTTCGAAAAACGGAAAATACGCTTGCTCCGACTCCTCGCGAAGCCCGCGATAACTAAAGTTAGACATAACACCGACGATTTCAGTATTCGGCTTAGCGTCTGGTCCGGAACCCTCACAGATTCGCACTCCTAGGGGACTCCGCCCTCCCAAGTAGCGCTTCACGAACGCTTCGTTCACGATGGCAGATCGTTGGCCTGGTTCGCCCGGTGCGCGCGCATCACGTTCATCGAAGTTTCGTCCCGCAATGATTCTTATACCCATGGTTTGGAAGAATCCCGGCGTAACGGAGTTCAGATTGACGTCGCGGTCCGTCGAGATTCTCTTGTCTGCAAGAATCGTCATCGGATCGTTCCAGCTTCCGCCAGTCAGCAATGGGAGCTGAGCTATTGCAGAAGCCTCAGTGATGGGAGATTGACGGATCGCTTCATCGATACGGCGAATCAGCCGGTTGCCCTCCGGTGGGGAGTATCCGCTTCGTAGAGAGTCGATTCCGAATGAGATGAGGCTCGAAGTTGTGAAACCCGGCCCCTTAGCCATCAATGCATCCAGAGTTCGAACAAACAATGCCGCGCCTACGACGAGCGTCAAGGTCAAAGCAATCTGCGCGGTCACAATAACCTTTCGAAGTCGTACGCCACCGAACGCCGTGCCGCCTCGCTCGCGGAGCGATGACACAAGTGAGCGCCGCCCTGCCTGCCAGGCCGGAGCCAGCCCGCTCAAAAGGCCCGCCGCGACACTTGCGGCAAACGCGAAGAGCAAGAGACGCGAGTCGACGCCTGCGTGCAAAGCGGTGGGGGCGGTACCCTGAGGAAGGAAGGCGATGAGAGTTCGCACGGCAATCGGAGCCGCTGCGATCCCAAGCAATCCCCCGACGAGCGCGATCAGCAGGCTGTCAGCAAGAAGCTGCCGCCCCAGTCGCCCGCGCGAAGCACCGAGGGCCAGCCTTGTTCCAATCTCGCGATCACGGGCCGATCCACGTGCTAGGAACAGACCGGAGACATTCAAACAAGCCAGGCCCAACAATACTGCCGTCACGGCGAATAGCACCCACAATGGTTCCAACAACCGCCGTCTCAGTGCGGAATGACCTTGTGGTGCCGCCGTCAGCACTAACGACGAATTGAGGAATTCCCTCCGGCGTTCAGGCGTGATTATGGGAAATCCTGCGCGGCGCGTATCCTGCTGCAGCATCGCTTTGAACCAAGGCTGCAGCCCTGCCTCCGCTTCTTGCAACGTCACACCTTGATTCAAGCGGCCCAACACCTGCATCCAGCGGGTGCGGCGATCTAGAAGATCTTTGAAACCTGGGATGGCTTTCTCCGACATCGACGCGGGAATCCAAATTGATGGAACCTGGCCAACGTCGATGCCCTTGAACGTCGACGCAGCTACTCCGATGATGGTCAGCGGATGACGATTAACCAACACCTTTCGGCCAACCACATCTGGAGCGCCTCCGAATTGCGCCTCCCAGAAGTCGTACGAAAGGACAGCCACCGGATTCGTGTTTGGCGTACCATCATCGTCGGTCGCCAACACGCGTCCCACGGCCGGCTCGACTCCGAGCACCGGGAAGTAGTTACCGGAGACAATCTCCGCAATCGCAGGGCGGTAATCGTCGCCGGTTGAGAGATTGACAGTTGTGAGTGCGCGGCAGAATACGCCCTCGAATAAGTGCTTCTGCTTGTCAAGATCGCGACAGATCGGGTAAGACATCAGATTCCAGCTGCCGAAGCCATTCGCAACTTGATCGCCTCGCCAATCGATCAGGACAATACGTTCAGCCTGACGAACGGGAAGCGCGTGCAGCAGCACCTGATCCACCAGCGAGTAGATGGCAGTCGTGGCTCCAATGCCGAGCACCAGCGACAGCACGGCAGCAATACTGAACGAGGGCGTCTTGAGAAAAGAGCGTGTGGAGAGGCGGAGATCGTATGCGAAATCTCGTAGCCATCGAGTCAGCCAGATGTCTCGCACTTCCTCTTGGATTTGCGCGATGCCCCCCAGTTCCAGGAGTGCTTGTCTCCGCGCCTCCCCAGTTGGCAGACCGGACCTCTCAAGATCGATGATTCGCCGGTCGAGATGATAATGCAATTCGCGCTCCAGACCGCTCTCCAGCTTCTTGCGACGGAACCAGTTCACTAGTTGCGTTATCATCTGGCGCCCTCATCGAAAATGAGCCGAACCGCGTCAGCCAAGCGCGCCCAACTGTGCTTTTCCGCGGCGAGCTGCTTTCGTCCGGAAGCAGTCAATGAGTAGAACTTGGCTTCCCGGCCCGTTTCTGATTCCTTCCATTCGGCCCTAAGCCATCCCTTTAGCTCCAGCCTATGTAACGCAGGATAGAGGGAGCCTTGATTCACTTGCACTACCGAGCGCGAGATCTGGTCCACTCTTTGGGCGATGCCGTAGCCGTGCAGGGGCTCCAGCGACACAATCTGCAGAATCAGCATGTCAAGCGTGCCTTGTGGAATGGGGAAACGTTTCAATGCCTCAACCTTCTACCCGTCAGCGTACATTATGATAGGTCGAAGGTCAAGGCGTGCAAGCGGCCCGACACTTCCGGCAATCACGTTGTGAGCGGATCGTCGACTAACCGAAGCTATCCGGGTTCCATCGCGGGATTAGTCCTGTGAAGCGTGCAACTGGCTTTTGCCAGACAGGGTGCCAAGGAATAGGAGGGAGAGCGATGACGGAAGCTCGGCAAACCTCAAGCCATCACCGCCACAGCTCACAACTCGCACGCATTGTGTTTCACCTGCTCAGCACGAAAGAGGCTTACAACGAAACCGTCTTTCACCGCTGCGACGACCAGGGTGGTCTCGCACCACATTTTTTGATCCACAACGCTTCATAACGCTCCTCCTGCTGGCCGTTGTATGCGCCGTCGCAACACTCCACGTGGAGGGACTACAGGGTACCGTCGCTCTTCGGAGTGGGCCGTTCTGGCTAAAGTTCTTGTGTTCGATGGCTCTGGGTCCCTACTTTTGTGAACAGTGCGATGCGTATGAGTTCTCCTGCATCTTCGCCAGTTTTGGCAACCGCCTTGCACTCCCGCAACTTATAGTTCGCTCGGGATTTCAGCAAAGGATAAGATCTTGCGCATTTCTAGACTGATCCTACGGTCGGCTGTCTGCCTTTTCTGTGGAGTCGCGCCCCTATTCGCACAGTCGACGGGCGAACGGGTTGACGAACTGCCGTTGAGCACAAGGCCCCTAGCCTGGTGTGATCTTTCTGGCCGGGCAATCGCTCCCGTGTTTTTGCTTCCGGAAGGGACGCAGGTGCCCTTGGAATTCGCGACCCACGTTAGCACTCGAACAGCGAGGCGGAATGACCGAGTGAAATTTCAAGTGGCGTCGGACGTAAAGGCGGCGCAGCTTGAAGGGAGCAAGGTTTTCCCGAAGAGTTTCTGAAGCGCATGGCATTCCCACCGCAAAAAAGGTGTACGGCACGTACGATTCTCCCGCAGCCTATAAACTCCTCCGCCGTTTCAGCGCATTGGAAAAAGGTCTAGATTGCTCACATAAGAAGCAAAAGATGAGAGCTCCACCCGCTAACTAAGTGTGTCAGAGCCCGGCATCTGGATGGCGGAGGAGCGGCCACCAGCATGGTCATAAGCAGCGTAGAGTAGCGTGCGCTGGCAGAATGGGAGGTAGGCAAGCGCACCAGCACATAACAGCACAAGGCCGTGGAGCTGACCGAGGAAGAGTAAGGGCGTCGCGGCCCAGACCGCGTCTAGCAACAATACGGCCGGAAACAACCAGCGGAACTTCAGGCCGAGGTCGGGGTAATCGAAGGCCAGGGCAGTGAACTGGTAAAGACGCACTGGAACGCCGATCACGCCAGCCATCAGCAACACGCTGCCCAGCGTAACCGACGCATATAGCTCGTGGCTGACGCGCAGCACGTCATGAAACTTGTAGAGTGCGAGTGCGTACATCGCTAGGTACCCGAGTTGAATGAGCATGAGCATCACGCGGACCGCGCCTCGAGGTATCCCAAGTGGCGCCGCAGGCTCGGCAGCCACCGCGGCAGAGCGCCGCACCGTCGTCGGTTCGAGGCTTCGACGCAATGCTGCGAGGTCGACCGCAAGGTCACGGGCCGACGCGTATCGCTCATCGATGCGTTTGCGCAGGCACTTCTGCAGGATGCGCTCCAGCTCAGGGGGAGCCAGGGGATTGCGCCGCGCAACTGGCGGTACTTCTTCCTTCAGGATGTTCGCAATCGTGGAAGTGGCTGACTGGCCGAGGAAGGGGTTGCCCCCGGTGGCCATCTCGTACAGCACGAGACCAAGCGCGAAAACATCAGTGCGCGGGTCCACAGGCTCCCCTTCGAGCTGTTCCGGAGCCATGTAGTCCACCGTGCCGACGAGCAGGCCTGCCGCAGTAGAGATCGTCGCGGTCTCCGCCGTCGCGGGGCCAGCGGTCACCCTAAAGGCCAGCGGCCGGAACAGTTTGGCTAGGCCAAAGTCGAGAACCTTAGCCTGCCCGCGTGCTGTCACGAAGATATTCGCGGGTTTGATATCGCGATGAACGATGCCCTTCGCATGCGCGGCGTCTAGCGCGTCGGCAATCTGCCCGCCAAGCTCCAGCAGACATTCAGTACTGACAGGTTTCCGACCGATGTAATACTTTAAATTCTTTCCCTCGAGAAGTTCCATGACGATAAAGAACTGGCCCTCGTGCTCATCGATGTCGTGGATCGTGCAGATGTAGGGATGGTTCAAACTTGATGCGGCACGGGCTTCCCGTCGAAATCGATCCACAGCATGGTGGTCCTTAGAAAGCCCTTCGGGGAGGAATTTCAGCGCCACCGAGCGACCCAGCCGGGTATCCTCGGCCTTATAGACGACGCCCATCCCTCCCTCGCCCAGCTTCTCAAGGATTCGAAAATGCGAAATGGTCTGTCCGACCATGATTGGAGAAGGAGCTTGCTCTTTGCGGGCCATGTTAGGCCGTGGCTGCCGTCAAGTCAACCAACGGCAACTGCAAGCCCTTGGATTCTCCGGGTATAGTCCCAAGAAGTGTTTCCACGCCATTTCCTGTCTGAGCGACTGGTACGGCAGCTCCAAGTGTCCGGCCAGGATGACGATGTCAGGAGAATCTTGCGGAGCACAGGTTGTACTGTCCAGTTTGCCTTGCGTAATTCGCTTTATTTCCCGCCACTTTGCTTCGCAAAGGTATGGACTGAAAAGTGCCACCGACAGTGTCAGGTAGTTTGGCGATCGAGAATAAACAAAGGAGGCCGCCGCCATGCGAAAAGTGATGCTAGTTGCGTATATTGCGCTTGCGTATCTGCGGCCTGGATCAGCGGGCGCGGCGGAACTAAAGCAAGAAACGGCGGAGGCGTTCAACCAATACGTTCGCGTGACCGAAGACCGGATGACCGAGGGGATGCGCGACGGCCGGACCTTCCTTTGGGTGGACACCTTTCCAGAACTGCAGCGAGATAAGCTTTACACTCAGCTTCGGCAGGGAAACGTTGTCATCGAGCAGTTGGAAACATTCGAAAATGAGAAGCGCATCAGGGTGCCAAACGGACTAATCCACCATTGGATCGCGCTGAGTTTTGTTCCCGGCGTGACCCTCCAGCAAGTTTTGGCTCTCATGCAGGACTACGACCATCACGAAAGAATCTACAAGCCGGATGTTCTGCGCTCGAAACTCCTCTATGCTGATGGGAACTATTTCAAAGTCTACCTGCGCCTCCACCAGAAGGCGATCATCACTGCGGTGTTTAGTGCGGAATTCGATGTGTCATATTTCCCGTTGGATGAGAACCGGGCACACAGCCGATCGTACTCCACGCGAATTGCTGAGTTGGAAAACCCGGATCGATCGGACGAACGGGAAAAACCCATCGGCAAGGATCGAGGTTTCCTGTGGCGCCTTTACAGCTATTGGCGATTTCAAGAGAGCGACGGTGGAGTCTACGTTCAACTCGAGTCCGTGGCGCTAAGCCGCAGCGTCCCTGTACTTCTCGCGTGGGTGGTTAATCCTCTCCTGAAGAGCATTCCAAGAGAGTATCTCTCGCGGCTCCTTATCTCCACCCGCGCCGCCCTAACCAATAAGAGTGCTGCCGCTTCGTTTGACGCTTCCCCCTCGATGAAGCGGCTCTCCGCGCAGTTTTTCCTCGTTGCACCGCCTTTTGCTGCGGTGCAGAATGAGGGTCATTCCACGGTAATCCTTCCTATTCAAGAGAGGACTATATGCGCTCCCCAAAAATCATAGCCGCGATCACTCTGGTCGCTGCTTCTCTCCCTATGGCAAATGCACAGACCACCGCACCAGCCTTGTCCGGCGACCAAGTCGTGGAGCGAGTTTCGCCTTCCGCCGTATCCATTCTCGTCGGTAAAGGCGACGGCCAAGTTGCAGGCGTCGCTTCTGGAGTGATCATTCGAAGCGACGGCGTGATTCTTACAGCGAACCACGTCGTAAAGGGGATGCGCGAAGTGCAGGTGCGGCTGAAGAGCGGCGAAATCTACGACCAAGTTGAGTTGCTGGCGTCTGATGAGCGCCGCGACGTTGCCGCGCTCCGCATCCCGGCCTCCGGGCTCCCGGTCCTGCCCTTCGGCAACTCCGCTAGTGCAGCATCTGGCGCGGTCGTGTTTGTCGTGTCGAATGCCGTCGGCTTACCCTGGACTGCATCTTCAGGCATCCTAAGCGCCACGCGAATGGCCGACGAGGTACCCGGAGCAGGTAGTGGTTACCGGATTCTGCAGTTCACCGCGCCGTTGGCGCCCGGATCCAGCGGCGGAGTGCTGGTCGATGCGGAGGCCCGCATGCTCGGAATTGTCGTGGGATCGTTCAGCGTCGGCCAGAACATCAACTTCGCCGTACCGATCGAAAGCGTTGCTGGCCTCGCCAGTGCATCTGGTGGGACGCGTTTTGACTCTGGCGCACGATTGCAATCATTCGGCGCGAAAGCCACGGCCTTCCCTGCTGCTCCTGCCAACGCTCCTGGGATAGCGCCAGCAGTTCCCCCGAATCCGACTCTGCCCCGCCCGGACCAGCGGCAAATGCACACCATTTCGGTGCATTCCAAAACAATTTATTTGCGCCGCGAGCGGCTGCAGGACGACATTCACAAAACAGCGATGTTCCCGCACTTGGGATTGCGCTTCGCCGATTACGGGCAAACGGCCGATATTGCGATCACGGTTGACCGGCCGGTCATGACGTTTGACTGGACCTACACGCTGGTTTATCAGCCGAAGTCCTTGACACTCGCTTCGGGCACGGTTGAAGCAACCGATGAATTCGACGCCGGTCCGAAGCTGGCGGCAGTAATTGTCGAGCAGCTCGCCAGTGCCGTGCAGTTTCCGCGCGAAGAGCTGGACAGACCGACCGGAACATCGGAGGCGAACAGCACGGCAATTCGTGAATCGGGAAGCGATCCGGCAGGAATTCTTCGCTCTGCTCGATCGATATTTGTGGAATCCCACACGATCTGGATGAAGGGCAATCTGCTGCAGGATGCGCTTTACACGCGTCCCGAGATGCGGGAGTGGGGCGTCCGCATCGTCGACGATCGCAACGGGGCCGATATCTATATCGATGTCACGCGGCCCTTCCTGACATACGACTGGATTTTCAAAATGCTTAACCCGAAAACAGGCATGGTCCTTGGCACGGGGAAGGTCACCGCAATTGACGGTCCCGCGGCGGCGCAGCGGCTGGCGATCGATATTGTCAACCAGATGCGCAGTGCTCGTCCTGCTGCGGCAACACCGTGATCCGGGGGGCGAACGGTGTTGGCTGTGCTGCGCAATTGTCGGCCGAAATCGTAAAGCGCATCCGGACCGTTCGCCCGCTTCACTCCTTCACCGAGCCAATGTCCGGTTAACCGCTTTGGTCAAATCACGCTTTGACGGCACGCACTGAAGTCCAGAGCGCACCTCGATTGCCCCATTCAGGGTAGAGCTTCAGCATTTGGTCATATAGGTCCCGCGCCGTGGTCGTCTGCATGGCAAGACTCTCGAAATCGCTTATATATTTCCGCGTTTCTCCAAGGATCCCAGGGCTATCATCGTTCCCGACGCGCTTATGCCCGGCGATCACTGCGCGCGGCTTAAGAGACTCCATTTTGTCGAGAGCGGCAATCCACTCTTGGCGTTTTTGTTGATCGGGCGACTCTGACAGATGTAAGTGAACACCGTTGTAGGCGGCATCGCCCGCTACGATCAAACCTATGGACGGAACATGAAGGCAGGTTGTGCTAGCAGTGTCGGTGAATCCGAGTGGCACACTGATTAAATCGTGGCCCTCCAGGTTAATGACGTTTCCGACCAGCCCTTCGGCAATTACAATATGGCTGGAAATCTGGCCGGGAAAACGCGGATTCCAAAACGTCGCGAGAGACTCTGGCGATGCTTGCTGGCGCATGATCTTAATCACTTCCGGCCGCGCGATGAAACGGGCACCTGGAAATCGATCCAGAACCGCACTGGCGCCAAAGAAATGATCGCCATGCCCGTGGGTGGCGTAGATGGTTGTCAGATTCTTTCCGCGGGCCGCAACCCAATTCGCCAGGGCGCGCGCCTGCTCGACGGTAATAGGGGTGTCGACCAGGACGGCGTCCCGCTCCCCAGAAATAAGAGTTGACGAAATAGGCGGCCACCGCCGCTCTTTTTCGCCTGGAGGCAAATCGCTCGCGATAGCGGGTATGCTGGGCGCCAGAAATACGGCCCACTTCAGGGATGTATTTGGAGTTGTGCGTCCGGAGTTGGCGGTACTGCTGTCGGATTGTCCGTGCATCGAGAGCGCCTGAGCTCGGATTGGCCAAGTTGCGGCAGTTACGAGAGCGACTCCGAGGGCATTCGACAGGAACTCCCGTCTTGAAGTCATTATGGCCTTTTTGGATCGCATAACTTTGCTCCATTTCTGCAGCAACAGCCTATTGAAGCCTTCGCGTCCCCACTACGACACTCAAGTCTCTTTTGCTTTTGCCGCCGCGGTAAATGCCGCCGCATTCTTTCGGACAAACTCCTGCACGCTCAGCGGCCTTTGACCCGTCAGCGTGAGCACGTCGTCCGACGTCCGGTCGAAGCGCCCCGCGCGATGCAGATCGCCCATCGCCGCCAGGTGGTTCACGAGGTGAACCGGCCAGCCCCGCTTGAGCAGCTCGTCCCGCCACGGTTCGACGGGAATGTCCTGAAAGGTGATTGTGCGGCCCAGCGCCTTCGAATACTCCTGTGCAAAGAAATCCATGTTCTCGGACTGCGGACCGGTCAGGTGATAGATCTTGCCGATGTGCGGCTGCGGATTGGCGAGCAGCGCGGCGATCACCCGCGCAATGTCTTCCGCTGCCACCGGTGAAGTCTTGCCCTCCCCGAACGGCAGCCTGATCTGATCGGATTCCCTGACGGAATCCGGAGTCAAAGTCAGGAAGAAGCCTTCGAGAAACACTGTCGGCCGCACGTGCACAACCGGCAGACCAGACCAGTTCAGCGCCTGCTCGGCGAGCCAGTGCAGCTTGTGCTGCGGGCTCGGAGTAGTTTCGGTAATGCTCATCTGGGAGACCGTCATCTGCGACATATTGATGAACGCCTTCACG
>Ga0210406_10006724_pt1 | contig 11870 bp, 3 predicted proteins | sample IncBWC30MmetaG_FD_155454 | JGI IMG/M metagenome (GOLD analysis project Ga0210406, IMG submission 155454) | Forest soil microbial communities from Barre Woods Harvard Forest LTER site, Petersham, Massachusetts, United States - Inc-BW-C-30-M | ecosystem: Environmental > Terrestrial > Soil >...
CTAGCAGGGCCGAGAGGACCTTCATGGCCGCCTCCACCGCCGCGTCCGCCATCAGCGGTAGCTCGATCAGGCTTTCGATCGGGCACCCATCTAGGGTCTGCCAGACAGTGTCGTATTCGGCCTGGACCTGTTCCTGGGTCGGATGTGCTGGGATATCGATGCCAAACAGGCCGAGGCACTCAAGCGCGATCGCCACGGCCTGCGCGTTTTCCGATTTCGCCATATGGAGCAGGATCTTCAGCTGGTAGGCCGCCGCCCGGTCGACTTTCGACAACCCGCGCGGTAGTAACTCGTCGATCAATTGCTGCGCGTGTTCGAAGTCACCGGTCAGAAACTCGCACTCCGCACGTTCGAGCTGCAGCCTGAACATTAATTCGTACTGGCTGTCCCAGTCTCTTTCGTCGAGCAGTGCCATACCGGCCGCTAGATACACGCACGCCGATGCGAAGGCTGCTGACGCCTTCGCCTTTTGCCCAGCACGCAAGTTGATAGCCGCCACCTGCGTTTTTTCGTTCCGTTCGACCAGTCGTGTGGCGCCCCGATTGAGCTGATTTGCGACATCGAACGGATGCTCGGCGAAATTTTCCGCCGGCGTACTTGCCAGCAGCAACCGACCAATGCGCAGGTGTACTTCGGCACGGTGGTCTTCTGGAATGAGTGTATAAGCTGCCTGCTGGATCCGGTCGTGCAGGAACTTGTAGGCGGTGCGCTCGCGTACGACAAGTCCGGCATGGACTGCTTCCCAGAGTGCTGCGTGCATCGCCTCCTCGGCTTTCCCGTAAACCAGAGTCAGGGTGGCGATTTCGGCCACGTTACCAAGACAGGCGAGCTGTTTCAGGGCCCCCTGCGTGGCGGCGGAGAACCGCCTCAACTTCCCGTCCATGAGATCTACCACGTTGTCGGTATAGCTCTTGGCGCGGATGCGGCTGATGTTCCATTGCCAAGCTGCCGCGACTGGGTCGAACGCGAGTAACCCCTCTTCGGCCAGCGCGGTAAAGAACTGGATTGCAAAGAATGGATTACCTCCGGTCTTCTCGTGCACCAGTTGCGCTAAAGACCGCGAGCGGTTTGGCTTGCAATGCAGAGCATCGGCCACAAGCCGGCCGACGTCTTTGAGGCCAAGAGGTGCAAGCACGATCTCATCGACGCGTGCGCCCGCGTTGCGAAGCGCTTCGAGCGTCCGAAGAAGCGGGTGCGCGGGTCCGACCTCGTTGTCTCGGTAGGCTCCAACCAGAAGCAGGTACTGCACCTCAGAATGCGTGACCAAGTGCTCGAGTAGGTCGAGCGTCGCGCTATCCAACCATTGTAAATCGTCGAGAAACAGTGCGAGCGGGTGCTCCGGTCGTGCGAATACGCTGAGGAAGCGCTGGAAGACCAGTTGGAAGCGGCGCTGCGCGTCCTGTGGTGGAAGAACGGGGACCGGCGGCTGTTCGCCTATGATGAGCTTCAGTTCGGGAACGAGGCCCACAATGAGCAATCCGTTTGGACCTAATGCCTGGCGAAAGGCGTCGCGCCAAAGGCTCAGCTCTGTTTCGCTCTTACTCAAGAGCGAACGGACCAGGCTCTGAAACGCTTGTGCCAGAGTAGAATAAGGCAGGTCACGCTTGTACTGGTCGAATTTGCCCGATGCAAAAAGGCCGCGCGGTGGAACCAGCACTTTGTGCAGCTCATTGACGACAGACGACTTCCCGATGCCCGAATAACCACAGACGAGTACCAATTCCGGCGTGCCACTCGTCACAACTCGGTCGAAGGAGGCGTGCAGAGTTTCTATCTCGTGCTCTCGCCCATACAACTTCTCAGGAATCCGCAGCTGATCTGAGATGTCGTGCGTGCCGAGTGGGAACTCACTGATCTTACCCGGCACTTCGTCCTCGTCGTCGTCCTCGGTTCCTGCTGGTGGAGTGTTGGAGTGTCGGAGTATCGGACTACTGCGTTTTGTCCGAATCGCACTCCGCGTGGCGGAGTCGGATCCTTCCTCCCATTCATCCAGACAACGCCGCAGATCACTCTCGACGCCGGCAGCTGTTTGATAGCGTTCCTCAGCCGTCTTAGAGAGCAGCTTCATTATAATCGCGGAGACTGGTGCTGGGACATCCTCCACTCGCACGCTGGGCGGCTCGGGCTTTCTGGCGATGTGACAGTGAACCCATTCCATGGGATCGGAAGCCGCAAACGGTAGACTGCCGGTCAGCATTTCGTAGAGCGTGACCCCAAGCGAGTAGAGATCACTCCGAGAATCAATGGAACGGTGCATCCGCCCAGTCTGTTCCGGCGCCATGTAGGCAAGTGTCCCTTCGAGAAACTCTGGGGGATCGGCCGACTGGCGCTCGCGCGGAAGGCGCGAAGCGATACCAAGACCCGTCAGCCAAACCTGACCGGTTGCCGAATTAACCAGAGCATTGGCCGGCTTGATGTCTTTGTGCACAATGCCACGCCGATGTAGATGGCCGATCGCGTTGGCCAGATTGATCCCAATACGCAATCGGAACCGTAAGTCCAACGCGTGGGCTTCCGTGGCGCGTGTTCCTCCAAAGCCACCAAATTGATCAAGTGGCGCACCACCGGGATCTTCCAGCACCAGTACAATACGATTCCGATTGCGCGCGAGCCCGACGGGCCGGGCAGCCCACGCCGGATCAAGCTCTCCTTTAAGGGAATATGCGTGCTCGAGTCGTTTCAGACTCTCCGGCCTGGGATAATCCGCCGCAGGCGAAAGCACCAGAACCTGATCGTCCTGACTTTGCCCCCGATACAAGATAAACTCTTCATCCTTGCGCAGCTCTTCGAGGACATATCTGGATAGCTCTATCACCGGGGAACTCTCCCGCTGCCGCACATTATACCTTTTTTCGTCAATGCACAGTTTGACGAAGCAGAAAGGTACCGTGGCCAGCGCAGTGCGGATGTCTAACGTCCCCCCTATCTTCTCAAAGACACGGGTGCAATCACTAGGGCCGCTGATCTCTCTCTTCTGATTCTGTTGCCGTCACGACATCCTCTCAATACGAAGTGGTAACGTGAACTGAAATACGGCGCCCTTGGACTGGTTTGCTGCAGCCCACAGCCGTCCTCCGTGAGCTTCGACGATCGAACGGCTGATCGCTAAGCCCATGCCCATGCCCTGAGATTTAGTCGTATAGAAGGCGTCAAAAAGACGGTCAATACCTTCCGGGTCCAGCCCTGGCCCGGAATCTCGCACGGCAACTAATACATGGGTCCATTCCGCATGGCTTAAGGCTTTGTTCTCGAGCGTGCCTTCCTCGGACCCACCGGCGATATCGAGGACTTTCTCCGAACTTACTCCCAGTTCTCGCAGACCGTCTCTCACCCCACCCATAGCCTCGATGGCGTTGATTAGCAGATTGAGAATCACTTGTTGCAGTTGGATCCTATCTCCGGCTATGAGCGGTAGGTCATTTGCGAGATCAGTCTGGAATAAAACGCGATTCCGCCGAATTTCGCTCCGCGCCATGGCGATGACTTCCCCGATAGTCTCGTTGAGGTCGAGCAATTCCTTCTGCGGTGGTGCTGCACTGAAGGGCAGCACACCCGTGAGCATCTCGTAGAAGGTCATTCCCAGGGAGTAAAGATCACTCCGAGAATCGATAGACCGGTTCATCCGACCGGTTTGTTCAGGCGCCATGTAGGCAAGGATGCCGGCAATCGTCTCGGGTGGTTCTGCCGACTGGCGTTCGCGCGGAAGACGGGAAGCAATCCCGAAACCAGTCAGCCAGACTGCGCCGCTCGCGGAGTCCACCAGAAGATTGGCTGGCTTGATATCCTTGTGGATAAGACCTTGCTGGTGGAGTTTGCCTAGCGCTCCTGCAAGACCGGCCGCAAAGCGAAGGAACCGGTTTAATTCCATCGGTTGCCCCAGGAGCTGATCCAGTGGCTCGCCGCCAACGTCCTCGAGAATTAACACTGGTTTACCGTCGCGACGAACCAGGGTAAGAGGTCGTGCCGCCCAGCGTGTATCAAGCTGACCCCGAAGCGAATATTCGTGCTCAAGCCGTCCTAAGATTGCTGGAACAGGATGCTCTGAGGTAGGAGCTACCAAAAGAATATTGGGTATCTCACTGTCATCCCTCTGGCCCCGGGAAAATTCGAATTCTTCGTCCTGGCGCAGCACTGCTACATTCCAGCGCCTTCGCGTCGATCTTGTTTGAATGGCACTCTGACGATAACGCTGGTACCGCGGCCGGGCACGGTACGAACGTCTAACATTCCCTTTAGTTTTTTCACTCTTGCTCGCATGTTGGCAAATCCGAATCCTTCTCCGGTTTCCGCCTTTGTGGTTATCCCGATTCCATTGTCTTTTACTTTGAGAATAAGATTCTCTTGATCCGACCGTAAACTGAGACTGATCGACCTTGACTTGGCATGACGAAGCGCATTGCTGATCGCCTCCTGAGCGATTCGTAGCAAATCTTGCCGGACTTCAACCGGCACGTTTTCGTCGTCATGCAGGTTCGAACGAAAAGTGCAGCGCACGCGGCCGGCAATATTCGAGCGCTCAGCTAGTATTCGCAGCGAATCGACTAATCCTGAATCCTTGGCAGTCCTGGCTTGCAGGCTCAAGACAGAACGACGTGCCTCGGCTAGTCCGAAGCGAGCCAGATCATTTGCTCGTTCGACATAGTTAAATGCTTCATCATCCTTGTCGATCCTGAGCTCCTTAGCCATCTCCAGCTGCATCGTGATCCCGGTGAAACACTGAGCCAACGAATCGTGAATCTCGCCGGCCAATCGAGTCCGTTCCTCCAGCACAGCCGATTGTTGGGCGCTCCTCGCCAATTCTGTGAGGTGAATCGCCAAGCTGGCTTGGGTGGCTAAGGCCCGGGCGATCCCCAGCTCCTCCACTTGAAAATCGCGCCCCTCTGCAAACCGGAACGTTAATACCCCATTGATCTGCCCCTGCGAGAGTAGTGGGATGCGCAATAAAGTTCCCACACCCAGACCTTGTAGATAGGCCCGCAAGTCAGCCGGGATCCCCGGCGCCCGCGGATCGGAAAGGTTCAGTACCGTATAGGGCTCGACTAATGAAGCAAAGCCGAGCTCCTCCAGAGAGACGGACTGAAAGCGCTCCGGATAGCCTGCCTGCTCAGGTGACATCACTGAACCCTCCTCGAAGAGGAGCTCCATTCGCATGGCTTTTTGGTCGGCGTTAATCACTCGCAGGTTAGAAGAAATAGCGCCTAACTGCCGAGTGATAGTGCCCATCACTTGCCCGATGAACGCGTCCAACTCGGGCACCGAGGCCAATGCATCGAGACAGGAACGCAGTGCGTCATTCGCTTTTGCCAGATCGGCGGCCCGCTGCCGCATCAGCATCTCCCTTTCACGGGCAATGGCAATTTGCATCTCCTGCGCCCGCTTCAAATCAGTGACATCCATGGCGGTGCCAATGAACTCAAGCTCGCCAGAAGAGCTAACCAAGGCCTGACCGACGCTCCGGAGGAACTTAGTCGATCCGTCCGGCAGCACGATACGATAGTGGTTTTCGAAATCGCTCTGGTCTTGCACCGCTCGATTCAGAAGCTGTTCAAAGGGAGCTCGATCCTCCGGATGAATTCTCTCCATGAACAGGGAATAAGAGGGCGTGTCGGTTTCAGGATCGTAACCAAAAATCCGGAAATGCTCTTCCGACCAGAAGAGTGAGCCGGTAGCAACTTGCCAGCGCCAACTCCCGGTATGGCTTATTCGCTGGCCGTGGGCCAAAAAAGCCTCACTCCAGCGCAGCTCTTCCTCGGCCTGCTTGCGCTCACTGATATCAACTATAACCGCCGCAAAAAAACCGGACTCACTTTCGGCAACCGGTACGTAGGCGGCGCTAACATCCGCCCAAATCACGCTACCGTCTTTGCGCCGGAAGCGTCTTTCCACCCGATAGTCTCGCCACTGCCTAGCTACCGCCCCGACTCGAAGCGCTTCGTCAGCCGGACGGTCCTCTTCTATTGTCAGGTCCAGGCTGGTCAGTCTGTGCAGTTCCTGCTCGGTGTATCCGAGCATTTTCTGAAATGCAAAATTTGCGACAACTAGCCGTCCGTCTAATGCAATCAAGGCAATACCGGCTGACGAGTTCTCAAATAACTTCCGCCAACGTTCTTCACTAGCTCTCAGGGCGTTTTCCGCCTTTCTGCGCTCGCTGTTTTCTTGCGACAGTTCCGCATACAGGTGAGCTTGTTCCAAAGCGATCGCTGCTTCGGAAGCAATCAGTTCTAAGATCGCAAGTTGTTTGGACGTGAATACACCGGGCGCCAAGTTGTTCTCTAAATAGAGAACCCCCATCAGGTTGCCCTGCTTGATTAAAGGAAGGCAAAATACAGATCGAGGATGTTTTCGCCGTATGTATTCGTCTTGCGAAAAGAGATTTTCGACCGACGCATCACGCAGGGTCACACTTTCCAGAGTCCGAATGACATAACGCAATAGCGATTCTGGTAGCTCAGAAGGCGTCACTAACGATCGGCGAAAATTAACCGTGACCTTGTCACGCTCACTGTTAGCCTCTGCTTCGACTCGCTGCTCTTTACCCCGCCTCAGGATCAAAAGCCCACGCTCCGCACCTGCCTGCTCGAGCGCTATCCGCATGAGCTTGTTGATCAATTTGCTTAGAACGATTTCTCCGGAGATGGCTTGCGACACCTTGCTTACCGTTGCGAGATCAAGGTGTTCGATGGGTGCGCCAATCGTACTTGCTGGGCCGGGTGTTGGCTGTTTCTCCCTAAGATCGGGATACATCTCGTCGAGTTGCCGCACCTTTCCATCTGCTCCCCAACGGAGGTAACAATAACGGGCCTTCCGCAGGTACAAATGCGCAATATCCGCAAATCCATGCTCCGCATGGAAGCGCCCAGCCAGTTCGCAAGCGAGTGCCTCGTTCTGGACAAAGCCATTTTCGCGCGCAGCCCGGATGGTCCCCTCATACAATCGCATGGCATCAAAGTCCCGCCCTTCGATGCGAGCAAACTCGGCCGACACCAGTTCGTATTTGTCGCCGAACGTCGGTGGAAAGTTTTCGGCCCACTCACGTAGTTGTTCGCAGTGCGCCATCAAAAGATTGCGCCACTCAATCTTTTCATCAGCAGTCGCGTTCTCGTAGAGCGCCGCCACCGTCAGCGCAGTGTAGTAAAAGTAGTCGAGTAACTGGATCCAGACGGCGGAGGCCCAAAGTAGCTCTTTCGCCTTGCCGGCCGCCGCGAGCGCCTCAGCATAGTTGCCCGATAGGAACCGCGTCTTCAGTTTGACGATCCAATAGAGGCAGATCATCGTTGGTATCCTGTCGCCCGTCAGTTGCGCTTCGAATGCCGCCTCGTCGAACTGCGCATCACCGAAGCTGGAGAAGGTCGCGGTCCTTCCTTGCATGGCCGCGATGAAGCGTTGATGGCTCACAATAACATCCGCCATATCGCGGAACCCGGCCTTTCGGGCGAAGTCCAAACTAGTTTCCGACTCGCGCCAAACCGTGTCCAGCGGATCGTTGCGTAGAAGAAGCTCATGAACGCACTGGCACATGCTGTAGCAAGCGAAGGTCAGATCACCTGTTTCGATTGCGGTGCGAATGGTCGCCCGATTGAAATCGATCGCGGTCGTGATCGATTGCGTCCACTGAGCAGCCAGCGCCATCGCGTGGTAGACCTTCGCATGGTAAGCGATGAAGCCATGTTTTTCGACTAGGTCGCATGCGAGCTTGGCAAATCGATACCCCTCACTATAACGGTGAAACACCGGGCCGAGGATATGCCCGAGGATGGCATAGGCGTGTGCGGCCGCGCCGCTCGCTCCGTGCTGCATGCTGAGGTTCACCATGCGACACACGAGCAGTGAAAATAAGTTAAGGTTAGTAAAGTAGGCCGGCGGAGTGAGCACCGAAAGCAACTGCATCGCAGCCTGCAGTTCCGGATCAGTCATTAATGGCAAATCGATCAGGTTTTCGATTGTGCGCCCTCGCAGGGTCTGCCAGACCGCCTCGTATTCGGCCTGCACCTGTTCCTGGCTGGGGTGCGCCGGGATGGCGATGCCAAACAGGCGGAGGCACTCAATTGCGGCAGCCACGGCTTGCCCATTTTCCGACTTCACGGTATGCAGCAAAACCTTTAGGCGGTAAGCTGCCATCAGGTCGACTTTCGATGGCCCGCGTCGCAACAGCTCCTCAATCAGTTGCTGGGCAATGACGAAGTTACCGATCAGAAACTCACACTCCGCGCGCTCGAGGCGCAGGTTGAACATCAGTTCGTAATGGCTGTCCCAGTTTGTTTCGTCGAGCAATTCCATCCCGGCGGCTAGATAGACGGACGCCGACGCAAACGCTGCCGACGCCTTCGCCTTTCGCCCAGCACGCAGGTTGATCGCCGCCACCTGCGTTTTTTCGTCTCGCTCAACCAGTCGTGCAGCGCCTCGGTTGAGCTGGTTGGCGACATCGAACGGATGCTCGGCGAGGCCGTGCACTGGCATACTCGCCAGCAGCAAGCGGCCGATGCGCAGGTGGAATTCGGCCCGGCACTCTTCCGGGATCAGTGTATAAGCTGCCTGCTGGATCCGGTCGTGGAGGAACTTATAAACGAACGGGAACCGAGTCCCGTCGTCGCGGGAAGCTAGAACGTCGTCAACCGCCAAGGCGGAGGGGTTGCCGGCGGGAGCAGGGGTACTAGATGATTCCGTGCCGGTAAGCAGCGTTGTAGTGAATGGCTTCAGAGGAACAACTAACTCCTGGCGGACGGCCTCCCACAGCCTGGCCTCGACCGCGTCCTCGGACGTTTCCAAAATGGTCGAAAGTGTCGCGACGTCTGCGAGGTTTCCAAAGCAGGCAAACTGCCGAAGCGCATCCTGGGTTTCGACCGGCAGGCGAGCCAACTTCCCGGCCATTAAATCCACCACGTTGTCGGTATAGCTCTTAGCGCGAATACGGTTGATGTCCCACTGCCAAGCCCGCGCAGCTGGGTCGAAGGTCAACAGCCCCTCTTCGGTTAGTGTAGTAAAGAATTGGATGGCGAAGAACGGATTACCGCCGGTCTTCTCGTACACCAATCGCGCCAGGGAGCGCGCGCGGTTTGGCTTACAATGCAGGGCATCGGCAACAAGCCGGCAGACATCGGTTACCCCAAGGGCTGTAAGCACGATCTCCTGGACCCGCGCGCCGGCGTTGCGAATCGTCTCGAGCGTCCGCAAAAGCGGGTGCGCGGGGCCGACCTCATTGTCCCGATAAGCCCCTACCAGAAGCAAGTGCCCTACCTCAGCGTGTGTGACCAAATGCTCGAGGAGGTCGAGCGTCGCTGTATCAACCCATTGTAAATCGTCGAGGAACAGCGCGAACGGGTGCTCTTTCCGTGCGAACACGCTAAGGAAATGCCGGAATACCGTCCGGAAGCGGTTCTGCGCGTCGTGCGGCGGCAGATCCGGAACCGGCGGCTGTCTCCCGATCACAACCTCCAACGCTGGAACGAGGTTAACGATCAGCTGACCGTTCGAGCCCAGCGCCACCCTTAGCGTGTCCCGCCACCAGGCAAGCTCCGCCTCGGTCCGGCCCAGAAGCGAGCGCACCAGCCCCTGGAAGGCTTGGCCTAAGATCGTATACGGGATGTCCCGCTTGTACTGGTCAAATTTGCCTGACGCGAATAGGCCTCGTGGGGGGACGACCGCCTTATGCAATTCGTGCACCACTGAGGACTTGCCGATACCGGAATAGCCGGAAACGAGCGCGAGTTCCGGCGCGCCGTTTGCGACTACTCGGTCGAAGGATTTCAATAGGGCATCAATCTCCCGCTCTCGCCCGTAAAGCTTCTCCGGGATGAGCAGGCGGCCCGATGCATCGCGAGCGCCGAATTGGAACGGCTCGATGCGGTGGTGCACCTCCCATTCCTTCAGACACCCCCGTAAGTCGTGGGCAACGCCAGCGGCAGTCTGATAGCGCTCCTCCGCGGTCTTTGCCAGCAACTTCATTACGATCGCCGACACCGGAGCGGGAATTTCCTTCAGATATTGGTCGGGTGCGACCGGTTGCCGGGCGACATGGCAGTGCACCCACTCCATCGGATCCGAAGCCATGAAGGGCAGCACCCCCGTTAGCATTTGATAGAAGGTTACGCCTAGGGAATAGAGATCACTCCGAGAATCAATCGAGCGATTCATGCGACCGCTCTGTTCGGGCGCCATATAGGCAAGAGTACCAGCAATCATTTCGGGTGGTTCTGCGGACTGCCGTTCGCGCGGCAAACGTGATGCGATACCGAAACCTGTCAACCAGGCCGCTCCGCTCGAAGAGTCCACCAGGATGTTGGCCGGCTTGATATCCTTGTGGATAATGCCCTGGCGGTGAAGCTCGCTCAGCATAGTGGCAAGGCGGACCCCAAAGCGAAGGAACCGGCTCAATTCCATCGGTTGTCCCAGGAGTCGATCGAGTGGCTCGCCGCCAGGGTCCTCAAGTATCAGCACTAGCCGACCGTCAAGCTGAACAAGAGCCAGCGGTCGAGCCGCCCAGTCTGAATCAAGCTCCTCTCGAAGTGAATATTCGCGCTCGAGTCGATCCAAGATTGCTGGAACCGGATACTCGGAAACAGGAGCTACCAAAAGAATCGTAGGCGGTTCACCGTTACGCCGCCGGCCCCGGCGAACTGCGAAATCTGCGTCCTCCCGCAGCGTTTCAAAAACATATTGTGAAAGCTCGATCACCGCAGACGTAGACGCTCTTTTCTTAGCCATCGAAGCTTCGGGTGTGACCGTCCTAAAATAACACCGTCATTGACGAACCAAATATGATTTCTGAATCTGGGCTAGCAAGAGAACATCAGGAAGATGCCGATTACATAGCTCTAAGGCTTCTTCTCCGTTGGAGGCCTCGGCAATCACCGTTATGTCATTCTGAGACTTGAAAATCGCTGCCAAGCCCTCTCGCACTAAAGGATGATCGTCTGCGATCAGAACGGTAATGGGACCGGCCGGAGCCTCAGGCGGCGATTTCATACTGTAGAACCTACCCAGCTGGATCAGCCAGATAGCGTACTTCTACAAGATTGATTACGAAAATCCTTTTCAAAAAGCCGCTCCTACACCGCATCCGGCCTGGGATTAGCAGACGCCTGCGCAAGAAACTCAGGAACAGGCCAGACGGAGCCGAAGACCGCGTCATTTCGGTGCTTCGGCCCCGCTTCCCCCCAACTAGTAGCTATTTGCAAAAAAGGAACTTAAAAGCTCCAACTTGTTTTCACTGTATTTCTGGAAGCAAACCGACGCTATTAATCGAACGGGTAGTCCTCCATTACCCATTAGAATTACTCAGTGGTCCTTCAAACGGTTGGGTTAGTGAAGTTGACTACCAAAGCAGGGACCTCCGACCGCTCGATTAACTTCTGAACAAGAGAGCGATAATACTTCCTAATCCTACAATCGGATGTTGATTGAACGAGTATGAAAAGAATCAGCCTGCCCCCAGAAATGAGCGACTCTTCCGACGGCGTCTCGCGGCGTCAAGCACTTCGGCGTGCTGCTGGCGCCGGCGCACTTATTTCGCTCTCCTCGTTAGCTGGGTTCAACGTCTCCACTGCGGAAGCAGCCGGCGAATCCATCGGCAAGCTTCCTAACCATCCACGATGGAAATTCATATTCGTCGCCCATGTCAACACGAACCCCTTCTGGGTCCCGCTCCGATACGGCGCAGAGGACGCGTGCGCGCTTCTTGGCACCACCTTTCAATGGACCGGCTCGGAAAAATCTATCCCGGCTGATATGGTCAACGCTTTTGACGCGGCCGTATCGAGTAAAGCCGACGGTATCGCCCTCGCCCTCATCGACCCAACTGCGTTCAACGATCCCGTTGAAAAAGCGCTGGCGGACGGAATCCCGGTCGTGTCGTATAATGCGGATACGAGAGG
>Ga0210406_10006727_pt1 | contig 11864 bp, 8 predicted proteins | sample IncBWC30MmetaG_FD_155454 | JGI IMG/M metagenome (GOLD analysis project Ga0210406, IMG submission 155454) | Forest soil microbial communities from Barre Woods Harvard Forest LTER site, Petersham, Massachusetts, United States - Inc-BW-C-30-M | ecosystem: Environmental > Terrestrial > Soil >...
AACCGACCCATTCCCTCCCACCCTCTCGGAGATTCCCCCAAGCCAGATTTTTTGCGCGCGCTTGCGTGGGCTCTCTTTTGAACACGGGCCGCCTCGCCGCCACGTACCTCGGATGGTTCCCCGCGCCCTTCCGCGATTGTTCCTGCCTGTGGGGTGTTTTACAGTCAGTAAACAGATGCAAGATCGCACCGAAACCCTGCAGGTTGGCTCGCGAGCTCCTGAGTTCACACTCGAGCCCGCCAATCGACAGGGCATTTTGACGCTGTCAGGCTTTTTGCAACGCGGAAAGCTGATTCTGGAGTTCTTGCGTGGGACTTGGTGACCGAACTGCGTGAAGCGCATGGCTCAGGTGGAGTCGCTCAAAGAAGAGATCGCGGAAGTTGGAACCGAGGTGGCCTATATCGCTGCCGAGAAGAAGAGTGGCGTATTCAAGCCGGGAAAGTTTCTGGAGAAGAATCCGATTTCGTTTCCGTTTCTGCTCGATGAGGATCGCAGCGTGACCAAGGCTTATGGCTTGTATCACTTGTTTGGCACAGACGCGCTGAACATTGCGCACCCCGCGACCCTCGTCATCGATCGAGATCGCACGATTCGCTTCATTTATCGCGGCGACAACCAGCACGACCGCGCACCGCTGGCGGATGTGCTGAATGCAGTCAGGAAAGCCGGCTAAGGGTTTTTGGTCGATTTCTAGTTAACGGCAAGTTCGGTAATAACGGCTTTGGAAGTTTTCGATTCAACGATTCGGGAGGCACCATGAAAAACTTTCTACGTTTCGCAAGTTCGCTTCTGCTGGGCGCAACCGCATGGGGGCAGGCTGGAGTCACGATTCCGGCGGGCACGCCGCTCAATATGAAACTCGAGAACACGCTCACTTCTTTCAGCAGCCGGCCCGGCGATCCCTTCCAGGGCAGGATCACGACGCCGGTCATGATCGACGGCAAGACTGCGATCCCAGTCGGCGCCACCGTGCAGGGACGTGTCACGAAAGTGACCGAGGAGCGCCGTATTTTCGGGCGGCCCACCATCGCGATTTTTCCGGAAGCAGTGATTCTGCCGAACGGCGAGCGACTGGTGCTCAACGCAAACCTGGTCGACACCAGCGCGGGCAAGGGCACGGATGTAAATGACGAAGGTCAGGTCAAAGGACCGGGGCATACGAACCGAGATCTGTGGGAAATCGGCGGCGGCACGGGAGCGGGCATGCTGATCGGTGGACTGGCGGGCGGTGGGAAAGGGTTGCTGATCGGCGGCGCGATCGGCGCGGGTGCGACCGTGGGACACTGGCTGTCGAAGAAGAACTCGGCGACGCTTACTTCGGGAACCGAGTTGATGATGGAACTCAGCCGCCCGATGACACTCAACGCCGAACCGACGGGCGCAGGTCAGTAGAACTCGCCGACACGCCCGCAGCGGCTAAAGCCTCTCTCATATCTGTTGCACTGGACGGCGCGGCTGAAGCCGCGCCCTTTCAAAATAGGCAGGTCAAAGCAGTGTCTTCAAGAAAATCTCGCCGACGCAGTTTCCCAAGTCTGTCCCGCTGACAGGGGCTTGTCCATCCAGTCCCACCACTACGAGTTCGTCAAAAGGGTCCCCGTCAAAATATCTCGCCTGGCGTTTTCACCAGAGAAAGCTCTGGACGCGAACGCATCCTATCTTTTTATGCGAGCGCCATAAGCTCTTGTTCGCTCAAGACCGGCAACTCGAGCCAGCCTTCGAGCGGTAACGCATCGATGGGCAACCGGTTTTGCCACAGGCTCACGCGAACGCGTACTCGGTCATGTCCGCTGACGGCTTTGCTGGGCGCTGCTTTGGAAGGCGACTCTGCACCGGTCCACTCCAGCGGCACCCGGAACTCGTAGTTCTTGCGCAGCGCCAGCCGTACGCCGCCTTCTTCGGAGGGCTGTTTCATGGAGGCGCGAACGTTGTCTTCGCCGGGAATTCCGGCGTCCCAACGCGCGATCCTTCCCTGCTCGATGACGGCTTCGAGGCGAACCGCCTTCTTGGCGGCCTGCGCCCCGGCGGGCCAGCATTCCAGGTTCACTACCAGCTCGAACGGAACGTCGGGCATTTTTCCTTTGAAGTCGAGGCGCCCGTACACAAACGTTTCGTCGATGCCCGCGTAGAGCGAATCGAGCAGAAATTGTTTGCCGTGCATCGCTCCTGCGCGGTGGTCGGCGCTGTAAATCGCCGCGCCCATCCAGTCGAAGTAGCGCACCATGTCGCCACTGATGCGCGGATGGATGTAGGCGGTCTGCGGAGTGAACGAGGGCCGGGCGATAACGCCGCTGATGGGTTGGGCGAGGACATCAGGCGGTGTGCCGCCCAGCGCTTGATAAACGTTCGAGAGATGCTTCCGATACAGCTCGTCGAAGTCGCGGTCGTTCGCCGAATGATGCTCGGGTCCGTACCACCAGTTCCAGTCGCTGCCTTCGGCGATCAGCAGTTCTTCGTATGCAAGCTTGCGCTGTGCTTCGGTGGCCTGTGCGGCGTTCTGGGCGTAGAAGTCGCGCGCCTGCGAGAGATAGTCCCAAGAGCGATTGTCTTCCGGGGCGCCGATCCACACGTTGAAGTTGGCGTTGATCCAGGAGCCGGGCGTGAGCGCGAAGAGTTTCGGCGGATTCTTCTGGCGCTCGATGGCTTCGGAGACTGTAACCGCCTCAAGGCCCGGGCTCTTCTGCAGACCTTCGTAAAAACGGCGCAGAAATTCGCGACCGGATTTCGGGTAATACTCCCAAGCATTTTCGCCGTCGAGGATGATGGGTACGACTGCGTCGCGGCCCATGTCGAGCACCGGTTGTGCAGCCTGGCGGATGTTCTCAATAAGGTGACGCGCAGCATCCGCAGGCGGCATACCCGAATACACAAAGCCGATCAGGTCTGACAGCGTGTGATCGCGAAAGACCATGTTCATCTGCACGGCACCGCTCTCATAGCGATGCACGCTATAGAGTTTTTCGCCGAGGTGGTCGGGCAGTCTGCCCTGGCCGTCGCGAGAGAAGTAAATCCCCAAGCTTCGACCGAGAACGCCCTCGTCGGTGGCCATCCACTTCACGCCGAGCGAATGGGCGATGGAGAGGACTTCCTCCGAAACGCTGCCTTCAGACGGCCAGACGCCTTTCGGCCGGACGCCGAAAACCTTCTCGTGAAGATCGAGGCCGCGCAGGATTTGGTCGCGGGCATCTTCCGGATGCTTGAAGCGCTGCTGGGGTAACGGCAAGCCGGGCGAAGACACGGCGCCAACGTTCGTGTCGCACAACAAAGGCAGAATCGGATGATAGAAGGGCGAAGTTGAAAGTTCGATCGAACCGTTCTTTGCAGCGACCGCGTGCGCGGGCAAAACCTTACCAAGTTCCTCGCGTTCGCGTCGGATTACGAAACGCTGGTCGTCGAGAGTGAAGTTGCGGCCCTTACGAACCAGCTCCGCGAGGTCCTTGTCTTCGAGAAAGAATTCGTCGAACCAGGCGATTTGCGAAAGGACTTGCAGGTCGGTGAAGTCCTGCGGCAAGAAATACTTTTCGGCGCGCTCCGGGCTGTCGCCCGAACTGCGGAAGCGCTCGTACAACTCCGCGTAACGCGGATAGCGGCCGATTAAGTTCACCGGGTTCGCCTGAAACAAATACTGCAAAGCAAAGCGGCGCTCGTCGAGGCTGAGATCGCGGGCCGGCCTGGCCGCGACCGTAAGAAACGGATCGTGCGCGGTGCCGGCCACGTAGTCCTGAACCTGGGTAATCAGCGAGGGAACCAGGTTAAACGTCTGATGGACGCCGGGAAACTCCTCAAGCAGCTTCACCATGCCGTAATAATCTTTGAGGGCGTGGAGGCGGACCCAAGGCAGACGGTACTCGCCAGTCACCAGGTTCTTATAGAACGGTTGATGCTGGTGCCACAGGAGGATGACGCGGAGTGCTGGCATGATCGCGAGACAGTCATCCTAGCATGGCCGACCGGTCGGTCCCGGCGGGCGCACTAGCTGAGCAATGTTTAAACCTTTCAACCAGCGAGGACACGAAGGTTCACGAAAGCAATTCCTCGGCCATCCATTCACTTTTCGCCGCCAGCCTGGCCCGGTCGCACGCCGTCCATGTAATCGGCCTACAATAGTGTCGTGGAACCTCTTAGCTCCGGCTTGCGTATGTATATTCCTGTGTAGGAGGACCTTGTATGCATCTGCTCGGGCTGTTCCTGTTTCCGCTCTTTGGCTTCGGGTTCGTGATGTATTTCCTCCCGTCGATTGTCGCGCTGGCACGCAGTAAGCGTGACCTGTTAGGGATCTTTCTTCTCAATCTGTTTCTGGGTTGGAGCGTGATTGGGTGGGTCGTGGCGTTGGTTTGGGCGGTGAAGGCAGACGCGGCGGTCGTGGTTCGGTAAACTACAAGTGCATCAAGTGATGCCTGAGTTTCCACAATTAAGTGATTGACCGTTAGGCTCTTATTGATCATGAGTTCTAACGCTGGGCACCCAGAGTTTTGCGAAGTCGATTTCCTTTTTCACCCTCCTCGCGCGTCGCGTTTCCGGTAAACTATGCGCACGCCCTCGATCTGAGCCTATGACGAATAGCATGCAAGCCGCCTCTGTTCGCTACGACGTTTCTCTGCTCACACAGAACGATTTGTATCTCTTTAACGAGGGCAGTCACTACCGGATCTACGACAAACTCGGCGCGCACGCCATGAATGCCGGGGGCGAACCTGGGACATACTTTGCTGTCTGGGCTCCGAATGCGCGCGAGGTTTCGGTCATCGGGAATTTCAATCAATGGAACCCCGGGGCGCACGCGCTGCAGCCCAAGGGGAGTTCGGGGATATGGGAGGGCTTTATTCCCGCCCTCGGCCCGGGCACTTTGTACAAGTTCCACATCGAGTCGCATCAACACGGACATCGGGGGGAGAAGGCGGACCCGGTTGGGTTCTATCACGAGCGGCCCCCGCGAACGGCTTCGGTCGTGTGGGATCTGCAGTACGAGTGGAAAGACGACGGATGGATGCAGTCGCGCGCGCAGCCCAATTCGCTGAAGGCCCCGATGTCGATTTACGAAGTCCACATTGGCTCGTGGATGCGCATGTCCGAGGAGCACAACCGGCCCCTCACTTATCGCGAGATGGCTCCTAGACTCGCCGAGTACGTTCACCACATGGGCTTCACGCACGTGGAGTTTCTGCCCGTGATGGAGCATCCGTTTTACGGGTCTTGGGGGTACCAGACCACTGGATACTTTGCTCCAACGTCGCGCTTCGGCACGCCGCAGGACTTCATGTACCTGACGGACTATCTGCACCAGCACGGGATCGGGATCATTCTCGATTGGGTACCTTCGCACTTCCCTTCGGACGGCCATGGGATCGCCTACTTCGACGGCACGCACCTGTTTGAGCACTCTGACTCGCGGCAAGGGTTTCATCCGGATTGGAAGACCCACATCTTCAACTACGGGCGCACCGAGGTGCGCAGCTTCCTGATGTCGAGCGCGATGTTTTGGCTCGACAAGTACCACGCCGATGGCCTGCGAGTGGATGCGGTCGCGTCGATGCTTTATCTCGACTACTCGCGCAAGCAGGGAGAATGGATCCCGAACCAGTACGGCGGGCGCGAGAACCTGGAGGCGATCGACTTTCTGCGCCGCTTCAACGAAGAGGCGTACAAAGAGCATCCGGACATTCAGACGATCGCAGAAGAATCCACGGCATGGCCAATGGTTTCGCGGCCGTCGTATGTGGGCGGCCTGGGCTTTGGCTTGAAGTGGGACATGGGCTGGATGCACGACACGCTCTCCTACTTTCACAATGACCCGATTCATCGCCAGTATCACCACAATCTGCTGACCTTCCGCATGCTGTACGGCTTCACTGAAAATTTCGTGCTGCCGCTTTCGCACGACGAAGTGGTGCACGGCAAGGGATCGTTGCTGAACAAAATGCCGGGGGATGAGTGGCAGAAGTTTGCCAACCTGCGGCTGCTGTTCGCCTACATGTTCGCGCAGCCCGGTAAGAAGCTGCTTTTTATGGGCGGCGAGTTCGGGCAGTCGCGGGAGTGGTCGCATGACCGCGCGCTCGATTGGGAGTTGCTACAGTATCCCGTTCACCGCGGAGCGCAGAAGTGGGTGCGCGACTTGAATCATCTGTACCGCAGCCAGTCTGCGCTGCACGAGCAGGAACTGGAGCCTCACGGTTTTGAGTGGGTGGATTGTAATGATGGGCCGCGCAGCATCATCTCGCTGTTAAGGCGAGGCAAAAATCCGAACGACATGGTTCTGGTGGCTTGCAACTTCACCCCGGTGCCGCGCGAGCATTATCGCGTCGGCGTTCCGGTAGGCGGGTGGTGGAAGGAATTGCTCAACAGCGACGGCGCTGAATATGCCGGAAGCGGGATGGGCAACGGAGGCGGTGTGATGGCGGAACACAAGGCGCAACACGGCCGCCCGTTTTCGCTGAAGCTCACCCTGCCGCCATTGGCTGCCGTGTTCTTTCGGCCGGAGTAAAGCCCAGCTCCAGCAAAGAGCCGCGCAAGCTTGCCGCCACGCGCTGCCGGGCGGTCGCCCGGTCACCCAGACGAGGGCGTCTGGGTCTACACGATTTAAGCGCTTATGGTTTCCACTGCCCGACCGCGGCAATCACCTCGTCGAGTTCTGCTTTCTTCAGAATCTCAGCTACGGCTTTGTGATCGATGTGCGGCGCGATCGGCTTGGGATCTTGCGCGATCGCCCACGCTGTCACCGCCACAATTGCCGCATCCGTCTTGAAGAAAAGTGGGTCGACCTTGTCGTACGTATCGCTCGCCTTGTGGTGAATCTCAAAGTACTGCTTCATGTCGACCCAAAGGTCAAGCGCCGGGACGCCTTGCAGCATGAACGGACCGTGGTCGGTGTCATAGCTGACATCCTGCGAGAGGCCCTCTCCGCTCAGGCCTTTCAGCAGCGCATCGCTTACCGGCTTCATCGCTGCTTCAAGATCCGGCCGGCCTTCTACCTTCCACCCCTTCGGATGTCCCGCACCATTGTCGGTATTGAGCACCGCGACACACTTTGACATCTCGCCCAGATGCGCCTGCGTGTAGGCATAAGAACCGAGAATGCCTTCCTCTTCCCCGCCCCACAAGGCAAAGCGGATGCTTCTACGGGGCGCCTTCTTGAGCGCAGCGATAGCGCGAGCCGCCTCCAGAACCATGGCCGTGCCGGCGCCGTTGTCCTGCGCTCCCGTGCCAAAATCCCACGAATCCAGATGCGCGCCGATGATGATCCATTCTTCCGGTTTCTCGCTTCCACGAATCTCGGCGATCACGTTGCTGACCTGAATCGGGCCCGCGGTCTGATTCTGCAACTCGAGTTGCATCCTGACTGGACCCTTCTCGAGTTCGCGCCGGATGAGGCCCCAGTCCTCCATACCAACTTCCGCGGCAGGAAGCACGCTCAGTTGCGAACCCCAGTTGGGATCGTGGGCGTTCAGCACGTTATTGATTTCGCGATCAGGGAAGACCATAGCGACCGCACCCGCGTCTTTGAACGGCTGGTACGAAGCCATCAGCAGCGCAAGCTTCTTCGTCCAGCCGTGCGCCAGGATTTTTTGCAGATCGTAGAACACGATTTTCCCTTTTGCTTTTTGCGCCGCGGCTTTCACGACATCCGGCGCGACATCATCGACGATCAGCACCTCTCCGCTCACGCCGCCCGCGGGCGTGGAAGGCGACCAGCCCAGCGAAGCCAGATGCAAAAGGCGGGGAGTGGGGGCGACAATCTCTTCATGCGCTGTGCCGCGCACCCAACCACTCTCCATCGCGAACGGTTCGAGCTTCACGTTCTGGATTCCATAACTGCGGAATTGACTGGCTGCCCACTCTGCAGCACGGTTATAGGCGGGAGAGCCCGTCAAGCGCCCACCGAAGCCGTCACTCAAATCGCGCAATGTAGTCATCGAAGGTCCGGTATAGATGGAGGCCGTCAATTGATTGGCCGTCTCCTGCACTTCCGGGCTCACTTGTCCGAGTGCATAACTTCCGATCAGCAGTAGTCCTGCGCACCCAACCCAACTCCAGCAAAACTTCATTGTTCTCCTCAATTGTGTGAATTTTGATTCAGCAGGCCGGCATCAGAGATTGGCGGCCTCAGGATTGTGCCCTGAACACCACGGGCTTCGCAATGACCCCCGTCGCAACCTCCGCGGCAATAGCCCCCGGGCATCGCGGTGGTAAAGTGAAAGCAAGCGTCACGCTCGCGTCCTGATGCGGATCCTGACCCGATACATTCTCCGCGAAGTCTCGGCCAATGCCGCGGTCGGCATCGCCATCTTTACGTTCGTTCTGTTTACGAAGGATCTCGGCCGCATCCTTGAACTGGCGGTTCGAAACAGCGCGCCGCTCGAGAGCATCGGCGAAGTGATATTCCTGACTTTGCCGGTTGCGATGACGATTACCATTCCCGCCGGAGTGCTGGTCGGCATCCTGATCGGCCTCAGCCGCCTTGCGGCCGATAGCGAAATCACCGCCATGCGCGCCAGCGGCATCGGTGTGTGGAACTTCCTGCGGATCGTTTCTCTGTTTGTTGTCGTCGCCTGGATCGCTGCCCTTGCCAATGGGTTCTACCTGGCTCCCCGCTCCGAAGCCGCACTGACTCATCTGCAGGACAAGCTGAAGACGGCGCAGGCGTCGTTTGAAGTGCAGCCGCGCGTTTTCTACGAAGGGTTCCCGAAAATCGTCCTGTACGTTCAGGACGTGCGTAGCGGACAGCGCGCCGCCCGCTGGCGCGGAGTGTTTCTGGCCGACATTAGCACGCCGGGCTCGCCGCGCATCACGCAGGCGGAGCAAGGCATTCTGGTCAGCGAAAGCCCGACCCGGCTGCAACTGCATCTGGTCAACGGCTCCACTCACGAGACCGATCCGCGCGATCCCGGCCACTATCAGATCACGACGTTCGAACAGACGGATATTCCGATCGAGCTGCCGGCTGCCGACAACAAAACAGACACTGAGGCCGTCCCGGTCTCGGAGATCCCTTCCCTCACGCTTCTGCACCAATCCAAGGAAGTTGATCCTGGGTTGGGCCGCTGGTACATGATCGAGTTTCATCGACGCCTGGCACTGCCCACCGCCTGCCTGGTGCTGGCTCTAGTAGGAATACCGCTGGGGCTCTCTTCGAAGCGGGGCGGCAAGTCTTCCGGCTTTGTGCTGACGATTCTACTCGTGTTCGGCTACTACTCGGCTTCGCTCATCGGGGTCTCGCTTGCGCGCCAAGGAAGAGTGTCGCCGTTTGTGGGCGTGTGGCTGGCCGACTTTATCTTTCTCGTCGGCGGGTTATTCCTGCTCTGGCGAGCGGAAAAGCGTCCGCTCGAAATTGGCTCGTGGCTCGCACTGCGCAACCCGTTTCATCCTGCAGCCGCGCTGGCGAAGCTCAAGACCGCCTCTGCTTCGAACCACTCCGACGCATTCGAGCGTGCCGCTTCGCGGCATCGCGTCTTCAGCATGAGTTTTCCGACCATCCTCGACGACTACGTGCTGCGCGACTTCTTCGTCTATCTCGGATTGATCATTGCGACGTTTCTCATGCTGCTCGATGTGTTTACGCTGTTCGAGTTGCTCGGCGACATCCTGCGCAATCATGCGCCAACCCTGCTGGTGGGCGAGTACCTGCTCAACGTCACGCCGTTTTTCCTTTACAACATCCTGCACTTGAGTGTGCTGCTGGCGGTGCTGATCACCTTCGGACTGATGGAGCGCTCGAACGAAGTTACTGCGATCAAGGCCACCGGCACCAGCGTGTACCGCATCATCGTCCCGGTGCTGGTGATCGCTTCGCTGCTGGGCGCCAGCCTGTTCTTCTTTGACCAGTTCTATCTGCCGCGGCTCAACAAGAGGCAGGACGCGTTGCGGAACCAGATCAAAGGGAAGCCGGCGCAAACGTACCTGCGTCCGGATCGCAAATGGATTTTTGGCGAGCATTCCGATATTTACTACTACCAATTCTTCGACGCTGACAAGAACCAGTTCGCAAATCTCTCTGTCTTCCAGTTCGATCCGGACAGCTTTGCCATTACGCGGCGTGTGTACGCGGATCGCGCCCACTGGTCCGACCTGAGCCAGCGGTGGATTTTTGAGCAAGGGTGGCAACGCGATCTGCGCGGCCCGGCCATTGAGGACTATCGGCCGTTCGATGTCACGACTTTTGCGCAATTCAACGAGCAGCCCGGATACTTCAAGAAGGAAGTGCGGCAGTACTCAGAGATGAATTACGAGGAACTGCGACGCTACATCCACGAGTTGCAGCAGAGTGGGTTTGATGTGGTGCGACTGAAAGTGCAACTGCAGCGCAAGCTGTCTTTCCCGATTGTCACGCTGGTGATGGCGGTGCTCGCGGTGCCGTTCTCGCTTTCAGCGGGCAGGCGCGGTGCGATCACCGGAGTGGCGGTCGCCGTCAGCATTGCGGCGGTGTACGAAGTGGTTTCGCGCTGGTTTGAAGCGATGGGCAATCTGAGCCAGTTGCCCCCAGCCGTGGCGGCATGGTCGCCCGACCTGATCTTCGCGCTGGTCGGTGGCTATCTAATTCTGCGCGTTTCGACCTAGTTCTCGCGGCGCCGCGCAGAGCCGCGGCCGCGTGTGGTGCTAACGGGATGCGATCCCAAAAGGAGCCACTGGGCCGTTGATCTGCGGCTGCACGGTCATGCCTCCCGTATTGTTAATCAGTGAGATGGTGCTCACCGCGTTTGCACCGGTGTCCGACACCAGAATCCAGAAATCCCCATTCACCACGTCATTCGATCGAATGGTGGCCGCTACCGGCTTATCCCCGGTCGAAACGAATGCCGGACTCAGCGCAGTCAGGGCCCCCGTCACTTGATTCAGCCGAAAGCCAAGAATTTGATTGGAGCCGTTGGCTACCACCAACAAGAATTTTGCACTCGGATCACTGAACATGACAGTGGGGCCGATCCCCGCAGAAATCGGCGAGTCCGGTACCGGGGTAAGAGATCCGTCTGCACTATTCACCTTGTATTCGAACAGCTGGTTAGAATTCTGCAGGTTCGTGGTCACGTAAAGGAAGTCCCCGATGGGAGGCGAGAACACTCCGCTCGCACCTGCTGAAACCTGCACGGGCCAGAGAGCGGGCTGCATCGTGCTGGTGAGCGGTGTGAGTGCACCGGTCGTTCCATCAAAGGAGAATCCGAGCACAATGTTGTTTGCCTGGTCTGTGGCGTATAAGAAATTTCCCTGGTTCGCAACTGCGAGACCTGCGGGAATGACCGGCGCCGGAAAGTTGATCGTTTGCTGGCTAGTCAGAAGTGGAAACGGCGAACCGCTTACCTCCGTCAGCGTACCCGAACTCACCGTGAAGACGGAGATTCCAGCCTGACACGGATTGGCATTCTGGGGATGCGCACCGCAGTTGGCATCTCCCGGTATTCCCTGATCGGCGACAAACAGAAACTTGCCGCCGGGATCCATCGTCATGGTGACAGGAGCAGAAACCGGATGCTTTAACGGAGTCACGCCTCCTGCCTTCAATGACCCATCGCCATTCACGGAGAAGCTTGCGATATCGTTGCTGCCGCTATCCGCAACATAGGCGGTCGTGTGATCGGAATTGAACACGAGCACGGTGGGCTGCACGCCAGTCTTGGCCGGTGTTCCGATGGGCACGAGTGCGCTGTTGTCCGTGTTGAGCACCCCGGTCCTCAAGTTAAGCTTGAAGGCTGAGACCGTTTGATCGCTCTGGCCCACCAGATACACGATGCCCGTTTTGTCGCCCCCACCACAACTCAACAGCAGTGCAGTACCTAATACCGCACACCCAGCCCCCAGCCGCCGACTCATCAACATTCAGTCTCCTGTTGCTCGCAGATGGCCGCACCACCCGGACCCGGGCGTGCGCAATCTAGGAA
>Ga0210406_10006728_pt1 | contig 11863 bp, 4 predicted proteins | sample IncBWC30MmetaG_FD_155454 | JGI IMG/M metagenome (GOLD analysis project Ga0210406, IMG submission 155454) | Forest soil microbial communities from Barre Woods Harvard Forest LTER site, Petersham, Massachusetts, United States - Inc-BW-C-30-M | ecosystem: Environmental > Terrestrial > Soil >...
GTCGGTGAGACTCCTCGGCCAGCAGGTCCCAAGCGAATCACAGCCAAAGCAACTGCCGCAACTCGTGGACATCACGGATTCCACCGGCATCAGATTTGAGCATTTGTCGTCATCCGATAAGAAATATATTGTTGAGTCGATGGCCGGCGGAGTGGCGTTGATTGATTATGACCGCGATGGACTCCCCGATATTTACTTTACGAACGCACCGACCGTGGAGATGGCGCTTGCGGGGAAGAAGGCGCGCAGCGCGTTGTACCATAACAATGGCGATGGGACATTTACGGACGTGACCGACAAGGCCGGCGTAGGCTATCCCTGCTTTGCTATGGGGGCCGTAGTCGGTGACTATAACAACGACGGTTGGCCGGACTTGTTGGTTACTTGTCTGGGCGGAGTTGTGCTCTACCGCAACAATGGCGACGGTACATTCACGGATGTTACCAAACAGGCTGGCCTAAACGATACCCAGTTTGCCACCGGCGCCGCTTTCGGGGATTACGATGGAGACGGCTGGGAGGATTTGTTCGTCTCCCATTACGTAGACTTCCACCTCGATGACCTTCCCAAATTTGGTTCAAGCAAGAGCTGTCAGTATCACGGTCTGGCTGTGCAATGCGGTCCAAGAGGATTGAAGGGCGCTGGCGATCTGCTCTTCCACAACAACGGGGACGGTACGTTCACCGATGTATCCAAGGAGGCCGGCGTGGACGACCCACACGGTTACTACGGTTTGGGCACGGTTTGGTCGGACTTCAATGGCGACGGACGGCTGGACCTTTTCGTGGCCAACGATTCCACGCCGAATTTCTATTATCGCAATGAAGGCAAGGGCCATTTCAAGGAAGTGGGCTTCTTGGCTGGGACGGCCGTGAGTCAGGACGGCTCCGAGCAGGGCGCCATGGGAGTGGCTCTCGGCGATTATATGCATACTGGTCGTTTTTCCATTTTCATTACGGACTTCACGGAGGAGTACAAGGACCTGTTTCGAAATGATGGGGGAACGAGCTTTTCCGACGTTTCCTTTGCGGCAGGCGTAGCGGCTCCGACGATTCCCTATGTTGGCTGGGGCACGGGATTTTTCGACTTTGATAACGACGGCTGGGCGGACATTTTCATGGTAAACGGGCACGTCTATCCGCAGGTCGACACTCTCGACGTGGGGGCCAGATACCGGGAGCCAAAACTATTGTTGCTGAACCAGCGCGACGGTACTTTTCGCAATATTAGCGAACAGGTTGGCCCGGCGATTCAGATGCCACAGGTCAGCCGCGGCGCGGCCTTCGGGGATCTTTTCAATGATGGACGCGTGGACATCGTGGTCGAAAATTTAGACGGCAAACCTATGATTCTTCGCAATGTGGGCGTGAACCATAACCACTGGGTCGGATTCGACCTCGCGGGAACGAAGAGCAATCGTCTGGCCCTGAACGCCCGCGTCAAGGCCATTGCCGGAGACTTGGTTCAAGTGGATGAGGTCCGCAGCGGTGGAAGCTATCTCTCGCAGAACGATCTGCGAATCCATTTCGGATTGGGATCACACGATCGACTGGACCGTGTCGAAATACTCTGGCCGACGGGGAAAACCGAGACGATAACGAATCTGGCAGCCGATCACATCTACGGGGTGAGAGAAGGAGAAGGAGTGGTGTCACGCGAACGGATGCGGCCCGTTTCAGCCCCACGGCACTGACCCACCAGAAAGCTGCATGTGTGTTTCTCCGCCGGTACTAGGGTCACAAAACTATTTTCGAAGGCACCTTCGGATTGGAAATCACGCGGGCAGACCGCGAGTGCGCAAGTTCTGTGGCTTCCACCGCTTCACTTCACTTAATGATTGCTAGAATACCGGTTTTCTATTAGCATCTGCCCTGATAGGGGACGATTTTCTGAATAGGCGTCCCGCGCTGAATGTTGCCAACGCCCAAAGACCGGACGGGTTATTTGCATGCCCATTACTTTCGGTGCTTTTCCACGACACTGTAGTACGCACTCGCATGTGAAATCAACGTCTGCCTGACCGAGGCAGTCCGATGAGGGGACGGAGAAGGAACATGGCGTCCAAAATGTGTTCGGTTCGTATTTTGCTTCTGACTGTTGCTTCCGCGTGGCCCTACGGTTTGCTCAGGGGGCAGTCTCCGCCGCGGTTGGACGATGCCGCAATCGAGCAGCGCGTCAGCCGATTGCTCGGCCAAATGACACTGGAAGAAAAGATCGGCCAAACCGTTCATTTCGCCGATAGTTCCACCGGACCGGGTTCGCCTCATGCCGACTATCGCGAGCAGACCGCTCAAGGCCGGGTGGGCTCGTTCGAGAACATCACGGGAGCGGCCGAGACCAATTCCTTGCAGAAGCTTGCAGTCGAAAAAACCCGGCTGCACATTCCACTTGTCTTCGCATTGGACGTAATCCATGGATACCGCACCATATTCCCGGTACCGCTAGCCACGGCCTCGACCTGGGATCCCGCGCTGGTGGAAAGGGCTTCGCGCATCGCTGCCAAGGAAGCCACCAAAGAAGGCATCCGCTGGACATATTCGCCCATGGTTGACATCGCGCGTGATGCCCGCTGGGGACGCATTGTGGAAGGAGCCGGAGAGGATCCATACTTGGGCTCCGCCATGGCCGTTGCTTACGTGCACGGATATCAAGGTGCTCGCCTGGACGATCCGGAATCCATGCTGGCCTGTATGAAGCATTTCGTTGGCTATGGAGCCGCCGAAGCGGGGCGAGATTACAACCCGGTGGACATGTCCGAACGCATGTTGCGTCAAGTCTATCTGCCACCCTTCCACGCCGCCGTGGAAGCTGGAAGCGGGTCGGTCATGAGCGCCTTTAATACCCTAAACGGCGTGCCCGCTACTTCCAACTGGTTTACGCTGACGCACATCCTTCGCCAAGAGTGGGGATTTCAGGGAGTGGTGATCAGCGACTATGGATCAGTGCGGGAAACGATCCCCCACGGCATTGCCGTGGACGGCAAAACAGCGGCGCGCAAAGCGATTCTCGCGGGCCTCGACGTGGATCTTGAAGGCAACGAGTATTCCCGCTATTTGGCGGAACTGGTGCGGTCAGGAGACGTGCCGGAAGCCGCCGTGGATCAAGCTGCGCGTCGTATGCTTCGTATAAAATTCGCGCTCGGATTATTCGATCATCCCTATACTCCCGAACCGGCAAGCGGCGGCAAGCCTCAACTCGATCCTGCCGACGTGGAGTTCGCCCGCACCGTTGCGGAACGTTCCTTTGTGCTTCTGAAGAACGGCAATGCGGGAGGGAAGGCGCCTCTCCCATTTGGCCCGGACGTCCACACCATCGCTCTCATCGGCCCTTTAGCCGATAGTGCCTCCGATATGTTGGGTCCTTGGCGCGCAAGGGGCAATGCAGCAGACGTAGTGACGTTGCGGACAGCCCTGACCTCGCGCGCGCAGCAATCGAGCGGGCGAGTACTCTACGCCAAAGGCACAGAGATTCTAACTGCCGAAGATAACGGCTTTGCGGAAGCCGTTGCGGCGGCCAAACAGGCTGACGTTGTCTTGATGGCTCTTGGAGAAGACTCCTTGTGGATGACCGCCGAGGCAGCTTCCCGAGCCCATCTCGGTTTTCCAGGAAACCAGCAGCAGCTCATGGAGGCCGTAGCGGCGACGGGGAAACCGCTCGTGTTGATCATTTTCAGCGGCCGGCCACTAGCCATCCCTTGGGCCGCAGATCACGTTTCGGCAATTTTGCAGGCTTGGTTTCCGGGAGTGCAAGCGGGGCCGGCGCTCGTGCGAACACTTTTTGGCGATGTGAGTCCGAGCGGGAAACTTACCGTTTCCGTGCCTCGCAGCGTGGGCCAAGAGCCCCTCTACTATGATGCATTGAATACCGGCCGTCCTGCTGATGGCGTTGATCTCCGTCGACCACCGGCCAACAACCGCGAAAAATATCATTCGCGCTATGTGGACGAAGAGAATGCGGCGCTCTTTCCGTTTGGTTACGGACTCAGTTATACCCAATTTAGTTACTCTCCTTTGGAGCTGAGCACCTCCCGGTTGAGTGCTAGCGCGCTCAACGAGAAGACCGAGCAACCGCTGCATGTGTGCACCACGGTAAGGAATGCTGGATCGCGCGCTGGAGATGAAATTGTAGAACTCTACGTCCGCCTTCGGGGAACCAGCGTCGCTCTTCCGATAAGACAACTCGAGGGATTTCGAAGGCTTACTCTCGCGCCGGGAGAATCAAAGCGGGTCGAATTCGCCGTGGGACGCGATGAGCTTGCCTTCTGGAACATTGATATGCTCGATTTGGTTGAGCCGGCAAGTGCCAGCGTGTGGATCGGTCCCAGCTCCGCAGAGGGCGAGAGTGCAGATTTCGTCATTGCAAAGTAGCCGTCTTTGACAATTCATTTCCGCAACCGTCCTCCATTCGCGAGTTGATGGTTAGCCCCACGATCATTCCGGACGGGAGCAGTGCCTCAGAATTTGGCCTTTACCAAGGGCCACACCGGGCGCGCCAGCGGTCTCTGTAAATCTCCCTAGAATCGAAGCTTGCTAAGGTAAGGCGCTGCTTGAGTTGATGGGAAAAAAGCGGCTGGTGAGGCCTCCGCGATGCTGGAACCCGCTGAGCGGGGGGCAACTTGCCTACTGCGGTGCGCGCAGCACGGAATCGAAAAGGTCGCCCAGTTGCTGGGCGGTGAACTCGTTGCCTTCGAGATTGGCGACGAGGTTTCCTTGCCGGTCCAGAATAACCGTATGAAGAGCGTGCGTGATGAGGCCTTCGTCTTGCCAGAAATTCATGCCGAACTCCTGACAGACTTTTTGGACCACGAGGACTGAGCCAGTTAAAAAATACCATCCTGGTACGCCAGTGGCATTCCAGTTGCGCGCATATTCGGCCAGAACCTCGGGCTGATCGTGTACGGGGTCAAAGGTGACGCTTAAGAGGATCAAGTCGCGTCCAAGGCGATCCGGGAAGCGCTTTCGGAGCATGCTGAAATTATTGGAAAGGCGAAAGCAGTAATTGGGAAGCGGGCAATGCGTATACATGAAGGTGATGCCGACTACTTTGCCCGTGAATGAAGAAAGGGAGACAGATTGGCCCCTTTGGTCGATAAGGGAGAAATCCGGGACACGCTGGCCGATTCCCAGTTTCTTTCTCGCCTCGGACCCTGGGCCGACGAGACCCTCGAGGAGATTAAGCTGATGAGCAGCCATTGGTTCTGGATCCGTGCTCTGGAATTGATGGATACGAATGGCGGCCGCGTAAGCGGAGCCTTTCTCCACGACGAGCGTGAAATCGATCAAAGTGCCCGGTTGCAAGCCATCAAGGTCTTTGCCATTGCGAACTGGAAAATCCATCGCCATCGCGTCCATGTAGCCGGGAATCTCGCGGCAGGAAACTCGAAGGGAATGATGAGTCCGATCGACTTGCAAAACCACTCCAAAAGCGGGGTGGCTCTCGGCAGCCCAACTCAATGGCATACAATAGCAGAAGAAAAGCGTTGGTAGTATTCGCGTTCTGATTTGCGTCAGGCTCATAAATTTTCTTGCGGGCTTGCTACCTGTTCGCACCTGGTTTCTGCGCGGATAAATTTGACAACTTCGTGGCGTCCCGTTTAGCGCTTCCCAGACGAAACGACCGACGCTCCAGTTTAGTGTAATCCTTGGCGAACTCCTTGATTTCGATAAATTGATCTGTGCCAACATTCAAAAAACTCTGTTTCGTATTGCTCGCCGGCCACCAAATCTCCAGATCGGTGATTTTCGCGGACTTGCCCAACCCAATATGCTGCTGAAGCGGCGAAGCACCGAACGAACCGCCGCTCCCGAGGGTACGATAGATGGAGCGCGGAGGCTTGCCCTCATTCTCCACGGTCAGATGGATGCGTGCCCCGATCGCCGAACGGTTTGTTCTTGCACCGACAAGCTTAACCGTGATCCAGTCGTTGCCGTTTCCCGGGTTTTGAAAAACACGGAAGGCATGCGCGTCACCCGGCGTAGCGCCTCCGATGGAGACGAGGATATCTTCCTGTCCACTGTTGCCGAGGTCAGCAAAGGCTACGCCGTGACCTTTGTGGATCTCGCCGGTGCCCGACGAGGCAGTAATGTCCACGAAAGATTTTCCCTCGTTGTTGCGGAGAAGCATTTTGGGAACGAGAGCCCCGTACTCTGGCCCCCCGGTCGCTAGAAAAATGTCCAGGAAGCCGTCGTTATCGACATCGCCAAAATTAGCGCCCATGGGCATGTTGATCTTATCGAGGCCAACTTCTGCTGTCACATCCTTGAACGTCCCATTCTTCATGTTCCGATAGAGCTTCAGCGTCTCGACATTTCGCGGAAGACCAAGATAACTGCGCAGGGTTTCGTCGGCGGAAAAGAAATACGAAGTAACAAAGAGATCTGGCCAGCCATCGTTGTCGTAATCAAAAAACCAGGTGGCAAAGCTTTGCGAGTGTGGCTGATGCACGCCGGCTTTTTCGGAGACTTCGGTGAATGTGCGGTCGTGATTGTTGTGATAGAGGAAATTGCCGCCGTAAAGATTGGAGACGTAGAAGTCCACGAACCCATCGTTGTCATAATCGGCGGCGACAACGCCCTTGGAGAAAGCAATTTTGTCCACGCCGGCGGAGTGAGAGATGTCTTCAAAGGTGCCGTCGCCCTTGTTGCGGAAAAGCTGGCTGGGACCATTTTCGTTGCCCACGAATAGGTCCAGGAAGCCGTCGTTGTCGATATCGGCCCAGACGGCGGTTTGCGTGCGCGTCGCGGGTTCGGCGAGGCCCGCCTCGCGCGTGACGTCGGTGAACGTGCCATCGCAATTATTTCGCAACAGTGATTTTCGCATGGGAAATTCCCAAGCGCCGCGCAACACCAGGATATCCGTGCAGCCGTCGTTGTTGTAGTCGGCTTGAATCAAGTTGAGGCCGCCTAGCTGGCTGGAAAGCCCGGCCTGTGGAGCGCGATCGGTAAATGTTCCGTCGGCGTTGTTATGGAAGAAATGCAGCGGTGCACAGACGTCGTAACTCGAGACGGCTAAGTCCAACAGCCCGTTGTTTTCGAAATCGTCGGTGATCACACCATTCGCCATGGCCGCAAAATTCAAGCCCGTTTCGGGTGCCACGTCTATAAATCGGCCAATATCTTGTTTCGATTCGAACGCCGATGGCGAAATCAGATATTGCTGCGGAACGCCCGAAGGGTATTTTCCGATGGTCATGTAGGCAAGATTGAGAAGCCATTTCACCTGGACTTGATCGGACCTTTCTGGCTTTATCGCCAGATATTTCAGAAAATATTGAACGGCTTTCTCGGAATCGTCCGTTACCCGATAAGACTTGGCGAGGCGCGGCGGGAAGAGACACCAATCTCCCGGATGCCGATAAACATCGTTCTTCATTTCTGACTTGTGGAGATAGGCGACGCCCAGCACTTCCATCAGCTGCGGGATTCCCGCCGGGATTTCAGCGGTGGCAATTTTGTAGGCCGCCTCCCAGTGTTCGACGGCCTGATCCATGTTTCCCTGGTAGGCCTGAAGTTGCGCCAACGCGTAGTGTGACTGGATCACGTCGAAGGGCTTCATGGCTTCCAATCGCGGTTTGTTCGCGGGTTCGAACACCTCTTGCAGACGCCCCACTCCCGCGGCGAGCGAGCGTTTGCGAATATCGCAGATGCCCTGCATGTCTTGCTCCCAATTCGGGGGCTTGGGGAATTTCTGGAAAAGCATGTCAGCGAGAACCTGGCCAACCACATCGGCTGGATAGCGGACGGCTCCTTGACCCGCGAGAGGAAGATCACGAGCCTGTCCCGGGCCCATCCCCTGCGCAACGCCGGGCTGATTCTCGGGGAGGAGTTTGAGAATGACGTAACCGGAAGGCACTGCGATTACGCTCGTGGTCTGCCCAGGACGGATTCCTTTCAGAGCCTCTCGCAACTCTGGACGGAGGGTTGAAGGCTCAACAAGTCCGATGTAGCCGCCTTGCGGTCCGCTTGGATCGATCGAGTCGGATTTGGCAATTCCGGCAAAATCCTCACCCTTATTGAGGCGATCCAAAATCTGCTGCGCCTTTCCAGGAAAGTCCACAACGATTACTTGCAGATTGAGCATGGCGGGGGAACTGTCCTGAGAGGGGACCGCAGAAGAAGCCGGAAAAACAAGACCCAGTACCAGCGAGACTGAAAAACAAAATGCAATACTCTTAAAGTTCGATCCATCCAAGATCATCGGCAAACCATGAGGGTGCTCAGAGCGCGCAGCGAATAGCGCCCGTGGATTCTAACACGGGACTCAAAGGGGACAGCAGGCAGCCTGCGCTTCGTATGCGACTAGCCTATCCTTTTACGCTCACGGTTAGCCTTGGGATCCCCGTCTTTGCTAACTCTGTCACTCCTTGGCCGTCTTCGCAGCAAAGCTAACCCGAATGGTCTTGATCTCGTAAGGTCTCGTGTGTACCGTCACGGCGCCTCCTTGCAGAGATAGATCGCCCACCGGTCTTTCCATCAAATCGGTCTCAGCTGCATTTATGGCACCGGCCGGAAGTCCCAACTTAACGTCCGTCTCTTTTCCAGCCCACTCGTAGAACCGCAGGATGAGCGCGTCTTCCACCTCCGTTTTTTTCGCCGCCGTCAGGACCACGTTATCAGACTGAATTTGTAGATAAGAGAATTCGTCTTTGAGTTCTCCGTCGTGTTTCTCAAGCTGTCGAGCCAGAAGCGGGTAGTTGAGTTCGTACCCACGCCGAACCGTCAACGCCTCGCGCCAAGTTCCGCCATGCGGATAAAAGGAGTAAGTGAATTCATGGCGGCCTTCGTCGGCGTGGGCATCCGGCCATTCCGGGGAGCGCAAAAGCGACAGCCGCAATACGTTTCCTTTCGCGTCGTAGCCGTACTTGCAATCGTTCAGCAGGCTGACGCCATGAGTGGCGTCTGAGAGATCCGCCCACTGCAGCGCGGGTACCTCGAATTTCGCTTTTTCCGCAGGAGTATTCCGGGTTGTCGGGCGTTCAATCGAGCCGTAGGGAATCTCGAATGTGGCTTTATCATTGTGCGCGCTCGAGGGAACCGCCACCTTCAAGAGAATATGTTTCTCGTGCCAGTCGGCCGTGGTGTTCACATCGACGCGCGCCGAACCAGCAGTCAGCGTAATGTCACGTACGAACGTGGAATTCTGAAAGTGATTTTTCACGCGGAGGATGGCACGCAGCGGGCCGTTCTCCACGAGTTTGACTTCGTCGGCATGGTCGAGATCCCAGTGTTCTTTTTCAAAATCAGCGTCGATGTTCCATGCGTCCCATTGTTTGGGTGTGTCCCGAAATGTTTGAAGGAGATTGCCGCAGACGCTGTGGGTAGGACCGCCGGTATCTGTTTCTGAGGCTGCGAGCGCCTCGGTTTTGCTACGCTTGTCGAAGAGACTGGTCATGCATCCGGTCTGCGGGTCCACTCTTAGCCGCACCAAATCATTTTCGAGCGTGCTCTCGGAGGCCTGGATCTCAGATAGCCCCGCTGGCGATTTTGCAGCCCCGCGAACATAGTAGGCGCGATAACCGAAGCCGGGAACACTCGCTTTGAGCAAGAGCCGAACGCGGTGCGTGCCGCGATCCACCTTCAACATCTGGGAAGGCACGGGCTTTCCGGCAGTATCGACAACTTCAACCGCTGCCAAAGCACCCGGTACCTGAACCTCGGCCTCCACAACTTCATTGCGCGGCCAGGACAATGAGTTGAACACCAAGACAGGAACGCCCGGTCCCACGGTATTGATGTGCGCCGCAATTTCCCCGAGCGAACCGTCGAGAATGGCGCGCCCGGCCCGGCTGACGTCATCCAGATTGCGCTTGGCGTCGAGATAATTCACAGCGATTCCCGACCCAGGCATGATGTCGTGAAAATCGTCAAAGAGCAGATCCTTCCAACCGCGATCGAAATCTTCCGAAGGATAGGCGCGACCGTAAAGCGTGGCAATAACTGAAAATTTTTCGGCGTTCAGCAGCAGCTCCTCGGTCTTTCGAATGCGTTTCTTGGTTTCCGCCTGGGAAGTCTGCACACCGCGGTGATATTCGAAATAAAGTTCATCGCGCCACGTCGGCACCTTCATTGTGGGCAGTTTTTTCTCCAGGTCGTCGAAGAAAGACCTCGCAGTGCTAAATCGCAAGTTCGGATAAACAACGTCGGATTTCATCCAGCGCATGGCGTTATCCAGCATGGTTCGTGTGGGCCCACCGCCGTGGTCGCCGACGCCATATAGGTGCAGCATGTCGGATTGTTGCTTGGAGTCTGTCCCGTACAGCGAGGGAATCCACATCGAAAGGTCATTGGCCATCTGTGGTGGATCGATCCCCGCGGCGTAATCATGCGGAAAGTAAGTCAAAATGCGGCTGCCATCGGGCGATTCCCACCAAAACAGTTTGTAGGGAAAAGTAGTAAATTCGTGTGCCCACATCAGTTTTTGCGTCACGAAATAATCCATGCCGGACTTCTTGTAGATTTGCGGAAGCTGCCAGTTGTAGCCAAACGAATCCGGATTCCATCCGATCTTCACGTCGATTCCGAATTTATTATGAAAGTAGTGCTTCCCCACGAGGATCTGCCGGACCAGGGATTCTCCCCCGGGCATGTTGAGATCCGGTTCCACCCACATTCCGCCGACGACTTCCCAGCGGCCTTCACGCACGCGCTGCTCAATTTCCTTGAACAGATCGGGATATTTTTCCTCCATCCAAACATAGGTGCGCGCGGAGGACATGCTGAACTTGAAGTCCGGGTATTCCTGCATCAGGTCGAGTGCGCTTCGAAACGTATTGCGCACCACCTCCACTGTTTCCGTCCATGGCCACAGCCACGCCATATCAATGTGGGAGTTGCCGGCCGCGCGAATTGTGAATTGCTTCAGCCAGGGATCCAGCACCTTCAGTTTTGCTTGCGCTTGCCGCAATGATTCATCGAACGCTCCCTGATCTCCGCGGTCTAGCGCGGTGAAGTCAATTGCTTTTACGCACGAATCAATCTGAGCTTCGCGCTCGGCCTTACCATCAGGGAATGCGCCCACAAGGGGCCGCGCGGAAAGAATCTCTTCGCGCAGGATGCTCGGATCTGGGCGGTTGGCCAGGGCCTCCAGGTTTAGCTGGCTGCGGTAAATCTGTGTGCCACCTTGACCTGCGTTTACGCGCACGGCTATCAGGAACTTCTGGCCAGGTTGTGCGTTCTCCGTCAGCAGAATGGCCTGCTGCGTGTCCTCATCGCCTCGTTCGACCAGCGAACCATTGGAAAACACGGTGACGGTGATCGAATCGTTGCTGGTCAGAAGAAGCTCCAGTTTCACGCGCGACCCTCGAACCGCATAGCCGTTAATCTTTTCCGGGATTTCAATCGAGCCGCGAAGCACCCGCGCACCGGTTTTCCATTCTTCGTGAATTTTCATGGTGGGCCAATCAGTGTCATTAAGTGAAGGGTCTTCCGGGTGCGCCGCGTCATTGTGGTAGCGCCACTCCGGGAGTGGCAATGTCAGTATCGACTCAAGTCGGTCGAGAATTGGCTTGTAGGGATCCGGCGGCTCCTTGGTCTGGGCGAAGCTGTTTCCTGCTGATAGAAGAAAGGCGAAAAGTGTGACTGCGAAGAACTTTTTCATGGTGTCCCCACTTTCCCCAGCGGCTTTTCTGAGCTAAACACTATTCAGATACTCAACATTCCCTCGCCATGAGCTCAAATCTCCACAAATGTGGCGAGCAAAACTGGGTGATTCGCGAGAATCCGGTCCGAGCCTGGATTATGCTCGAGGCGCACATCCACGCCGCCCAAAGTGATTGAACACACTAAACCCAATGCGCCCGAATTGCACTCTCCCCGAGAAGCTAGAACGGTGTCAACCCACCTCGATGTCATTTCGACATTCCCAT
>Ga0210406_10006729_pt1 | contig 11862 bp, 10 predicted proteins | sample IncBWC30MmetaG_FD_155454 | JGI IMG/M metagenome (GOLD analysis project Ga0210406, IMG submission 155454) | Forest soil microbial communities from Barre Woods Harvard Forest LTER site, Petersham, Massachusetts, United States - Inc-BW-C-30-M | ecosystem: Environmental > Terrestrial > Soil >...
AGTGCTCACCCCGCCGTCACAGCACCTTGACGTGATAATGCAACTAATGAGCTCGAAAAGAGGTGTGCCGATCGCTGTAGAGAAGCCACTGGTTACAACACGAGAGCATCTGGATAAACTGCATAAATTACTTCCCTATCCAATATATTGCATTGATTGGCAGGTTATGCACGCATTACCTCTTTTGGAAGCGTGCACCTCCGAGTTGTTGTTCGGCGGTGCATTTGCCGGAGCGGTGCAAACCGAGGTCTGCGACCATGCCGCTTATGCTGATTTTCGTTTCGAGCTAAAAAATGTCAGGAAAATCTCCGGCCGTCTTGTAGAAGGTGGCGCAAATCCGCTCGGTGATATCGATGCCAATCGAGAAAAGCGACCGGAATTATTTGATTTTGAGAAGGGCGGGGGCGTCCTATTTGACATGGCGGTGCACCCGCTGAACGTCCTCGCGGCATTGGGATTTCGCGTTGACGGCGTCGTTGAGGGATTTTTGGGCAGGCCCGTAAGGAATCAGCGCAATCAATATATAGCGGGAGTGTACGAGCGCTTCGGCAAGGAATTCGGCGAAACGACCGGTGAAACATACGGACGCGCCCTCCTGCGCATGGGCATCGAAGGAAGAAATCAAGGCATAGAGACCACAATCGAAGCCGCAAAGGGCGGCGCCGCGACCGACGGCCTGATAGCGCTCAGCGACGAAATGTACGAACTGCGGTGGGAGACGTTCCCTACCGAGCAAATTGGAAAAGGCAGCGGCAGCCAACTCGAAATCGAAGACCTGCGGAGCGGGAGGGTCATTGCGAGGTCGTCGCTCGCCGCAGACTGTTATGCGCTCATTATGGAACATATCAGCGTATTCGCAAAGAGCGGCAAGAGAGACGCAGTTTTTTTTACCGAGCACGCTCACGTGATTGGATCGATCCTTGATATTCACGAACACGCCCGCTCGCGAAGGATTGCAGCCGGTGAGATCGTGCGCCAACTGAAGATCGATCAACCGGACATTCGCAGAATTGCCTTGCGCAATTCCAATGGTATGACCGTCGAAATTACCAATTTCGGGGCGACGATCATCGCAATCGAAGTGCCAGACAGTTCCGGCCGATTCGATGACGTCGTTCTTGGGTTCAACGATCCGGAGGACTACAAGGCAAGAAAACATCCTCATTTTGGCGGGCTCGTGGGACGCGTCGCCAATCGCATTGCCAAAGGCAGATTTGAACTGGGAGAACAAGGCTACGTTCTTGCCCAAAACGATGGACAAAATCATCTGCATGGCGGAATCAAAGGGTTTGACAAGGCAGTCTGGCGAATTGAAGTACGGTCGGATAGCGGCGTGACGCTTAAACACGTATCCATCGATGGGGATGAAGGATATCCGGGCGAACTGACTGTCCAGGTAAAGTACATGCTGAATGACAGAAATGAGCTCCACATAGAATATGAAGCACGGTCGGACCGTGATACGCCTATAAATCTGACCAACCACAGTTATTTTAATCTAAAAGGAGAAGGGAGAGGCACGATTGCCGATCACTTCGTCCAGGTTTTCGCCTCGAAATACCTCCCGGTAGACGCCGCGCTCATTCCAACGGGTGTTGAACAAACCGTAGATGGAACGCCGCTGGATCTAAGACGGCTAACGCGTATCGCTGACGGTCTGGGACAATGCGCCCACGAGCAGCTCGCGATCGTCGGCAGGGGGTATGATCACAACTTCGTTCTGGACAAGACGCCCGGCCAAGGGAAGCTTCATATGGCCGCGCGCGTTGAAGAGCGCCAGACCGGGCGCGTGCTTGAAGTGGAGACAACGGAGCCCGGAGTTCAACTATACACAGGCAATTTCTTGGATGGGAGCATTCGTGCGAAACACGAAAATTCGACGTACGACCGGCATGCCGGTTTTTGTCTGGAAACTCAGCATTACCCTGATAGCGTCAATCATGACAGCTTTCCGACGACCATTTTAGCACGGGGTGAAACCTACACATCGGAGACTGTCTTCAGATTCTCCGTGCAGAAATCATCGGCGCGTTAGAACGTTTCGAGCCGAGCCCACATATCGAAACTGTCGCCAGTCTGTGCTTTGGCTGCTCCTTCAGCAACCGGCTCTGCATCTGCGGACCGAACGCCGGACGGAGTGCCGCCAAGCTGTGTCAGCTGCGGATATGGGCCAGCACGAGGTCGTTGACTTTACCGGCCTTTTCCATCTGCACCATGTGGCCAGCCTCCTTGATCACTTCGGCTTTTGCTGCTTCGCCAAGGGCGCCGGCATGTTTCGCGGGAATCACCCGGTCATTGGCGCCCCAGATCACGAGGGCCGGCTTTCCTGCATTCGCGAGCTCCCCCGCCAGCACATCGGCCTGCTGTCCATTCGGGAAGAGCGCGGCGGACAGCGTCGACAATGCTTGCTGGACGCCGTCGAGCCGCTTGTATTTGAGCACGTCCTCAACGAACTGTCTGTTGACGAGACTGGGATCATCGAAAAGTTGTTCGAGCACTGGCTTGAGGTCGCGGCGCGAAGTGCTCGTTACAAAACCTTCGACGTATCCGCGGTTAATGTCCTGGCCGAGGCCGGCCGAAGAGATCAAGGTCAACGATTTGACCCTTTGCGGCGCGTCAAGCGTGGCGCGCGCAACGACCGCGCCGCCCATCGAATGCCCGACCAGATGTGCATCGGTGATGCTCAACTTGTCCATGAAATCAATGAGCGCGCGCGACAATCCCTTAAGCGACGGCTCGGCGACAGATTTGCTCGATTGTCCGTGGCCGGGAAGGTCGAGTGCATAGACTGTTGCTTCGGTAGCCAGCGCGTCAATGTTGAATAGCCAATTGTCGAGATCGCCCCCAAACCCGTGCACCAGGACGACGACCTCGCCGCCTTCGCCGCGTTTGGCGAAGCGGAGCGGGCCCGCGGGTGTTTCAGTAAACTGGTAGCCGGGGCCAGCTTCCTCGTCGTCCATCTCGGCGGCGGGCGTGGTGTAGCCGCTGACAAAGGCGTCGACATCGGCGTCTGCTACGTCGTCCTCGGCGAGCACGCCGATGAGGGCCTTTACGGGATAGATGGCGTCCGGTTGGCCGATAATACGCCGCAAGGTGCCTGCGGAGCCGGCCTCGACGGCACTGGCGATCTTATCGGTCTCGACTTCGAGGATTGCATCGCCCACGGCCACGCGGCTGCCGAGCGGCTTGAGCCACGCCGTGATCTTCCCCTCACGCATCGACAAGCCCCATTTTGGCATGACGATGGGCTTTATGCGTTCCTCCGCCATCCGATCTGGTCCTCCATTCAGAATTTCGTCACGCGATCGTTTCGCTACGCCGCCATTGCCGGTTTCCTGGTTTTGGATACTGCTCCGACGATCGCGTCGGCCGAGGGGATGTACAAATCTTCCAGTACTGGCGAGAACGGCACCGGCGTATGCGGCGCCGTCACCATCTGCGGCGCCGCCTTCAGCGCGCCGAAGGCCTTTTCGGTCACACTGGCGACGATATCGGCAGCAATCGAACAGCGCGGATTAGCTTCGTCGACTGCAACTAATCGCCCGGTGCTCTCCACACTCTCGATCACCGTGTCCAAATCGATCGGCGAGAGCGTGCGCAGATCAATGACTTCCGCCTCGATCCCATTCTTGGCGAGTTTGTTCGCGGCCTCCAGCGCACGATGCACCATCAGTCCGTAGCCGACGATGGTAACGTCCTTGCCTTCACGCGCTACGTAGGCCTCGGCGAACGGAATGGCATACGACTCCGCCGGCACTTCGGTCTCAAGATTGTACAGATTCTTGTGCTCGCAAAAGATAACCGGATCATCATCGCGGATCGACTGGATTAGTAGTCCCTTCGCGTCATAGGCGTTCGACGGGCACACGACCTTCAGTCCCGGCACGTGCGTAAAGATCGGCGTGAGCATTTGCGAGTGCTGGGCCGCTGCGCGGAAACCTGCTCCGACCATGGCGCGGATCACCACGGGCGTCGTTGCCTTGCCGCCGAACATGTATTTGAACTTCGCAGCTTGGTTCAAAATCTGGTCGAAACACACGCCCATAAAGTCGAGGAACATCAGTTCGGCGACCGGGCGCATACCGCAAGCGGCCGCGCCGATGGCAGCACCGATATAGGCTGACTCCGAGAGTGGAGTGTCCATCACGCGGTCGCCGTGCTTGGGGTAGAGCCCTTTGGTAACGCCGAGCGGTCCGCCCCAGGCGTCGCGTTCACCTGCCGCGCCGGCACCGCCGGCCGTGTCTTCACCGAGAACGATCACGCTTGGGTCGCGGCGCATCTCCAGATCGAGCGCCTCATTGATCGCCTGCTTGAAACTGATTTTCCGTGCCATTGTCTTCGCTCTCCCTGGCCGTTCAATAGGCGACATAGACGTCGGTCAACAAGTCGCGTGCGGTCGGCAGCGGCGCGGCTTTGGCCGAAGAAACCGCTTCGTCGATCAGACTTTCGGCTTCGCGGTCGACGACAGAAAGTTCGGCGGCACTGACGACGCCCGCTTGCGTCACGCGCTGCGCAAATAGCTTGATGCAATCGCGCGTCGCGCGATTGCGCTCATTCTCGTCCGGCGCTTTATAGGTCTGTGCATCGCCCTCGAAATGGCCGAAGAAGCGGATCATCTTGCATTCAAGCAACGACGGCCCGCCGCCGGCACGGGCGCGCTTGATCATCTCGCCCGCGGCCTCGTATACCGCGAACAAGTCGGTGCCATCTACAGTTACGCCCGGCACACCGAAGCCGGCGGCACGGTCGGCGAAATTATCCACCGCGGTGGCATACCCCACAGCGGTTGATTCCGCGTAGCCGTTGTTCTCGACGACGAAGACAACCGGCAGGTCCCAAATCGCAGCGAGGTTCATACTTTCAAGCACGGTGCCCTGGTTGGCGGCGCCGTCGCCGAAGAAAGTGATCCCGACCCCGCCATTGCGGCGGAACTTCGCCGCGATCCCGGCGCCGCAGGCGAGCGGCGCACCGGCGCCCAGAATACCATTGGCGCCCATCATGCCTTTGGACAGGTCGGCGATGTGCATCGAGCCGCCCTTGCCGCGGCACGCGCCGGTGGCCTTGCCAAAGATCTCCGCCATCATCTCGTGCACGTCGACACCCTTAGCGATGCAGTGTCCATGTCCGCGGTGCGTCGAGGCGACGCGATCGACATCGGTGAGGTGCATCATGATGCCAGTGGCACAGGCTTCCTCGCCGGCATAAAGGTGAACAAAGCCGGGAATTTCACCGGTGGCAAACTCCACATGCAGCCGTTCCTCGAACGCGCGGATCGTGCGCATTGTGCGGTAGGCTCTGAGCAAGTCGGCCTTGGCCAGCGGGAACGGATTGTTTGACATTGTTCGCTTCCTCCTTCGGCGGGTGATTCATGTTTTTAAAAATGCGAGACTCTGTCGAGCCGTGCAAAAAGGTTACGTCGTTTCGCATTGCGCGATGATCTGTTTCACACGGTGCATGGGGCGAGCTGACCTGAGACGTGCATCAGACCACGGGTCGAAGCAAAGCGCATCACCGCGCTCACGTCGACGGTCCGGAAGGCGTTATCGATCACGGTAACGGCCAGCACTTGATGAGCGTCGAACACCAGTTCGCGTTCCCCGTCCAGCGCGACCGCGCCGGCGGCAAGCATCGGCGTAAACGGAATTCCGGCGGGCATGCGGCGCCAATTTTCGACGCCGATGGGCTCGACGAGCCCCGGGCCAATCGGTGCATGGACGACCGTCGGCGCCAGGGCCGGCGGCGCAAGCCGCACCATCATGCCGCCCGTCTCATCGCGGGCGATCTGCTCGAGCAAGCCCGCAATCGCTGCCAGGCCGATCACTTCTGGGTCGGCGAAAGTTACGAACAGCTCACGGACTGTCTCGCCGCGCCAGATGGCCCGAGCGCCGAGATACCGGTCAGTGACGAGCGCGACGTCCACAAGCGCAATCTCCGGCGCGCCGCCGTCAAGTGCAACCTCGATCTTCTTATTGAAGCCATACGCAATCTCCTTCGGTACTTTGCCGGTGGCCGCAAGCCCGGCGGCGAGCCCGGTGATCGTGGGTTCGCGATGCAGAGGAAACGCATTGTTGGTTCCGGTCGAAATGCCGGCGATCGGCACCGTGCCGCATTCAGTCACGACCGCCCGGTGGGTGCCGTCGCCGCCAAGGACGACGATGACCGCAACTCCGGCCGCACTCATCAGTCGGGCGGCGCGACGCGTATCTTCGACCGTCCCGGAGACCGGCATCTCTAGGAACGACAGGCGCGGGAAACGCGCCTCGCCGCAGCGGCGCGAATGTTCAATGCCGCGCATGACGTGAGAACGTATGCCGCTCATGTCCGGCATCATCACCACATCGGTAACGCCGGCGGCGGCGAGCGCGGCGAGTGCGCGCAACACGATGTTGGCGCGGTCGACTATCTGAAGGCTGCTGGCATTGGCGACGACACGGCGAATATCGCGGGCCGAAACCGGATTGGCAATGATGCCGACAAGCGGCGACTGCATCGGTTTCCTTGCCCTACATCAGTTGAGTGACCGCACTGGTGCTGATAGTCCTGACCGTACCACTCACCACCCTGATAAGTACAGTGCAGACGCTTGTCGCGGGCCAGCGCATAAACGTGGATTTGTACCATCAACGTCGGAGCAGCGGCGGCGCTCTTGGGAAGAGGCGCTGTCGGAGACGATTACGGATGCCGACCCACTTTCCTACCGGGCACGATCCTGCTGGCCCTGGCGTCTGTCCTCGGAGCACTCGCGCCAAGTGCCTTGCTGTTGAGCACCGCCCGCGTCGCAAAGACTTGGGGTGTGGCCATTCTCGCCTACGGGCTCGGCTGGGAGAGCGGGCCGCCGAACGACAAAGGGGCGTGACCCACGCGGAGGTGCGGGGCGGTGGGCGCTACCCGCGGCGTGCCCTGGCACAAGCGTCGGTAGCTGCAGTGTAGCTTGATATCGGAAACTCGGGCATGAACGCACGTCCGGCCAGCGTGCCGGAAATGTCGCGAATGACCCACAGCACAAGCGGAGTGTGCAACGCAGCGTTCGGCGGTCGGCTTAGGCCGGCGTGGCATGACCAGCCTCAAAGCACCGCATACCCTGTACGCGGACCGGTTTGCCGCCGGCGACAGAAGGGCCGCATCGGCGGCTGCATTTTCGCGCCCGTTCAGGCATAGCGGCCGAGCCCTCGACGAAGACGCATCTAATATTGCTTGGCGGCAGCCCGAACACTAGAGTGAGCTGCGAACGCGGCCAAAGGAGAAGTGCGCCATGAGCGGCAAGAAAATATTGATGTTGACCGGTGAGTTCAGCGAGGAATATGAGATTTTCGTGTTCGAGCAGGCGATGCACGCCGTCGGTCACCGTGTCGACGTCGTTTGCCCCGACAAGAAGGCGGGCGACATGATCAAGACGTCGCTGCACGATTTCGAGGGCGATCAGACTTACACGGAAAAGCCCGGCCATCTCTATACGTTGAATAAAAGCTTCGCCACGGTGAAGCCGGAAGAATACGATGCGGTCTACATCGCCGGCGGCCGCGGGCCGGAATATATTCGCATCGACAAGCGCGTTCAGGACATTATCCGCCACTTCCACGAGACCGGGAAGCCGATCTTCACTATTTGCCATGGCGTGCAAGTGCTGATTGCGGTCGACGGCGTCGTGAAAGGCAAGCGCGTCGCGGCGCTCCAATATTGCGAGCCCGAAGTGCGCCTCGCTGGGGGAATCTACGTCGATGTCGAGCCGAGCGGCGCCTGCGCAGACGGCAATCTGGTCTCCGCCAAAGGCTGGCCGGGCCTGGCCGCATTCATGCGCGAATGCCTGAAGGTGCTGGGCACGACAATCCAGCATGGCGAGACCGTCAAAGGGCCGATTCGCAAGGTCGCGTGAGACTAGCGAATCCAAGATCCGTGGTGGCCTGGATCGCTCGCTCACAATAACGCGGCTCGCCTCTCTCGCTGCGCCCGCCGAAATCCATTCCGGCGTTTCCGGGACGCTCATCACTACGGCCTATGCAACCGCGGCGGCTTGGGATCATGCGCGGCGTCTCTCCGCTGAAATCGATTTGTATGTTTGCTGCACCGCATGAGTCCGCAATTGGGGCACTTAGCGGACGTCAAAATCCGGCAGACAGATGTCCGCTCTGCATAGAACAGCCGACATCACGCGTTCGGGCGGATCAGTTGGTCCCCGGCCCTGAGATTGCGAACGAGTTCCGTGACGTGCGCTCCCCATCGATCGAGTGCGTCCTTGCGTTCGGTGAGAAAGTCATGCCGCTGATAGACCGCTGCGACGCCGGAAATTGTTCCCGACTGGTGGTTGAGTATCTTGTCCGCGACATGGGGTGGAATACCCGTGCGGGCCATGCCGGAAACAATAGTGCGCCTGAGATCATGCAGGCGCCAACCACGGATACCGGAGAGTTCGTCGAGCAGGCGCTTCGATTGGCTGTACGCCTGACAGCGATGCCCGGTGGAGGTTGGGAAAATGTACTTCCCACTAAGATGTTTGGAGATGACCGCCCAGGCCGGCACGGAGAGATGCACGATGTGGGCTTTGCCGTTCTTGGTACGATGGGCGGCAATGCACCACGTTCTGGCTTCGGCATCGATCTCGCCTGGGCTGGCTTGAACAACCTCCTCTCGGCGCTGACCAGTGAGCGCCAGGAATTCGACGATTCCGCCGTAGGGCCACGGCATCCTGCGCGCCGCGATAATGACTGCGGCGAGTTCGTTATCGTTCAGGACACGGTCTCGACTGACCTCCCGATAATCTGTCGAGAGACCTTCTGCGGGCGAAACCTCGATCACCGCCCGGCCAACACACCAGCGGAAGAACGTCTTCAGCAGCTTGAGCAGCCGATGGCCGGCATGGCTATTCCGCTCCGAAATCTTGCTGACCAGATCAATGACGTCCCGCTTCTTGACGTCATGGATGCTCTTGGCACCCCAGTACGGGATGAGGTCCCGCCGCAGGCGGTTCGACAATGTTCGCGCTGTACGAACCTTTGAGAGGCGTTCCCGAATAAACGTCTCGACCAGATCCTCGACCTGATCGACTACCAGCCGACGCCTGGCCTGATGCTTCTCTTCAGCTGGGTCCCGCCCACCCAGCCTGGCGGCGAAGATCTTCTGCGCCTGGGCACGCGCCATCGGCAAGGTGATGCGTCCGTAGGGACCGATGGTATATTTGCGCAATCGTGAGCCGGCGCCGCCAAGCCGATACATTACGATGAAGACCTTGCGGCCCCTCGGCGTCATCTTGACGCCAAAGCCCGGCAGTCCTTGATCCCAGTACACTGTATCCCTTTCGGCGACGGCAAATCCGTCAATCGCCGACTTGGTCATATGGACGCGAGGAATGGTGTTGTTCCCCTATTTCCCGTGCTACCTTGAGTTCACATAGGTAACACTGAAGGGGAAACAAGGGCGATCACCGGCCATCCTCATCCACTATCCCTGCGGAAGATATGGCGATAAATCAATGCTTGGCCATCATCGTCAATCTGCGGGAACGCCATTACCGAGTCCGCCCGGGAGCGCAGGTGACGAGCCCGCGCCCGCGGGAACCGCACCCGCTCCGTCGGCCGGTGTCGCCGGCCGACGTCCTTCGCGCGCGGGATTCGGTGCAATCGGTAACGTAAACAGTGACAGTAGTCAATGAAAATGTGACGACCGAGGCAATTATCCCGTACTTAACAGAACTAGGAGGTTCCCTTCATGGCGAAACTGGCGTGACGGGTGGCGACGGGTGGGTCGCCCCGGTCAATACAGTCATGTTGGAGGCTGGGGTAGTTCCAGAGTTTTTGAGAATGACCCACAGTCGCAACCCGACAATGGTCCCATGGTTGTCAAAGTTGAATCGGTATCCAGGGGAGAGCACAAAGACGTGAGCGCGCTGAATAGCGCGGCTATCTTTAATTTGCCTAGCAGCAATGTGCGCCAAGAGCAGAGTCGCGACAAACAAAAGGCCGGTAAACCCGCCTACTGGATCATCGCGGACCTTTTGAAGATATTTTTTTCAACCATGGCTCAACTCCTCTCGTAGGAGCGCTTTTGCGCTGCACTCGCGATCGCACTCCACTTGAATTCGTATGGCTGGCGTTTGTTGCTCGGTTTCGCTTTGTTGGCCGTTGGGTTGCTGACTCCTGTATTTCCTTGGTTGGCTTTGCTCGCGCTTCCAGTCATAGGGGAATAAAAACAATGAAACATTGGTTATTAGCGAAGCTAAGAGAAACGCGGCCAGAAGGGGCTTATTCTCATTAGCTGCCGCCAAACGAACGTCACGCGGCGTTCCTGATTTGCAGCCGGACCGTGAGCCCGGCCCGGCCGGCCACATTGACCAGCGCGTCAAGGCTGAATTTGTCGATCCGGCCGCGCATCAGGTCGTTCAAACGCGGCTGCGTCAGACCCAAGCGCCGGGCGGCCTCGGTCTGACTGACTTTCCAGCCTTCGATCCTGGTTCGCAGCGCAATCATCAGTTTCGAGCGGGCCCGCATGTTGGCCGCCTCCGCTGCGGTATCTTCGAGCGCGTCCCACACGGTGTCGAATGTCTGTCGTGCCATCTTTCAATGTTTCTGCGGCTCGCGAACCGGTCGTGCCGTCCCTCAGGGTTCGACATATTCGGCGAGGCTTGTCGGCATCGGTACAGCGATGCCGTCAGCCTTCAGACCGTCGATATGAAAGCGGATCGCTTCACGGATTTCCGATTCCACTTCGGACACCGTCGCGCCGGTTGCGACACAGCCGGGCAAGTCGGGTACGTAGGCCGAATAATTGCCGTCGGCCTTTTCGATCACCACTGCATAGCGCATCACTTTGGACCTTTCAGTTGGGCCTGCTTGAGCACGCTGTTCAATGTGCCGGGCGCCATGTCGTCCGATGGTTTACCAGGGATCGTAACACGCCCGGCTTGGTCGGGTGCTTGTATTGCCGGTGCGAGCCGCGCGTCGCAACCAGGAACCAGCCGTCTTGCTCGATCAGGCGGACTACATCACGGACCTTCATGCCAAGAAAATCCGTCATCTACCTTTATGTAAAAAACAACCGCGCTCGACCGGCTTCAAGACCGCCGTTGGTCATATTCGCTCCCAATTTCCCCCGTCCCAGGCGTCACACTGGCGAAGACGATACGCCAGTGTCCAGTCGCGTCAGGTGAGCCTCACCGCTGCAGCAGCGCGATCAGGCTTGAGGTGTCCCAGCGCTTGCCGCCCATCTTCTGCACCTGCGCGTAGAACTGGTCGACGAGGGCGCTGAGCGGCAGGCTGGCGCCGTTCCGGCGCGCTTCGCTCAGGCAGATGTCGAGGTCCTTGCGCATCCAGTCGACGGCAAAGCCGAAGTCGAACTTGCCCGCGGTCATGGTCTTGTAGCGGTTCTCCATCTGCCAGGACTGCGCCGCGCCCTTGGAGATGGTGGCGATGAGCTTTTCGACGTCGAGGCCGGCTTTCTGCGCGAAGTTGAGGCCCTCGGCGAGGCCTTGCACCACGCCGGCGATGCAGATCTGGTTGACCATCTTGGCGAGCTGCCCGGAGCCGGAGGCGCCAAGGAGCGTGCAGGCGCGGGCATAGGCCGCGATCACCTTTTCCGCGCGCGCGAACGGGCCCTCGTCGCCGCCGCACATCACCGTGAGCACGCCGTTCTCGGCGCCGGCCTGGCCGCCGGAGACCGGCGCGTCGATGAAGTCGAAGCCGCCCTTCTTCGCCTCGGCGTGAAGCTCGCGGGCGATGACCGCCGAGGCGGTGGTGTGGTCGACGACGATGGCGCCCTTCTCGACGCCGGCGAAGATGCCGTCCTTGCCGAGCATCACCTGGCGGAGATCGTTGTCGTTGCCGACGCAGGCCATGACCAAGTCCTGGCCCTGCGCCGCGGCTTTCGGCGTCG
>Ga0210406_10006730_pt1 | contig 11860 bp, 11 predicted proteins | sample IncBWC30MmetaG_FD_155454 | JGI IMG/M metagenome (GOLD analysis project Ga0210406, IMG submission 155454) | Forest soil microbial communities from Barre Woods Harvard Forest LTER site, Petersham, Massachusetts, United States - Inc-BW-C-30-M | ecosystem: Environmental > Terrestrial > Soil >...
TTGGCCAAAACAACCCCGCGCGCTTGTTTCCGGCAAACCCCATCATTTACAATCAGTGTTTCCCGCTCTCTGCTAGTTCACTGCAAGGAGAAACATGGCTCGCTGCAAATCCGCAAAAATCACGGGTGTAGCCGGTTACGTTCCCCCGCGCCTGCTGACCAACGCCGATCTGGAAAAAATGGTGGACACCACCAACGAGTGGATCATGGACCGCGTCGGCATCCGCGAACGCCACCTGGCCGACAAAGGCGTCGCCGCCAGCGACCTGGCCGTCGAAGCCGTGAAAAAGCTGCAATGCAAGCATCCCTTCGATCTGCAGTCGGTGGACCTGATCGTCGTCGGCACGGTCACGCCGGACATGATGTATCCCTCCACCGCCTGCCTGGTGCAGCACAAGCTGGGCATGACGAACACGTGGGGCTTCGACGTTTCCGCGGGCTGCTCCGGATTTCTCTATTCGCTGAACGTCGGCACGAAGTTCATCGAATCCGGGCAATACAAAAAAGTTCTGGTGATCGGCTCCGACGTCAACTCTTCCATGACCGACTTTACCGATCGCGCCGTGTGCATCATCTTTGGCGACGGCGCCGGAGCCGTCCTGCTGGAACCCGCCGCCGAAGGCGAGGCTGGCATCATCGATCACGTCGCGCAGATCGAGGGCGTGGGCGGCCAGTTCCTCTACATGCCCGGTGGCGGCAGCCTGAACCCCGCTTCGCACGAAACCGTGGACAAAAAAATGCACTACATCCACCAGGACGGCAAAAACGTTTTCAAATACGCGGTAAAGAAAATGGCGGAGATGACGGAGCGCGTCCTGGCGAAAAACGGCCTGACCGGCAAGGACGTCGATTGCTTCATTGCGCACCAGGCCAACCGCCGCATCATCACGGCCACTGCCGAACGCCTGGGTATGCCGCTGGACAAGGTGATCATCAACATCGAGAATTATGGCAACACCACCGCCGGCACGATCCCGCTGGCCATGCAGACCGCGCTCGACGAAAAGAAGCTCAAGAAGGGTGACCTCGTGCTCCTCGCCGCCGTCGGCGCAGGCTTCACCTCCGGCGCCACGCTGGTCCGCTGGGCGTACTAATCCTGCGGTCTAAAATTCGGGTTGAAAATGTTGGGTGGACTAAAACTAGATGGAACGGATCGCGGCAGCTTGGACGAGATTCGCTTCCAGGCGGCGGTCAATGTGGACCGCGGCAATGCGCGCGCAGAGCGTGCGCTCTTTTTCGGCCCAGCCGGCCATCATCGGCGAGAAGCTGGCGACCATCTTCTCGGCTTGTTGGATCACGGAGTAGTAGGCCTTCACCATGCCCAGTCCGCTCTTGGTTTCTTTCAATTCGGGAGTGAGGGTCAACAGGGTGGCGAACTTCTCAAAATCGTTCCCGCAGATGGACGCATCCTGCACCTGGGCCGCTTCCAGCACGCGGCTGGAGATCGGCAGGCTGGCCATCCCGGTGAATACGGCGCGCCAGTAATACAGGGCAAACTGCCCCATGGCCACGACCGTGATCGATAGTAGAGCTGCGGAGAACATTGCTTTCCTCACCGACAATTATCCATTCCGCGCCCCGTTACCCCAATAGCTCCCAAGTACTACCGGAGTAGTCCTTCCGGCGGCCTCCTCAGCCGAAAACCAGCCCTTGCGCCTGAACTCCCCTCTATCCTATTCTTATACAAGCAGTTAGAGGAGTACCCATGACCATGAAATCAGCAGTTTGCGGCCTCATTCTTGCCTCCCTTCTGGGCGCAGTCTTCCTTGCCGCCTCGGGCAGACCCGCCGCTGAAGGGTTGAAGGAAGCCGATCGCGCCGCCATCGTAGCCGTGCTGACCAGCCAACAAAATGACTGGAACAAGGGCGATATCCGCGGCTTCATGGCGGGCTACTGGAACTCTTCGGAACTGACGTTTGCGGGGACCCGCGGTTTTACGCGCGGATGGCAGCCGGTGATGGAGCGCTACGAAAAGAGCTATGCCGAAAAGGTCGCGATGGGCACACTCGATTTTAAGGAGCTCGAACTACGATCCTTGGGGCCAGACGCCGCGTTGGTGCTGGGAAAATGGCACCTGCAACGCCAGGCTGGCGATGTCGGTGGAATCTTCACGCTGGTTTTTCGGAAATTCCCAGAGGGCTGGCGCATCGTTCACGACCACACAACACAAAGCCCGCCCGAAACTAAATAATAATCCTGCGTTTATCGTATTTTGTTTCCCGGGGCCGTAGATTGAGACATCTCTGGCAATGAAAGTGCTTCCATTTCCAGTGGAAATGGCAAAGGCCAAAATCGTGGTCTCGCCTAACGTTTCGTTGCAACTTCTTGCATCAATGTCAAAGGTGTCATTGGGAGTACTGGCCCTGGGAAAAATCGCATGAGGGAGAATTTTCTACAACGCCGGGTAATCAAACCTCTGGTGAAATTGCTTCGGCAGGGCATAACACCAGAGAAGCTTGCGCTGAGCTTGGCGTTGAGCGCCGCACTGGCGGTGATCCCTGCGTTTGGTTGGAGCGTATGGCTGTGTGCATTGGCCGGAATGGCCTTCGGGCTGAATCTTCCGGCGATGCAGGCGGTGAACTACTTTTTGTATCCCGCGCAGGTGGCGCTGCTGCTGCCCTTTTTTCGCTTGGGCGAAAAACTTTTTCGCGCGCCGCACTTGCCGCTTTCCGTTTCACAGATCTTTTCCATGGTGCACGCGAATTTCTGGGGAGCAATCAAGTTACTCTGGAGCACCACGTGGCACGCAATGGTGGTTTGGGCCCTGCTGGCTCCATTTGCGGTTGGATTGATTTATTTTGTGCTCTTGCCCATTTTCCGCAGGACGGTGAGGCGACGCGCAACGGCACCCTCCGCAGCCGAAGCAAGTGCCGCATAACATCCACAAAAATAAGTTCAGGCCAGCTTACAGAATTTCGAGAATTTCCTCGTAGCGCTTGAACGGCGGAATCAGGTAGGCGCCGGCCAACTCCGTGCGCGCCCACGCCAGCATTTCGCGCGCGACTTCAAAGCCCCGGTCGCGTGCCGCAGCGCCCGCCTCTTCCAGGGATTTCAGCAGCGCTTCCGGAATTACGATGCCGGGAACTTCGTTGTTCAAGCGCAAGGCCTGCTTGTAACTGTTTAGCGGCCAGATGCCGATGAGCACGGGAATGGGTGGCTTGCCGCCGAGCTTTTTCAGGAACGCGCGCCAGTGTTCGGGATCGAAGAGAGGCTGCGTCATTGCAAAGTGCGCGCCGGCTTCGACCTTGGCGTGAAAACGCGCGATTTCCGCGTCGAGATCATCAGCAACGGGATTCACCGCGACGCCGATCGTGAAATTGGTCTGCCCGCCGAGAGTTTTTCCCGCCCAGTCCGTGCCTTGATTCAGGCGGTGCAGAATTTTGACCAGTCCGACGGAATCCACTTCGTAAACTCCACTGGTTTCCGGATAGTCGCCGACCGACGGCGGATCTCCGGTGATGGCGAGAACGTTGCGTACGCCGCCGACGGACCATGCGCCGAGCAGCATTGCCTGCAGGCCAATAATGTTCTGGTCGCGCGTGGTGAGGTGAGGGACCGTTTCCACACCGCGGGCTTCCAGAGCGCCGGCGACGACCATCGCGTCCATGCCTACGCGCGCCATCGCGCCGCTGTTGATGTCGATGGCGTCCACCTTCTTTGAGGCCATCACGCGGTCCACTTGTTCGTAGATGCGGTCGAGCGCTATGCCTTTCGGCGGATCGATTTCGACACACACGGTGAATTCTTTTTTCTGCAGCCTCTTCCAGAATTTGCTTTCTGGGTCGCGCTCCGGTGCGGGAGTAGCAGGCTGAGCAGCCGCGACTACGGTTACGGGAGAATGCGCCTTTGCGGGGTGAAGGGATTTCACCGCTTCAGCCATGGCACGGATGTGCGCGGGCGTAGTGCCGCAACATCCGCCCAGGATGCGCACGCCAAGTCCGGCGGCTTCGCGGGCGAATTCGGCGAAATATTGCGGCGAAGATTTCGGATACACGATGCGGTCGCCTTCGCGCTTGGGGAAGCCTGCGTTGGGCATGCCGCTGATGCAGCAGCTCTGCGTGTTGGAAAGCTCCTGGAGAATGGGCAACAGGGATTGTGGACCAAGGGTGCAATTCGCGCCAATCACCTGGACGTTTTTATCCTTCAGGAGCGACGCTGCCAGAAACGGGCGAACATCGCCGAAAGTCGTGCCTTCTTCGGAATAGGTCAGTTGCGCGACGATGGGGAGACTGGAAAACAAGCGAATCGCTTCGATGGCCAGCAGGATTTCCTCGACGTAAGAAAACGTTTCGAGAATGAAGAGGTCCACGCCGCGCTCTTCCAGCGCCATGGCCTGCTCGTGAAAGATCGCGCGAATCTGATCCGGTTCGGGGTGGCGCGCCTGAACACCGATGCCGAGCGGACCCATCGAGCCGGCGATCAAAATCTCGCGCGAGGCTGCTTCCCGCGCCTCACGGGCAACTTTCACGCCGCGGCTGTTCAGCCGCTGGACTTCATCGCCAAGTCCCAGGGGCGCGAGTTTGAAACGATTCGCGCCGAAGGTGTTGGTTTCAATAATCTGCGCGCCGGCTTCAATGTAGGCCTGATGGACGCGAAAGACCGCCTCGGGTTCCGTGGCATTTAATTCATCGAAGCAGCGCACCGATCCGACTGCTTCATAAAGCATGGAGCCCATCGCACCATCCGCGATAAGGATCGAGTCTTTCAGTCGTTCGGTGAAGTCAGATATTTTCATTTGATGTTTGGCGCGTCATTCGAATCAGCAAAATGATACTTTCCCCGGGGCCGCAATCGCTAAGGCGTATCCCGGCCAGTCCAGCAGGCTGGAAACAACCGCACCGAGAAGCGAGTAGAGCCACAAACTAGACCCAGGAAGGGGCGTTCTCAGGGTGAAAAGGAAAAGTACGAGCGCCCACACAAAGATCCGCACAACGAATAAAATTCCGTAAAGATAAAACATCGGCGGGTTCGAATTCGACGAACTAGCCGACCCTCCAAGGTGCAAAAACAAGAAACTACTCAGAAAAACAAGGGAGATGGAAGCAATCGGGCCAAGAACGAAACCCAGCCCCGTCCGCACAGCAGCGATTTTAGTCGCTGACGAGGTGATGACAGGCTCAAATTTCTTCAAGCCCGAGACGGCAAGGGAGTAGCCGACAAACTTGATCCCTCCAAATGCGGCTATACCCAAGAATCCTGGAAGAGTTCCGGGCACACATTCTCCTTAACGTTTTTGTTCCATTAACCCAGCAACCGTGCTCATCAGGTCGTACTTGGTGAGGATTTCGAACTTCGCTTCGTCCATTTCCACGAACACGGCGGGATTTTCATGGCTGAGCATGTAGGTGACCCGCTCGACGGGCGAAGAACCCGGAATGCGAGGCAACGGCTTGCTCATCACTTCGCGCACGACCAGCTTGCGCAGGTCCTTACCTTGCAACGCGAGCGTGAGGATCTGGTCTTCATAGATGGTGCCGATCGGCAAAGTTTCTTCGAAGACTGGAATCTGCGAAATGTCCTGCTCCTGCATGGTTTTCAGCGCGTGAAAAACGGTCTGATAGGGGCGCGCGATCACCAGTTCGCGCACCTTGCCGGACTGCCGCTTGGCGTTGACGACTTCCGCCGCGGTGATGGGCACGCTCGATTCCACGTAGCCGCGTTCGCGCATCCATTCGTCGTTGTAGACCTTGCTGAGATAGCGCATCCCGGTATCGGGAAGCAGCACGACGACGAAATCGTCTGGACCAAGATCCTTAGCCAGCCGCAGAGCTCCGCTCAGGCAGCCGCCGCCCGAGCCGCCGGTGAAAATCCCTTCCTGCTTGGCCAGGCGACGCGCGACGACAAAGCATTCCTCGTCGTTCACCTGAATCACATCGTCAAGAATGTCCATATGCATCGTGGTGGGAAAGAAATCCTCACCGATGCCTTCGACGACGTAGGTGCGGGCCTTGGCAATCTTTCCGGTTTTGTGAAAATCGAAATAAAGCGAGCCTTCCGGATCGACGCCGATAATTTTGACGTTGGGATTTTTTTCCTTCAGGAATTTGCCCACGCCGCTGATGGTGCCGCCGGTGCCCATACCGCAAACGAAATGCGTGATTTTGCCTTCGGTGTCTTCCCAGATTTCCGGGCCGGTGGTTTTGTAATGAGCATCGGGATTGCACGGATTGTCGTACTGATTCGGGTAATAGGCGTTGGGAATTTCGCGCGCCAGTTTTTTCGCCACGCTGTAATAGCTGCGCGGGTCTTCCGGCTCGACGGCGGTAGGACAAACAATCACTTCGGCACCGAGAGCTTTCAGCAAATCCACTTTTTCCTTGGACTGCTTGTCAGTGGTGGTGAAGACGCACTTGTAACCACGCACGGCCGCGACCAGAGCAAGTCCCATGCCCGTGTTGCCGGAGGTGCCTTCAACAATGGTGCCGCCGGGCTTCAGAAGGCCTTTTTTTTCGGCCTCATCAATCATGGTGATGCCGATGCGGTCTTTCACAGAGCCGCCGGGATTCAGCATCTCCGCCTTGATCCACATCTGCGGCTTCAGGCCCTGATTGATCCGGTTCAGCCGGATCAGCGGGATACGTCCCACGGCTTCCAGAATATTATTACAGCGCATAGGTTGGTCTTCCGGCAGCGGGCCAAAGCGCGGCCTGCGTGTGCCATACTTCCAATAAGTTTAGCATGCGGGCCAGCGGCGATTCGCTATTCCGCCTGCCACAAAGGACCAGAATGCCACGCCAGAACATTGCCACGGGGACCAAATGGGAGCCGATTGTGGGCTATTCGCGCGCCGTGCGTATTGGCAATCACATCAGCGTCTCCGGAACGACCGCGACGGACGCGGAGGGAAAAATCGTCGGCATAGGCGATGCGTATGCGCAGACTGTGCAGATCATCAAGAATCTTCAGTCAGCGTTGGGCCGCGCAGGGGCCGGACTGAAAGACGTGATACGTACGCGAATTTTTGTGACCAATATCGCCGAGTGGGAAAGGATCGGCAAAGCACACGGAGAATTTTTTGGCGAAATTCGTCCGGCAACATCAATGGTGGAAGTGAGCCGCCTGATCGCGCCCGAGATTTTGCTCGAAATCGAAGCCGACGCAATTGTGGAATGAAGGCGTAGCGGCGACCCTCAGGTCGCCCTGTCGATGAAAAGAGGACGCCGTCCATTGGCTGTCACAATGCAAAACTTGTCATCCTGAGCGCATCCGACGAGGATGCGCGAAGAATCTCAACTTAGACTGCTTGCTCAAACATTCGGGTGAGATCCTTCGGCCCGCAAACTGCGCGGGCCTCAGGATGACAAGCCTACGAGGGTGCGGATTGCCTTACCACTTGGCGCGGACGCGGTATTTCAGCACGGATTCGCCGTTGGCTTTCACGGGGATGTTGAATTGCGCCGCGAAGGCTGCAGTCTTCGTGTATTTGTACGAAGATGACTGCATCTCCCAATCCCCGCCGATCGGTTCATTTACCTGGACGATGACGGGCGTGTCCTTGTGATTGCGCAGGGTGATTTCAAATTCCATTTCCCACGTGCGGCTGCCGAGGCTCTTGTAGTCCGTCTGCTTGCGCTCGCTGACCACGTCGAAGGCGTTGCCGATTTTCACGGTGAGGAACTCATCCTTCGGCGTGTGATCAATATGATCCTCGCCGATAAACAGTAAGCCGCCTTTGGAATCCTTCTGGTAGACACGAACGTTGCCCGCTGGAAGAGGAACGCCGAGTCCGGCCTTCTCTTCATTCTTGAATTTGTAGAAAACCATGACGGGATCCTTGAGCGGCGAGCCGGGATTCTGCGCATTGTGGTAGTAAAAGTTCTGCCCGTTCACAACGAACAGTTTTTCGACCGGAACGCCCGTGCCCTCGAGCAAGCTGATCTGCTTAGTCTCCTTGTCTTCGACGGAAGTGCGGCGGCCAAGCGAATACAGGTGATACTCGCTGAAGGCTTCCTGAACGAATCCGGCGCCTGCCTGTGCCATGGGCACAGCTTTGGCCATCATTTCCCTTTCACGATACTGGTCGCGTTGCGGGAGGCGATTCAGATCGCCGGCAACAAGCTGCAGCCGGGCATTGTGGAAAGCGGTGCCGCTGTTGTTGACGACGGTGACCCAGCCGTCAAGGTCGGCGGCCTTGTCGTCGCGCTCGACGGTCAAAACGTAATCCGCATTCCACGAAAGATTGCTGGCCAGGTACGAGGACTCGATTTTCTGTTTCGTTGACCCGGAATTTTGCAGCGACATCAGCAGCGTCGGCCGCTCATACAGATTTGCCGGCACTTCCGGAAAGCGATAGCTCTCGCTGTAGCCGCCAGTGACGATGTCGTTGCCGATTTTCCAGACCGGGCCGTTGTTGTTGGCCAGCAGCGTGGCCTTGATCTCTTCGTGCTTGGTGGTGCCGTTGTCCATGTAGCTGCGCACCAGCGTGACTTCCTTGCCGACGTATTTGTTCAGCAGCTTGGCGGGTTCCAGCAGATCGTATTCGTAATTCTGTTCCAGCACACCGACCTTGTCGGGCTCGGTCAGCGAACGAAAATGAACGGTGGCCGGATTTACTGTGGCGGCGATGTCCATGAATTTCAGCCGGAAATTCCCGCGCGGCAGGTGCAATTCCCGGACGTCGCGGACCAACGCGATATTGGAGTTGTAGACGGTGACGGCAAGATCGGTTTGATCCGATAAAGTGGTGGACTGATCCGCAGCCGCAGCGCCGCGGCTAGACTCTTTTTCCTGCCCGGCAGTCTTCTTTCCCGCGTGAAACTCCGGGACAAACGCGGCTGCGCCGGCCAGCGCTATCACGGCCGGGCCGCCACCCAGCGGTGCGCCCGCAGTCTTCGGGAATCGTGGAGTCTTCATCTTTGCTTCACCTCTTTTAGATTTGCTTTCGCACTTAGAACGGCGCCGTCAGTGTTTCTTGCAGGGCGATTATTGGTTGGTGGTTTGCTTCCAGGTCGAGCCGCCGTCGGACGTTTCATAGCTGGTGTGCCGGGTCGCGTCCCAAATGGAGGCATGCTTCGCGTCGGCGGCATGCACGCCGCCCAGGTCGCCGGCGATGGGAGTGTTAATCCTGCTCCAGTGAGTGCCGCGATCCTTGGTCAGCAAAAGCGTTCCGGACCTCCCGGCGATCCAGCAGACATTCGAGGAAGGAGCGAAGCCCGTAGTCAGGTCTTCGTTTGCGCCAGTTTCGAGCGACTTCCAATCCTTGCCGCCATCGGTAGTCAGTTGCACCGTTCCCGCGGGCTGCAGTTTCCAAAAGACACGGTTGTTCGGCGTCAAGATCAAACCGTTCAGGGAGCCGGCGGATTCCGCCAGCTCGTTTGAAACACCTTGTTTCAGCATCAGGGAGTCGGTGTCGGCGCGTCCGTTCAACGGCAGGGCCTCGCTTTGCACAGTTACGCTTTGGGATGCTGACGGAGGAACCGTTTTCACGTCGGAAGTGGCTTTCTGTCGACTCACTACGCCGCCCACCACGCCGCCAGTGCCCATCGGCGCAGGCGGTGGCGGCGCACTCGGAGCAGCAGCACGGACAGGCGCGTTCTGACCGACCCCGGCGCCCGCCTGGAATCCAGCCGAAATCTCTGGCGCAGGAGCCGGTGTCGTTGCCGCCTTTTTATTCGCGGACGCATCGTCGAGCTTTCCATCCACAAACCCTGCCCCCGCGCCCGACCCTATACCCTCGGCCGGCCGCGGCGAAGGGGCAGCGAGAATTGCCTTTTCTTTTTTCTGCACGGACCGTTCGGCAGTTGCCAGTTCCTTGTCTTTAGACTCAATCGGCTCCTGCACTTTACTTTGCTGCTGATCTCGCATGGGAGCCGATGTGGCGGCCGTCTCTCGCCGGGCTACCACGGTGTCGGAATAGCGTGCCACCTTCGACGCACGCTGCTCATAAATTCCGATGAAGACCAAAACTCCGGCGGCGACGGCGCCCAGCGGAACGGCCCAGCGCAAAAGCGCCGGCCGGCGGCGCAGAATGGCGCCAGGTGATACGCCTGCCTGAGCCGTTTGCTTCGCAGCACTCGCTTCTCGCGCTCGTGGCATCGACAGCGATTCATGCACCGGAACCCGCTGCCCTTGCCAATCCTCGGCAAGCTGGTTTTCGGTGGATTCAACCAGCGCCAGCGCTTCCTGGCAAGCCTCGCAGGCGGAGATATGCTCCTTCCACCGGGCCATCTCATCCATCGAGAGATTCCGTTCGTGATAAGCGGCCAGCGTCTCCGCGTCGGGACACGTTGCCTGCGCGGCGCCGCCGCGCAAATGTTGCGCGAGCGCACGTTCGAATTTTGGGTCGCGATCATCAAGCGGCATGGCGCTCTCCTTCCTTAGAACGCCGGCGAAGGCGTTTCTTGCAGCGCTTCACGTTGGTTCCTTTCGGTTTACCGGCGAAGCGCCGGGCTTCGCTTCGGGAAACAGTTGCCGGAAATCGATGGGCGCGTCTTCCGCGGCGTACTCGAAACACAACTGGATTTCCGCATCTCGCAACGAAAAGGCATCGCGCAGGTGCTGCTCAGTCAGCGCGCGCAATTCCTGGCGGATGCGCTCCAGGTTGCGGGAGACGCTGGATTCGTGCTCGCCAAGCTGGCGGCCAATCTCCGCCAGCTTCAGCTGCCGGACGTAATAAAGCTCCAACCGCTCGCGGTCGCCGGGAGACAAGAGTTGCAAGCAGTGCTGCAAGGTAGCGGTAAAACAGGAAAGGTAACGTGCGCGATGGGGATCGTGGAGCGGTTGTGTCTGAAGGCGATCGGGCGGGATCACCGGTTTTTCGCCGTCCTCCGCGTCGAGCGATTCCATTCGTCGTTGCAAACGAATGATATCCACGTTGCGCTGCGCAAGGACGGTGCGCAGCCAGGTCTTCAGCGAACTTCGCCCGTGGAAGTATCGGAAGAGGGAACGCTCTCCGCGTTTTCCGTCCATCAGACCGAACAGATCGGAGAACAGCGAGTCGGCAAGCTCCTGCGGGTTCGCGAGATACCGGCTGGCCTTGCTGATCGCTCCAGCGGCGGCGCGCAGGTAGCCACGGTATTCCTGCACAAAATATTCCCAGGCGGCTTCAGAGCCCTCGATGCACGCCGTGGTCAAGGCCAAATCCTCGATGTGCAGCGTAAGGAGATACTCTTCGAGGCGTTCGGAGGTGGGAGGGCCTTGCTGAAACCGTTTGCAGAGGCTACGCTCCAGCCCACAGACAAATTGTGATTGAGAGAGCCCCCAGCGGCTGGCGCCGGACTGCGAATAGAGCGACTCCACCAGCGGCGCACAACCGGCCAACAACGATGGCGGCCCGGCCGACGGTTTCTTTTCTTGGGGAGGCTGCGGCACAATCCTCCTGCCGGGAGTCTAAGACTCCTTCTTTCAGCATCCTAGGGCGCCGAAGAAAGAACCAACGCCCTATGGCTAAGATGCATCCTAAAGGGTACCCTAAAGGAGTCACCAGTGGGGTCACCTGGCAATTCCCCCGGTTCGTCCCGCCCCGAATGGGTTATTCTATGGTGCGTTGCGCTCCCTGCCCTGCAACGAATTTCGCCTCGGCGGGTTTGTCCGAGATACGGAAATCCCGTGTGGAGATGCACTCGCTTTAGCATTAGCGACTTCGCGTCTTTAGTACGAAAGTCCTATTCGAGGGCCCGCACCCCCTCAGTACGCTCGTACTGGTAAATCACACGTTCTGTACTCGAGAAATCGAAGCTTCGATGCATCGGGTCGAAGTTCCAGGACGAATTTTTGCAAGAGGCGGCGAGCGGATGGCCACGATGATTGCAGATCCACCAACGAGCAGGCCGCTGGGCGTGGGGTTCAGCCCCAATCGCGCACGGTCCGCAAATTCCGAAGCCTGGAAGCAGAACATTGGAACCAAACAGGTGCCCGCCCGC
>Ga0210406_10006733_pt1 | contig 11858 bp, 11 predicted proteins | sample IncBWC30MmetaG_FD_155454 | JGI IMG/M metagenome (GOLD analysis project Ga0210406, IMG submission 155454) | Forest soil microbial communities from Barre Woods Harvard Forest LTER site, Petersham, Massachusetts, United States - Inc-BW-C-30-M | ecosystem: Environmental > Terrestrial > Soil >...
CGGTTTAGCCGCGCTTAACCTACGCTGGTTAGTTGCCGAATTTGATGCCCAGTGGGCGGGCTTGGTTCTGTTCATTGTCTCGGTTTATGGCGGCATCTTCATGGGCGCAGTGGCTGCTCTCTTACGCTGCTCCTTAGTTCGGCGGCCCGGCCTCCTTGGACTCGTCTTAACCGCGTTAACGCTTCCGGCAGCCGACTATCTGCGAGTAATCGCCCCGCGCTTTGGCATCGGTAACCTCCACTCCGCCCATTTACCGGTTGCCAATCTTGACCTGGCTCAAGCCGCCTATTGGGCCGGCGCAGCCGGTCTCAGTGCGTTAATGGCGTACTGTTCTTATGCTGCAGCTAACTGGTTGTTCCACGAACGCCGGAGCCGCTGGCCACCTCGCATCGCCGCCCGCAGAACGGCGCGCGTCCGCCTGGGGCTGGCCTTAGGGCTAGTGATTCTCACCATCGGCCTTGGCCGGCTCGACCGCTATTATTCCAACCACGTGCCCGATTCGCCCCTAAAGGTCGCAGTCGTCCAATCGGGTTTACCCTCCGAAGCCAACAACGCTCAAGAGATTCCGCCGCCTCCAAATCCCGCGGCGCCACAACCCTCTCGCAAGACCGAAACCGCGAAGGAGGGCTTATCTTCCGAAACCGAAACCTATGCGGCTTCCTTAAAAAGTTATCTCGTTTCTGGTGACCCTGGAGACATCCTCTTCCTACCCGAGGGCGCGATCTCACTCGGCGAATGGAACGATCCTGACGACCCTAACGTCGAGCCCCTCATGAGCTTATCGGACTTGAAAGAAAAGTTTGGGGCCCAAATCGATTCGTTTCTTGTGACCGGCTCGATGATCAAAGAGAGAGACGGAAAGAAGCTCTCCTTTCGCAACACCGCAATTTCCCTAGATCGGAGCCTTAACTTACTTGGACAGGTCGATAAACAATTCGGCGCCCCGCTGGTTGAAGTAAATCCTTTCCGAGGAATTCCGGTTCTGGACGAGATCGGGGAACGGGCAACCCATTTATCCCGGCGCATGCAGCCTCAGTGGAACAGCGCTGTACTTCCCATTGGCTTAGGACTGCAAGCGGTTGTGGCGATTTGCAATGAGCACCAACTACCGGATATCTGGCGCCAGCGAGGTGTCCGCGATCTAACCCGAATTAACCTGCAACTGGTGTTGTCGGATGTCAGTTGGTTTGACAATTCCGACGAAGAACGCACCCAATCCCGCCTGGCTCGCCGGCTGCTCGCCGTTAAATATCGGCGACCTCTTTTGTATGTGGCTAACAACGGTTCAGAATTTTGGGACACCAACGGTCGCCTGGTTTACTCCCTTGGACCTAGCGCCCAATTCGCTGTCTGGAAGCTCGCAATTCCTCGGTTGAGCACCACGCCCAGCTGGAGCTGGCCAGCTCCCCCTGAATTTTGGCCTCTGCCTCTCTTCTGCGTTCTGTTTGCTTGGCGCTTCTTTCTTTCCAGATCTCGTTCTCGAACGAAGCGACAAACCTGACCCAACGCCCAACACAAGGCTGCGGCCCCGCTTCATCGTCCTCCTCGTCGTCGTCGTCCTCGTCCTCGAAAATGGTGCTGATGCGGAGTCTAAAATGTGGACAGGTGATCGCAGTACTAACAGCCAGATAAGCGACAGCGCCTCCAGCAGCACCCAACTCGCCAACCGCATTCCGCGTAAGTTCCAGGCGAAGCGGCCGCTATCCGCCCCTCGGCCTGACAAATCCCCTTTTCGGTTCTTTCGCCGGATGATATACGAGCAAGCCATGGCAAAGCGATACGTCTGGATCACCATTCTCGCGGTAGTTGCTACCTATGCCGGCGCACAGCAACGGACGCCTTACACCGAATCGGAGTTAGAAGCCGCGGTTCCAATGGGGATCCCGGGAGTCCGAGCGTGGGCCGATGCGCCGCTTTCCGTACTTCAGAAACAAGTAGAACAATTAGTGCCATTAACTGGTGGGCACACGGTTTCTATCCTTGCACTTTCGGGCGGTGGCGAGCATGGAGCGTTTGGCGCCGGCCTACTCAACGGATGGAGCGAGAGCGGCCGGCGCCCGCCGTTCGATATCGTGACTGGCGTTTCAACCGGCGCGCTCATGGCGCCCTTTGCTTTTCTTGGGTCTGCCTATGACCAACGCCTGAAGGCGGTCTACACAGAAATGTCGTTCCATAGCGTGTTCGCCGGTAATCCTCTATTGGGCGTATTCGGTGAAGGCTTATACAATACCCGTCCGTTACAGAACGTCGTTGCCCGGCAGGTTGATCAGAACCTGTTAGCGGATATCGCTGTCGCCCATCGGCGCGGACGCAGACTTTTTGTCGTGACGACAAATCTCGATGCGCAACGCCCGGTACTATGGAATATGGGTGCGATTGCCGCCAGTGGCAGGCCTGAAGCGCTCGAGTTATTTCGAAAAGTTCTCGTCGCGTCGGCCAGCGTCCCTGGTGTGTTTGATCCTGTCTTTCTCGACGCGGAAACAGATGGACACCGGTTTAAGGAGATGCACGTCGATGGAGGCACCGCTTACCCGCTGTTCGCGGTCCCTCTCAGGTTACTCGCAGCGACTGGCCAAGTTGCCACGCGCCGTGGAGGACAACTTTATATTATCATTAATAACAACCTAGACCCGGAATTCGCCATGACGAAGCCGAAGACCCTGTCTATCACTGCCCGCGCCTTTAATACGCTGGTCAAAAGTGATTTCTACGATACGATCCTCGGCTCCTACCTGTTTGCCGGACAACAAGGTTTTAAGTTCAATCTTGCCTATATTCCGAACAGCTTCCGTACGAAAAGCCTCGGCTTAGTTGACCAGAAATATATGCTCGCTCTGTTCGAATTTGGTCGCGCCCAGGGGCGTCTCGGAGGCCAATGGCAGCACGTACCGCCTCGGCTTTACCGATGAGTTTCTAATTACTAGCACGGGTCCATCTTGTGCATAGCTAAGGCAAAACAAGGTTAAAGGCTTTGCACGTGACCCGTATCTAATCCATCCACGTTTCGACAGAACCTATCGACCCAATCATACCGTGCCCTGCGGGACGGTTCCCTTTTTGCACCGATACCAGGCAATAAATTGCCTGGACTTCGGCGAGCTCAGTCGAGTCGCTACGATCAGTCAGTCCCTCCGGGACAAAGTCCAGCGAGTCCCTTCAGGACAAAGACTCTCAACCCGTCAGCGAATTCGGCGCCGGATCAATAGCGACCCCACTCCCATAACAAACTTTCGAGGACGAGGACGACGACGACGAGGACGACCACAAGAACGACGATGCGATGATTTATCATCCATTCCTCAGCTTTAGGATTGGCAGAAGCAGCCTCTTTCGCTACAAGCTTATGTATTGTTTCAAGCTCTTACTAATGGTCGAATGGATGAGCGGAAAGGCACGTCCAAGATGTTAACGGCGACTCTTAGCACGAACTTGAAATAACCTCCCGCATCTGAACCAGGAAAAACCACCATTCATGAAGAAATCGTCTTCGCTCTTGGCTGCTGCCTTGCAATTGCTGGCGTGTGCCGGCTTTCTACCAACCACTACTTCCGCCAAAGTGGATTCCACTGATCCCTCCCAGGCGACTATTTCTGAGCGAGTCGCCCGCGTACGCACAGCGATCGTCGAGCAAACCAAGTCCACGTCCGATCAAAGCGGCATACAATTGACCGGATGGGGCAATTGGCACAACGGCTGGCGAAACTGGGGCAATGGTTGGCGCAAGTGGGGCAACGGCGGTTGGCACAACGGTTGGCGTAAATGGGGCAATTGGTAAGAGCCTTGATCCCTAAAACGATTTTTGGCTGATGAATGCGCCGGCTATTTTGCCGGCGCATTTTGTGTTTTGAGGGAGTGCGCAAAGAGAAGCTTTGTGCCGTGGCGGCGCGAGGACTTATCCCGAAGCCCCGTCCCGTAGGAGACGGTCTGATCCTTACCCACGGTTGATTACTCGTCCCGGTCGTTGCACGCCTATCGGACTCAATCATACCGTGCCCTACGCGACAGTTCCCGTTTTCGCGCGGATACCAGGCAATAAATTGCCTGGCTACGATCACTCAGTCCCCGGGACAAAGGCGCTCCGCGCCAATTCGCCCCATCGCCGTTTCGCCCATTCGCCGTTTCGCTTCTCTATGTTGACATGTATAGGCCGCCAATTCGGCGTATCTTTCACCTTTAATCTCTTTAGACTTTACCCGATCAGCGGAGTATGCTTTCTAAATCCCGATGCTTTTAGTCGGGTTGTTTATGCGATCTTTCCTCCGATCCCTGCTCCTCTTGCTCGTTGCCGGCGCTACCGTCACCCGTTTGTCGGCAGACACCATTCATTTGCTCAACGTTTCCTACGACCCAACTCGCGAGCTTTACGAAGAATTCAACCAAGCGTTCGCAAAATATTACCTCACCAAGACCGGCAAACAGATCGTTATCGAGCAGTCACACGGAGGTTCCGGTAAACAAGCTCGTTCCGTGATCGACGGTCTGGAAGCTGACGTCGTGACCCTGGGACTAGCCGCCGATATCGATGCCATACATGACAATGGCAACCTGGTAGCGGCCGATTGGCAAACGCGGTTCCCGCACAACAGCTGCCCATATACTTCGACCATCGTCCTCCTGGTCAGAAAAGGTAACCCTAAAGGGATTAAGGACTGGGCCGACCTGATCAAGCCGGGGATCCAGGTGATCACACCAAATCCCAAAACATCTAGCGGCGGCAGATGGAACTTCATCGCGGTGTGGGGCTACGCCCTCCAAGCGAACCAGAATGACGAATCCAAAGCGAAAGAGTTTATCACCACTCTTTATCAAAACGTCCCGGTTTTGGACTCAGGCGCGCGCGGTTCTACTACCACCTTTGCGCAACGCGAACTCGGAGATGTTCTGATTGCTTGGGAAAACGAAGCTTATCTTAGCTTCAAAGAATTCGGGCCCGATAAATTCGAGATCATCAACCCATCCCTTAGCGTACTCGCAGAGCCTCCGGTATCGATACTTGATAAGGTCGTCGACAAAAAAGGCACCCGGGAAGTAGCCACCGCCTATCTGCAATATCTGTACACGCCGATTGGCCAAGAAATCATCGCTAAGAATTTCTATCGTCCGATCGATCCTCAGACCTACGCGAAGTACAGCAAACAATTCCCTAATATCGAGCTATTCACGATCGACAAGCTCTTTGGGGGATGGAAGAACGCCCAGGCCAAGTTCTTCGCTGACGGAGCCATCTTCGATCAGATCTATCAACCCAAATGAGCAACTCAGTTCCCGTCAGTCTCTGGTGGCGCCGGCAAATCCTTCCCGGGTTCGGATTGAGCCTGGGATTTACCATCGTTTATCTGAGTCTGATTGTCCTGGTCCCGCTCGCCGCTCTCTTCATCAAGGCGTCCGGGATCGGCCTTGATGGTTTTGTCCATACCATCCTGGCTCCTCGGGTACTAGCGGCATTTCAACTGAGCTTCTCCGTGTCTTTTTATGCGGCCGTCGTGAACGTGTTCCTCGGTACGATCCTGGCCTGGGTATTAGTGCGATATCGTTTCCCGGGCCGCCAGTTTTTGGACGCGATCGTTGATTTCCCATTTGCCCTACCGACCGCCGTCGCCGGTATCGCCCTTACCGCCATCTATTCGTCCAATGGCTGGCTGGGTGGACCTATTCACGCCCTGACAGGTTGGAAACTAACCTTTACTCCGTTCGGTATTTTTCTGGCGTTGGTGTTTATCGGTTTTCCGTTCGTGGTGCGAACAATTCAACCCGTATTGGCTGACCTGGACGTCGAGTTTGAAGAAGCTGCGGCCAGCTTGGGCGCGTCCCGTCTGCAGACAATCTTTCGGGTTGTCGTTCCGGAGCTGATCCCCGCCGCTCTCACCGGTTTCACTCTGGCGTTCGCTCGCGCCCTCGGAGAATACGGTTCCGTGGTTTTCATTTCGGGTAACATGCCGATGAAAACCGAGATCGTGCCCCTACTCATCGTAATGGAGCTCGATCAATTTCACTATACCGAGGCAACCGTAATTGCCGCCGTGATGCTGGTCGTTTCGCTGATCCTGCTATTTCTCATCAACGGGCTACAACGCTGGGGAAAACTACGAGGCCAATTGGCTTGAGTTATGGACACGACCAGCCCGATTCCAATTAGCCATCCCGCTACCCGGGATCCGTGGGCCGTGCGCGCCATCCTGTTAACGGTCGCCATCGGTTTCGCTGTGCTGTTCCTGTTCGTCCCGCTGTTAGCGGTGTTCTTTGAAGCTTTCCAAAAGGGACTTACCGGTTACTGGGCCGCACTACAGAAACCTGCCGCCCAATCTGCCATTCAGCTCACGTTGGTAGTGGCCGCTATCGCGGTGCCAGCTAACTTAATCTTCGGTATCGCAGCTTCTTGGGCGATTGCCAAATTCGATTTTCCCGGCAAAACCGCGCTCATTTCTTTGATCGATCTGCCGTTTTCAGTTTCGCCGGTTACGTCGGGTCTAGTGTTTGTTTTACTCTTTGGTGCGCGCGGCTGGTTCGGTCCCTTGCTCAGCGCTTGGAATATCAAAATTATCTTTGCCGTTCCCGGAATCGTGCTCGCTACCATTTTCGTTACCTTTCCGTTCGTCGCCCGCGAACTGATCCCGCTGCTCCAAGCTCAAGGCAGCGACGAAGAACGAGCCGCTCTATCGCTAGGCGCGAATGGGTGGCAAACCTTTTGGCGAATCACTTTGCCGAAGGCGCGCTGGGGAATTCTGTACGGCGTAATCCTCTGTAACGCCCGGGCCATGGGCGAGTTCGGTGCGGTTTCGGTGGTGTCAGGTCATATCCGCGGGCTGACCAATACCATCCCGCTGCATGTCGAGGTTCTTTACAACGACTATGACTACGTGGGCGCCTTTGCCGTCGCTTCACTCCTGACGTTGCTCGCCCTGATCACCTTGTTCATTAAATCCCTACTTACCTGGCGCCGGGCCGATCCTGTACCCACCTGATCGATACCATTTCGCCTCCTGAACTCCCGAACTCCTGAACTCCCGAACTCCTTTCAAAAGATGCGCATCGAAGCAAAACAATTGATCCGGCGGTTCGGCGCGATTATCGCGCTCGACGGCGTTTCTCTCTCAGTTGATGAAGGAGAACTGGTGGCGTTGCTCGGACCTTCAGGTTCTGGAAAGACCACCTTGCTCAGACTCGTAGCCGGACTCGATTTCCCCGATGCCGGCCGTATCTTGTTTGATGGCGCCGATGCCACGTCGTTACCGATTCAGAAACGGCGCGTTGGCTTTGTTTTTCAGCACTACGCCTTGTTTCGCCATATGAGCGTCGCCAAAAATGTAGCCTTCGGCCTTGAGGTAAATCGACGGCAATTCAAGCTGGGCCAGCGCGAGATCCAGGAACGAGTCAGTGACCTCCTGCGTTTGGTTCACTTGCCTGGGTTCGAAGATCGTAACCCGAACCAGCTATCTGGCGGTCAACGTCAGCGTGTCGCTTTAGCTCGAGCCCTCGCCATCGAGCCGCGTATTCTCTTGCTGGACGAACCATTTGGCGCGTTGGACGCGAAAGTGCGCAAAGAGCTGCGAGCCTGGGTCCGAAGTTTGCAACAACAGTTAAAGATCACGACCATCTTTGTCACCCACGACCAGGAAGAAGCCCTCGAGCTTGCTGATCGCGTCGTAGTGATGAATCACGCTCACATCGAGCAGGTCGGTACCCCTTCTGAAGTCCACGCCTTCCCAGCCACACCATTCGTGGCCGAATTCCTACACGGCACCTCGCCCCAACCGATCCCAGCCGCCGGCTGATCTCCATTGGGAATGAATTGTTGGTCTTTCGGGCACTTCAGGTACGCCGGCATCGCGTCAAAAACCGTCAAGGGGTGACATTTTCGCCAGAGCCGGTGGGGCGAAGATCTCGGCGCGCGGCATGAGAGGTTTCTTCAAACGACCCGCCGCGCCGGATTTGAGCCGCTCCGTGGACGTGCCACCTCACTGGCTTCGGCGCGCCCCAAACCCATAAGTCGCATGTATCCCATGAGCCCATCGGTGCCGCCTCCTCGAACTCCTAGTATTTCAGTATCCTCGACAAAAACTGCCGGGTCACTTCTTCTTTCGGCTGATCCAGCACCTGTGCCGGCGGCCCACACTCAGCGATCCGCCCCTGGCTCAGTATCGCAATCTGATCGGCTACCCGATGCGCGAACCCCATCTGATGGGTTACTAGCACAAAATCGCGGCCTTCTTGACGCAGCTCCTCGATCAGGTCCAACACTTCGCCTGTCATTTCCGGATCCAAGGCAGATGTCGGTTCATCAAACAAAAGCAGCTTCGGCTTTATCGCGACCGCGCGAGCAATTGCAATCCGTTGACGTTGGCCTCCCGAAAGTTGCGCCGGCTGTTTGTGCGCGTGTTCCATCAACTGAAACCGTTGCAGGATCTCCTCTGCCATTTCCCGAGCTTCCTTAGGTGGATGCTGGTGCACCTTTTCCAAAGGCAGAGTGACGTTAGCAAATGCCGTGAGATGCGGAAACAGATTAAAGTTCTGAAACACCGTCCCCACTGTGCGCCGATGTTCTCTCAGTAATTTTTCCTGAAAGACGATCTCGTTATCATTCAGCCACACCTCGCCTTGATCTGGTCGTTCCAAACCTGCGATTACCCGCAGCAAAGTGGATTTACCTCCGCCCGATGGACCAATCAGCGCCAGGGTATGAACCTTCTCCAATGAAAGAGAGATATCGTCTAAGACCACCTGATGGCCGAAGCTCTTTTTCAGGTTCTCGATCACCAGTTTCATCTTAGCGGTCTGTATATTTTCTATCAAAAACACGCTCCGTAGGAGCACAATATTTATAGCTAAGCATACCAAAACCGTACGCAGCTCCGTAGGAGCGACATCTCATAGCCTCCGCGGTAACAAGGTATGTCCGCCACAGTTTTAGAACCTCTCTGGCTTACCTATACGCCTCGATATTCCGCTCCTACGGAGCTCATTATGATTTGGAAACCGATAGCTATAAATATTTAGCTCCTCCGGAGCGGGTATCTACGTCTCATACTTGGTTCTCCGCTCCAGCCATTGAGTCCAAAGGGTAATCGGCAATGTCAGTACCAGATAACCGACCGCCAGCGGGATATACGTCTCGAACAAGCTATAAGTCAGCCCGCCTACTTGCTGCGCGCTCCAGGTAAATTCACCGATCGAAATCACTGACAGCAGCGATGAATCTTTTATCAGAGAAGCGAACATACCGGCTAACCCCGGCAGAATAACGCGGATCGCCTGCGGAAAAATAACATACCGATAGGTCTGTATCCTGGTTAACCCGATCGCTCGCGCGGACTCCAGTTGGGATGCGCCGATGCTCTCAATCCCTCCCCGCACAATCTCGCTGATATACGCGCCGGAGAAAATCGAGAGGGTGGAAACTCCAACCACCAGGCGATTTTCCAGATGGACCGCCGAGGCAATCACATAAAACGCGAACGAAACCTGCACCAACAACGGCGTACCCCGAATGGTTTCGACATAGATTCGACTTATGGCACGCAAAACGAAAAAGCCCGAACGCCTGGCTAGCGCGGCTACGACTCCAATGGCCGTGCTCAGCACCAAGGCCACCGCTGAAACCCCAATCGTGGTGAACCAACCCCGCCAAAAGAACCCCGCGTAACTACTGACCGCGTCCCAGTTCCAATTGTACCGCAGACTGGCAAACGCAAACCAAACGATCAGTGACAGAAGCAAGAGCGCTAATGCCCAGTTCAAAACCACGACCCACCACTCCGGCGCTGTTAGTCGTTCTTCCGGCGACTGCCAGAAACAGCGCCTAAAACCACGCCAAGCGCGAACGGCAATACTCGTGGTCGCTACTTTTTCCATCAACTCAGAAGATAAATGATCCGCAGATTACACAGATTACGCAGATTTCTGTCAGTCATTAAAATGAAACGCCGGTCTAATTACGTAAACCTGAAGACCTTGATCTCGTCCAGGAGACCGGCCCCCACCCAAACCGAAATCTGTGTAATCTGCGCAATCTGCGGATAATCAATCTGCCTGCCCAATCTGCCTGCTAAATCCGCGGTTCAGGGTTTAGCGCTCACGCGTTGCAGACAATCCAGTAAGTACGGGATGAGCTGCTTTTTCCGGGAGACAATGTTGTTCAACTCGTACAGATTCGGTCCCAGATTCGGGAAATGGATCAGCTCCACGAACTCAGGCGGAGCGGCGAGCAGCAAACGCGAGTTTTGCGTGTTCACATCCGTGACCAATAGCGCACTGAAGTAAGCTTCGTGCTTGGCCCGGTACTCTTCGAGCGCCTGAAACAACGCCACTTTTTTGTCGTCGAAATACGCAAAACTCAGTTCTTCTACCTGCGAGACGCTGAACCGGAACCCGGCTTCTTCATAATCTTTGCAATCGGCGACCACGACATCTTTCGGCGCCAAGCTGAGCAAGGGCGAGCCCACCGCAAAAATCTCCTTGGCCAGCTCATCCGGTTTAACCCCGGTGATTTTGCTTAGCTCCTGCAATATTTGCGCATCAACGGGAGTAGCCGTCGGCGACGTCAAATTCAGGGTATCAGAAATCAATCCAGCCATCAGCAGACCTGCAATCGGTGGATTGATGGTGATCCCAAATTGGCGGTAACACAGCGCGACGATCGTACTCGTAGATCCGACCGGATTGTTCCAGAAAAGAATGGGCGCATCAGTGCGAAAACTGCCCAGCCGGTGATGATCCAACACCTCTACAATCGGTATCTCATCAGCTCCCTTCACCGCCTGCGTCATTTCATTGTGGTCGACCAGAATCAGCTGACGCGGCACGGTCTTCAGAAAATCGCTCTTGGACAAAATCCCCACCAACCGTTTGGACTCATCCAGCACCGGGAATATGAAATCCGGCGAGTTCGCCGCGATTTTCCGAGCGGCTTGCAGAGTAGTCTCCGGAGCAAAACTCGTGAATTTTGCGTCTACGAATTGATCAACCCGTACGCTGCCTCGGGAAAGTAACACCGACGTCGCCGTATCAAATCGGCACGAGATTAGGCAGGCTCCCGCGTTCTTGGCCGCCTGACGAACCTCTGCCGAAACTCCGAGACCGCCAGTAACCACGATCGTGGTTACGCCTTCCCGAATAGCGGCAAGTTGGATGTCTTCGCGATCTCCGACGAATAAGACGATTTTGCCGCTGTCATAGTGCTGAAACCGCCCCAAAAATGCTTCCAGGCTCATGGCCGCAACCATGATGATCAATTCCCGTTCCTCCTGACCCACCGTCCCGGCCAGGACATTCCCGTCCACCGCTTGCACCAGGTCCGCAGTCGACCCGTTGATCAGGCGAGACCTGTTGGGTTCTTCCCGAAGCGGAAACAGATGACTCGTTATTTTCCAGCCGGACAACAAACCGAGACAACGATCTTCGTCGTCGACCACGGGCAACCCGCGCAGTCGCGTCCGTTCGATCGAATTGATCGCTTTGTTTATAGTTGAGTGGTGTAAGACGGACACCACTTTCGATTCCATCAGGTCGCCAACTTTCGGGGTCACATCCCCGATGAACTGCGGGGCCGGCACGCCGAACTTTTCGAGCACGAAATCAATCCGGGCATTCGTGTTTCCAGCGCGTGCGATCAAAATATTCGGAGCGCCTAGCTGCCGCTTGAGTTCTCCATAAGCAATCGCGGAAACGATCGAATCCATGTCCGGATTGCGGTGGCCGATGACAATAGTTTGCATGCGAATTGCTGCTGAAAATTAATCGTATCCCTAACCGACAACACCCCGGAAAGCAATTCGACGGATGAAATGTACTCAAATCGCCAACCGACCGCTCCATCCCAACACTCGGCCCCCCAATACATTACGATTACTTGGTGAAAAAGT
>Ga0210406_10006735_pt1 | contig 11853 bp, 9 predicted proteins | sample IncBWC30MmetaG_FD_155454 | JGI IMG/M metagenome (GOLD analysis project Ga0210406, IMG submission 155454) | Forest soil microbial communities from Barre Woods Harvard Forest LTER site, Petersham, Massachusetts, United States - Inc-BW-C-30-M | ecosystem: Environmental > Terrestrial > Soil >...
ATCGACCATCGGCGAAGACTCATCGACGCGCCGCCCGATGCGAGAGACGATGCGGTCGATGATCTGCATCAAGTGCTGGTTGTCCTTGAACGACAAGCCGGTGATTTCGAGCTTGCCGGCGCGTTCGACGTATACGCGATCGAAGCGATTGACGAGAATGTCGGAAATGGTGGGATCTTTGAGCAGCGGCTCGAGCGGGCCCAAGCCGAAGATTTCGTCGAGGATCTCCCGCGACAACTTCTCGCGCTCGGCGAAACTGAGAGGAACCGCCTCGCTGTTTACTGAACTGCGGATCAGGACGAGAACTTCTTCGCGGGCTGAATCTCCGGTGGTGCGGCCGAGTTTTTCGAGGTCGAGGCGATCGAGGATTTTGCGGTGCAGGTCCGCCTTGACCTGCTGGTACTCGGTCCGTTCGAAGGCTTGCAGGTTGGCCATAAAATTCAGGTGCCAGGTGCCAGGTGCCAGGTCTCAGGTTCTAGCTAGAGGCTAATGGCTAACCGCTACAATCTGCAAGTTACTGGCTACACCGTCTTAAATAAGGACCAGGCGGTGCGTTTCACGTCCAAATCGTCCTTGGTCAAAAATTCGGCCAGCTCGGAAATGGAGCGGGCAATTTCGCTGTTCCCCTGCTGCATCACCGGAATGCCGCGATCAATCGCGGTCGAGACCGCGAAGTACTGATTAGGGATCCGCCAAAGAACAGGCGCCCCGATGGCGGCCTCGGTCTCAGCTTCATTGAATCCGGCCACCTTGCGGTAACGGTTTAACACCAACGCGAAACGGTCGCGTGAGCCGCTCTCGCCTAGATACTGAGCGACTCTTCCGGCACTCCAGAGGGAAGCTACATCGGCGTGGGCGATGAGCAGAATTTTCTCCGACAGGTTGCTGACCAGACGAGTGGCGCTGTCGAGCCGCGAGGAAGCGTCCACGACGATGTAGTGAAACAAGCCGACCATGGTGTCAAACAGACGGGCAAAGTCGGAAGCAGAGGGCTCGATCACCGTGGGGATGGCAGGGCCGGCCAGCACCTGCAATCCACGTTCGTGGCGGGCCATGAAGCTGTCGAGCAGGGAGGAGTCGAGGCGGTGCAGATTCGTGATGGCATCCGAGACAGTGAATGCCGGCTTGAGATTGAGATGCAAGGCGCAGTGACCGAGCGGCGCCAGGTCGATCAGCGCGGTGCTGTGGTGAATCGCCTGTAAGGCAAGAGCCAGGTTAACTGCGACGGTGGTGGCGCCGCTGCCGCCTTTGGCGTTCACGATGGTAAATACTTTTCCACGGGAATTTTCGCGCCCCGGTTTGCGGCGGGTTGCCGACAGGCGGACGAAGGCTTCCAGCAGATCGGTGGTAGTGGTGGGGCGTTCAATGTATTCGCGCACGCCCGCCCGCATGGCGCTGACGATCAACTGAGGTTGAGTCATGGGGCCCACGGCGAACACGGCCGCATCGGGAAGTTCCTGGTGGAGCAACTCGATCGCTCGGAGCGCTGAGGTGACGGCATCGGTGGCGATATCCACCAGAACCACGTCGGGCGCAAAGGCTTGAGTTCTGCGGATGACCGGATCGTTGGCGGCGAGAGGCATGGTCTCGACGCTGCAGACGGTGCGGGCAACGCTGGTGCCATCCACCAGAACCTGAAGCACCGCGCGCTGATCATTGTCCGTGGCGAATACGGCTACTGACAACTCCGGCATGACTGGTTCCCTTGTCTTTCAGCTCGGAAAGCACGTTCCCCAGGGGCTAAAGCCCCGCACTTTTCGAAGCGCTGGACGGCACGGCTGAAGCCGTGCCCTACCCAATTCCGGCATGACTCGTTTCCCAAAATCATTGAATCATTAAATCATTGAGACATTGAATCATTGAAATTCAATTTCTCAATGTTGTTTCTTGGTATCGAACTTGCCCTGATCCAGATACGGCTCAGGGTTCACCGGACCCTTCGGCGCCTGGACAGTGGGTGCAACGCGGCGCACCGTGCAGAGAACCATCAATTCTGAGTTGCTCTTTTGGGCGCTCTTGCTTTTGAAGAAATTGCCGAGGACCGGGATATCGCCCAGTCCTGGTATCTTGTTGCCAAGATTTGTAACCCGGTTATCCATCAGACCGGCGATGACGAAGCTTTGGCCGTCTTGGAGTTCGAATTCAGTATCCGCCTTGCGCGTGCTGATGGCGGGTATGGTGGTTCCGGAAACGGTGACGGCATTCGCGAAATCCAGGGTACTGACCTCGGGGACGACGTGCAGGTGGATGCTGCCGTTCGGCTGAATCACGGGAGTGAACCTGAGTCGCACACCAAACTCGCGAAATTGCACGGTAACGGTTGCGATTCCGCCTGCGCCGGGCTGCACCACGGGAAAGGGAAATTCGCCTCCGGCCAGGAAGCTGGCTTCCTTGCCGTTGACTGCGACCAGATTGGGCTCGGCCAGGATCTGCAAAAGATTTTTTGACTGCAGGGCCTTGATCACTGTGCCGAGGTGGACCTGAGGGTTGAAGAAAAACAGGTTAAGGGCGTCCGATATCGTTGTCTGATTCGACGTTGCCGGATCAGTGATGGGGCCGGGTTTGACTCCGCCGAATTGTCCGGTTTGCACGGTGCCAAAGGTATTTCCAGCGCCGGTAGAAAATATGTTGATGCCGAGTTGGGTCAGAGCCGTGCGATCCACTTCCGCAAACTTGACTTCGAGCAGCACTTCTTCCGCCCCAACCGGGCCGAACGTCAGCACGTTGACGACATTCTTGGAATACGCTGAGGCCAGCGAACCCGCGTGTTTGGAGACGTCCTCGGTGGTTACGTGACCGGAGAGAACAATCGCTGAACGTGAAGGCGTCACATTAATCTGCTCATCCGGAAAAAGACGGTGCATTTCTTCCGAAGCGGCGGTGATATCGACATCGACCCGAAGATCGAAGCTGCGAGAGCGCTCCAGTTCGTCCCAGATGAGGAGTGAAACCTCGCCTGGAGCGAGTCCATTGACGAGGACTTGCGTCGGCGTGACGACCAGCGCATCCGCCACCGTCGGATCGGTTACCGAGACGCGCTTTAGTCTTTCGGTAGTGTTAATCAAGAGGGACTTACCCACCATTACGCGCAGCGGAGCCGCACCCGCAGTAACGGTCTGGCCGGGTGCAGGCGCGGTCGTGGTGGAGGTTTGCGCGGGGGGCGGATTCTCCTGGTTTTGAGAAGGAGCGGTCTGAGAAGAACTCGAAGCCGCTGCTGGAGCGCCGGGGGGATTGCCGTCGTGGGCCGCGGTGCGCGCAACGGTCGTTGTCGCAACGGTCGTTATCGCGCCGGTCGTTATCGCACAGAGAAGTAGAACGGCTGCGACGAGCGTAAGAACTTTCATGAATTCGGACCTCTGCGAGGATGCGCGAGTAAATCCGTCGAGAGCTGATGCGTCGAGGGCTGAAGCGTCGAGGGCTGATCCGCCAAGGGGATGAGCGGACGCGAATGGTTGCGGTATTGACGGCTCACTTGTTTTCTTCAAACTTGGTCTCATCCCGTTTGCTGCCACGAATCATCTCTACCTGATAGGGCGCTGGTGGAGGCGCCGGACCTTTCACTGCCACCCTGTGAGCTTTGGGTTTGGGCTCGGTGGCGACCGGTTTCTCGCCCAGATACAGCGAACTTGTCCGGGTCGCGCCGATGCCTCCCTTTCTTGTGTCCATGGGATTGCGCAAAGAAAGTTGAATCCGTCCTTCCTGCGAAACCAGCGCCAGCTTCTGCGCATCGTCGGGAGAGACGGCGAGCGTAATCACGGGGGCAGTTTGCGCATCCGCTAAAGGGTTCCGGTCCAGGCTCTTGCCCACGGCGAGTACCAGGACGTTTTCCAGGACGGTGGTCGTTTGACGGTCGTTGCCGCCGCCTTGACCCGTAGCCAGCACATCCACGTGCGTGCCCGGTTGCACGAAGCCGGCCACCGAAACGACATCATTGACGCGCACGGAAACTGCGCGCATGCCTTGCGGGATCATCGAGGGCAGGCCGGCTCCGGCGCTCAGTGCCGCGAGTTTGCTCGGCAGAATGAATTCACCTTTGCTTACCGGCAAAATTGCGCCGCGGCCGAGAACCTGCGATGTTCCAGAGAAGGCTCCCGGAGGGACCGCCGATTGCGGGAGAGTGACCACGTGGACATCGCGAGCTTCCAACCTGGTTCCGACCTGAATATCGTCGGCAGCCATCACGACCGGCACTCCGCGCTCGCTGGAGCCTGAGCCCGTAAAGGTCCGCAGCCGGTTATAGACGGTGTAGCTGACGAGCAGGCCGACAGCCAACGCCAAGCCTCCAATCATCAACAGACGACTTCGGTTCATTCCTCTCCCTCCGGGACAACTCATTGGTTGTCGCGGCTTACACAGTTCGCTGAAAACCCTGGGTTTCGATGTCCAGCCCCTAAAGGGGCGTCTGATTTCCAGGAACTTACGGCATCGCTAAAGCGATGCCCTGATACGAAACGTGAGTTCCCCAGCAAACTGTTACACGCTCTCTCGTGCGACTTACAGCAAACGTTTCCGCGGCTACTGGGCGACTTGGCTGGCTACCGCCGAAAACACGTTGTTCGCGTTGCCGCCGATCAGGCGGACGGTGCCAATCACAATCACCAGTATCACGGCGAGCATCACGGCGTATTCCGCGATGTCCTGCCCTTCCTCATTGCGCCACAAGAGTTTAGCCAAATCTGCCATTTTAGACTCCTTCGAGCTCTACGGTGGAGACTCCCGATCTGGACTAGCGTTGGAACCTGTTATTATATGCGCCCTAGTTTCGCAGATTCGGGATGGCTCTGGGAAACATTTTTTCACTTTCTTGGCCGGCAGGCAAAGTTCTTCACCACAGGGAGCACAGAGGACACTGGGAAACACAGAGAACCCCTTCATTGACCGGCGATATCCGCTCCACCGTTGCGGGGGTGCGTGCGGAGCAGGATGACGGACTGAGAATCGATGAATGTAGCATGCCAGTTGGGGTCGAGAAGGAGGGCTTGAGCCAGGGCGGAGGAAGGGGGCACAAGCACCGCCTCCACCTTCCAGCTGTCAAGAACGTCTCGCCAGCCGGTGCGGAGCTGCAAGGCAGTTTTAAACTGGCGCAGGAGGTCGTCGCCGTAGAGGTCCGCGCGGCCGTCCACGAACACGCGATATTCGGGGTAAAGTTTCCAGATCGTATAGCCTCCCCAGTCGTAGTAGACGAAAATTCTCTGGGGTTGGGGGCTGGCCAGCAAGAACGCGACAGCTTTTTGGGGATACTGTTCCGCTTCGCGGGCATCCTGGCTGCCGGCAAGACTAACCCACTTCACCAATGCAAACACAGCAATCAGAATGACAGCGGCCACGTTGAAAAGTGGACGGAACCGCGAGGAGTCCGGACGCCATTGTGAGGCCGCGGGGGAGACTGAAGCGGCCGGGAGAGCCGCGGCGATCACTGGTACCGCCAACAAAACGAAAATTGGTATGTGGCGGACGGCATCCAAGGCAGCGAAAGAGGTAAGCAGCAGGGGGACGATCACACGTCCCCTGGGCCGCGAGCGGGCGGTGGCGAGTGCGGTCAGGAGCAGAAGCCATAGCAATAAAAATGGACGATAGAGCCATTCATGAAAATCGGGTGAGAACCACTCGCCAATGAATGACCGCATTCCAGATGAACGTAAAGTATCGAACGGATAACGATAGAGATGCGCGCCGCTCGGGCTGAGCGGCACGAGCGCCAAACAAGCCAGCAGAAGGAGCAGGACCCGCAGGACGATGGGGCGTGCGTGCTGCCAAGGCGTGTTGCCGGCGGCGGTTTCCATGATTAGGCCGAGACCATAGGCAAGCAGAAGCGCGAGTCCGAGGGCGAATCCGGCGTGCAGATTCAACCATAGAATAAAGAGCGGTGGTATCCAAAACAAAACTCTCGGCCGGTCTTCTTTAATACCGCTTTCGAGCAGCCATAGAAGCAGGCTGGCCAGGGTAAAGGTGAACATCTGCGGGCGCACGCCCCAGGAGGGGGCCGACGCCAAGGCACCGAAGGCGGTCGCTGCGGCTGCCCAGTGCTTATGTGCTCCGCAGAGAAGACAGCGCAGATAAAGCAACAGAAAGCCGGCGGTAGTAATGATCGCGGAGAACACGATGAGCGCGGCGGCGCCAGCGTGCTTCCAGAGTTCGTAAAATACGACCTCCGACAACCACTCATGCGAGACCCAGGCGTGCCCGGCACGAGTGAAGGAGAAAGGATCGGCGTGGGGGACGTGACCGGTTTCGACGATCCACTGTCCGGTGCGCAGATGCCACCAGAGATCGGGATCGGTGGCCGGGCGTGCCGTCATTGCCAGCAAGCCGAATAAGAGGATCGCCGCGAACGCGATCTGCGGGCTGCGTAGCCTTTCGAGGATTCGTCGCATGGCGGTCGCGATTATGGTTCGTCCGCGATTATAGAATGCACGCGGCACTTTCACGTCTGCTGCCTGGGGCGCATGGCGAGAACAGAATGTGGATAGAATAGGCACTCCATCCGAAACGATGTCATTCGAATCATGTCTGAGACACCGAGAGTGCGCCGCTGGCTAGTCGCCACAGCACTCCTCTGGATGGCGGTTATCAACGGCGTCATCTTATGGAATACGCGGGTTGAAATCCGGCGCGGCTACGGCGATTTTGCGTCGTTCTACACCGCCGGCACTCTGGTTCGCAAGGGACTGGGTACCGAGATCTACAATCCTGCTGCGCAGTGGAAAGTGCAGCAGGAATTTGCCGCCGAGGTACAGACGCGTCGTGGCCCTTTGCAATATATGCGGCCCCCCTTCGAGGCGCTATTGTTTTCGGTGTTTGCCAGCTGGCCTTATGCCACGGCCCTACTCCTCTGGACGATCCTCAAACTTGCACTCCTCGCAGCGATTCCGTTCGTCGTGGTCCCCGGAGGATTTTGGAACGAACGCTTCCCGCGCTGGGCGATGGTTGTTCTTGTCCTTGGTACATTTCCGGAGTTTATGGATCTGCTCCTGGGTCAGGATGCAGCCCTGCTGGCCTTCCTGTTCGCAATTTCTTTCGGGCAACTGGCAAGGGACAGGGATACCGGCGCAGGTTTCACTCTCGGCCTGGCACTGTTCAAGTTCCAACTGGTGATACCTCTCGTCGTCATGCTGTGGATAAGCGGCCGAAAGCGGGTTTTGCCCGGATTTGCAACGTCCGCCTTCGCCGTTCTTGCCATTTCCGCTGTCGTCGTCGGCTGGAAAGGATTGTTAAAGTACCCCGGTTATTTGCTGGCTCTGAACCAGGCAACGGGCGTCGGAATCGTGCCCGAGAGCCAGATCAATCTGCGCGGGCTGTTTACTTTGGTTGTCGGGCGCTTATCCTCTCCCGGGTGCATTTATTGGGTGCTGGCGCCAGTGGCGCTCGGAGCCATTGTGTACACGGGTCTCATTTGGCGAAAGGCGGGGGGGCGCTCATCTTCATTGGCGGAGGGTTTTGGGCTGGCGGCCATTGTCGCGCTCGTCACCAGCTATTACACCAATGATTATGATCTGCTCTTGCTGATCGTCTCCCTACTCGCCATTCGTTCCCGGCCTGATGACGGTCTCACGCAAGATGGGGTAACTCGATACCTGGAGGCAACCGGATTGCTGCTTCTGCTTCTTACGCCGGTGTATTGGTTGGCGAAAGTAGAGCTTCAGGCCGAATGCCTAATGACGCTGCCATTGCTGGCCGTGAGTGTTGGCTTGGCGCGCAGGCTGCGACGTGCGGGCGGGGGAGTGTCCCCGGAGCGAAGGGCGCCAGTGCTGGACGGGGCAAGATGAGCATAGAGTCGGCTTCGCCTTTGTTCCGGTTTCGTTCATGGGTGCTGCTGTTGCTCGCGATTATCTGCGCTGGCGGCATGTGGATTTACGTCAACCGGGTGATGGTTTCGCATCAGATCTCCGAGGCGGCTGCGCATGGCCGGCCGCGCGGCAATCTTTCCGATCTGTATCCGCACTGGATAGGCGCGCGCGAGCTCCTGCTGCATGGACGCGACCCCTACAGTCCCGAAGTAACTCGCGAGATTCAGCAAGGCTACTATGGCCGTGTGCTCGCCCCGGCACGCCCCGGAGATCCAAAGGACCAGCAAGGATTCGCTTACCCTGTCTATGTTGCGTTCTACCTTGCGCCCACCATTCGTCTCCCGTTCGAGTTGGTGCGAGGCGGATTTTTCTGGGTCTTGCTCGGGCTGACTCTGGCTACGATTCCGCTGTGGCTGCGCGTGCTGCGTTGGTCCGTGCCGCTGTGGGCACAGGTTAGCCTTATGGTATTTACCGTCGGCAGCTTGACTGTCGTGCAGGGCCTCAAGCTTCAGCAAATGACGCTCTTAGTGGTTGCCCTGCTGGCGATTGCGATGGCGCTCCTCGCGTCGGATCTCCCCGTTGCCGCTGGCATAGTGCTGGCTTTGACAACCATCAAACCGCAACTCGTCTGGCTGTTGTTGTTGTGCCTGATGATCTGGACCCTGGCCGACTGGCGCCGCCGATACCGCTGGGCCGCGGCATTCCTGTCAACCATGGCCATCCTGTGCGTCGCCTCGGAGTGGTACTTGCCGCACTGGATTTCTCGGTTCGTGGAGGCAATGGGCCGCTACCTGAAGTACACCGATGCCGTCTCGATCCTGGATCTGACGGTTCCTGCCCCTTGGGGTTGGATATCGCGGCTGTTCGTGATCGCGGCGACGGTGCATATCGCCTGGAAAAACCGCCGGCTTGCGGAAGACACCCCCGCGTTCGCTGCAACGGTTTCGCTGGCCCTGGCTGTGACCGTGATCGTCATTCCCAGCTACGCTCTCTATAACCAGGTTATGCTGCTGCCCGCACTGCTGATGCTGCTGCACGACCGGCGAACGATCTGGAACCGGAATCGCGTGAGCCGGGTGCTCCTGAGCCTCGCCACAATTCTTCTGGCGTGGCCCTGGCTTGCGAGCATTGTGCTGGCATGCCTCTGTTTCGTTCTGCCGATCGAGCTTGTCGAACGAGCCTGGATGGTACCCGGCTGGACGGTGCTGTCGCTGCCCCTGGCAGTGACTGCCCTGATGCTGATCCATTATTATCAGGGGACTAATACTGCACCGGTGGCACCCGGCACGTCGTAGAATGCAGTGGGGTCCGTGCCAGGTTGCCGGCATGGTGGCCGCAAGAGAGTTCAGAAGAGAGTTCAGGGATAAATGTCGGCTTCGTCGCATTCGGGTATATCGAGCATCTTCCCCATCGCGATCTTTGTGCAGGGAAATGATCAGCAGACGCTATCGCTGAATCACACTCCTTATACCGTAGGCCGGAAGGTGGATCGCGACCTGGTAATTGCCGACCCGCGTGTGTCTCGCGAGCATGCTTCCATCGTTTCAGAAAACGGCGAGTTTTTTGTCATCGACCTGGGGAGCAAGCACGGTACCTTCGTCAACGGCGAGAAGGTCGACCGGCACAAGCTGCAACGCAACGACCGGTTGGAATTTGGCGCGCGCGATGTTTCTTACCTGATCTTCCATCCCCTGCACACGACTTCGAATACGGCGCGGGAGTTTCTGAGCCAGATTTCGGGCATTCAGATCGCGCCGGAGGCCAGCGACCTCGAGAAACTGACGCTGTTCATGGAAGCGGCGCGCAAGCTGAACACTATTGGCGTGCTTGATGAAATCCTGGTGACGCTGCTTGAGGCCACACTGAAACTGACCTGCGCCGAACGTGGATACATCTTCCTTCGCGACCTCGACGGGACACTGACGCTTGCCGCCGGGCGTAACTCGAAGGGGGAGCCGCTGCTCGACGACAAGACAATTTCCCGGTCGGTGCTTGACGGTGCGTTGACCTCGAACTGCGAATACCTGGTCACGGACACCAGTCAGATGCTGGATGTGAAGGAGCGGCAAAGCATTGTCGCCTTCGATTTGCGAACGGTGATCTGTATGCCGTTGCGAAAGCCGTTGGTACAAACCAGTCGTGCCGACCAGCCAGCCGGCGGCGAAGTGATGGGAGCGCTCTACGTCGATTCGCGCTTTGCGTCGCGCAATATAGGCGAAGTCGGCAGCGATATTCTGCGGGCGATCGCGACTGAAGCGGCCCAGCTCGTCGAGAACGCGCGACTGGTGCAGGCCGAAGAAGCCGGGCGCCGCTACCAGCAGGAATTGTCGATCGCAGCGTCTATTCAACAGCGTTTGTTGGCGGTGACTCTTCCGGAAGTTTCTTTTGCGCGGGTGAACGGACGCAACATGTCTTGCAAGGAAATCGGCGGCGATTTCTTCGAAGCGGTGAATACGCCGCAAGGCCTGGCTGTCGTCCTTGCCGACGTTAGCGGCAAAGGAGTCTCGGCCGCGCTGCTTGCTTCCATTCTCCAGGGGATGGTCTACTCGCAATTGATTTCGGGGATGCCGCTCACGGAAATCGTTGACGCGGTGAATCGCTTCTTCACCTACAAGCATATTGGTGAGAAATACGCGACCATGATTATTACTCGACTGCGCAGCGATGGCGACCTCGAGTATGTTAACTGCGGACACGTTCCACCGGTGTGGATCTGTGGCAACGAGGTGCTCCGGCCATCTCATGGCAACCTGCCCGTGGGGCTGCTGGCGGATGCGACTTACTCTAGCGACCGCTGCCAGATGAGGCCGGGGGATCGACTTATCCTGGTGACCGATGGCGTTACGGAAGCGGAGAACGCGCGCGGAGATATGTTTGACAGCGAGCGCCTGGAAGTTGTGGCCGGGAAGAGTGCTTCGATGGAGGATGTTTTCACCGCCGTCGCCGATTTTTGCGGTGGCACGCCGCTGAATGACGATTGCACTGTCGTCGAACTGTCTTACAACGGCGGCTAAGGCCGCGCATCGGGGTGGATCTCAACCGTGGACCACGTCTTATCCGCGGCGTGACACAGCTTTTCCAGAGCGCAATCGGCACACTTCGGACCGCGTGCCACGCAGAGTTTCCGGCCGTGCCAGATCACTTCATGAGAAAAGTCTGTCCAGCGCTGGCGAGGGATGATCCGCATCAGATCTTCTTCAATTTTCCTCGCGTCTTGCTGTTTCGTCAGCTCCAGACGGTGTGAAATTCGCGTTACGTGCGTGTCCACGACCACCCCTTCATTCTTTTTGAACCAGGTTCCAAGCACGACGTTCGCTGTTTTGCGAGCCACGCCGGGAAGGCTCAGCAACTCCTCCATCGTCTGCGGAACGTTCCCGCCGAAGTCTGCGACCACCTTCCGCGCGGCGCCCACCACCGACTTCGCCTTATTGCGGAAGAAGCCGGTCGAGTAGATGTCGGGCTGCAATTGTTCCGGCTCGAGTGCCGCAAAGTCCTGGATGGTCGGATACTTCTGAAACAGCAGCGGCGTGACCATGTTCACGCGCACATCGGTTGACTGCGCGGAAAGGATCGTCGCCACCAGCAATTCCCACGCACTGCGATGGGTGAGCGCGCTGGTCACGTCGGGATAGAGTTGGTGAAGCGCCGCGATGATCTGACGGACACGTTCAGGGGACAACGGATCATAAGTAGAGACGCGACTTGCCGCGTCTCCAGGTGCAGATTTCTTTTTCAGGACGACCGCCATCTTCTTGGCTTTCCCGACGCGCGCTACGGCATTCTTCGCTGCTGTGACCTTCAAGGGCGCACCCTTCGTACTGCGGGCACCTTCGTGTCGTCCGCTGCGACTGGGTTGACGCGGCACATTTCCGCGGGGCATCGGTTTCCTCCTGAGCAGTGGTTCATGGTAACAAAGCCGCCGGCTTGCGGCAGCCACCCATCACCAAAGGTAACTCCGCTGCGATTGACGGGTTGGCGGCGGGGTGAGTACTCTGAGAACTAAAGGAAAAACTTGTGGCCGTGAAGAGCATCAAACTCGGACAAGTCTGGCGCCAGGATGTAACCG
>Ga0210406_10006737_pt1 | contig 11852 bp, 10 predicted proteins | sample IncBWC30MmetaG_FD_155454 | JGI IMG/M metagenome (GOLD analysis project Ga0210406, IMG submission 155454) | Forest soil microbial communities from Barre Woods Harvard Forest LTER site, Petersham, Massachusetts, United States - Inc-BW-C-30-M | ecosystem: Environmental > Terrestrial > Soil >...
GCCGACTACGACGCGCGGCATTACTTTAGCTTCAACTACGTATGGGACATCCCGCGCTTCTGGGGTCCGCGAGCGGTCTTCGGTGACTGGACCGTCTCCGGAACCATCTTCGCCCGCACCGGCTTGCCCTTCACCGTGGTTGATGGAAATGCAACCTCCGTCCTGGCGTCGAACAACTTCGGCGGCGTCCTCAACGATACGGGTGCCTTTGTCTTCGCGAATTATCTTGGCGGAGCGCCTTCGTCGTGCGGTAAGTCGGCGGTTAACACGCCGTGCTTCACCACCGCCATGTTCTCGCCTGCGACCTCTGGCCTAGGCGTGCAGCGCCGCAACCAGTTCTACGGACCGAACTTCTTCGACACCGACTTTACGGTGATGAAGAACTTCCGCATCCCGCACTGGGAGTCCGGCAAACTGGGCGTGGGCTTGCAGTTCTTCAACCTGTTTAACCACCCGAACTTTGATCAGCCGGTCGGAGACGTTTCCAATCCGAGCTTCGGTTCGATCATCACCACCGTGAGCACTCCGACTTCGATCCTCGGTTCATTCCTGGGCGGCGATGCCTCCCCGCGTCTGATCCAGGTCAAGGCCTCGCTCACGTTCTAAAGTTGTCGCAAACTATGGCGGTCCCGGAAGATCGGGATCGCCTTTTTTCTTGCCGAAATCACCTTCTTCTTCCGCCCGCCCCTTCGCGCCACGTCACCGGAACGAGTGATCCCCGTCACACCTGTAACGGACATCAAGCGCCATAATTTTTGTGGATCGGGAGTGCCCATTCACTCCCCAGGTGGGGGTCTTGTCGTGGCCAAAGGTCGCGTTTCCATTGTCGTCGAACGCTGCAAGGCTTGCGGTTTCTGCGTAGAGTTTTGTCCAACCAAAGTGCTGGCGCTCTCGTCAGCTTTCAACGCCAAGGGTTATCATCCGCCGCATGTCGTTGCGCCCGAGAAGTGCAGTGGCTGCGACCTGTGCGGCATGTATTGCCCCGATTTCGCAATCTACGGCCAGCGTTTGCCGGCGCAGAAAGAAACTGTGCCCGCTCCTCCGCGCCCGGAGGTAACCCGTGAAAGCTGATCCACGAGGAGTTCTCGCCGGCACGCACTTCATTGACGGCGATCATGCCTGTTGCGAAGGTGCCCTGGCCGCAGGCGCGCGGTTCGCTGCCGGATACCCGATCACTCCCTCGACCGAAGTCGTCGAACGCTTCGCGTCCCGCATCCCCGTCGTCGGGGGAACCTTTATTCAGATGGAAGACGAACTCGCCGCCTCGATCACGCTGCAGGGTGCGGTCTGGGGAGGCGCGAAGGCTTTTACTGTAACGTCCGGCCCGGGTTTCTCCTTGATGATGGAGCATATCGGATACGCTGCCATGACCGAGACGCCCTGCGTGTTCGTCGATGTGCAGCGCGGCGGCCCCTCCACCGGCTTGCCAACCCTGCCTGCGCAAGCTGACATGATGCAGGCGCGCTGGGGTTCGCACGGGGACTACGAGATCATCGCCCTCTGCCCCAACTCTCCCCAGGAATGTTTCGACCTCACCATCACGGCCTTCAATTTCTCGGAGGAATTCCGCGTGCCCGTCATACTGATGATGGACGAGGTCGTGGGGCACATGACGGAAAAAGTCGTGATCCCCGCCGCCGATCAGATTGAAGTCGTCCCTCGCCGTCATACCCGCAAATCCGCGGACGAATATCTGCCCTACGCCACCAACGGCGATGGCGTGCCGGAAATGGCGCATGCAGGCGAGGGCTATCGCTTTCACATCACCGGCTTGACCCACGACGAGCGCGGCTATCCGAACATGACGCCGCAGACCCAGGACAAATTGGTGCGTCGCCTACAAAGCAAGATCCACGATGCCGCCGATCGCATTACGTTGCTTGAAGAGGAGCGCCTAGAAGGCGCGGATGTGATTGTCGTCTCATACGGCATCACCTCCCGCGTGGCCCAACGCGCAATCGAGATGGCGCGTGAGCAAGGATTGCGGGTTGGCAAGCTTCGCCTGATCACCTGCTGGCCCTTCCCCGAGAAACGCATCCGCGAACTGGCAGCCACAACGAAGGTTTTCGTTGTCCCAGAGTTGAACCGGGGACAGATGGTGCGAGAAGTGGAGCGCGCCGCAGGCGGCAAAGCGAAGACGATTCTCGTCCCTCACGCCGGAGGCAGCGTACATCGTCCCGAAGACATTCTGAAGGCGATTATGGAGGCCAGCCGATGAGCACCCTTGATGTCATCAACCCGGTCGAGCCTTTCCTGCGCACCGACCGCATGCCCCATATCTGGTGTCCCGGATGCGGCATCGGAACAACCGTCAACTGCTTTGCGCGGGCCTTGATCGAATCGAAGATTGACCTGCAATCCCTTGCGCTGGTCTCCGGAATCGGCTGCACGGGCCGCGTCGCGGGTTACGTGAAGCTGGATTCGTTTCACACGACGCACGGTCGAGCGATTCCATTCGCAACAGGACTCAAGCTGGCGAATCCGAAACTGAACGTGGTTGTCTATTCCGGCGACGGGGATCTCTCCGCGATCGGCGGCAATCACCTCATCCACGCCGCGCGTCGAAATATCGACCTCAAAGTCATCTGCGTGAATAACCTGATCTATGCAATGACCGGCGGCCAGACGGCACCGACCACGCCAGGTCATGCCATCACATCGACCTCGCCGTACGGAGCCTGCGAGCCCGCATTTAATTTGCCCCATCTGGTAGAAGCCGCGGGGGCAGTGTACGTAGCACGCTGGACCACTTTCCACGTGAAGCAACTCGCTCGCTCCATCAGCGAAGCCTTCCAGAAAAAAGGCTTCAGCTTCATCGAAGTCATCAGCCCGTGCCCCACGCTCTACCAGCGCCGCAATCGCCTGGGCGATGGTCTCGACACCATGAAGTACTACAAGGAAAAGAGCAGGGTGAAGCATGGTGCGCCCACCAGCGAGGTCGGCCTGACTATGACCGGCGAAATCATCGTTGGCAAATTCGTGGACCGCGATCGCCCCGACTACCAGAGCCTGCTCCACGCGCAGATGGTGGAATCGCTGGGCGAGCGTTACGTGGATCCTTCGGAGAATGTATGCAGCTGCGGCTAACGGAACTTCGGATCGCGGGATTTGGCGGGCAGGGTGTGATTCTGTCGGCCATCGTGCTGGGCAAGGCCGCGTCCATTTACCAGGGCGCCTATGCAACCATGACGCAGAACTTCGGCCCCGAAGCCCGCGGCGGCGCCTGCAGCGCTCAGCTCGTGCTTTCGGGAGAGCCCATCCTTTATCCCTACGTCACGCACCCGGACATCATGGTGGTCATGTCGCAGGAAGCCTACTCGCGCTTCGTCCCCGAACTCAAAGAAGGCGGAACGCTGATCGTCGAACAGGACCTGGTCCGGGTAACGGATCTTCCGAAGCAGACTCGAGTCTACAGCTGCCCAGCCACACGCCTCGCCGAAGAACTAGGCAAGCGAATGGTGCTGAACTCCGTCATGGTGGGATTCTTCACCGCGGTCACGCACCTGCTAGATCCCGCAGCTGTAAGGAAAGCGGTCGCAGATTCCGTCCCGTCGAGCTTCCACGACCTGAATCTTCAGGCCTTCGAAAAAGGCTACGAGTACGGCGTCCAGTCTCTTGCTGAAAAAAGCCACTCGCAAGAATTCGAGCACGTAACCTACGCGGAAGAGTAGAGAAGACTTGAAGTACAGCTGGAAAGAATAGGAAGTCGCAGACGACAGAAAGATAAGAGCGAATCTACTGCACCACCCGCACCGTCATCTCTTCCGCGGGTTCTCCCCCCGCCATCGCCTGCGCAATAATCAACTGACGTGCCTCGCCGCGGAACACCGGCAGCTGCCGTCCAAACCAGATCGCTCCTGCAATGCTGGCGACCCCGCCCGTGGCCACCGCGATCGGAGCCCCCAATCGGTCGGCCATCGCTCCACCCAGCAGCGCTCCAAACGGCGCCATGCCCATGAACATCATCGAGTACAACGCCATCACGCGCCCGCGCAGCGCATCCGGCACCATGGCCTGAATCAGCGTGTTCGAGCACGCCATCTGCAACATGATGAAGAATCCCACCGGGATCAGCAGGTTGGCCGACAGCCAGAAGATCTTTGAGAATGCAAACACAATCAGGCTCACCCCGAACCCGGCGCAGCAAATCGAGATCAGCTTGCCCAATCCTTTTACACCGGTGCGAACGGCGAGCGTCAAAGCGCCCAGCAATGCCCCGATCCCTGTGAAGCCCATCAGAATGCCAAGTCCCTTCGCACCCGAGTGCAACACGTGATCGGCGAAGATCGGCATTAACACCGTGTAGGGCATGCCGACCAGACTCACCAGTCCCAGCAACAGAAGCAGCGCGCGGATCGGCCCCGTGTTACTCACCCAGCGAAACCCTTCGATAATGTCTTCCAGCGGCGAGTCCGACTTCGAGCGCGCACCCCCGTCCACTCGCATCATCAGCAGCCCGATGATCACGGCGATGTAACTGATGCCATTCAAAAGAAAGCATCCGCCTTCGCCGATTTTTATCAGCAGAATTCCGGCGATGGCCGGGCCGATCACACGGGCACCGTTAAACATCGAAGAATTCAGCGCGATGGCGTTCATCAAGTCCTCACGACCCACCATGTCGACCAGGAATGACTGCCGCCCCGGGATGTCGAAGGCATTCACGACGCCAAGCAGCGAGGCCAGCACGTAGATGTGCCATACCTGCACTGTGTGTGTGAGCGTCAGGGCCGCGAGAATGAATGCCAGGATCATCGACGCGACCTGCGTGGCAATCACCACCCGATGGCGATTCACCCGGTCGGCCACCATGCCCCCGATTGGCGCCATCAGAAAAACGGGAATCTGGCTGGCGAATCCGACTGCTCCCAGTTGGAACGATGATCGTGTTTTCTCGTACACGAGCCACGATTGCGCCACGGTCTGCATCCACGTGCCAACCAGCGAAATCAATTGTCCGGAGAAAAAAAGCTGGAAGTTGCGGTGCTTAAGCGCACGCACTCCGACGGCCCACCGTGATTCCTTGCGTTCCGGCACGGCAGCGTCCGAGGCAACCTCGGTTGTCGTTTTGGAGGTTTCTTGCTCGGCCACGATCCCCTATTGGATGCCCCAAACTACTCAGTGGTACCACTATAGCCGACCTTGAGAGCGCCTCTGTTTTACAATGCTAGCTCATGAAAAGAACAATCCTGATTGGGCTTGCTGCAGCTGTATGCCTTGTCGGCTGCAACAAGTCTTCGACTCCCGCTACGCCTTCTCGTCCGGACGATACGGTGCAGGCAAAACTCAAGGAGCTCGCCGGGTCCGGTGCCAAAGATTGCGGGCGCCTAGACGTGAAAGCCGCGAGCGACCAGTTCAAGGCGTCGAGCGCCTGCGCGACCAGCGCCGCCGATAGCAAGAAGCCTTTCTACGTCGCCTACGACATGCCGGGAATGACGACGGGCGTGGCCGGAAACTCCGAAGGCAAACTCTTCGCGTTGGAATTGCAGGGAGCTGGAACGGGCGCCAAACTGGATAGTGGCCCGTGCCCGGCCCCATTGCGGATCGCGCCCAGCCTCCGTCTCACGTGCTTCATTCCCGGGACTATGGGCTTGAATCCAACGGGAGCCGATCCCCATAGCGGAATTCAAACGACGCCAGGCTCTAGCCCGCACGGCGGAAGCATGGGAATTCCGCAGCCTTTCGATTCCTCGAACGCCGGAACGGCGCCGCCTCCGAAGAAAAAGTAACCGGAGACCAGTCGTTCTCTAGCGTGCGCCCGCCAACTCCGGTTCAACTTTCGAGAGCGGCGCAGGTGCATTCTCCTGAGCGTCGACCACCGCGATCGCCGTCACGTTGACGATCTCTTCTACCTCGGCCCCGCGGGACAATAGATGAACAGGTTTGCTCATTCCCATCAGGATCGGGCCTAGTGTCTCGCCGCCGCCGATCTTCGACAGCAGCTTGTACGCGATGTTCGCTGAATTGAGATCGGGGAAGATCAACACGTTCGCCCCGCCTTTCAGCTGGCTGAACGGATACTGCAGTTCGAGTTCGGTCGAGACCGCGTCGTCCGCCATCAGTTCGCCTTCCACCATCAACGTCGGATCGGCTCGGTGCAGCAACTCCACTGCCCGGCGAACCTTCTCACATTGCGGATGCGGTGTGCTCCCGAAGCTGGAGAACGATAGTAGGGCCACCTTCGGCTCGATGTCGAAACGGCGCGCCGTTTGCGCCGTGCACAGCGCGATCTCGACCAGGTCCTCCGCGGTGGGTTCGATATTCACGCTCGTGTCCGCAAGAAAGTAGATGTCGCCCTTGCGCGTAATCATCGCGTAGCAGCCCGACACCTTGTGGAGTCCCTCGCGTACGCGAACGATCTGCAGGGCCGGCCGGATAGTGTCGGGGAAGTGTTGAGTCACTCCTGACACCAGCGCGTCGGCGTCACCCATATGCAGCATCATGGACCCAAAAATGTTTCGATTGCTGATCTGCAGACGTGCTTCGGAAAGCGTCATGCCACGCCTCTGTCGCAGGTGGAACAGTTCCTGAATATATCTCTCCCGCAGCGGCGAAGTCGTCGGGTCGGCGATGCGAACTCCGCCCACGTCCAACCCAAGCTCGGCTACGTTCCTTTGGATTGTTGCAGCGTCGCCCAGCAGAATGGGAACCGCGATGTTTTCCTCGATCAGCGTGTGGCACGCCCGCAAGATCTTCTCGTTGTCACCCTCCGGAAAGACTACGGTCTTCGGTTGGACTTGCGCCTTGTGCACCATCATGCGGGCGATTTCATGCGCCTTCCCGAGCCGTCGCTCCAGTTGATCGCGATAGATCTCCAGGTCGAGGGGTTCTTGCGCGACGCCGCTCTCAATTGCCGCCCGGGCGACTGCGACTGCCTCCCACAACAGGACTCGCGGATCAAAGGGCTTCGGAATGAGATATTCCGGGCCAAACTTCAATCTCTCCACCCCGTAAGCCCGGCAAACTGAGTCGGGCACATCTTCCTTTGCCAGCGCTGCCAACGCCTTGGTCGCCGCCAGTTTCATCTCTTCATTGATAGCAGTGGCGCGCACGTCCAGCGCACCGCGAAAAATGAATGGGAATCCCAGTACGTTGTTCACCTGGTTTGGATAGTCCGATCGCCCCGTGGCAAGGATTACATCATCGCGGCTCGCTTTGGCTTCTTCATAACTGATCTCCGGGTCCGGATTTGCCATCGCAAACACGATCGGCCGCGCCGCCATGGAGCGCACCATGTCGGCGTTGACCGCGCCCTTCACCGAACAACCAACGAAAACGTCCGCTCCCCTCATTGCTTCGCTCAAGGTGCGCAGATCAGTTTCTTTTGCGAACCGCTCCTTGTACGGATTCATTCCCGCTGAGCGGCCCTTGTTTACTACCCCCTTCGTGTCGCACAGCGTGATGTTTTCGCGCTTCACTCCTAGCCGTACATAGTGTTCGGCGCAAGCAATTCCCGAGGCGCCTGCCCCGTTGAAGACCACTTTCACTTTGTCGATCGGCTTTCCGGCAACCTCCAAGGCGTTCAGCAGCGCCGCGCCGGAAATAATCGCGGTCCCGTGCTGGTCATCGTGGAAGACAGGGATCTTCATCGTCTTCTTCAGAGTCTCCTCGATGTAGAAACACTCGGGCGCCTTGATGTCCTCCAGATTGATCCCGCCGAAGGTGGGCTCAAGCAGCTGGCACAGCCTGATCACATCCTCCGGGTCGTGGCTGTTCACTTCCAGATCGAAGACATCCACATCCGCGAAGCGCTTGAACAGAACACCCTTTCCTTCCATAACCGGCTTACCCGCCAGCGCTCCAATGTCGCCCAGACCGAGCACGGCCGTCCCGTTGCTGATCACCGCCACCAGGTTTCCGCGCGCGGTGTATTTGAACGCGTCATGCGGATTCTTTTCGATCTCGAGGCAGGGAACCGCAACCCCTGGCGTGTAGGCCAGGCTCAAATCTCGTTGCGTGCGGCAAGGCTTGCTCGAGGTGACTTCGATTTTTCCAGGGCGTCCGCCAAAGTGATAGTCCAATGCCTGTTGCTTCGTCACGGCCATGTCGGCCTCCCATTAGTGCGCGCAGGCGTGCCGGCCCAAAAGCTCGGCAGGCCCGGCGCGGACCGAATCCATTGTTTGGTGTTTGCGGGGGCCCGGCTGTGATATCCGTCACCCGAAGATGTGCTCCAAGCCCCTTCTGCTGGGTTGGATCATTGATATGGAAGGATTTATTTACGGCTGAGGCGACCGCCCGTTATCGAAATTCTCGAAGATGCCAGTTTAGGGTTACGTGACCGGCCGCGATTATCCACAGATCTTTGTAAACTTTGCCCCGCTTGCCCAAAACGCTACTTCCAAGTTGCTTCGACCTGCGGTAGAGTTTGGATCTCACCTGGCTTTTACCGTGCCGGGATCCCTTTGCCACGCCCAGAGGAAGCCATGACGACCCCTGACTGTCTTGAGCGCCGCTGCGGACAGCGATTCGATCTTCACGTTCCGGTTTCGATCAAGTTGGCCGGCTCACTGCACGAATCCTCGGGCTTTACGCAGGATCTAAGTTCCCGCGGAGCCTTCTTTTTCACTGATTTTCCCCTCGCCCAGGGTGAAGTCGCGGAAATCACCCTCATCATGCCTTCTGAGATCACGCTCGGCGAAAGCATGCGCGTTCGGTGTCAGGGAACGGTCTTGCGCGTCGTGCAGCCTTCGGTAGGCACCATGTTGGGCGTGGCCGTACACTTTACCCACTACGAGTATCTAGCCAAGCCCGAAGCCGAGGCCACCTCCGACGCATTTAACCGGATTTCATCGCTCCATCCCCATCCGGAAGAGGAGCGGCCCGCTACCGTCCCAGGGATCAGACGAGTCGCTTCTTAAGGCCGCCCGATCATGGCTCTGTAGCCTGAAAAACCTTGCCTTCCCGCGCCGCATGCCGATTTTAGGGCCTTTCGGTTCTTTTCAAGCGCCTTCATTTGGCTTAGAATGTTCCGCAGTTGGGAAACTGAGATGTGGAGTTTCTCCTCACGAGTGCCCATCTTCTTCGTTCAGCAATCGTAGTCGCTTTGAATTGACCCGCGAAGTGTGTTCGCTGAAGTTACAAAAGTCACTTGGCTCGGAGGTTTGTCCCCCCATACCATGCAAACGCAGAAGGATTTTAGCGAGAACCAAGCCATGCATGGCATCGCAGTCGCCCTCCTGACCGAGGACCGGGACCAGTCCGCAATACTCCAGAACCGCATCGAGAGCACTCACGTTGCAAGCATCGTCTTTAGCAATGTCGGCTTTCCCCTGAGTGCGACCGACCCTATCGTGCGCCAGATGCAGGCCCAGCGCGCGGAAGTTGTCCTCGTCGATGTCCACACCGACGATCCGCAGCGCGCCATTCGAACCATCGAACTCATTCGCGCGACCACCAGTGATACCGCCATCTTCGCCATCGGCGAGATGCGCAATCCCATGGCGATCGTCGGCGCGATGCGCGCCGGGGCCGGCGAATTCATCGATCGCAACACCGGAACCGAAGGCCTGCTCGAAGCCTTCACTCGCTTCTCCTCCGCGCGCAGCAAGAGCCGCAGCACTGGCAAAGCCCGCGTCTTCACCGTCATTAATGCAAAAGGTGGAAGCGGTGCGACCACACTCGCGGTGAACACCGCCGTCGCGCTGCAACAGTTGCACGGCCAGACCATCCTCGTGGACTTCTCGCCGATCGGCCACGCCGCGCTGCATTTAAACGCGCGCCCCACTTTCAGCGTGATGGACGCGTTGCAGAACCTGCACCGCATGGATGCCTCCTTGCTCGAAGGCCTGATGACCTCCACTAAGGATGGCCTTCATCTGCTCGCCGGTCCGCAGCAGCCCTACACCACGGCTCCCGCGGCCGCCGAACTCGCCCGCCTGTTCGATCTCCTCGTAAGCCACTATCGCTACGTGGTGGTCGATTGCTCGGGCCGCCTGGACCAGACAACGCGCCTGCTTTCCGATCTCTCGAACGTAGTGTTGATGGTCGCGCAGACTGACGTTGTTTCGCTCTGGAGCGCCGGCCGTATCCGCACCTTCCTCGAAGAGGGTAACGGCCGCAAGCATCTCCGCCTGGTGATGAACCGCTACAAGAAGATTCCTGGCTTCAGCGAAGAAGACGTCGAACGCGCCACCAACGTCAAGATTCTCTGGAAGGTCCCGAACAACTACCAACTGATCGCGCCTGCCATCGACAAAGGCACTCCGGTGGCCGGTCATGATTCCCAGGAAGTGAGCCGCGCCTTCCGTTCGCTCGCCGAATTGCTCGCGCAAGCCCCGGCTGCCGCCGAAGAAGGACTCGACCTGGTTTTCCAGACACAAAAAGACGGAAAGAAATCTCCCAGCCGTCTGTTGATCACTCCGCAGTTCCGTACCGGACAATAGCCTCACCCGCCAGCCGCGTAGGCTAAGTAGCCGACACGCTCACTCTCGAAACCAAGCACCTCAACACGCCCGCACTCGGCCCTGGGCCCGGTCGAAGGGTCCCGCTGGAAGTGGTGCGGACATCCTCCCCGTACCGTCAACACAAGCGACTAAAACTGCGATCTCTTCAGAATCGGCTTGAAAGGAATCATCACGATCGCCTCCACATCCACGTTGGCGTCGTTCTTCATCGCTGGGAGAAAATGCCACCGCGCCAGCGCTTCGCTGGCATAGCGATCGAGCCGAGAGTCCGCGCCATTCACAACCCGTATGTCGCTGACCGTCCCATCGGCGCGAATGATAGCGCGCAGCGTCACCGTGCCCGCGACATTCTCGTGCATCAACTGCAAAGGGTACGCGGGATCCACTTTGTGCTCGGCAACCGGTGCAAGGAGTTCACCTTTCTCATGAGCATCGCCCAGTTCGGCGAATCGCATTACCCAGCTGCCGCCCGCCGAATTGAGATTCGGCATGTTCATGGTCATCGAATACAAGCGCCGGTCGCGGAAGATTTGCCGCTCCAGCGGAGTGGGATTCTCCACCAACTCCGCTTTGGTGTGAGGTCCGGCGGAAGTGCGAGGGCGCGACACGCCGGCACTGGCTATCTCCGTCTTTCCCGCAGGCGCGCCGCTGAGAGTCGACCCGTTCGTCGTCGGATCCCCTCCGCCCGTCGCCGCCGTCGCAGGCTTCGCTCCATTGCCGACGTGAAGTCCGGACGGCACGCCGGCAGTGGACGACCCTCCTCCCGTGCCGCTCGACAATCCATTCTTGCCAACGCCATGTCCGTCAGTCCCCGAGGTGTCAGCGCGGACGTCCGGCGTTCCTGCAGCCCCGGCCTTTCCTTCGGGAGAAGCGGCAAACGTTCCACGCCGATTACCAGCGGGCGGCTGCGCCGGAGGCGTCACTGACGGATGCAAGCCGAGCGCAATAATGTGACCGCCCGCCTCGGCCGAATGGGGTCCCGCGACCGCTGGCGGAGGCGGCACAACTTGTCCGCCCGAAGCGCCTAAACCCGTCGTGCGCGCTGTGCGAGCCCCTGACCCTCCCCCTTCCGCAGAACCTGTTCCTTCAACCGACGGTGGCGGCGGCACAATCGCTTTTCCTTCAGCCCCAAAGCCCGACAACGTCCTCTGCGATGCAACCGGCAACTGCGGCGCCGGCACAATCACGTCGGATCGTCCAATGTTCAAGTCGCCCAGGCGTCGGATGGAGGCCGCATCTGTAGCAGGCGGCGGCGCCACTACCGCCGATTCCGGTCCGCGCAGGTCTCGGCGCGATCCCGCAGCCTTGGCGTCGGGTGCCGGAGCCACCACGTCAATGGACAACGATGCGACCGCGCGCACGCCGCTTTCTACCTTCGGTGGCGGTGCCACGATGCCCTGCTCAATTCCTTGCAGATTGCGACGAGACGTCTGCTCGACCTCGGGCACG